>OGGO01000100.1_pt1 | contig 100809 bp, 102 predicted proteins | sample 1571231 | NCBI WGS metagenome assembly OGGO01 (sample SAMEA2582036, study PRJEB24529) | metagenome | biome: Human gut stool | place: China | collected 2011 | reverse complement strand
ACTCGGCATCCGTCAGCCGTTTCAGCTTTTCAATGACCTGCTCTGACAGTTCCCGTAAAGCAGTTTCTTCCGGCATCAGGTAGCACTGCATCAGCCGCAGCTCCCGCACCAGCCCCTGCCGGATGCCGGTATTGTAGAGCATCATCAGCATCAGCTCATCATGGTTAAATTGCATGGTCGTGGGTGCATTGTAGAGTGCAGCCAGCAGATACTGCTTCATGTTCCGGACCGGTGCGGCACTTTCCGCAAGACACTTCAGCACAAAGCGGATATGGTCTGCATCTCGCCCGACTGCCCATAGAAATAGTCAAACATCCTGACTTCCTCGCTTGTTCTGCCTTGTCACATCCTTGACACTTCCGTTCGTAGTATGATGAAATATGTATGACTATCGTTATTTTTCTTCACAAAGATGGCCTGCCATGCTACAATAGCCGCATCTACGGCCACCGGACAACAGGAAAGGAGTATCTCATGGCCAGAACTGCCGACACCATTGCCATCTATTCCCGCAAATCCCGCTACACCGGCAAGGGTGAAAGTATCGGAAATCAGATCGACCTCTGCCGCGAATATATCCGCACCCACTACGGCGATGCCGCTGCACAGCAAGCGGTCGTCTTTGAGGACGAGGGCTTTTCCCTGCCGAAAAGATGCCGAAACGCAAAAAGCCCCCGGAGAGCCTTTGGGCAGCACTGCTCCCCTGTCATATACTCATCCTGCCACAGACTACCTTTTTCTACAAGCAGAAAACGATTCTGAACCCTCTTTCCCCGTTCATATTGTATGGGAGAACGGTTTTGGAGGTGTTCCGTATGCTGTTGACCCTGCTGCAATTTTTTGCATCCAAATTCCTCGTGCTTGCGCTCCATCTGGAAGCGGGCAGTTTCCCCCGCCCTCTCAGCCCACAGGAGGAGATCCGGACCTTCGCCGCCCTGCGGGCCGGCGATTCATCCGCCCGGGAAAAGCTCATCCGCCACAATCTGCGCTTAGTGGCGCACATCGCAAAGAAATACTATGCTCTCCCCTCTGAGCAGGACGATTTGATTTCCATCGGCACCATTGGCCTGATGAAAGCCGTGGACACCTTCGACTCCACCCGCCGGGCGCGCTTCTCCACTTATGCCAGCCGGTGCATCGAAAACGAGCTCCGGATGCACTTCCGGCGGGAGCGGAAGAACGCCCCTACCCTCTCGCTTCAGGAGACTCTTGATGCCGGAAAGGAAGACTCTGCCCTCACCCTCGCCGATGTGCTGCAGGACGGCTTCTGCATGGAGGACAGCTGCGAAAAACAGGACGATGCCCAGCGCCTGCGCCGCCTCATCGAGGGGTTGCCTGCCCGGGAGCGGAAACTTATATTATTAAGGTACGGTCTGGCGGGCCAGCCGCCGCTGACCCAGCTGGAAACGGCAAAACTGCTCCAAATAAGCCGGAGTTACGTTTCCCGGCTTGAAACACACGCACTGGAGCTTTTGCGGGCCGGATGGGAGCGGCCTTAGCTTCCTCTTGCAATCCTCACCGAACTGTGGTACAATATTAAGGCACACGAATCGTGTGCCTTGTCGGACAGCGCCTGCTGCGTGGTTCGGCATACGGATGCGGGTCCTGTACGATGGAGCCGCAGTGAACCAGGTCAGGTGGGGAACCAAGCAGCCTTAAGCGGCGCGCCCCGTGCGTTTCAGTCAGCCTGCATCCGTATGCCGAGTTACGCAAGGCGGGGGTCAAACCCCGTCAGCGCTGTCCGATTTTTTATTACTGACGGGAGGGAAGCACCGATGTATCGCGCATTATACCGCAAATGGAGACCCCAGCGGTTTGAGGATGTCGTCGCACAGCGCGGCATCGTCACGGCGCTGCGCAATCAGGTAGCGTCGGGCCGCGTAGGCCACGCCTATCTGTTCACCGGCGTGCGCGGCACAGGCAAGACCACCTGCGCGAAGATCTTCGCCAAGGCGGTCAACTGCCTCCACCCCCATAACGGCGACCCCTGCGGCGAGTGCGAGATCTGCAAGGGCATCGACAACGGCAGCATCCTCGACGTGGTGGAGATGGACGCCGCGTCCAACAACGGTGTGGACGACATCCGCGACCTGCGGGATGAGACAGCCTACACCCCCAGTGCCTGTCACTATAAGGTATACATCATCGACGAGGTACACATGCTGTCCACAGCGGCCTTCAACGCCCTGCTGAAAACGTTGGAAGAGCCGCCCGCCCACGTCATCTTCATCCTCGCCACGACGGAGATCCAGAAAGTCCCCGCCACCATCCTCTCCCGCTGCCAGCGGTACGATTTCACCCGCATCGGGCCGGAAGACATCGCCCAGCGGGTCGAGTATATCGCCGGCCAAGAGGGCTTAGAGTTGACGACCGGTGGTGCAGAGCTGATCTCCCGTCTGGCCGACGGTGCCATGCGTGACGCCCTCTCGATCCTCGATACCTGCGCCGGCGTGACCGCAAAAATCGATGCTGATGTTGTCCGCCGGATGGCGGGCGTCACCGACCGGAGCTACCTGTTCCATATTTCGGATGCTCTGGAAGCGCAGGACGGCGCAGCGGCGCTGGCTCAGCTGGCCGCACTGCGGCAGCAGTCGGTGGACGTGAAGCGTCTGACGGAAGAGCTCATCGCCCACTACCGCGCCCTGATGCTGGCGGCTCTGCCCGGCGGGCAGAGCCTGCTGTCCGGTGTTTCCCCCGAAGAGGAACAGCAGTACCTCGAAAAAGGCCCTCAGCTGGGCCAGCGGGAGGCCATCCGGGCCATCCGTACGCTGGGCAACGCCCTTGAACACATGACCCGGGGCAGTGACCAGCGCATCGAGCTGGAACTGGCCCTCTTCACCCTCTCGGAGCCGCCGCAGGCCGCAGCTGTCCCCGTGGCGGCAATGCCTGTGCAGACTGTCGCTCCGGCCGCACCGGTCGTCCGGCCCTTTGTTGCGGCACCGGTCCAGCCTGCGCCGCAGCCTTTCATGAGTACACCTGCTGCGTCCGTGGAACCTGTGGCCGCACCGGCAGTGGAAAAGGAGCCTGCTTCCACGCCCGTTGCAGAGCCAAAGGCCGCTGTCCCGGATATTCCAGAGTCCCCCGCGCCCGCAGACGAAGAGCTTCCCCCTCCGCCCGACGAGCCGCCGGTGACGGAGTCGGCCCCCCTGCCCTGGGATGAGCCGACTGCGCCGGTCACTGCGCCAGTCCCGCCCGTACCGGAAGAGAGACCGGTGGAGTCCGCTGCCCCGGAGTACACTGCCGACCCGGCTCTCAGCCGACCCCGCAAGGTGGCCGCAGAGGGCATCAATCCCTTCGAGCAGTGGAGCGAGGTCGTCAAGCTCTTACAGGAGAAGGACCCGATGCTCCACAGCTATCTGCGCAAATCGAAGGCGTACTTCGATGGCACACGGGTGCTCATCGACGGCGGCAAGACCTTCCGGGACTTCATCCGTGTCAACAAGGACAGCCAGCGTCTCATCAAAAAGCTCATCGCGCAGGTGTCAGGCGTCGCGGTGCCGATCGGCCCCTACGAGCCCCGCACCGCCGCAAAGCACACCTCCAATGCCGAACAGTCGCTCCATGCGCTGGAAAAGCTGGGTCTGGACGTGAGCATTGAGGACAGCGCGAAGAAAAAATATAAACAATAACTTTTAAGGAGAACACAAACTATGAAAGCAAGAATGCCCGCAGGCTTTGGCCGCCCCGATATGAACGCCCTGATGCGTCAGGCTCAGAAGATGCAGGAGGACATGAAGAGCAAGCAGGCCGAGCTGGAAGCCGCCGAGTACACCGGCAGCGCCTCCGGCGAGATGGTCACCGTCCGCATGAACGGCAAGCACGAGATCCTTGGCATCACCATCAAGCCCGAGGCCGTTGACCCCGACGACATCGAGATGCTGGAAGACCTGGTGGCCGCCGCCGTCAACGCCACCGTCAAGCAGGTGGACGAAACTGCCGAGGCCGAGATGGGCAAACTGACCGGCGGTCTGAACATCCCCGGCCTCTAAGCGGGAGGGATACGCATGGGTTACACCGCAGCGCCGCTGGAAAAGCTTATTGAGCAGTTCAGCCAGTTCCCGGGCATCGGCCGCAAGGGCGCGACCCGGATGGCCTATCAGGTGCTGAGTATGTCGGACGCAGACGCCGCGGCACTGGCCGAGGCCATCCAGAACGCCCACACCCGGCTCCACCGCTGCCGCGTCTGCCAGAACTACACCGAGGCCGAGCTCTGCCCCATCTGTTCCAGCGCCAAGCGGGACCGCTCCACCATCTGCGTGGTCGAGACGCCCCGCGATGTGCAGGCCTTTGAGCGCACCCGGGAGTACCACGGCCTGTATCATGTCCTCCACGGCCTCATCAGCCCCATGGACGGCATCGGTGCCGAACAGCTCTCGGTGAAGGAGCTGTTGGCCCGACTGGGCAGCGGCGAGGTGAAAGAGGTCATCATGGCCATGAACCCCACCGTCGAGGGCGAGGCCACGGCCATGTATCTGGCAAAGCTCATCAAGCCCCTGGGCATCAAGACCACCCGTCTGGCCTACGGCCTGCCCGTGGGCGGCAGCCTCGAGTACACCGATGAGACGACGCTTTACCGCGCGCTCTCCGGCCGCGACGAGCTGTAAAGAGCAGATTTTATAGAACCTTAACGATTCTTTCAAAAATCGCTCTTGAAAATCCAGCAAAATGTGATATAATGACAGGACAGCAAAGGAAAGGAGGCGCGCTTCATGGCACCTGCCAAGGAACGTCCGGCGACAAAGACCATCGCCACAAACCGCGAGGCGCGTCACGAGTATTTCGTGCTCGAAGCGCTGGAAACGGGCGTCGAGCTGAAAGGCACCGAGGTCAAGAGCCTGCGTGCCGGCGGCGTCAACCTGAAGGACAGCTGGGTCGATATTGAGGACGGCGAGCTTCTGGTCAAGGGAATGCACATCACTCCCTACGACCATGGCAACATCTTCAATCAGGACCCTCTGCGGGTGCGGCGTCTGCTGGCCCACAAGACCGAGATCCGGCGTCTGCACCAGCAGTGCAAGCTGCAGGGCTACACCCTCGTTCCCCTTTCTCTCTACTTCAAGCATGGCCGCGTCAAGATGGAAGTCGGCCTGTGCAAGGGCAAAAAGCTCTACGACAAGCGTGCCGACGCCGCCAAGCGCGACGCCAAGCGCTCCATCGACCGGGCTGTGAAGTCCAACGGCAAATTCTACTAGATCTCTTTCAGGCAGCATTCCTGCCCTGAGAACACCAAGCTTTCTGCGCACAGCAATGTGCGCTTTATGGGGGCGTAAAGGTTTCGACGGGGGGAGCGAGGCCTGGGCAGCGGGTAGCAGTGGGGGAACTGCTCTAAACTCCTCCAAAAAATTAACTGACAACAATAATTATCAGTTGCTCGCAGCCTGAGTGCTGCGCGTTCCGCCCACTCTTGTGTCGTGTGGGGCCGGGGCGTCCTTTAGACACAGCACCTGAACGGACCTAAGCTTTGCGGACCGGCAGGAACTCATGAAGCTACTGAAGCGTTAGCCTGACGACCGGCGTGACGCGGAGGGAATGTTGTAGATCGCCTGCACCCGGAGACACCTACGCTGAACTCTTTTCGGACATGGGTTCGACTCCCATCGCCTCCACCAGCAAAAAGCGCCTAGAAACGTAAGTTTCTAGGCGCTTTTCTTTTGTTCAAAACCCATATTGCAACCCACCCAGCCATAGCCTACTCTTTCGAATCCGCAAGGATCTTATCCAGAACACCTTCCAGCTGTTCAGCCGTCCGCTGCTTCTCCCCTTTTATCAGGTGGGCATAGATGCCGTAAGTATCCATCTGACGGGAATGTCCAACCAACGATTTCACCGTGCCTTCCGGCAGAGTCTTGGCCATCGAGACGAAAGTATGCCGTAGATTGTAGGGTGGGACATACTCGATGCCATTTGCCTCGCAATAGCGCTTCCAGCAATGGCGATAGGTGCTCTCTGCCTCAATGGGAAAGACGAATTCCTCCCCTCCTGTCAACTCGCGCTGCGCCTCGAGTATCTCTTTTGCCTGTGAGGTCAGCGCGAAGGAACGCAAGGCATTGCTGTTTTTGCCTCGAGTTTTCTCGCCGTGGACGTTTATCGCGCCGTGGATCATCACCATATCGCCCTGAATGTCAGCCCACCGCAGAGCGATGAGTTCCCCCGGGCGCAATCCCGTGACGAAGCTGAGCCGGTAGGCGTTGATGTACGGGTCCGGGACTCTTTTCCCACGCCAGAGCGTGGTATCCACGGCGAACAGCACCCGCAACGCATCCGGCTGCAATATCTTCTTTTCTTCAGAACGGGCGCCTTTGGGAACGTGCAGCTCTTCCGGGTGAAACGTCGAGAGCTTGCCCAGCCGCAGCCATTTGCAGAATGCCCGCAGGTCAGCGCACAGGCTCATCAGCGTCTTTTTGCTCAGTCCAGCAGCGAAGGCTTTGTTCACCACCGCCTGCAGCATCTGCTCGTTCAGATTCGCTACCTGTTTTTTACCGAGGTCCGGCTGTACCCATGTCCGCCAGCGGCTCTCGATAGGCTTCCAGTTCGACTGGCTGGTGGTCATTTTCACTTCGGCGATCCAGTTCACATAGGCCGTCTCCACCAGCAGGCGGGCGCTCGAGATCCCCTCATCCAGCCACAGATCAGCCTTGCGATTTGCCTCCCGCTGGCCGGTGCGGCCTGGCTTTGCGCTGGTGAAGGTCTTGCGCACACCGTCCTTCTGCACTTTAATCTGCCAGCGGTTCTGATTCGGAAGCCAGACAGCGGTATTCGTACGTCGTCCCATAATACACCTCCGTTTGGGTACACTTTGACAAGCCCGCCCAAAAGAGGTATAATCGCAATGTCCAAGTGTGCGATGACCCCCGCAAGGGCGAGCCGCTTATCTTACTCCCTCGGTGTTCCAGCACTGGGGGAGTTTTTCATTGCTGCCTGCCCATGTTCCAGCATGGGTGGGCTTTTTTACTGTTTCGCCTTTTCAATAGCGCTGATAATTTTTCTCAAGATAAAAATTATCAGTGAAATCGGAACGAATATCATCAAAAAAATAATAACAACCGAAACAAACAAAATAGCGCCACTTGCCATATTCTCAGAAATACCAACATACACCGTCAGAATTGCGAATGCAGCTGCCGGAATAAACGCAAACCAATATGGACTAACTGCTTTATGGCTTGTTTCTTCTCCGGTTTGCAATTCCATATTGTAAGTTTTTTTATCTTTCATATCCATCCTCAAAAATCGTTCAATTCACTTGATGTTTTGCCTGTTCTTTGAGTTTCAGGGATTCACGATACTGTTCCGCCGGGGCGAGCTCTACGAACTCAACCGACTTATCATAGTTATCCTTAATCACCTGTTTGATTTCGTCCAAAGAGACGTTGAAGAACTCGCGGCGCTGGTTAACAAAATTCAATTTACGATCAGCAAAGGCGTTGTGAAGCGCAGCTTCCAGTTTGGGGGCATCGTTGGAGAAGATCATCGCATGTACATCGAAGTTAAACGGCACTGATGCATCACCCAGTTCATCCACACGATCCTGCGGGTCAAGGCGGCGTGTCATGCCAATTTTGTAGACATTTTCGCCAAAGGCACCAATGTTGGAAATGACATACACATAACCGGCACGCTGGTTTGCTTCGCGGTAATCAACATCCGCAAATTCCTTATCAATCTTATCAAGCTGCGCCATGAGCTCTGCCTTTTTCTCCTCAATGGCCGCGCGATCAGCATCCGATGCCGCTTCAAGCTGTGCATTGATACGCTGCAATGCATTCTGGTAATGCTGCTGTTCTTTTTCCAGCTTTTTGCGTTCCTCCTCAATTTCCTTTGCCAGTTTGGCTTCCTCGCGCATTCTGGCACGTGCTTCCTTCTGCTCTTCCTTTTCCTGCTGCTTTTTCTGGGCATATTCAAAAGCAAGATGAAGTTCCTCGATTTTTAGGCGGTAGTATTGCGGCTGGATGCTGACTTCCATAATGGTCCCCAGCTTGGAAATTGCTTCCCTAGAGGTAGTAATACGCTTTTCACTGGCTTCGATATTATTGTATTTGACGTGTTCAATTACATCATCGCATTCAGAATTGAATGCACGAAGGAGAAGTTTCTGCATATCAGAGACCATCTTCTTGCCTTTGGACGCATTTCCATTGACTGTCCAGTTCATATTTCCGCTGACAGCCGTTTTCGCTTTGATCATATCTTTCTGTTTGGCACGAATTTCCAAAAGGTGTGCCTTATACTCGTCTGCATTCATAAAAGCGTACCGAGGGGTATAAAGACCAAAACTCTGCATCAGAACTTCTTCATTCGTTTCAATGAGCTGGTCTTTTGCCTGTTGAAGTTCTTCCAAGGCATCTTTCAACTCGCTGTTGCGGCTTTCAAGGTTTTCTTGGACACGAGCGAGTTCTTCACGCGAAGCTTTGATTTCACGATTGATGTCGTCCAGTGTGCGGCTCTCGGATGGCATTGCGTCCCGCAGACTCTGCATTTCTGCATTCAGCCGCGCAATTTCTTCTTTTTCCTTTTTGCCAAATAAGGACATTTTACAATTCCTCCTCGTCATTTTATCGGAACACCTTCCGGCACTCCACAACCAATCCTGCAATCCGCACTAGCGAGCGATTTTTTCACCCCACCCAGTGCGTCCAGCCCACGGCCTTGCCCTCAATGTGCACCTCTTCCAGCTGGGAGCCGGTGTAGACCATGGGCGCATAAGCCGGGTTTGCGGGCATCAGGGTCAGCGTTCCGGGGTTGTAATATACCCGCTTGAGGGTGGCTTCGCCATCAATGCGCACCGCCGCGATCTCTCCGTTCTCTACCACCGGCTGTATACGGATATACACCACATCTTTATCGTGGATACCGGCATCCACCATGCTGTCACCGTGGCAGGTCAGGGAAAAGTCGCACCGGATGTTCTCCGGCACGTCCACCATCTTTTCAATGTTCTGCTCTGCTGTAATGGGGTCGCCGCAGGCTATGCTGCCGATCAGGGGGATCTTCTTCATCTTCGGCATAGGCTCAAAGCCCGGCGGGATGGGGGTGGGCGAAGTGGGCTTGGGAGTCGGCTGCTCTTCCCAGCCCATCAGGTAGGCGGGAGACACTTTCAGCCGTTTGGCGATGGCGTCAACTTTGTCTGTCGGTATATTGGTTACAATATTATTTTCATACTTATATACTGCCTGCTTCGATACGCCGATGTAATCGGCAAGCTCCTGCTGGGTTACATCTTGCTCTTGACGTACCTGTCGAATGCGATCACCTACAGTCACCATGAGCACCTCCTTTAATGTCTATAGTATAGCAGATAAACCAACAGTTTACAATATTTTTAATTCAATTATTAAAAATAACTTGACAGGTTACAAATATGGTGCTATTATACTTGTGACCTCACAAGTTACAAAGAGGCAGTTTGGAGGTGAAAGTGTGGTAAACGTCAATTTACTCAAGTCGTACATGGTCAAGGCTGGCTACACCCAAAAAATGTTGGCTCAGGAACTCGGCATTTCGGAGCAAACCTTAACCCGCAAGCTCAAAAAACGTGTTTTTGGCACAGATGAGGCCTCAAAGATTGTGGAGCTTTTGAGCATCGACAATCCGCAGGCTGTATTTTTCGGCCATTAAGTAACCTAACAAGTTACATTTTCAAAGGAGGTGAACCACATGGACAACAGCAAAAAGCCCGGCGATCCGGTAGAGACGGCAGGCCGGGATGGAAGGAGGTGAAGAGGATGAAATTCAAAATCCCTCAGGAAACAAAATCCGCCAGAGTGATTCAAGTCATTGAGACTGTCTCTCTGGCGGGAGATGGCACGGATACGAATCCGGTCTATGAAGTTCATCAGTACTGGACTCTGGACGGCGATCTGCTGGCAAAGAATGACCCGTTCAGTCAGGATGACGTTCATCCTGCTTCTTCTCGTCAATAACGAGGATTTCCCGGTACAGTTCTTCACGCTCGTGTCGGGCAATGTACCAGTCTTTCAGAAGCAGTTCCAGAAGTTTGACAAACTTTTGGGCTTCTCCGGGGTCGATATCAACGATCAGATTCACATCCTTTTCCATGTGTGCTCCAATGTTTCCCAAGCGCCTTACGCCGTTGAGTACCCGATACTGGTCGGCAGGAATTTTATCTTTGATCAGATCGATCTCTCCGGCAAGGTTTCCGGACGTCACGCCCCAGAAATCTCGAATCATTCCCTGTAAGCAACGCCGGGATAATGTGGCAGATGCTTTTGGACTTGCATCCAGAATTGAGCAGGCTTCCACATAATCTCTTCTGATTGCTTCTGGAATATAGCCCGGCAATACCATTCCGGTATACGGTGGATAGTTGAACGAAAAAAGTCCCTTGCTGCTGGCAAGCTGTACGGAATATTCGTGACAGGATGGACAGTAGTGGTAGGTCACCGCAATGTCTGCGCTGATGCAGGAATAGTCACACACCTTTTCAAAATCCTCTTGGTCATGCCAAAAACTTATTTTCCGTTCTTTGGTATTGTCTGACGTTTGGTAGAATGAGACACCGCAATGCGGACATTTGTATTTTTCAGACACCTTATAAACATCTCCCTTCCACTTTATTTTACCGCAGAAGGGAGCCAAGCACAAGGAGGCACAAAATCACATGAAGACCTACAATCACTCATCCCCCGTTCCCGGCACCTTCCGGCGCAATCCTTACTGGAAGCTGCAGGCGCTCTTCCGGGAGCGCGGCTTCCACGACTACGAAGTCGCCGCCGCCCTCGGCACCAGCCCCCAGTGCCTGAGCCGCCGCATCCGGGGCGCGGCCCCCTGGCCCAGCGATGAGGTCGCCGCCATCTGCAAAATCGTCGGCATCCCGCAGGAGCAGATCGGCTACTATTTCTTCCCTGAAGTTGCAAAGGAGGCATCCGCATGAGAATCAAATCTGGCGTCTGGTACTGGCTGGCCGTGGCCAGCGGTGCCGTCGGGATGCTGTATGCCCTGGGCTTTGCGGGCAGCATCGAAGCCCTCGGTGTCATCTCCGACACCGACTTCATCACCGCGATGGTGCTGCTGTTGCTGGCGCTGTTCTTTGCCCGGCTGGGCGACCATGCCGCAGAGCGCGAGGCTCAGCGCCGCAAGTACATCGACCGCCGCCACGCCCGCACCGAAGGGCCGGAGTACCGGCAGAACCGGAGGGACGCATGAAGACCAAGCGCATGAAAAAGCTCCTGATGGGCATGGGCCTGTCCCGCAATCAGGTGAACCACATGGTCAAAGAGCAGCGGTTGAAAGGCTCTTCCAAAATCAGCAATGCAGCCTATTACTACGCTGTCAACCGCAGTCTTTCCAAGCCATGCTGGCGTGACTGGCTGCCGTATATCAAGAGCCTTGTGCTGGAGTGAAGCACATGACGAGTAAACAAAAAGCCCGCTGGTGCTGGAACACCGGCGAGCCTGCAAAGGGATGATGGTTTGAACGCCCCATCACCCCGAAGAATAACACACTTTAGAGGTTTTTACAAGAGATGAAAGGTATTCTTATCGAGCCGGGCAAAGACCCGGTCGTGACTACCCTGCCGGACACGCTGCAAGGCATGGAAGCACTTTTGCAGTGTCCCTGCGCGCAGAAAGTTCTGCCCCGCACCCCTGCGGTGCTGGTGTACGCCATCTACGGCAAGGGCCTGAACCGTACTTATCGCGGCCAGCCCATCTATGGCACCATCCTCTGCTACGGCTGGCGAAATAACCGCTTCCAGCCCCTGAGCCCCGCATTGCAGACCGAGATGCTGGACCGCCTGAAGGACACGGAGGTGAGAGTGTGACTACCTATATCTGCAAATGCGGACGGCGAGTGAAGAAATCCACCGATGCCAGTACCACTGGCAACCGCCTATCCGGCTATGCACCCGGCCATGAGTGCTGGGGATGCCCCTACGCCATGCCATACGGAAACTATCAATGGGATGAAAGTGCTAGAACTGTCAGCCGGGAGACTCAGGGCTACGAATGCCGGATGAGCAAGACCCTCACCTATGCGTCAGAGTTCGCTGGCTCTATCAAGGATAAATGCACTTGTCGAGTGCATAGTCTGGACTTCGACTTTCTGTCTCAGGTCTCCGCATGGATCAAAGACACTTATCCAGACAGAGAGATTTTTGGCTCGTTTTCCAAAGATATTCGTGCATCGGACTATGGATCTGATGGCCGTTACTGCCTGACCATCACCTGCACCCAGAATCTGAAAGGCGTTGCCGCAAAAAGAGAGCTGCTTGGTCAGTTCTTTACTCCGAATGGTAGCCGCAAGGACATGACACCGCAGCAGGAAATGAAAAAGATTCTTGCTGACATCAAAAAAGCAAAGGAGATTTTCTCATGTACACCTGCCCAGAATGCGGATGCTGCTGCGACCATGACAAGCCCTGCTGCCAGCAGTTCGGCGGCGGCAACGCCGACCACCTCGGAGAGCGGGGCGGATGCAAACGGCTTGACCCCCGCGCTATCCCCGCAGAGCAGCGCATCGGCCCCTGTTGTTCCTGCGGAGACTTCTTTTGCATCCGCAGCTGTCCCCAGCTTCGACTTCTCGACTCTGGGCGATTTGTCTGAACAGGCCGCAGACGCCGATCAGCAGTTCGACCTGCACTATGGCGCGGCGCAGGACGAATACCTGATTTCCTGCATCTACCTCGCCCGGATCCACGCTCTGACTGCCAAGGCGGGCCGGTATGGCGGCGGCACATGGACAAAGTGGTATGAGAGCAAGGGACTCAGCGAAGGCAGCGCCCGCACGATGGTCAAAAACGGTGACGCTTTTAATTCCGCAACAGTTGCGGAATTAAAACAGCTGCCCGAGTTGACCCGCAAAGATTTGAACCTCATCGCCCGCAGCGGCTGCGCTGGGCAGCTGGTCGAAGCCGCCGGAGACAGCCAGCGGGTGCAGGAGCTTTTAGCCCAGCTCAAGGCCAAAGAGTACAAGCTGAACGAAACGCAGGCCAGATTGAAGAGCGCCTGCATTCAGGAGCAGGAGTCGCGGGACGCAATGAATACCGCCAATGCTCAGCTGGAATCCGCTCTTGCAGACATCAACGGCCTGAAAGAGCAGAACGCCCAGCTGAAAGAGCGCGCCGACTCTGCCGAAGCCCGGGAAGAGGAAGCATGGAAGATGCAGGCCAAGGCCGAGCAGCGTGCAAAAACCGCCGAGAGCCAGTTGGAAGGCTCCCGTCAGGTAGCCGAAGCGGCCAAGCGTCACGCCGAAAAGTGGAGATCCGAGGCCGAAGCCGCCCGGAAGCAGCCCATCGTAGCTGTGGTGGACGAGGACGAGGTTGACCGCCGGGCAGCAGAAAAGGCTTGGGGTCTTGCAGATGCCCGGAATGCCGAACTGGCCAAGGACAACGCCAGCCTGAAAAAGCAGGTAGCGGCCCTCCACTCCAAAATCAGCGACGCTACACAGGCAGATTTCGAAAACGCCAATAGCATCGCCTTCTCCTGCCGCCGTGCATGGGACACCGGAAAGGGCAGTTACTCCCGCCTGGTCGGCGAGGACTTGGAAACGACCTTTGCCAGCTTATGTGAAACCTTGAACAGCATCCGTGAGGAAGCGGCCCGGCTCTGCCGTCAGCCGCCGGAATATGACGGAGGTGGAGAAGATGAGTAATCAGCTTGCCCGCAGAGCCCGCATCAAAGACCTTTCCAACAAGGCCGAGGGCATTTTCCAGTACGTCGGGAACGACAATGTGCTGTTCCGGCTCATCAGTACCGGCAACAAGCTCACCAGCGACGTCAACTATGCTGTGGCTCTGTTCACCGGCTTCGCCCGCAGCCATCAGCTGGGCAGTCAGGAGACCCGCCGCACAATCGACTCGATTTATCGCCGGGTCGGTGAGCTCATGTGCCTCATTGACATCGTCCACGCCGCCGCCGGCGAAGAAATCATGCCTGAGCCGTATGAATCCATAGATTTTTGTTACATGACCGAGTACCGCACCATGCTACGGGAGGCTGTCATTCGTGGGATGCCGGACAACTACAAAGGTCCAGCGCAGAACCCCTACACTGTCAGCCTTGTGCAGCCGGGCGTTGGCTACGGCGATGGTTACACACCGGACGAGTACGATGACGATTTCTTTGCCCGTTTCACTCGCCAGGAAGAACCCCGGGACCGGAAGCTCGTCTTCCGTTGCACCAAATCCGAGCTTGACGCCATCAAGCGTTATGCAAATATCATCGATATTAAATTTACCGAGGAGGATATTCACCATGCCTGAGAAAATGAACCAGACCCCTATCGAGATGCTTGACCAACATGTCACCCCGCCCGCAGAGATGCCCGCACCTGCTGCACCTGTCAACCCTGCCCGTCAGAGCTACGCCGAGAAGGTGCAGGGCCTGACCATTGACGAGCGCAACTGGATGCTTGCAAAGTCCAAAGCCGCCGCGATGGCACAGCTGCCCGAAGGTTTTCTGCCTCAGACCTACACTGGCAATCCCGGCGCGTGTGCCATCGCCTGCGAGATGGCCCTGCGCATGGGCGTCTCGCACCTTTTCGTCATGCAGAACCTTTACGTCGTCCATGGTATGCCCACATGGAGCGGCAAGAGCTGCAAGGCCCTCATCGACAACAGCGGCCAGTTTGCAGGCCGCACCCGCTACCGCATGGAGGGCGAAGAAGGCACCGACAACTGGGGCTGCCGCCTGATCGGCGTGGACAAGCTCACCGGCGAAAAGGTCGAAGGTCCGAAAGTCACGGTCAAGATGGCAAAGGATGCCGGGTGGTGGAACAAGAATGGTAGCTACTGGCCCAAAATGACCGAAATGATGCTCAAGTACCGCGCCGCCGCTTACTTTGCCCGCGCCGAGTGTCCGGAGGTCCTGATGGGCGCCAACATCGACTACGAGGTAGGCGCTGGCGACGCCGAGGAAGAGGGTGCGGCCCATGCTTAATGTTGTTGCGCTGATGGGCCGTCTGGTCTACGAGCCGGAATTGAAGACCACCCCGAGCGGCATCAATGTGTGCAGTTTCCGCATTGCCTGTGACCGCAGCTTTGCCCGGCAGGGCGAAGAGCGCAAGTCCGATTTTATCGACGTCACCGCGTGGCGGCAGACCGCCGAGTTCGTCTGTAAGTATTTCCAGAAGGGCAGCATGATCGCCATCGAAGGCAGCTTGCAGACGACCTCGTACCAGGACAAGAACGGCAACAACCGCACCAAAGTTGAGGTCGTCGCCAGTAACGTGAGCTTCTGCGGCAGTAAGGCCGCAGAGCGGGCTGTCGTGAAGGATTTTGACCAGCAGACAGCAAATCATGTTCAGGAAGCAAAGGCCGCACAGAGCGCTCCGCAGGCCCAACAGACCAGTTTTGCCAGCCAGAGCTATCGCGCCGAACGCAAATCACCCGATGGTCAGCCGGTCGCTGTCCCCGACGCAGAAGCACACGATTCTGATGGCTTTTCCATCATTGATGACAGTGACGACCTCCCCTTCTAACCGCTGCCGCTGTGCTATCTGGCGATACGGGCGTTCCATTCGAAAGGAGGTCAGGCCGTGGGCATTGACCCTTCTCGCGGCTTCGTTGCCATCCCGCGCGGCCTGACCGACTGGGAATGGTATTCGGAGCCCAACACTACCCGGCTGTTCATCCACCTGCTGCTCACCTCAAACTGGCAGGAAAAGCAGTGGCAGGGCATCACCATCCACCCCGGTGAGCTGGTCACGAGCCGCGCAAAGCTGGCAAAACAGCTCAGAATGTCTGAACAATCCGTTCGGACGGCACTTATGCATTTGCAGTCAACCAACTGTATAACCAGCAAAACAGGGCCAAGATACAGCGTTATCACGATAAATAATTACACTGAAATTATTGGCTCAACCAAGCAATCAACCAGCAATCAACCAACTCCTAACCAAGACTTAACAAAGATAACAAAGAAAACAAGACAGTCGTCGTCTGCGTGCGCGACGCCCGAGCCGACTCCGACGAAGACGACATCCCCCGTAGTCATGGAGTTCGAGCAGCGTATCTGCAAGCTGAGCACCCAAGGGAAAGCCCAACTGACCGGATATGCTGACCGGCTGGGAGAAGAGCTGGTGCTGGCCATCATCAGCAGGTGTGCCGACCTCGGTGCCTACAGCTGGGTGTATGTCCGTAAAGCACTGGAAGAGACCAAGGCGCAGGGGTGCAGGTCTGTGGAAGAGTACCGCAGGCTTCACCCCATCAGCAGCGGACGGAATCTCCGGGTTGACCGTACCGAGCCAAGCGGGAATGATTTCCTGAAGGATGCCGCCCGGCGCAGACGATTGACAAAAAAGGAGGGACTCGATGTATCGGAATCCTGAATACTACCCCGACCCGACGGTCGGCCGGGCACTGGAGAACCTCCGCAGAAAGGAGACTCGATTGAACACTGGAAAGCAATTTGAAGCCGACTGGAAAAACTCCATGCCGAAGGATGCATGGTGCTACCGGCTCAAGGACAGTGCAGCCGCTTATTACGGCGGAAATGAGAGCCTGAGCTTTTCCATCGACAACATCTGTGACTTTGACGTCTACCGCTACCCCATGCACCACTACTTCAAACTCAAGACCATCGACACCCCCAGCATCCCGCTAGAAAAGATCCTTGGTCGATTCGACCGGGAGAAGCAGAAGTATCACAAGCTCAAGCATATCACCGACATGGCCCATGCAGCTGAGTTTCACGGCCAGACCGCTCATGTGGTCATCAATTACCGGGGCAAGGTCAACCGCACCTTCGCCATCTCGGCCAGTGTTGTGCTGGAGTACATGAACACCCAGACCCGCAAAAGCATCCCATGGCAGTGGGCCGCTCTGAACGGCATCGAGGTGGAGCAGCGTCTGCTTCGTGTCCATTGGCGGTATGATGTGGAAGGGCTGCTGAAGCGGTTGGAAGGGGGTGAAGCCGTTTGACCTACGAAGAGAAAATAAGCTGGCTCTCCCGCTATCGGGAAGCCGAAAAGCTCTATCAGCAGCTCTCCTACCGGCTGGCAGAGGCGCAGGAAGCCACCCGGCACATCACCCAGAACCTCAGCGCCGCACCGGGAGGCAGCAAAGATGGTCAGAGTCTCGCCCGGGCAGTAGAGCGTGAAGAAGAAGCCGAACGCCGTGCCTACGCACAGCTGGCCGTCTGTGATGCTCTGTTTGAGGAAATTGATGCTGTGCTTGTGCAGCTGGACTCCTCCGAATACTGCGCTCTTCGCAAATACTATCTGGACTGCCTGAAGTGGGAGCAGGTAGCCGCAGACATGAATTTCACTTCCCGTGGCATTTTCGCCCTGCGCCGCCGGGCCATTGAACACCTGAAGCTCTGAAACTGTGCAGTATCCGTTCATTGTGCGTTCACTCTCTTCCGGTGTAAAATGATACCATCGGCAGAGCCGGAAAGGCCACCCGATATACGCAGCCTCCGAAACTTTTCCTCCATCATGATGAATTGCTCCTTTGGACTTTTTGCTGCTTGACAGGCACTTTTCTCCTTCTTGAGCTTTCTGAGGCTGCTTCAAAGATTTTCTTCCCTGCACAGAAATGTGCGGGGATTTTTTATGCAGCCGTAGCTCAGTCGCGAGAGCGCTGGCATGACCAGACGGACGGAGGGCCGCACCCTCCCGGCTGCTCCATTTTTGTGCAGGAGAGGTGGTGAGGATGACCGACAAGCAGGCACGATTCTGCGAAGAATACATGGTCGATTTGAATGCGACCCAAGCGGCCATCCGCGCCGGATATTCCCCAGCAAGTGCCAAGACCGTGGGGCCGCGATTGTTGGAGAATGTTGGAGTTCAGAAGCTCATCGCCCAGCTTCAGGCTGAGCAGAGTCGCCGCACCGGTGTATCTACTGACCGGGTGGTGCGCGAGCTGGCAAAGATTGCATTCGTCAACGCCGCTGACCTCATCGACCCCAAGACCGCCTCTCTCAAATCCGATGCCAGCCACGATGACCTTGCCGCTGTGCAGTCAGTCAAGGTCAAGATGTTCGGCGAGGATGGGCTTGAGCAGGAAGTGAAGCTGGCCGACAAGCTCCGCGCACTCGACCTGCTGGGCAAACACCTCGGGATGTACAAAGACACTTCCGAGAAAGACTCCGCCGCCGATGCACTGGCAAAGGCGAAGGAGCTGCTGGGAGGTGTGGACAGTGCCATTGACTGAGTTTCAGCAGGAATACCTGCGCAACTGTTCCCACCGCTGGAACGTCAAGACCGGCGCCACCCGCTCCGGAAAGACCTATCTTGACTGCGCCGTCACCATCCCCAAGCGCATCTGCGCCGCCCGGGGCGAGGGGCTGCTGGTCATGCTGGGCAACACCCTCGGCACGCTGGAACGCAACGTGCTGGAGCCCATGCGCGGCCTCTGGGGGCCGGAGCTTGTGGGCGTCGTCCGCACCTCGGCCTCCGGCAACATCGTGCAGCTCTTCGGCCACAAGGTCTATGTCCTCGGTGCCGACAACAAAAAGCACATTGCCCGCATCCAGGGCGCAGCCTTCGAGTACGCCTACGGGGACGAGATCACCACCTGGGACGAGGGCGTGTTCCAGATGCTCAAAAGCCGCCTGTCCTGTCCGCACAGCCATTTCGACGGCACCTGCAACCCGGAAAGCCCTTCCCACTGGTTCAAGAAATTCCTCGACAGCGATGCCGACATCTACTGTCAGGCCTACACCATCGACGACAACCCGACGCTTCCGGCCCAGTTCGTGGCCGACCTGAAAAAAGAGTATACCGGCACCGTCTACTATAACCGCTTCATCCTCGGGCAGTGGATGGCAGCCAACGGCGTTATCTACCGCCTGTTGGCCGACAGCCTCGCCGCCGGGGATGGGCGTTTTTTCTGGCCCGCCGAGAAGCAGCTGCACCCGTGGCGAATCCGCATTGGCGTGGACTTTGGCGGCAATGGCTCAAAACACGCCTTCGTGGCGACCGCCATTCTGCCGGGCTGGTCTGGTGTGGTGGGGCTGGCGTCCCAGCGCATCGACCCGGTGGCGCAGGATGCCGACTTTCTGGCCGACAAGCTCATCGATTTCTGCATCGCGGTCTTTGCCTGCTGGGGCGAGATCCAGTACATCTTCTGCGATTCCGCCGAGCAGACCCTGATAAACCATATTCGTTCCCGCCTGCGCCGCTGCAAGCTCTCCTGGCTGGCCGACCGGGTGGAGAACAGTGCCAAGATAAAGATCACCGACCGCATCCGCCTCACCTGCATCCTGATGGGCGGCGGACGGTTCTGGCTCATGCCCGAGGCTTCTACCCTGCGGGATGCCCTTGCTACCGCTCTTTACAGCGGCAAACATCCCGGCGTAGATGAGCGCCTCGACGACGGCAGCACCGACATCGACACACTGGACGCCTATGAGTACACCATCGAGCGCGATTTCAAGAGGTTGACGAACACATGAACATCACCGATTTTCTGGATCACCTGCATAAGACGCGCGGATGGCAGCTGGATGCCGATTACTACAGCCACATCGAGACATGGCGGCAATGGTGGAAAGGCAACGTACCCGGCGTTCATACCCGCGCCGCCGAGTATGCCGACGGCACCAAAAAGCGCACCATTGCCTCCCTGCGGATGCCCAAGCGGGTCTGCGAGGACTGGGCCAACCTGCTGCTGAACGACCGCACCACCTTCCAGATCACAGACGCGGCCACCGCCCGGTATCTTCTGGGCGACGATGAGCAGCAGGTGGGCGGTCTGCTCCGCGACCTGCATTTCTGGACGAATGCCAACGCGCTGGTCGAGAAAGCGTTCTGGTCCGGCACAGGCGCTTTTGTTTTGAGCGTCGAAAATATGACCGTCGTGAACGGCAAGGCAGTCCCCGGCCCGGACGTCCGACTCAAACTGGACTACGACCCGGCCCCCTGCATCCTCCCCCTGCGGGTGGAGCGGGGCGTCGTGACCGAAGCGGCCTTTGTCTCCGAGTGTCTGATGGACGGCAAGCCTGCTGTCTACTTACAGACGCATACCGGTGACGAGAAGCGCCGCACCATCCGCAACGAATGGTTTCGCGTCACTGACTCCGCATCCGGCTCACCGGTGTTTTCTCCGGTCGAGAAGCCTCCGGAAGGCACGGTAGAAAGCGTCACGGTAGAGGGCTCCCCGCCCTGGTTTGCACTGTTCAGCCCGGGAGCTGTCAAGAACATCGATGGCGGCAGCGGGCTGGGCATGAGCGTCTTTGCCGAGGCGCTGGAAGAGGCGCAGGGCGTGGACCTTGCCTTTGACAACTACCGCGAGGACATCCGCCTCGGCCACAAGAAAATATTCTACAGTGCCGACATCTGCCGCAAGGTGGTGGACGATAAGGGCGTGGAGCACTCCATCCCGCCGGACGACGATGTTGTGAGCCAGTTTGTGCATCTGCCCGGCAAGGAAAGCAGCCTCGACCAGTCCAGCGAGTACCATGAATACAACCCCGACCTCCGCGTGGAGCAGAATCACCGGGCCGTGCAGGATATGCTCAACCTGTTCTCCTTCAAGTGCGGGCTGGGCTGTCACCGGTACGATTTCGAGAATGGCAAAGTCACAACGGCCACTGAGTACAACGGAAGCCGACAGGATCTCGTAGCCAGCGCCAACAAGAACCAGATACCCATCGAGGGCGCTCTGATCGCCATCATCCGGGCCATCCTCTGGGCTGCAAAAGACTTGCAGAAGGCTACAGTCGTCCCCGACACTCCCATCTCGGTGAACTGGGACGACAGCTATATCACCGACGCCGAGACCCGCATGACCCAGATGAGGGATGACGCCCTCAGCGGCTTGCTGCCCCGTTACAAGTACCTCTCGGCCCGGTACGGCATCTCCGAAGAGGATGCCCGCAGACTGGCGCAGGAAGCCAAAGACGAAAACCGCCAGCCTGAGCTGACCTTCGGCGGGGGTGCCTGATGCTGGCCCCGGACTACCTCGACCACGCCCCGGACGCCCTCGTGGCCCTCTGGCAGGAGGTGGAGGATACGATTCTCCGGGACGTGGCCAGGCGCATCGGCAGGATGGACACCCTGACGCCGACGGCGAACTGGCAGCTCTGGCGCTACCAGCAGACCGAGGCCGTCCGCAAGGATGTGGTGAAGCTTCTGGCCCGGTATACCGGCAAGAGCGAGGCCGAGATACGCCGCCTGATGCAGGAGGCCGCGACCGCCGCACTGGAAGCCGAGGATGAGATCTACTTCAACTATAAAAATGAGGCCCCACCACTTGAAGAGTCCGTCCCGCTCCAGAACCTGCTCAACGCGGGCTATCGGCAGACGGCAGGCAGCTTCTCCAACCTCACCGCCACCACGGCCAATACCGTCTCCGGGGCTTTCGAGCAGGCGCTGGACAGAGCGTGGCTCCAAGTGAGCAGCGGCGCGTTCGACTACAAGAGCGCCGTCAAGCGTGCTGTGGACGGCCTTGCCGACTCCATGCCCTACGTCACCTACCCCAGCGGCCACAGGGACACGCTGGAGGTGGCGGCAAGAAGATGTGTTCTCACGGGGGTAAATCAAACCTGCGCAAAATTGCAGTTAGAACGTGCGCGGCAGATGGGCGTTCGCTACGTTCAAGTAACAGCGCATGGTGGAGCCAGACCCAGCCATGCAGAATGGCAAGGAAAAATTTATGCGCTGAATGGATTTTACGGTGTGTAAGGTCTTGACTTTTTGTCGCTACAAGCATATATTATTTGTAGCGACAAAAAAGAGGTGATGAATATGTCGCCTACTCTTGGACGCCCTAAAAGTGAATCTCCCAAAGACACCATGCTTCGGGTACGATTAGATGATGCCTACTGCCAAAAACTTGAGCAGTGCGCTGCTAAGCTCAACGTATCCAAAAGTGATGTTGTCCGCAAAGGGATTGACCTTGTAGAAAAGTCCATTGAAAAGAAATAAGGCACTCGCTCCCACCTACCACAGCGAAGCGAATGCCTTATAAGACACCAGAGGACTTGCCATCTGGTAAATCCATTATACCATTCGGCAACACCTCTTACAAGAGAATAAGAGGTAAAAATCATGACCAAAGCAGAATCCGCACTCCACATGATCAAAAAAGAGCGTGAGCAAAACAATAACAATCGTCTGTTTGCGCGTGAAATCAATGCTGTCTATGAGCAGCATCCTTCCGATGTCTATGCATTCGGCATCGATATGTTCCTGCTGGGCATTGCCAAAGGCCGCCGCATGGAGAAGGCCGCACGGAAAGGTGGTGCCCGCTGATGTCAAGATACATTGATTTGACTGGTCAGCGGTTCGGAAGGCTCGTTGTTAAAGAACGTGCACCGAACCATGGCCGAGAAGGCACCTTTTGGCTATGTCAGTGTGACTGTGGCAAGACCGCGATTGTTGCCGGTTCCAAATTAAGAAGTGGTCACACTCAATCCTGCGGCTGTCTACAAAGGGAACGAACCTCTAAGGCAAACAAAAAATTCAACACATTTCGTACCGTTGGCGGTATCGTTTATGTAAAGATGTCTAATACCGAAAAGGAAATGCTTGTTGATTCCGACATTTGGGAAAAGTTAAAAAATTACTGCTGGTACGAAAACACACTCGGCTATGCCGCATCCAAAGATTATGGCGCAAAAAAGTGTATTTTATTCCATGTCACAGCTTTTCCAGATTGCCCTCGCGGATTGGTTCGAGATCATATTGATGGGAACAAGCTTAATAACCAACGGAAAAACATTCGCGTTATTCCTCAAGAGAAAAACTGTAAAAATCAGGTTCGTGAAAAAGCAACTTCAAGCGGCCGCAATGGTGTTTCATTCGATTCCCATAAGAAAAAATGGAATTCTTATATAACACTTAATGGTAACCGTAAAAATCTTGGGTATTTTCAAAATTTAGATGACGCTATAAAAGCTAGAGAAGAAGCCGAAATCAAATATTTTGGTGAATACCGCCGCAAGTAATTTGTAATAAAAACTGAATAGCTGAGAGAGCATCCGCAAGGGTGCTCTTTTTGTTGTAGGGGGTGATGCAGTGAGTTCTGACAATTTTGACTATCCCGATTTTATATCCAGCACAGGATATGGAACAGGTGCAGGTTTATGTGGTTGGAACTGTTAGGAGCCGTCACACCTTCTTCGTGGTGTTCCCGGAGCTGGGAAGCCCGCCCGCGTGGACGCAGGAAAGCCTTGAAGCCCTCAACGCCCGGGACATCGAGTACAACGGCTGCAGGTACACCCGGTACGAGATCAGCCAGATGCAGCGCGCTCGGGAGCGGGCCGTCCGCAAGTGGAAGCGGCGGTATCTGGCCGAGGACGCCGCCGGGGCTGACACCGCGGCCAGCGCCGTGAAGCTGAGGCAGGCCCGGCAGGAGCTGGCCGCCTTCACCCGGGCCACCGGCGGCAGAGTGGACAGCGCCCGGACAAGCGTGCATGGGTTCGGGCGGAGCGAGGGCAGCAAGGCCAGCTACGCGGCCCGGAAACAGGAGCGGTTCAATGCTGCAAATACTGAGTTGCAGCAAATGCGGGAAGCTGGTACAATAAAGGCGAAAGGTCGGCTTATTGAATCCCCGTCTGCTCCAAATGAGATAAATTTTGCAAGCGACCACGTCTTGCAGCGCTGGGCTGAACGCGGTATGGGGCCAATGGATGCCGAACGCATTATCCGCTCCTCTAAGGTCGCAATGTCCCAGCGAAACGGTACACAGACCTGTTATTACTCTGAGCTGGGCTTTGTCGCCATCGGACAAGATGGCAATGTATCCAGCATCGGCCCGCTGGATGAGGGCGGAAAGAAATTGATGGAGGTGGTCAAAAAGCATGGAATTCCGCATTAGTGATGATGTGAAGCTTGAAGAATGGTTTTGTCCCATTTACAACCGAAAAATCGACTGCGGCTTGTGCTTCGACATTTCCAACATCGGCGATGATATTCTTTGCCTGAAGGGCGACGATAAGCCGCCTTGCAGCTGGGATGAAGCCCACAAAAGCTGTCTCAAGTGTCAGCACTATGCTGACTGGGACTAACAACCAAATACCGCGAGCGTCTTTGCCCATCCGGGCAGGGGCGCTTTTTTCATGCCGTATTCGCTCATATTGGTCAGAGCAGCTGCCTCGTAAGCAGCAGGCCGCCGGTTCGATTCCGGCAGACGGCACCATCGCGGCGGGCAGCGCGTACCCTGCCCAGCAACATGCGGAAGGCGAACCGCGTTACAAAACCGTAGTTTCACCCAAAGAAAGGGGTTTACTTATGAAGCGTGAAGACGTAAAGGCAAAGATTCCCGGCATCACCGATGAACAGCTGAACTGGCTGATGAGCGAAAACGGCGCTGACATCAACCGCGAGAAGACCGTCGCCGAACAGTTCAAGACCCAGTTCGAAAACGCACAGGCCCAGCTCAAGACCGCGCAGGACGGCCTGAAAGCCTTTGACGGCAAGAAGACCCCGGACGAGTACGAGGCCGAGCTGACCAAGCTCCGGGGCGATATGCAGGCACAGGCGGACGGCTTTGCTTTCGACTCGGCCCTGAACACCGCCATCATGGGAAAGAAGGGCCGCAGCGTCAAGGCCGTCCGCGCCCTGCTGGACATGGAGGCCCTCAAGTCCTCCAAGGACCGCACCACCGACATTGCCAAGGCTCTGGAAGAAGCTGCAAAGGCCAACCCTTGGGCTTTCGGCGAGGCCACAGAGGGCGGCAGCGTCCACGTTTCCAGCGGCGCAGAGCACGGCACCCCGCCCACCGGCGACACCGATGCTGTCACCGCAGCCTTCAAGGCAATGAACCCCGGCATCAAGATCGACTGATAGAAAGGAAATATTATGGCACACGAAGCACAGGTTCGTTATTCCAAGCTGGTTGACCTCAAGCTCCGGGCGACGCTGGTCAAGAAGGTCGGCGTCATCTGCAACAGCCGCTATGAGGGCAGCCCCAAGGCCGGTTCCGTCAAAGTCCCTGTCCGCGACACCGAAGTTGCCGTGAACGACTACGACAAGCAGACCGGCGCAGAGCTGACCGGCGGCGACACCACCTATCTCACCGTCAACATCGACAAGGACAAGGCCGTCAATGAGATCATCGACGGCTTCGACGCCGCCAGCGTCCCCGACGATCTGGTGGCTGATCGTCTGGACAGTGCCGGTTATTCTCTGGCGCTGCAGGTGGATTCTGACGGCTCTGTGGAGTTGACCACCGCAGGCACTGCCTTCGGCACCACCACCGCCCTGACCGAGAAGACCATCTACGGCAACATCGTGGACGCCCGCACCAAGCTCTCCACCGTCCATGTCCCTACCGAAGGCCGCTGGCTGTTGGTCTCGCCCGAGATCTATGGTCTGCTGCTGAAGAGTCCCGAGTTCATCAAGGCGTCTGACCTTGGCGATGCTGTCGTCCAGACCGGCGCTGTGGGCCGCATCGCTGGCTTCACCGTCTTTGAGGATTCCACCCTCGGCGAAAACGTGGAGTACATCGCCGGTCATCCCAACTGGTTTGCCTTCATCGACGAGTGGGCCGTCCCCGTCTATGTGCAGGATCTCAATGGTTCCAGCAAGTACATCGGCGCGTCCGCAGTCAAAGGCCGCAAGGTCTACGCCTTCAAAGTCACCAAGCCCCAGACCATCCTCATCAAGAAGAAAGCGTGACCGAACCTCTCAGTCTGCCTGCGGCAGCCAGCTCCCCTAACAGGGGAGCCTAAAAGGAGCTGATTTTTTTGAATTACTGCACCTATGACCAGTATGCAGCCGCCGGCGGCACGCTGGACGAAGCTGCCTTTGCCCTCTTGGCCGCACGGGCGTCCCGGCTCATCGACCGGATGACCTTTGGCCGGGCCGAGGGCCACGCCGCAGCGTGCGAAGGCTGTGCAGAGGCTCTGGCGGACGCCTGCATCCAGATCATCGACGCAGCGAACGCTGTGCAGAGCGCCTGCACGCCGCCCGGCGCGTCCAGCGTCTCCAACGATGGCGTGTCCATGACCTTCACCTCCGGCGCACTGGCCGAACGGCTGGCGGCAGAGGCGCAGGGCATCCTCGCCAATACACTGGGCAGTGACCCCCACGGCCTGCTGTATCGGGGGTGTTTCTGATGCAGACGCCCGTCACGGTCGTCATGCTGCTGCACGACGCGGCCACCGAAGCCGACCAGCCGGTCTGCAAGGTTCTCACCGGGTGCAGCTGGCGGGAGACCCGCCGCACCTCGGCCTCCGGGGACCCCCAGAGAGTCGTCCATGTCCGTCTCCCGCCTGCGCCGGGCTATCTGCCCTATCCCCAGTGGGTGCGTCTGCCCCCGGAAGAAAAAGCCGCGCACTGGACGCTTAAGCGGGGCGGCAAGCTCATCTGCGGCGCTGTCCGCAGCCTGACCGAGGCCGAGTATGCCGCCCTCGAGAAAACGCACATCTGCTGCACGGTGGCGGACGTCTCGGACGACCGGGGCGTACCGCTGCCGCATTTTCATGTGGAAGGGAGCTGATGGCATGAGCAAACCCATTTTTGACCAGCCCTACGGCCTGAAATATCAGGTGGACGGCATCAGGATGGAACTGAGATGGCGTCCCGACTTCGGCGCAGAAAAGACCGCTGCCCTGCAAAAGGCCCAGTTCGCCCTTGCGCAGGAAGCCGCGCGGCTCATCGACAGCTATGTGCCGTTCGACACTGGTTCTTTGAAAAACAGCGTGCAGGCCGCTTCCAAGTATGACGAGGGCCTTTTGGTGTACAACACCCCCTATGCCCGCAGGCAGTATTATCTGCACCCCGAAGGCGAAGCACTGCACGGAGACACCGGTCTGCGCGGCTCCTACTGGGGCCAGCGGGCTATTGCTGATGTGGGCGAACAGCTGGCCCTCTTCGGGGCCAAGGCCGTCACGACTTTCTGGGGAGGGATGGGACACTTATGAGCGAGAAAGCCACCATCACGGCCATGCGGGAGTGGCTCAAGACCTGCCCCCTCATCGCCGAGGAACAGGGCGAAAACGGCGCAGCCTTCCGCATTTCCGGCCTCTCGCCGGAGCCTGTGGCAGAGTTTTCCATCGAGGACAGCCCCACCGACCCGGTGACGGCTGTTTTCTTTTCCGGCCGCAACCTCGCCAAGGGCTACATTTTCGTTTCCCGCCGCGACTACAGCGAGGCCCAGAGCGTCCAGATCGCGAACAGCGGCTTTTTTGAGCAGCTGACCGAATGGGTGCTGGCCCAGAACGACCGGCATCATCTGCCCCGGCTGGATGGCCGCAAAGAGCCGCTGCGCGTTTCGGTGACGTCCAGCGGCTACATCGTCACGGCCAGCGCGGGCAGCTGTAAGATGCAGATGCAGCTGCGGCTCGAATATTACCAGCCCAAGGGCTGAAACGAAAGGAGTTTTTCCTATGACTGTTACCGAAGCCGTCAAGCTGTCGGGCCTGACCCCCAGCGCCGACTATACCGGCGTGGAGACCACCGACGACTTCCTGCTGGCCGTCCAGACCGAGGCCAGCCAGACCGACGTGAAAAACTGGGTGGTCTGTGCCGACCACGTGCGGGAGCACAGCGGCGCATTGAACGCCTCCACCACGGACAACACCTATATCCGCACCGGCCCTGTCACCACCAAAGGCAGTGTCCAGCGCACCCTCTCCATTCAGGGCGACCGCTATGTGGGCGATGCGTTTCAGGACTTCCTGCTCTCCCACAAGATCGCGTTCGGCTCCGGCCAGAGCGTGGTGGTGCCTTATGTTTACTTCTCTCTCCGCACCGGCAAGGGCGAGAAGGGCGAAGGCGCGCTCATCCTGACCAGCGATGTGGGCGGCAGCGCCGGCGCGAATGCCACCTTTGCCGCCGATTTCAAGGGCATCGGCACCCCGGCTGAGTTCGACTATAACACCGCCGTCGCGGGCTGAGAGAAAGGAGTACCGATAAATGCTGATCCATGGACAGGAATTTGATTTTTCGCTTCTGAACGCCAACGACCTCGATCGTCTGGAGGATGCACTGGACGAGATGACCCGGGAGGGCGAGGCCGAGACAGCCCGGTGCGAACGGGAGAATGTCCGCCTGGGCGACCGTCTCCGCGCACAGGCCCGCGTTTCCATGCGCGGCCTCGACAAGATCCTGGGTGCAGGGGCATCCGCCCGTCTGGGGCTGAACGAAAACGATGTCAGCCGTCTGTACGACGTCCTCGACGAGATCACGCAGGCAGCCGCTGCTGAGAAGGCTCGTTATTCCCGCCCGGCGGCCGTCCCCCAGAACCGCGCCCAGCGCCGGGCTGAGAAGCGCCAGAAGGACAAGAAGCACAAGCCGCCCGTGAACTATCCGGGCCAGCCTGCCGCCGCCCAGATGGTGGAGCGGGTGGATAAGGCCGCCCGCCGCAGGCAGCTTCTGACCGAGCTGGCGGCTCTGGAAAATGGCTGACATCCTGCTGGACAAACTGCCCCGCATGTGGGCAGGCAGGCCCATCGACTGGGATTTCCGGCCCATGGTCTGGTTCAACGGGCAGTATCTCCGCCTTCCGGAGGACGAAAAGGGCCTGCCTGAGCTGGCCCGGGAAACCATGCGCCGATTTTACTGCGTGGCCGTCCCGCCGGAGGAAGAGGTGGACGCTTTCAAGGCGCTGGTAGAGTTCTACACCGCAGGCCCGCAGGAGGTGGCCGACCGCCCCGGCAGCAGCCGCACCGAGGAGCTGGCGCTGGACTACGTCACCGACGGCCCCGCCATCGTGGCTGCGTTCCAGCAGGCATACGGCATCAATCTCACCCGGGCAAGGCTCCACTGGTGGCGGTTCAAGGCCCTCATGTCGAACCTGCCCGAGGAGACCCAGCTGGTGAAGATCATCGGGTTCCGGACGGCTGACCTCACGCAGTTTCAGGGCGAAGAGCGGGAGCGGCGTGCCGAGCTGAAGGAACGCTTCGCGCTGCCCACTGCCCTGCGGAAAGGAGGCGGTCGCATTGTCACCCTGCAAGACCGCAACGAAGCCTTTGCGGCCCGCTTCCGGCGCTGACCGCGCCCCGGTGCTCTGCCCCCTGTGCGGTCGGCCTCTGCCGGTCTGGGCCATCCCGGAAGCCAGCGCCCGGGGCATCTGGGTCAAATGCAAGAACCCGGCCTGCCGCAAAGAAATCGAAATAAAACTCTAAGCCTGTGCCGCTGTGCCTGCGCTCTTTTTCACAGAAAGAGGTGGACACCGTGGCCGCAGATTTTTCCATCACCGGCGAAGTAAAGCTCAACAGCGACCCGGCTGAGAAAGCCACGAGCAAGTGGACGGTGGCCGCAGGCCAGCTTATCGCGGACTTTACCAAGAAAGCTGCATCCAGCCTGAAAAGCGTGGTCAAGAGCGGTCTGGACTACAACCGCAGCATGGAAAGCTATCTGACCAACTTCAAGGTCATGCTGGGCGACGAACAGCTTGCCGCCGAGAAGCTGGAAGAGATACGCCGGATGGCCGCAAGCACGCCCTTCTCCCTGTCCGACCTGACCGAGGGGACCCAGACCCTCTTACAGTTCGGTGTCGCGGCGGACGATACCACCGGCGTGCTGAAACGTCTGGGCGATATTTCGCTGGGCAACGCGGACAAGCTCCAGACCCTCGTGCGGGCCTATGGCAAGATGTCCAGCGCCCAGAAGGTCACGCTGGAAAACGTCAACATGATGATCGACGCGGGCTTCAACCCGCTCAATCAGATCTGCGACGCCACCGGCGAGAGCATGAGCGCCCTCTACAAGCGCATCTCGGACGGCAAGGTCAGCTTCAACGATCTGGAAGCCGCCGTGGCCGCTGCCACCAGCGAGGGCGGGCAGTTCTACAACGGTATGCTGGAAGCCAGCCAGAACTTCAACGGCAGGCTGAGCACCCTGAAGGACAACGTGGCCGCGCTGACCGGTGAACTGACCAGCGGGCTGTTCTCGGCGCTCGGTGACATCATCGTCAAGGCAAACGAGCTGGTCGTCTCCATCACCGAGGACGACGCCAAAATGGCCGCGCTCAAGGAGACCATCGGCGTCCTGACGGCGGCAGTTGTGGCCGTCACGGCGGCAGTGCTGAGCTATAAAGCCACCGTGGCAGCAGCTACAGCTATCACGGCGCTGCATACCGCTGCCACCACCGCGATGGCTGCGGCCCATAAAGCTGCCGCCGCAGGAGCTACCGGTCTGCAAGTGGCACAGGCGGCATTGAATACCGTGCTTTCGGCCAATCCCATCGGGCTTGTGGTGGCCGCTCTGGCCGCTCTGGCTGCGGGGCTGGTGACTGCCTACCACACCAGCGAGACCTTCCGCTCCGCAGTCGATTCAGTATTTTCGGCCATTCAAAAGACAGCCTCGAATGTCATCGGTTCGGTGGTGGACTGGATCAATGAGCTGGTGGCCCGCATCAAGGGTGCAGCCGCCGCTCTGGGCTCTCTGAAAAACGGCCTCGGTGCAGCAAAAGATGCCTACAACGAGGCTTATTCCAACTCTATCGGCAGCTATCAGCAGTCGAAAAGAGATGAGGCAAGCCAGAGCCGCCTCGACAAGCACAATGAGCGGGTCGCACAGTCTCAAGCTGACGCGGCCAGCAGTTCCGGCTCTTCCGGAGCGGCGGCATCTGCCACCGCCGCTGCCGCTGCGGCCACCTCTGCCGCCAAGAGCACAAAACAGGCCACGGCGGACATCATCAAGTCCATCAGCGACACCACCACCGCAGTCAAGGACGGCGTGACCACCACGACCGAGACCGTCACCGAAACGCTGTCCAACGGCACGACCCAGCAGAAGCAGGTCATCACCTCCACCAGCCGTCAGATGGTGGACGGTGTGCTCAAGGACATCAAGACCGTGGAGACCATCGCGGCGGACGGCAAGCGGACGGTCAGCCAGACCATGGAGACGGTGCGGGATTTGATCAGCACGGTCAAGGACACCTCCACGGCCATCGTAGACGGGGTAAAGACCACCACCCAGACCGTGACCAAGACCCTCGCGGACGGCACCACCGAGCAGCAGCAGGTCATCACCCAGACGCAGGACAAGGTCATCGACGGGGCGCTCCGCACGGTGGAGACCGTCAAGACCATCGCCGCCGACGGCACCGAACAGGTGGCCGAGACCATCAAGGACAGCGCTGCCGACACCCTCGACGGCCTGTGGAGCGAGATAAAAGACCGGGCCAGCGAGGGCGTGCTTGGCACCGTCGATACCCTGTGGGACGCGGTAAAGAGCGGCGACTGGGTGGGCATCGGCAAGTGGGCGGCATCCGCCCTCTACTCGGGCCTGACCGGTGAGCAGAAGCAGCAGCTCAAAAGCTACGCCCTGAGCCTCGTGGACACCCTGAACGGCGTGCTGGGCGACGCGGCAGGCAGTCTGGCGCAGACGGCGTGGGGCATCGGCCAGAGCCTCTTTGAGGGGATCACCGGCAAATTCGGCGACATCTCCTCCATGGCCGTCAAGATGGGCGGCACCCTGAAAAGCGTGTTCGGCACCCTCAAGGCCCCGCTGGCCGCTGCGGCCAAGGCCATCAGCGCCGGCCTCTCCGGCGGCCTCCTGAGTATGTTCCCGGCCATCTATGCGGGCTTCGCCGGCATGATCGGCACCATCGGCGCAGCCGTCGAAGGGATGCTGGCCGCTATCAGCGCGGCCCTCACCTCCACCCTCTTCGGCATCCCGGCAGGCCTCGTGGTGGCCGCTGCCGCTGTCGCTCTGGGCGTCGCCATCGCGGCCATCGTGTCCAAGCTGGGCGGAAGCCACAGCAGTTCCGGCGGTTCTGGCGGCAGCGGCGGGGGCGGCGGAGGTGGAGGCTCCGGCCTCGGCATCGACACCCCCAGCATCACCGACGAGTCGAACAAGCTGACGGACACCATCGACGCCAACACCGCAAAGCTTACTGAAATAAACAAGTCCCTCGCCAAGCTGGTCAAGAGCGCAAACGCCCTTGTCCTCAGCGACAACATGGCCGTGAGCAGCCGGGTGGCAGCATCCGGCACGGCACAGGTCGCCGCTGCGGCCAGAAGCTACCGCGAGGGCGAGGGCGACACCAACATCACCCAGAACATCTACTCCAAGGCCCACACCGCCGCCGACCTTCAGCGCGAAGCGCGCTGGGAGGCCGACCGCGCAAAGGCACAGAGCCGCTGAAAGGAGGCCATCCACCCGTGCGCAAAGACCATCTCCGATTAGTCACCGACGCCGGGGCATCCCTCGACCTCGGGTGGGACTACGGCATCCCCTATCAGATCGACAACCTCTCGGGCGTGGACGTCACCCTCAAGACGGCGCAGGGCGTCAACCAGCAGGGTGTGACGGTAGAGGGGCAGAGCGTCGAAGGCGTGGCCCACGAGGTCATCGCGGACTTCTGGGGGCCGGACGGGGAGGCGCAGGCTGACCGCTTTTTGCAGCTGCTGCCCTTCTTCACCTCAGGCACGGCCTATTTCGGGGACAAATACTTCTCCCGGTTTTTCCTGCAAAAGACCCCCTACACCGTCCAGCTCCACCCTTACCCCCGGCTGGACTTTCTCCTCTACCGCCCCAAGCCCTACTGGTACAGCCTCGAGAGCCAGAACGCTGTCATGGGCGGCTTCGTGCCGCAGTTCCGCTTCCCGCTCTGCTACGACAGCCACCAGTACAGCGAGTGGCGGCAGAGCTACTTCCTCAACGTGCGCAACCCTGGTGCGCTGCCGGTGCCTTTCACCGCGAAGCTCCGCTCCTCGGGTATCGTGGTCAACCCCGCCATCCGCAACAGCACCACCGGGGAGCACATCGGCTTTGACACCACCCTGAACAAGGGGGACGTGCTGGAGATCTACCGCACCACCACCGACCGTCTGGCCGTCAAGCTCATCTCCGGCGGCGTGGAGACCAACGCCTTCGCCCTGCTGGACGAGGACAGCGACCTCATGGAGCTGCACCCCGGAGATAACGTCCTCACCGCCGACGCCGCCAGCGGCAGGGAGGGCTTGCAGGCGTCCATCTCCTTCTACCCGATGGTGGTGGGCATCCTGCCGGAGGTGTTGGTATGACATTCGACGTCTTGGATGAAACGACCCTCGCCCGCCTCGGGAATATCGACGTATGGGTGTCGGTGTACTGGGATGAGCCCTACAACTCCGAAGGCAGCTTCACTCTGGAAGTCCGCCCCACCGAGGAGAACCTCTCGCTCCTGCGGGAGGGCCGCTGGCTCGTCCGCACCGACGCCGCGACCCGTGTACCCATGCGCATCTGTCACCGGAGCAACGAGAACGAGGACGCCAACCTCGTCGTCACCGGCTACCCGGCAACGTGGATCTTCACCAAGCGGGTCAGCGTGGCTGCCGTGAAAAACGAGAACGCCGAGGCTGCCATGCTAGCCCTCGCCAAGGCAGCGGCTCCGTGGCCCAAGCTGGAGGTGGCCGAGCCGAAGGGCTTTGACACCAGGTTCGAGAACCAGACCTCGGGCGCTGCACTGTTCGACTACTTCAAGACGGTGGGTGCAGCCTGCGACCTGGGCTTCCGGGTCATCCTCATGGGTAAAAACAGCGCAAAAAAACTCATGTTCGAGGTCTGGCGGCCTACTGCCGACCCCAACAACCGCTTTTCGACCAAGTGGGGCAGCCTGCGGGAGGCCAGCTGGGCCTTCGGCGACGGCAGCTATGCCAACGTGGCCCTCGTGCTGGGGGCGGGCGAGGGCAAAGACCGGGCCATGGTCTGGGTGGGCGACACCGAAGCCGAAGGGGCAGAGCGTCGGGAGATGATCGTGGACGCCCGGGACATCCAGCCCGAGGACGGCGAGACCGTCAAAAGCGACAGCTACCTCAAACGGCTGGCTGATAGGGGCGCGTCGAAGCTCCTCGAACAGCTCCGCACCGGCAGCATCGAGATGACGCTGGACGCCGACGGCCTCGAGCCGGGTGACGTCTGTTTCTGCTCTCTGCCGGATCTCGGCTACAAGGCCACCGTCCGGGTGGCCGACATCATCATTCAGAGTCAGACCGACGGCACCACCCGCACCGCGCGGCTGGGTACGCCGGTCTGGCGCAAGATCTAGGAGGCGATAGCTTGAGCTCCCCCGGAATTATTACCTACCCGCTGGGCGGCATCACCTATGACGCCGAGGATGCTGCGGCCTACTTTGCCGGGCGCACCAGCGGCGTTTACAGCACCGACATTGATTTCGCGGTGGCTGCTGCCGCCGATGGCAGCACCGACCTCACCGTCAGCGCGGGGCAGGCGTGGATGCACGTCAGCCGGTGGGTGGGCCTCAGCGTCACTATGCGGGAGGCCCAGACCCTCACGCTGCCCCTCGCGGACAGCGCTCTGCCCCGCATCGACCGCGTCGTGCTCCGGTACGACGCTACCAGCCGCAGCACCTCTCTGCAGGTGCTGCAGGGCGCGCCGTCCTCCGAGCCGGCAGGCCCGGACCTCTCCCGCACCGAGATGGTCTATGACCTCTGCCTCGCCGAGGTCTCCCGCCCGGCGGGCCAGACCTCCGTCTCCACCGCCAACCTCACCGACACCCGGGCGGACGAGGCCCTGTGCGGCCTCATGCGGGACGGCGTCACCGGCATCCCCATGGACGAGCTGGGCCGACAGGCGCTGGCGAAAGCCAAAGAGACGGCGGCTCTCTGCGACAGCCTGCTGGCCAGTTACACCGGCGGCTATCTGGGCATCTGGCCCGTGACCCTCCCGGCGGACGGCTGGGCCGAATGCACCGACGTACCCGGCTACGCCTACAAGCAGACGGCCCAGCTGCGGGCGGCGAGAGAGGCAAACGTCCCCTCCGCCGTACCCACCCCGGAGACCTATACCGTGGCGGTGGCGGCGGGGCTTGCAGGCGTCTGCGAGACGAAAGACGGCACGATCACCTTCTGGGCCGAGAAGGTCCCGGAGGGCGGCATCCAGATGCAGGTGGAACTGCTGGGACCCTCGGCCTCGACCGCTGACACCGGAGAGGACACCCTGGGCGACACCGTCCTCGAAAACACGACTTTGTAACGGAGGTACACCATGAAGTATGTGAAACAGCATTTCGTCACCGGCATGAAAGTCAGCCTGCCCGACGTGCTCAACCGGATGGAGGACGGCATCGCAGCCGCCTGCGGCGCGGCGGTGGAGGGCATCGGCACCGTGACCACCGGCGACACACCCGCCGCCGGCATCCGGGACGGCAAGCTCTGCCTGACTCTGCCCAAGGGCGAGCCCGGCCCGCAGGGCGACCCCGGTGAAAAGGGCGACCCCGGCACCGGCCTGACCGATACTGCCAAAGCCGCCATCCTCTCCCTTCTGGCCGGGGAGACCGAGGACAGGGACGCCGCCCTCGCTGCCCTGCGGGCGGAGTGGGGCTTCGCCGACCCGGACGCCGACACCACCTCCGAGGCCGCAGACGCGGCAGATCCGGAGGCGTGAGTATGGCGCTGGGAAGTGTTGCCATCAGCGGCGGCATGAGCAAGAAAACGAAAGAGAGGTTGATGTATATGGACGGTAAGCTGGTTTGGAGCGCAGCAATGGGTGTGTCTGGCGGTCTGAGCGCCACGGCACCGGACACCGTGGACTATATCGTAGCAAGGCCGATGGCGATGACAATATCATCATCCACTCAACCAAAGGATGCCCGGGTGGCTCGCGGAGGCACTGGCAATGTAGCGTGGTATCAGACTAATGGCTCCTACAGCAACGCCAGAACTAACTACTCCTATGGCAAAATTGCCTTTGATGCCAGCGGCAAGATAACGTTGTCTTATCCGTGGGATAGTAACAACGAGTATCTCACGGTCGAGGGCTACCACTACTACTGACAAAACAAAAAGCAGCCCCCACCCGGGGCTGCTCAAAAGAAAGGTCGTGTTCTCTATCGCTATCAAAGAATATTCCATGTCCCGGGACTCCACCCGACAGCTCTCACCCAGCTTCAAGGTGCGGGAGTTCGGCTGCAAGGGCAGCGACGTCGTCCTCATCGACGACGAGCTGGTGGTGCTGCTGCAGTGCATCCGGGAGCACTTCGGCAAACCGGTACATATCACCAGCGGCTATCGCACCGCCGCCCACAACGCCGCCGTCGGCGGCAGCAAGTCCAGCCAGCACCTGCTGGGCCGGGCGGCAGACTTCTACGTCGAAGGTGTAGACGTGGCCACGGTCGCCGCCTACGCCGAGAAGCTGCTGCCCGGGCGCGGCGGCATCGGGCGCTACCCGAAGGACGCAAAGCACCCCACCCGCAAGACCGGCTGGGTGCATATCGATACCCGGGCGAATAAGAGCCGGTGGAGTATGTGAGGGGGTGATTCCGATGCAGTTCATCCTCGAATACTGGGCACAGTGGGCTTTCGCGCTGATGGGCGGGGCCGTCCTCGCAGCCATCCCCAAGATCAAGGCCCTCTGGCAGGCCGTGCTGGCCCTCCTGCACGACCGCATCTACACCGAGTGTTACCACTTCCTCAGCCTCGGCCATATCACCCCCGACGGCCTGCGCAACCTCACCTACCTCTACAAGACCTATCACACGATGGGCGGCAACGGCACCGGCACGGAGCTGTATAACCGCGCCAAGGCCCTACCCATCCACGACTGACACATTTACACAAGTCCGGCTTCGCCGGGAGAAAGGACCCGCCATGAAAGCACATATCACCACCCGCACCGTCTCCGCTGCCACCATCGCCCGCACCGCCGTGCTGGCTCTGGCCCTCATCAACCAGATCCTGAGCGCCGCAGGCAAGCCCGTGCTGCCCATCGAGAGCGCCCAGCTCGAGCAGCTCATCTCCACCGGCTTCACCACCGTGTCTGCGCTGGTCAACTGGTGGTTCAACAACTCCTTCACCAAGGAGGCCATTCAGGCTGACGCTGAGTTTGAGCGGCTGAAGAAGAGCGTGTACTAATCTACTTATTTTCTCCATCATATACCATAGTATAGCAAAACCCTCACCAAACAGCCTTTGACCTGCTTGGTGAGGGTTTTTGTTAGTTATTCAGCTTATAATGCAGCTTATATGCACTATATTTATTATATGGGATATGTTCCTCTTTCTGCAATCGCCCAATCACAATACATGGTATTACTTCTTGGCTACGCGAAAATTTCAATATGCTCCATATGGAGAAATCCGATTTCTTTACAAAATCAGCATACTTCTCTGGATTCAATAGTGCATTTTTTGCAAACTCATCAGCTTTTCTCTCTCGAGCGATATTTTCTGCAGTTGATGCATCGATATATTGGCTTGTTTTTGCTATATCCCCATTAACAATGTGACCTAGTTCATGGAACACTGTAAACCAAAAGATGTCCGCTGTCGCGCCTCTAGTCGTTAACGACATCTGATATACTCCATCATTATCTTTCGCAATATATCCTTGTACCGGGGCGCCACGAAAATTTGCCACAATAGAAAATTTAATTCCGTGTTCCTCAAAAATTTCTGTCAAGCATTTCTGATACTCATCTGTGGATTTTTGCATGACTTTTTTTAATTCTGCAATCAACCCATCAATTTCTTTAGTATTAAAAGATCTTTTTATATTGTGCTTTTCTCCTTCTAACTGACAAATTCTCAACCATGCTCCAACAACTGTCGGATTCACAGTTACTTTTGTCGAAGTTCTGAATGCACCGCTCGGTAATATTCTTTGTAAATTTGTCAAACTACTAACACGAAGAGCTTTTCTCAAATCAAGAATTTTCTGCTCTATTGACTGCTTTACATTAATTTTCAAGTATTTAGCAACTTCTTTTAGTTCATTGAATATCTTCTGCTCTTCTTCCGTGACAGTCTCCGTCTCATTCAAGTCCAATAACTCTGCTTCATAATTTGCTTGCAAATTCAACCAAAAAGATTTTGGAACATTTAGCGCATACTCTAGGGCCATGGCAAATTTCGGAGAAATTCCTTTTTTCCCCGAAATAATGCTGCTGATATACGCAGCACTCACTCCCGTCTGTGCAGCAAGTTCTGCTTGTGAAATATTTCTATCAGCCAGAATGTCTGCAATCGTTTCACCCGGATGAATAATCAAATCACGGGATATACCAGTTATCTTTCCCACCATGATAATCACTCACTCCTTCTACTTCGATTTCTGAACATATCATGACTGTTTCTTGCGTTGCGTTTGGCTCAAGGATCAATCTTACATTCCCAGTTACTCTCACTGAGTACCTAATTTGCTTATACCCCTCAAGTTGTTCTGGCTGTCCAAGACCGACTCTTAAAAAATCCTCGAAACATTCTGCCGCCTTCAATCGATCCATATGTTTCTTTATTGTTCTCACCCAGTCAGCCGGCAACTTCTGCTTCATTTTATTATAGTCTGTAAAATATTTTTCAATCTTACCATTCGCATACGTTATCTTCAATCAGGAATCACCTGCCAGTTAACTTTTTGGTTAATTCCATTATATTCATTTACACTTCTTTTGTCAACACTCTCTATCAGGTTCAATCAATTTTCATCTTCCTGCATCATAATATATATATATTCATCGATCGTCCTTGAAAGAGTACATCTTCTTCGCAATGCCATCAAACCCGTTTTTGTAACCCACTTTCTGTTCTCGGGCCGGTTTCTCACTGAATCCCCAGCAACACTTGGCGCAATTTACAATCGATAAATCATCAGATTTTTTAGCGTTCAAATCGTGTCGTTCAGCTTTTTCATTGTTCGACTCCCATCGCCTCCACCACACGTGAGCCAGACAGATTCTCTGTGCTCCACCAAAGGGAAGAGCCTCACCGCTTTGCAGTGAGGCTCTTCCTTTTTTATCTTATAGCATCCTTATCCCATGAAATCAAGCAGCACGTCGATGTCCTGACTGATGGCGCGGAGATAGTCAGCTCCGCCGCGCCGGCCGTCATAGTTCCGGACGCGGCTGCTCATCTCCGTCAGGAGCTCTTCCTTCCGCACCAGAACGGGGTCTCCAATCCACTCGTCTTTCTCTATAAAGGCTTCCAGCTGCTCATATTCTTTTATGATACGGACGTTGGACAGGTTCTCCGGGAGGGTACGGGCATCGAACCAGTCCGGCTGCGCGTGAAAGTCCAAAGGCGGCAGCGGGTCCAGCGGCTCATCGGCGTCCCACACATAGGGATGCCGGTCATCTTCTTCCGGCGTCTTCTTGAAGCGTCCTACCCGGTTCTCGGCCTTGCCGACCGTCTCATAGTGGTTGAACAGTGCCTCAGCGTCGTAACCATAGAGCTCGTAGGCGTCCGAATAGCGGTCTGCATAGTCCTTGTACTGGAACGTCTCGACGCTCTCCGTCCCCGGGGTAAGGTCAAGCCAGATGCTCACCGCCTCCGCATGGGTGGGCAGAGCTGCCATGACCGTCAGGGCCAGAACGCCCGATGTGACCGCCGCAATAAATTTTCTTCGCATGATAAAACCTCCTTTTTATGAGCGGTTCATCCCAGAATCGAGAATCTCCGCACTTCTACATTGTTATTCTCCACGCCGGAGCAGTCCTGAAAGACTTTATGCCGTATCCGGCCCCGGATGGTGTTGCCGCTGACTTCCTTCGTGCCGGCGATGCCGTAGCCGAGGGAGACGTCCAGCGTATTTCCTTTCAAGGCGCTGAGCTGATAGCAGATGCGCCGCCCGTTGTCGCCGCTCAGGGTGATGCGGCTGTTCTGGATGACCGTGCTGCCGCCGTTTCGCTCTTCTGCCCACAGCCGCACAAAAGCAGCACCGCCGTGAGGACAAAGGCCAAAGCTTTTATTTCCACGTTCAAATGTTCTCCTTCTCTGCCGGGGCTTCTTATGCTTATCATATCATAAACCGCAGTCGATGTATAGCCAAAAGAGCCGCTACCCGCAAAATGCGGCAGCGGCTCTTTTCAGCTTTTCAGTTCAGCCGGGTGTCAGCTCAGGACTGGCAGGCGGTGATGAGGCTCATCTTGTAGACCTCGTCGGCGTTGCAGCCACGGGACAGGTCGTTGATGGGAGCGTTCAGGCCCTGCAGGATGGGGCCGTAGGCAGCGTAGCCGCCCAGACGCTGTGCGATCTTATAGCCGATGTTGCCGGCCTCGATGCAGGGGAAGATGAAGGTGTTGGCCTGACCGGCGACCTTGCTGCCCTTGCACTTGACCTGTGCGACCTCGGGAGCAACGGCTGCGTCGAACTGCAGCTCGCCGTCAATAGCCAGCTCGGGGGCCATCTCCTGAGCCTTGATGACAGCGTCGTGGCTCAGAGCGACGGTGCCGCCCTTGCCGGAGCCCTTGGTGGAGAAGCTCAGGACAGCGACCTTCGGGTCGATGCCGAACAGCTTAGCGGTCTTAGCGGTCTCGACAGCCACCTCAGCCAGCTTGGCAGAAGCAGCCACCTTGACCTCGCCGGTAGCCTTATCGACGGTATCGGTGTAATCAATGTTGACAGCGCAGTCGCCCATGGCAATGCGCTTCAGACCCTCTTCGCCGCAGTCGCGGTCCAGAATAAAGCAGGAGCTCACCAGATGTGCGCCCTTCTTGGTCTTGACCAGCTGCAGAGCGGGACGGATGGTGTCGGCGGTGGAGTAGGTAGCGCCGCCCAGCAGGCAGTCAGCCTTGCCCATCTTGACCAGCATGGTGCCGAAGTAGTTGGACTTCTTCAGCAGAGCAGTGCACTCCTCTGCGGTCTGCTTGCCCTTGCGCAGCTCGACCATGGTGTTGACCATCTCATCGAAGCCGGCGTAGTTCTCGGGGTCGATGATCTCAGCAGCGGAAATATCAAAATTGCCAGCAGCGGCAGCAGCCTTGCACTCTGCCTCGTTGCCGACCATAACAACTTTCAACACGCCCTCAGCCAGCAGCTTGCTTGCGGCCTCCAGGATGCGGGGGTCATTGCCCTCGGTAAAAACGATCGTCTTGGGGTTTGCCTTCAGCTGGGCTACCAGGGGTGCAAACATATCAGCCATTGTTGATTACCTCCGAAATTACTTTGCAATTATTCCGGGCATCACAGATATGCCCTTCTTTTTTATTCTAGCACAGAGTCAGAAAACTTCAAGACAAATCTTGAATTTTGTGGTATATTTTAAGGAAGGAATCGTGCGATAATTTGTTAAGAAAATGTCATTTAGTTTGTGAGAGGATACCGAGCTTATGGATTGGGAAACACTGAAAACCGACTGTCTCGCCTGCCAGCGCTGTCCGCTGCACACCACCCGGCACAACGTGGTGTTCGGGCAGGGCGTGGAGAATGCCGAGGTGCTCTTCGTGGGCGAAGGCCCCGGCCAGAGCGAGGACGAGCAGGGCCTGCCCTTCGTGGGACGCAGCGGCCAGCTGCTGGACAAATACCTCTTCGCCATCGACCTCGACCGTGCCTCCAACTGCTATATCGCCAACATCGTCAAGTGCCGCCCGCCCCAGAACCGCGACCCCCTACCCGCCGAGAGCGAAGCCTGTATGCCCTGGCTGCGAGAGCAGTTCCGTCTGCTGCGGCCTAAAATCGTCGTCTGCCTGGGCCGCATCGCCGCCCAGCGGATGATACGCGCCGACTTTTCGGTGACGAAGGAGCACGGCACCTTTATTGAGAAGAACGGCATCCTCTTCATGGGGACGTTCCACCCCGCCGCCCTGCTCCGTCAGCCCCAGAACAAGCCGGAGGCTTTCGGCGACTTTGTGGCCCTGCGGGATAAAATACACGAGGTGTGCGAGCATACCTACACTCCTTCCGTCGCCTCCGGCGACACCTCCCTCTAAGAGGGAGGCTTTGGCATTCCGCAAGATTTTGTCTTCGACGGGAAACTTTCCCGTCTTGTCAAGGGCTCCCTCATTGAGGGGGCTGTCTGCGAAGCAGACTGGAGGAGTACACCTTTCACCTCATTTTTGCATACCCTATAGCAAAAGTGAGGTGTTTGAGTATGAATGCTGTACGCAGCGATTCTGTTGATTTCTTTCTGGGCACCACCACCCCCGCCGGGTTCAAGGGCTATTTTGAGCCGCTTCGGCGGGAACCGGGGATGCAGATGTATCTCATCAAAAGCGGGCCGGGCTGCGGCAAATCGACGCTGATGAAGCGGCTGGCCGTCAAGGCCGAGCAGAAGGGGGAGCCTATCCAGCGCATCCACTGCGCCAGCGACCCCGACAGTCTGGACGGCGTCATCTTTCTTGACAAGCGCGCCGCCATCGTGGACGCCACCGCCCCCCATGTCATGGAGCCGGACGCCCCGGGCGCAGAGGAGCAGGTGGTGAGCCTGTACCACACACTGGACGCCGACGCCCTCCACGCCCACGCCGACGAGGTGAAGCGGCTCTTCGCCCAGAACACTGCCCTGCGCAGCCGGGCCGCGCGGTATATCGCGTCCGCCGGGAGTCTGCTGCTGGACAGCCGCCGGGCTGAGGCGTGCAGTGCCAACTTCGAGAAAGTCCGCCGCTACGTCAAGCGGCTCTGCGCCCGGACTCTCCCCCGCCTGCCCGAGGGGGCCTCGGCCAGCGAAGAGCTGCGGCTGCTGTCGGCCATCACGCCGAAAGGGCCGGTCTTCTACCGCGGCACCGTACAGGCGCTGGCCGACCGGTATGTGGTCTTCCATGACGACTACGGCGCTGTCTCCCGCCTGCTTCTCGAGCTCATCCGGGCCGAGGCGCTGGCCCGGGGCTACCACATCATCACCTGCCCCTGCGCCATGCACCCCGACGACAAGATCGACCATCTCTTCATCCCGGCCCTCCGGCTGGCTTTCCTCACCGACAACCGGTGGCACCCGGTGCAGCTGCCCGGCGTGCAGGCCGTCCGGTGTACCCGTTTCGTGGACCGGGAAAATCTGGCGGGCTACCGCGCCCGTCTCCGCTTCAACGAGCGGGCGGCAGCAGAGCTTTTGGAACAGGCCGCCGACCTGATGGCACAGGCCAAAGCCTGCCACGACGAGCTTGAGACTTACTACCGCGCCGCCGTGGACTTCGGCAAGGTGGACGAAGCTGCCGCCCAGTGCGCCGGGATGCTGGGGCTGGCGTAAGAGTCAACCTCTCAGGCACTTCGTGCCACTGCCCGGGTTGCGGCGGTCAGCGGCAGCTTGACAAAGTTGCATTGTCCAGAAGCTGCTGCCCTCTGTAGCAAGGCCCGCCCTTTTGCGCCATATTGCGCCTCAAGCGTCCAGCTCAGAGCTGCCCGGCCTGCCAAGGGCTCCCCTACTAGGGGCAACAACGACGACCGCCGCCAGTGGCGGAAACAGGGAGTCGCTGTTGGGGCAGCGGCCAGTAAGGCGCAAGCGAAGCGCTGCGGATACTGGGTGCCGCAACCCGGCCTTGGCTGCGAAGCAGACTGAGAGGTTGTACAAAGACGAGCCTGCCAATTATAAATATAAAAAGTCAAAAAGGAAGTGACCCGCTATGCCTGCTTTTCGCCTGCCTGTCCGCCAGCTGGTGGAATTTTTGCTCCGCACCGGCAGCATCGACAGCCGCTTTACCGGCTTCGACCGCGCCAACGAGGGTGCACGCATCCACCGCAGGCTCCAAAAGGCCGCAGGCGAAGGCTATGCCGCCGAAGTCTTCCTCTCCGGCGAACGGGAGGCGGCGGGCATCCCCTTCACCATCGAAGGCCGGGCCGACGGCATCTTCACCGACGAGGCGGGCGTGACGGTCATCGACGAGATAAAGACCACAGCCGTCCCCGCCGACGACATCGCCGAGGACATGAACCCCTGCCACTGGGCGCAGGGAATGGTCTACGGGGCGCTGTATGGCCGTCAGCAGGGGCTGGAAAAGCTGGACGTCCGGCTCACCTACTACCAGATCGACACCGACGACATCCTCCGCTTCGTGCGGCATTTCACCCTCGAAGAGCTGGAAGCGTTTTTGCAGGATCTGCTCGAGCAGTACGCCCCCTGGGCGCAGCGTCAGCTGGCGTGGAAGGAGCAGCGGGGCGTGAGCCTTTCGGCGCTGGATTTCCCCTTTCCGGCCTACCGGCCCGGGCAGAGGGCGCTGGCAGGCGAAGTCTACCGCGCCTGCACTGCCGCGCCGTCTAAAAGCGGCGTCCGGCTCTTCTGTCAGGCCCCCACCGGTATCGGCAAGACCATGAGCGTCCTCTTCCCTGCTTTGCGGGCCATCGGCATCGGCTGCGGCGAGAAGCTGTTCTACCTGACGGCCCGCAACACGACTCAGTCCGCCGCCGAGGATGCCATTGCGCGGCTGCGGGCGTCTGATCCCAAGCTGGCTCTGCGCAGCGTGACCCTGACAGCCAAGGAAAAGGTCTGCCTTCACCCGGATGCCGAGGGCCATCCCGCCTGCCTGCCGGAGCTCTGCCCCTACGCAAACGGCTACTACGACCGGGTGAACACGGCCCTGAAAGCCCTTCTGGACGACGGCACCGGCCGCTTCGACCGGGCCGCGCTGGCCGACGCCGCAAAGCAGTTCACGGTCTGCCCCTTCGAGCTGGGGCTGGATCTGAGCGAGTGGTGCGACGTCATCATCGGCGACTATAACTACCTCTTCGACCCCGTAGTGCATCTGCGGCGGTTCTTCGACAGCGCGGGCGACTGGCTCTTCCTCGTGGATGAGGCCCACAATCTGCCCGAGCGGGCGCGGGCCATGTACTCGGCGCGCTTCTGCAAGAGCAGCCTCACCGAGGCAAAACGCGCCCTCGGGCGGGGCAAAAGCACCCTCAAGACAGCTCTGAGCAAGGCCGACAAAGCCTTTTTAGCGGGACGGAAAGCGGTCTCGACCCTCGCGCCCCGCCGGGGCAGCACTGCCGCCGAAGAGGACGACAGCGGCCAGACCTCCCTGCCGGGATCTGGGGAGACGCCCGCCATCGAGCTGCCCGCCGCCGACTACGCTCAGGACGGCACGGTGTTCTGCAAGGAGCTTCCCTCAGCCCTGCTGGCCCCGCTGCGGGCGCTGACGGCTCCCTTGCAGGACTGGCTGGAAGACGATCCCGACGCCGAAGCCCACGCGGTCCTGCTGGATCTCTACTTTGAGGTGCAGGACATCCTGCGGGCGTCGGAACGGTACGACGAGCATTTTGCCGCCCAGCTCACCGCCCGGGGCAGTGACCTTGAATTGCAGCTGCTCTGCCTCGACCCGTCCCCCTTCGTGGACGCAAGCCTTTCGGCAGGGCGGGCGGCGGCGCTGTTCAGCGCGACGCTGACGCCGCCGGGCTACTACCGCACCGTCCTCGGCTGTCCCGAGGCCCGGGCCGTGGCGCTGGAAAGCCCCTTCCCGGCAGAAAACCTCGGGCTCTACTGTCTGCCCTCCATCTCCACCCGCTACCGCCAGCGGGACGCCAGCATCCGGCCCCTCTCGGACGCCCTCGCGGCGCTGGCGTCCAGCCGGGTGGGCAACTATCTGGCCTTCTTCCCCAGCTATGCCTATCTGCGGCAGGTGTGGGAGGACTTCACCGCCCGCTACCCGGACATCGGCACACTGGTACAGGAGAGCGGTCTGGACGACGCCGGGCGGGCGGCGTTCCTCGAGCGGTTTTCGCCCTGCCCGGAAAAGACGCTTCTCGGCTTCGGGGTCATGGGCGGCATCTTCGGCGAGGGCGTGGACCTGGCGGGCGACCGGCTCATCGGCTGCGCCATCGTGGGCGTGGGCCTGCCGCAGGTGAGTCCCCGTCAGGAGATGCTGCGCCGCTACTACGACGCCCAGAACGGGGCGGGCTTCGACTACGCCTACCGCTGGCCCGGGATGAACAAAGTCCTGCAGGCCGCCGGGCGGGTCATCCGGACGCAGGAAGATAAGGGCGTGGTGCTGCTCCTCGACGACCGCTTTGCCCAGAGCGAGTACGCCCGGCTCTTCCCGAAGCATTGGAGGCATCTGGAGTATCTGAGGGATACGAAGGAGCTGAAGAAAAAGCTGGAAGATTTCTGGAAAGGCTAAACCTCTCCGTCACGGCTGACGCCGTGCCACCTCCCCTACCGAGGGGAGGCCTTGGCATATCGGTCAAGTTTCCCCTGGACGAGCAAAGTTTATCTGTTTCGTGGACTGTAGTGCCCTGCTGTCCAAGCCAGCGGCAACTTGACAAAGTGCGTTGTCCAGAAGCGGCTGCCCTCTGCAGCAAGGCCCGCCCTTTTGCGCCATATTGCGCCTCAAGCGTCCAGTAGGAAGTGGCCCGGTATGCCAAGGGCTCCCCTCGGCAGGGGCAACAACGACGACCGCCGCCAGTGACGGAAACAGGGAGTCGTTGTTGGGGCAGCGGCCAGCAAGACGCAAGCAAAGCGCAGCGGATGCTGGGTGCCGCAACCCGGCCTTGTCTGCGAAGCAGACTGAGAGGTTTTTCCCACACAAAAAAGAGGCAGACTCGCATCTGCCTCTTTTTCCATGCACTTATCGCTTTGCTCTCGCCGTCTTTTTCCGCATGATGTCCCACGAGGGCATCTGGCTGCGCAGGGCATCCCACGCCGTCATCCGGACGCTCGTCCGGGCGCGCAGACCCTCGAAAGCCTCATCGAGGTACTGCATCTCAGCCACAGCATGCATCGCGTGGTCGGAGACGCAGAGGCGGCCCAGCGGGGTCTTACAGAGCGCCAGGACCATGGCGTCCATCTTCCGGCGGCCGGGCGTACCGGCACGGTAGCAGTCGGTGTTCTCCCTGTCGTCCACGGGGATGTGGGCGGCTTTCAGCATCTCGCAGGCCTCCCACGCGGCATCGAGGACCAGGTCACGCTGCTCCTTCGTCGCCTTGGAGAGGTCGCCGCTGCAGGCGTAGCAGAGATAGCAGGCCGGCAGGATGAGGGCGAGGTGGCACTTGAGCCATCCGTCCATGTCGCTGACGAAGGTCAGCTTGTACTTTGCGCCCTCGAAAGCCGTCTTGACCCGGTAGCGGAAGACGCCCGAAAGGGGCGCGGTAGCCCCGCCGATGGTCATACCCACGCCGACGTGGGCGCTGACGACCTTATCCACATCCCGGTGGCCGCCGCTGCTCTGGAAGCCGAAGGCGATCTTATCCGCCGGGCGCTGCATGGCCTGCATGACCTCCACAGCGTGGGGGTCGTTGCCCACGAAGACGAAGTATTCGCTCCTGTTCTGCTTGAGGATGGGCAGCACGTCGGGCAGCTGCCCGGCCTGCATCGTCACGAAAACGAGGTCGTAGCAGTCGTCCGGGGCCAGCGTGTCGATGGTGGCCACCCGGTCCACCGTGGTGCGGCACTGCGCCCAGTGGCGGATGACGAGGCCCCTTTGGTCGAGCCTCTCCTTCCACTCGCCCCGCGCCAGCATGGTGACGACATTCTTTTTGTTCTGCAGCAGACGGTGGGCCAGCTCACAGCCCTGCACACCTGCACCATAGACCAGTATCCTCATCTCTGCCTGCCTCCTTATATAGGCCCCTCTCCGGGGCCGGAAGTCATCAGTGCTTCAAAAACGAGAAGAAGCCCTTCTTCTCATACGGCTTTTCCTCTGCGCCGGCCACGGTATAGCCCGTGTCGGCGATGGCAGCCTTCAGGGCCTCGATGTCCAGCGGCTGGGCCGAGACGATGACCGTCTCTCCCTTCGTGTGGGAGGAAGTCACCTTCTCCACCTGCGCAGTCTTGCGCACCACCTCGTTGACGTGGCTCTCGCACATGCCGCACATCATGCCGTCTACTTTCAGCGTCGTCTGAACCATTGGTCAGTACCTCCTAAGGATCGTCATCCACTGGGCAGACTGCACAAGCCGCCCGGGTGTTTTTCGTCATTTTGTTAGTTTTGCCTAACTTTTTATGGGAAACAAAAGGCCGTCGGCCCCGCGCACCCCTCCGCGCCCGAGACAAAAGACCCTGTTTTTTCTGTTTCCGTCTTCATCATACCACACCGGTATGGTAATTGCAAGCACCGGTTTCTCACAGTACACGGGTGTGGTATATTTCTCCCGTCTCTACGTCTTTCCAGTAGAAGACGCCGTTTTCCAGAATCATATAGCTGTGGGGACTGTTTTCCTTCGGGATGCTCAGGGAGCCGGGGTTGAGGCAGACGTTCCTCTGCCCGAACTCCGTCCACGCCGGGACGTGGGTGTGGCCGTGGAGCAGGATGTCCCCTTCGGCCAGCGGCGGCGGGTTCTTTCCATTATAGATATGCCCGTGGGTGGCATAAATGAGCTTTTCGCCCGCCGGGAGGATGCAGTAATCCGCCATCACCGGGAGATCCAGCACCATCTGGTCCACCTCGGCCTCGCAGTTGCCCCGGACGCAGCAGAGTTTGTTTTTCAGGCCGTTCAGCATCGGGATGACCTCTTTCGGCGCGTAGTCCCGGGGCAGGTCGTTCCGGGGGCCGTGGTAAAGCAGGTCGCCCAGCATCAGCAGCCGGTCAGCCCCCTCCCGCTCAAAGGCCTCCACCATCTTCTTGCAGTAATAAGCCGACCCGTGCAGGTCGGACGCGATCATCCATTTCATGGCGCTTTTCCTCCGTTTCTGTCTGGCTTTATTGTATCACGAAATGGCCGCTTGAAAAGCCTTTTGTGAAAAGTCATACTTTTCCCTTGACAATCCACCCGTTTCGTGGTATCCTATCGCAGGCCGGTCAGAAAGGCTCTTCCCGTACTGCCCTTTCCGGCCCGCATCCCGGTGCCGTCCGGCGGCGTCCCGTAACGCCGCTTTTGCGATGCACTGTATTTCTCGGCACTTCAATAAAACCCGTGTGGATTTTTACAGCATAGATGTTTGCTACTTTTCGCCACACAATGGCCCGCTTTAAGCCGCCGTTGTGTGGCTTTTCTTGTGCGGAAATTTCAGGAAAGGAAGCTTTTGCCCCCATGAACGATACTTTTATGAAGACGAAGCCGGTGTTCCCGCTGCTGGTGTCGATGGCTCTGCCCAACGTCATCTCCATGCTGGTGAACTCGCTGTACAACATCGTGGACAGCCTCTTCGTGGCCCAGATCAACGAGCAGGCCATGACGGCCCTCTCCCTCGTGTTCCCCATCCAGAACTTCGTGAACGCCGTTGCCATCGGCTTCGGCATAGGCATCAACGCCCTCGTGGCCCTTTACCGGGGCGCAGGCGACCACGACAGAGCGGACGCCGCCGCCACCCACGGCATGGCCCTCTCGGTGCTCCACGGCATCCTCTGTACGCTGGCAGCTACCGCTGTCATGCCCGGCTTCCTGGCCCGGTTCACCGCCGACGGCACCATCGTCTCTATGGGCGTGACCTACTCCACCATCGTCTTCCTGTTCGCTACCGTGAACATGGCCAGCCTCGCCTTTGAGAAGCTCTTTCAGGCCGTGGGCCGGATGAAGCTCACCATGACCGCCCTCATCTCGGGCTGTGTCTGCAACATCCTGCTGGATCCCGTCCTCATCTTCGGCCTCGGCCCGGTGCCTGCCATGGGCATTGCCGGCGCGGCGCTGGCTACCGGCATCGGACAGGCCGCCACTCTTGTCATCTACCTCGTGGTCTACAGCACCACCGAGTCGCCCGTCCATCTGCGCCGGAAGGCCCTGCGGCCTGACCTCTCTCTCGAAGGCCGTCTCTACGCCATCGGTGTGCCTGCCATCCTGAATCTGGCCCTGCCCTCCCTGCTGGTCACCTTCCTCAACGGCCTGCTGGCGGCCTTCTCCGAAAGCTATGTGGTGGTGCTGGGCATCTACTATAAGCTCCAGACTTTCCTCTATCTGCCCGCCAACGGCATCGTGCAGGGAATGCGCCCCCTCATCGGCTACAACTACGGTGCAAAGGAGCACGCCCGCGTGGCAAAGCTCTACCAGCTCACCCTCGGCATGAGCGCCGTCATCATGGCGGCAGGCACCGTCATCTGTATGGCCGCTTCCGCGCCCCTCATCGGCCTGTTCTCCTCCAACCCCGAGACCATCGCCATCGGCCAGACCGCCCTGCGCATCATCTGCCTCGGCTTTGTGGTGTCGGCGGTGTCCACCACCTCTTCCGGTGCGCTGGAAGGTCTGGGCAAGGGTGCGGCCTCGCTGGTCATCTCCCTCTGCCGGTACGTCATCTTCATCATGCCGCTGGCGTGGCTGCTCTGCCGCCAACTCGGCCCCACCGGCGTCTGGCATGCCTTCTGGGTCACGGAAGTGCTGTCGGCTGTCATCGCCTTTGCGGTGTATCGGAAGAGCGTAACGAGAAATTAACCTCTCCGTCACGGCTGACGCCGTGCCACTGCCCGGGTTGCGGCTCCCAGCGTCTGCTGCGCTCTCGCTTGCATCCTGCTGGCCGCGGCCCCAACAGCGACTCCCTGTTTCCGCCACTGGCGGCGGTCGTCGTCGTTGCTCCTATCGAGGGGAGGCCTTGGCATTTCGGAGAGCTTCACCTCTTCGCCAGAGGCTCCCCTACTAGGGGAGCTGTCTGCGAAGCAGACTGAGAGGTTGGATGAAGGCACTCCTTCCCTGAAACGCAGAAAGCTCCCCATACCCTCACGGGCATGAGGAGCTTTTTCTTATTTTTTCTCTTTTTCCGGCACCAGCGCACACACCAGCCGCACCATCCACGGCAAAAACGGCAGCCAGAGCAGGGCGCAGCAGACGTTGAAGGCGGTGTGGGCATTGGCGATCTGCCGGGAAATGACTTCCAGCTCCGGGCCTTTGGGGGAGATGAACTCCACCAGCCGGACGAACCAGGGCAGCAGCACCGCCGCCAGCAGGCTCCCGCTGAGGTTGAAGCAGCTGTGGGCCAGCGCGGCGCGGGCAGCGTTCTTTCCCTGCCCGATGCAGGCCAGCAGGGCCGTGACCGTCGTGCCGATGTTGTCCCCTAACAGAACCGGCACCGCCCCGGCAAGGCCCAGCACGCTGTGGATGCCATCCGGCCCGGCCTGCCGGGCCACGTTCTGCAGCAGCGCGATGGTGGCCGAACTGCTCTGCACTACCATGGTCATGGAGAGGCCCAGCAGGATGCCCAGAAGCGGCGACTCCTTCACCCGGGTCATCCAGTCGAGAAAGACCGCCTGCCCGGCCAGCGGCTGCAAAGCCCGGCCCAGGATGTCGATCCCCTCGAAGAGCAGCCCGAAGGAGAACACCGACTCGCCCACGGCCTGCCAGCGGGGCCTGCGGGCCGCGAAGTCGAGGAGGAAGCCCAGAAACAGCACCGGGTACACCAGCGTCTGGACATCGAAGGCGATGAGCTGTGCCGTCATGGTGGTGCCGATGTTGATGCCGTAGATGACGGCCACCGCCCGGGGCAGTTCCAGCAGCCCGGCGCTGACGAAGCCGATGACCATTACTGTGGCTGCCGAACTGCTTTGGAGCACCGCCGTCACGGCCAGCCCGGTGAGGACACCCAGCAGCGGCGTGGCCGTCAGCCGGGCCAGCAGCCGTTTCATGGCGTCGCCCGCCGCCCGCTGCAAGGCACGGCTCATCCTGTCCATCCCGTAGAGGAACATCGCCAGCCCGCCGAACAGCGCAAAGAGCATCTGCATCCCCTGCTCCATCCGCACACCCCCTTGTCCGTCAGTGTATGAGGGGTGGACGGGCGGTATGACGGGAAGGCTTCTTCTCTGTGCGACCTCTCAGTCTCGCTTTCGCTCGACAGCTCCCCTACCGAGGGGAGTCTCTGGCGAAGAGGCGAGGCTTTCCGTCATGCCAAAGCCTCCCCTCGCTAGGGGAGGTGGCAGCGCGTTAGCGCTGACGGAGAGGTTTCTTACGGCAGCCTGTATTTTTTATAAGGGTAAAGCGCTCCGACTCAGCTTACAGCTGGCTCTTGTACAGCTCCACGATCTCCTCCACGCTGGTGTCGCGGGGGTTGCCGGGACGGCAGGCGTCCGCATAAGCGGACTCGGCGAGGAACTGGATGTCCTCTTCCTTCAGGATGCCGTTCAGGTTTGCGGGGATGCCCACGTCAGCGCTCAGCTGCTTGACAGCGGCGATGGTGGCATCTGCGGCCTCGGCGTCGTTCATCTCGTCGATGCCCTTCACGCCCATAGCCTTGCCGACGGCACGATAGCGCTCACCGGCGACGGTCTTGTTGTACTCCAGACCCACCGGCAGCAGGATAGCGCAGGCCACGCCGTGGGGGGTGTCATACAGAGCGGACAGGCCGTGTGCCATGGAGTGGACGATGCCCAGACCCACGTTGGAGAAGCCCATGCCGGCGATGTACTGGCCCAGAGCCATGCCCTCGCGGCCTTCCGGAGTATTCTGGACAGCGCCGCGCAGGTTCTCACTGATGAGCTTGATGGCTTCCAGATGGAACATATCGGAGATGGTGCAGTGGCCCTTGGTGATGTAGCCCTCGATGGCGTGGGTCAGAGCGTCCATGCCGGTGGCGGCAGTCAGGCCCTTGGGCATGGAGGCCATCATATCGGGGTCAACCACAGCGATCTCGGGGATGTCGTTGGTATCGACGCAGACGAACTTGCGCTTCTTCTCCACGTCGGTGATGACGTAGTTGATGGTGACTTCAGCGGCAGTACCGGCGGTGGTGGGGACAGCGATGGTAAAGACGGCGTGCTTCTTGGTGGGAGCGACGCCTTCCAGAGAGCGCACATCGGCGAACTCGGGATTGTTGATGATGATGCCGATGGCCTTTGCGGTGTCCATGGAAGAGCCGCCGCCGATGGTCACGATGCAGTCAGCCTCTGCGGCCTTGAAAGCGGCCACGCCGTCCTGCACATTTGCGATGGTGGGGTTGGGCTTGATCTCGCTGTAGACGGTGTAGGCGAAGCCTGCAGCGTCCAGCAGGTCGGTGACCTTCTTGGTGACGCCGAACTTGAGAAGGTCGGGGTCAGAGCAGACGAAAGCCTTCTTGTAGCCGCGGGCGGTCAGCTCGGGAACGATGTTCTCGATGGCGCCGTGGCCATGATAAGAAATAGTATTCAGAACGATACGATCAGCCATTGGTAAAACCTCCTGATTTTGCGCCCCGCCGGGCGGCGGGTACGACTCTCTTTGCTTTTACTTTACCACTTTGTTAAAACATTTTCAATGTCATTTCTTATGATTTCCATGAATTTTTTATACTATTTTGATTTTTTGCAGAAAAAGTAGACAAAACCGCAGGTTTATTGACAGCAAAGCGCCCTCCGGCGCGGGCCGGAGGGCGCTTTGAATGATTCTTTACTTTCCTGCGCCCTCGCCCGCGAAGAACTCCTTCGTGAGCTTTGCCACCGTGCCGGACAGCAGGAGCAGGGCCATGAGGTTCGGGATGCTCATCAGTCCGTTGAAGGTGTCGGCGATGCTCCACAGCAGGCCCAGATCGACCGTCGCGCCCAGAATGGACACGAAGGAGTAGACCACGAGGAAGGGGCCGACCACCTTGTCGGTGTGGAACAGGAACTCGATGCACCGGGAGCCGTAGAGGCCCCAGCCGATGATGGTGGAGAACGCAAAGCTGCAGAGCGCCACCGCCGTAAAAATGGACGACCAGCCGCCGTAGGTGGCCGTAAAGCCGGAGATGGTCAGTTCTGCGCCTGCCGCACTGCCGTAGCCCACCGGCACACCGCTGCACAGGATGACCATGGCGGTCAGGGTGCAGATGACGATGGTGTCGGCGAAGACCTCGAAGATGCCGAACATCCCCTGCTTGACGGGCTTGCGGGTATCGGCGCAGGCGTGGGCGATGGAGCCGGTGCCGAGGCCGGCCTCATTGGAGAAGATGCCGCGGGAGACGCCCTTCTGCATACTGAGGAAGATGCTGCCGATGGCACCGCCGGTGAAGGCCTGCGGGTCAAATGCACCGCCGACGATGGAGGCCAGCACCGCCGGGAAGCGCCGGTAGTTGATGACCACGACACCCAGCGCCAGCACCACGTAGAACAGCGCCATGAACGGCACCAGCTTTTCGGTGACACTGCCGATGCGCTTGACGCCGCCCAGCAGCACCATGGCCACCATCATGGCCACCACCACGCCCACGACGAGGTTGACCGTGGGCAGGATGCTGTTCAGGCTGCTGCCGTAGGCCAGCAGGGCCGAGTCGATGGCTGTGACGATGGTGTTGACCTGGGTGGCGTTGCCGGTGCCAAAGACCGTCAGCACGCCGAACAGCGAGTACAGCACCGCGAGGAACTGCCACCGGCTGCCGAGGCCGTTTTTAATATAGTACATGGGGCCGCCCACCAGCTCGCCGTTTTTGTTCCGCTCGCGGAAATGCACGGCCAGCGTCACTTCGGAGAATTTGGTACACATGCCCAGCAGAGCCGAGCACCACATCCAGAACACCGCACCCGGCCCGCCGATGGCGATCGCGCCCGCCACGCCGGCGATGTTGCCGGTGCCGACGGTAGCAGCCAGCGCCGTACACACTGCCTGGAACGGAGTCATCGCGCCGTCGGAGGCGTCCTTTTTGCGGAAGATGCGGCCAATGATCGTTTTGATGGCATAGGGGAATTTCCGGAGCTGCAAAAAGCCTGTCCGCACACTGAGCAGCAGGCCCACGCCGATGATGCAGACCATCGCCGGGATGCCCCAGATAAAGCTGTTGACCGCCTGATTGACGGCCGTGATGGTTTCGAGCATACTTTTACGCCTTTCTTTTTCACTTTGACACAACGAAAATTATTTTATCGTATTTTAAGCGGCCTGTCAATTTACTTTGAACGTGAAATCTGCACGTCCCGGCTGAAAGTTTGTTAAAATCGCTTCACCTTTATTTTCTCTGTTTCTTTGCCGCTTTTTTGCCCGCCAAAGCCCTACACAAACCGCGCGGGTTGTGCTATGATAAGGGTGAAATTTCGGTTTGGCACTGCCAACCGCAAGGAGATGTCATGGATGTCTGAAACATCTGCTCTGATGGATACGCTGCGGCAGGAAGGGGTCTCCCCCGACCTGCTGCGCGCTGTGGAAGAATACCGTACCGCCCACCCGCTGGCGGAGGCCCTGCGCCCCCGCATCCCCTCCCCTGCCTTCGTCTACTACGGCAGAGAGGTGTGGGAGCAGGCACTGGCTGCCCTGCTCTGCGGCGAAAACCTGCTGCTGGCGGGCGGCAAGGCCACCGGCAAGAACGTGCTGGCCGAAAACCTCGCCGCCGCCTTCGGACGCCCCGCGTGGGACATCTCGTTTCACGTCAATATGGACGCGGCGTCCCTCATCGGCATGGACACCTTTGAGGGCGGACAGGTCAAGTTCCGGCCCGGCCCGGTCTACCGCTGCGCCCAGAGCGGCGGCTTCGGCGTTCTGGACGAGATCAACATGGCCAAAAACGAGGCGCTGGCCGTCCTGCACGCGGTGCTGGATTTCCGCCGCGCCATCGACGTGCCGGGCTACGAGCGCATCCCGCTGGCCGAGGAGACCCGCTTCATCGCCACCATGAACTACGGCTACGCCGGCACCCGTGAGCTGAACGAGGCCCTCACCTCCCGCTTCGTGGTCATCCAGATGCCCACCATCACCGAGGAGAACCTCGAAAAGCTCCTGCGCACCCAGTTCCCCGATTTGAACAGCAAGTATGTCAGGCAGTTCGCCCTGCTCTTCCTCGATTTGCAGAAAAAGTGCGACAGCGCGGAAATTTCCACCAAAGCTCTCGACCTACGCGGTATGCTGGACGCCCTGCGCCTGATGCGCCGGGGCGTCGCTGCCGGGGCTGCGCTGGACATGGGCATCACCAACAAAGCCTTCGACTCCTACGAACAGGGCCTCATCCGGGATGCCATTGCCGCCCGCATCCCGGCCCAGCTCACCGCCGCAAAGCTCTTCGATTAAAAAAAGGGGCGTTTTTATGGAAGCGCAGAGCTACACCGCCGAAGAGCGGCGGGCCGCCAATCAGGTGTGGGCAGCGGCAGGAGCTTACGGCTTCGAGCCGCTGTTCCTCGCCCGGAACACCGACGGCACCATTGATTTTTACATGAACTGCGTCGTGGGGCTGGTCCACAAATACTACGGCGACGAGCTGGTGCGCAGCCTCTTTGACGCATGGGAGGGCGACATCCGGCAGGCCATGCTGGACGATTTGACCTGGCTCTACCTCGAGAGCGCGGTCTACGCGCTGGAGCTGCCCCGCCGCCCGGTGCTTTCGGCTCTCCGCCGCGCCCATGCGGACTACTTTTTCGGCATCCAATACAAGCTCTCGCGGCAGGAGTGGATGGCGAAGAACCAGCTGGTCTACTCCATGCAGGCCGCGCGCTGGCGGGCTGTGCAGGGGCGTACGCCGCCGGTCATGACTCCCTACGAAAAGGATCTCGACGCCGCCCTCAGTCCCGAGACGCCCCCGAAGCCGGACGAGCTGAAAGCCGCGCTGCTGGCCGTCTACGCCAAATTCGAGCTGTTCAACGGCACGGTGCATCAGAAGGCCGGGCTGCATCTCCATCTGGACGGCCTGCTGGCGTCCCTCATGACCCGCACCATGCCCACCCAGATGATAAAGACCGACCGGGTCACGGTGGAGCATTCCGGCTCGGTGGACGCCTCCGGCGGCGGCATCCATGCCGACAAGCGGCTGGCACACATCACCCTGCGCCAGCGCGCCGAGGAAGACCGCGCTTACATCGAGAGCTGCTTTGGCCGGTCGCTCTACCCGCCCGAACGGCTGCAGAAGGCCGAGCAGGAGCTTTGCACCGGGGAGCATCTGGGCTGTCACCTCTGGTTTGCCTCCGGCGTCCCCAGCCCGGAGCAGGCCCCCACCCCCGAGGCAAAGCACCTGGCCGAACAGGCCCAGCTTCAGGCTGAGCGGAACCAGGTCTACTACTCCAAAAACCTCGAGCTTCACCGCAGCGTCGTGCTGCGGCTGACCGAGCAGATCCGCAACTGCATCCTCGTCCACCAGCAGCCCAACGCCCGGGTCGCCCGCAGCGGAAACCTCGACCCGGAGCGGGTCTGGCGCACCGTCATGGACGACGACCGGGTGTTCCGCTGTGCGGAGGAAGAGAACCACCCGTCCTTCACCGTTGACCTGCTGCTGGATGCTTCGGCTTCCCGCCTCCACTGTCAGGAGGTCATCGCGGCGCAGGGGTCTATCCTCGCCCAGAGCCTCGCGGCCTGCGGCATCCCGGTGCGGGTGAGCTGCTTTTCCAGCCTGCGGGGCTACACCGTCCTGCGGGTGCTCAAGGGCTTCAAGGAGAAGAGCTTACAGGGCATCTGCCAGTATTTCGCCTCGGGCTGGAACCGGGACGGTCTGGCTCTGCGGGCAGCAGGCGACCTCATCGACTTCGACCCCGGCCCCGCCGCGCGGCACCTGCTCATCCTCCTGACGGACGCCTCCCCCAACGACAGCCGCCGCATCCCACCCTCTCCCGATGACCCGCTGGGCCGCGACTACGGCGGCAGCGCGGGCGTGGAGGACGCCGCCGCCGAGGTGCGGGCACTGCAGCGGAAGGGTCTGCGGGTCTCCGCCGTCTTTATGGGCGAAGACGCCAGCGCCGCCGACGCCTCCCGCATCTACGGCAAGAACATGGCCCGCATCCGGGGCATGGACCAGCTGGCCCGGGCCGCAGGCCGACTCATCAAGAACGAGATACGGGAGCTGGGCGACTGAATCATAATAATGTACGGGACCGCTGTGCAGTTGTATCTGCTGCCAGCGGCCCCGTATTTTTGTTGTCGTTCACAACCATCTTGTTTTGCATTGCCGAAGAGTCAAAAAGTTTTTTGGTTTATTTGCAAACTTATAGTTGTATTCTGGCGCAATTTATGATATACTACAACCAACGAAGGGCCGCACACCTACACATCACCCCGCGCCCACAGGAAGGAGAACCGCTATGGATGCCGTACGTTATTTTGAAGAGATGCATCTTGCCATGTCCAGCCAGAAGCCTGAGTACCGCCTTGTGCTCAGCGTCAAGATCCAAGACCTCGGAGGCGCAGACGCTTATCTCGAGCTGCGGCAGGAGCCGGTCAGCGGCAAGGCCCGGGTGTTCTATTCCACGATGGGACGTCAGAAGCTGAACTTCCAGCTCGTCCGCAAAGGGTGGCAGAGCTGCCACAACGCCTCGGGCGAGCTGACGGGGCGCTTCCCTGCCACCGCCGACGGTCTGCTGGCCCAGACGGATTTCTCTGCTTTTGTCCGGGACGACGCCCTCGACAGCGGCCGGATGGCGCGCATTCTGGATGTTCTGGCCCATACTGCCGGTGGTTGTGGAACGGTCTCCCCCTCTGCTGCCCGGGAGGGTGCGCTCATCACGGTGGAGCGGTTCGTGGGCCGTCCCGCCCATTGGAGCTATTGGAGCACCCGCGCCGCCGAGCAGCTGAACATCGCGGCCATCCTCTGCTGGCTGGGCGACTACCTCGCCGGGGCCGAGCGCCGCACCCTGCAGAGCTGCCCGGAGGCCATGCAGCTTGCCGCCGCATGGCAGGCCGCGCTCCTCTCTCCCCTGCCCCAGACGGCTCAGCGGCCTCAGCCTGTACAGTCCCGGCCCGTCCGCCGTGCGCCTGTGGTCGAGAACAAGCGCTGGCAGAGCATCCTCGCCGTGCTGGCGACGGTGTAAAAGAAAAGCTTCCCGCGAGGGGAAGCCCATCGCCGTATCCGGCGCGCATTCGTTCATATTTTCAGTTTCGAGAAATCAGTGCAGAGATATTCATAGAGCTTGTCAACGGCCTGAAATCCCATCTTCGCATACAGTTCCTTCGGTGTATCCTCGGAGTCAGCGTGAAGATACAGGATCTCTCCGCGCTCCTGCGCCTTTTCGGCAATATGCTTCATCAGGGTCATGGCGACGTACTGGTGCCGGAAATCCTCGTCCACCAGCAGGCCGTCCATGCAGACATACCCATCGGATGCGAAAATATAGCAGTCGCCCGCCAGTTTCCCGCCCAGATACGCGCCGAGGTAGGTCAGTTTTTCCCGGAGGTTCCGGTTGTTCCGCACGGTAAAATCATCTCCGTACAACGGGCCGTAGTATTTCAGTTCGTGCTGTTCCAGCTGGTCTGCGTCCGGGGCCTTGATCGAGACGTCCGGGTTCGTTTTCCAGCTGCGGATGTCTGTTTCCGGGGGCAGAACCATCGTCAGGGTCTCTTCGCACTCCATGCCGAATGCATCGGCCAGCGGCTCGTACCCTTCCAGCTTGAGGAAGGTGTCTCCCCGCGCTTTCTGATAAGCCAGCGCGGCCCGGAGCTCGTCCTCCGTGGGCTGGCCGGAATAACAGAACGCATTGTGGTCGTATTTATCGCGCAGTTCATTGTCTTCCCGCTTGGTCAGATGCTCTGAAAAGGCGTGAAAGGTCGAAAACAGCCGATAAAATTTTTCATCGGTCTTTCTTGTAGGGTTCATTGTGTTTCTCCAAAATTTGCCGCTCACTTCCACCCCCGGGCCGTGGGGTCGAGCATCTCGGCGGCGGAGTAGATGAGGGCATTGCAGATGGCCGCAGCGACGTTGCTGCCGCCCTTGCGGCCCATCGCCACGATGGCCGGTACATCATGCTTTTCGCAGACGGCGAAGAGCCGCTCCTTGCTCTCCACCACGTTCACAAAGCCCACCGGCACACCGATGACCAGTGCGGGCCGCAGGCCGCTTTCGATTTGTTCTGCGATCGTCAGCAGAGCCGTGGGCGCGTTGCCGACGGCGAGGATGGCCCCGGGATGCTCCTGCGCTGCCTTTTTCATCGCTGCGACGGCCCGGGTGGTGCCAGCCTCTTTGGCGGCGGCGGCCACCTCGGGGTCAGCCATATAACAGCAGGCCGTGCCGCCCAGCTTCGCCAGACCGGGCTTGGTGATGCCGGCCAGCGCCATATTCGTATCGGTCACGATGACGGCCCCGGCGTGGAGGGCCTTGACGGCCTGCTCCACCGCGCGGGGAGTGAAGTGGAGATTCCGCGCATAGTCGAAGTCGGCGGTGGTGTGGATGACCCGCTTGACCACGGCTTCGTGCTCGGGCGGCGGGGTCAGGCCCATCATTTCCAGCTCTTCGGTGATGATGTGGAAGCTCGTCCGCTCAATGTCGGCGGGTAAATGATGCTGCGGCGTCAATATTCTATCCCCTTTCGTGCTTTTATCCCCTTCTGGTAGGGGTGGCGGTGACATTTCATCTCGGTGGCGTAGTCGGCGGCGTCCATCATCCACTGGGGCGGCGTGTGGGCCGTCAGGACGCACTCACATCCGGCAGGCCGCTCCAGAACGGCCTTTTTTAATAGATCGACGTCCACCATATCCAGCTCTTCTGCGCTCCCGGCTTCGTCCAGTATCAGCAGGTCGGCAGGCTTTGCCATGGCGGCGGCGAGGTTCTGGTTTTGCAGTTCCCGGGTCGCGGCCTTTTCCTCCGGCGTCATCTGGAAGACGAATTTCTGCCCGGCCTTGCCCCGGTAGATCTCCGCGCCAAGCTGGGCCAGAAGCGGGATCTCGCCGCTGTTCCCGCCCTTCAAAAACTGGACGATGACCACCCGCTTCCCGGACCCCAGCGCACGGAGCGCAAGACCCATAGCAGCAGTGGTCTTTCCCTTTCCGTCGCCCCAGTACAGATGCAAAAGTCCCTGTTCCATTCAGTGCTTCTCCATTCCCATCGCGGCATACACCGCGTCCATATCCAGCGCCCCGCGTACGCCGTCGGCCAGGATGTCGAACTGCTGGCGGCGGTACTCTTCCATCGGGATGAGGGCCGCGTCGGAGGGGTCGATGCCCTTCCGGCGGCAGAGCCAGCCCGCCAGCGCCTCGGTCAGCGTACCGGTGTCGAACAGGCCGTGGAGGTAGGTGCCGAACACATTGCCCTGCACACAGCCCTCCCGGCCCCCGTCGGGGTAGTGGGCGAAGGGTTCGCCCTCCGCCTCGGTCACGCCGGTGTGGATCTCGTAGCCTTCCAGCTCTGCACCCGCAAAGGGGGCGGCGGCGGCGGTCGCTTTGACCTGTGCGCGGCGCTTCTGCTCGCTGAACACGGTCCGGGTGGGCAGCAGACCCAGCCCCCGCAGAGTCTGCTGCCGGCCGCTCTCGCTGCCGGTGGGGTCGTCGAGGGTCTGGCCCAGCATCTGGTAGCCGCCGCAGACGCCCAGCACCGGCGTGCCTTTCGCGGCCAGCTTGAGCAGAGCCGTTTCCAGCCCGCACTGCCGCAGCCAGAGCAGGTCGTCCACCGTGTTTTTCGTCCCCGGCAGTAGGATGAGGTCGGGTGCGCCCAGCTCATGAGCGTTCGAAACATACCGCACACCCAGCAGCGGGTGCTGTTCCAGCGGCATGAAGTCCGTAAAATTGGACAGATGCGGCAGACGGATGATCGCCGCATCCAGCGGCTTTTTGCCGTCCCGCATCTCGAGGCGCTGGCTCAGGGAGTCCTCGTCCTCGATGTCCACCTTCAGGTATGGTACGACGCCTACCACGGGCAGATGGGTCTTTTCTTCCAGCATGGCGAGACCGGGGCGCAGAATTTCTACGTCTCCACGGAATTTATTGATGACGAGCCCCTTGATGCGCCGGCGTTCTTTTTCTTCCAGCAGCTCCACCGTGCCGTATAGCTGGGCGAACACACCGCCCCGGTCGATGTCGCCCACCAGAAGCACCGGCGCGTCCACCATCTCGGCGAGGCCCATGTTCACGATGTCCTCGCTCTTGAGGTTGATCTCCGCCGGGCTGCCCGCGCCCTCGATGACGATGACGTCAGCCTCCTCGGCGAGGCTGTCATATGCCTTCAGGATGTCCGGCACCAGCTGCCGTTTCGTGCGGAAATACTCCGACGCTTTCATCTGGCCCCGCACCTCGCCGTTGACGATGACCTGACTTCCCACGTCACTGCTGGGCTTCAGGAGGATGGGGTTCATCCGCACGTCCGGCTCGACACCGGCGGCCTGCGCCTGCACCACCTGCGCCCGGCCCATCTCGAGGCCTTCTTTGGTGACGAAGCTGTTCAGAGCCATGTTCTGGCTCTTGAACGGCACGGCGCGCAGGCCGTCCTGCGCAAAAATGCGGCAGAGCGCTGCGCAGAGCAGACTTTTGCCTGCACCGCTCATCGTTCCCTGCACCATGATGCATTTTGCCCTGCTCATCCCAGCACCTCTTTCATAAGTTCCAGCAGCCGGGCGTTCTCGGAGGCCGTGCGCACCGCCGTGCGGTACCACTCCGGCCCAAGGCCCGGATAATTCGCGCAGCTGCGCACCTGTGTTCCCAGAGGGCGAAGCCTCTCGTTCAGGTCGGCGGGCGCGCGGAAGAGCAGATAGTTCGCCTTTCCATCGATGACCCGCAGACCCAGCGCCCGCAGGCCCGCCGTCAGAACGGGCCGCTGCCGGGCGATAAGGGCGCGCACCTCGTCCACATAAGCGGTTTCTTTCAGGGCCGCGACGCCTGCCGCCTGGGCCAGACTGGACACGGCCCACGGCTGGCCCGCTGTCTGCATTTTTTCCAGAAGCGCTTCGTCGCCGCAGAGGCAGTAACCCAGCCGGACGCCGGCCATGCCGTAGAGCTTGGTGAAAGCTTTCAGGATGACGAGGTTCCCACTTTCCAGCAGAGGCTTCGCGGTCCACCCGTCGGCATCGGGCAGAAAGTCCAGAAAGCACTCATCTACGGCCAAAATCGTGTGGCACTCCTCGCACCGGCGCAGCAGCTTTTTCACCAGTTCGGGTGAGGCCAGCTGCCCTGTCGGGTTGTTCGGCTGGCAGAGGAACACCATGTCGATGCTCTCGTCCACGGCGTCCACGAGGGCGTCCGTCGGGGCGAAATCATTCGCTTCATCGAGGAAGAAGCGTTTCACTTCGCACCCCACCGTATCCAATGCAGAGGCGTACTCGGCAAAAGTCGGGGCAGTCACCAGCGCCTTATGGGGCTTTACGGCCCAGACCAGCCGGAAGATGAGGTCCGCCGCGCCGTTGCCGCAGAGGATACGCTCCTGCGGCACACCCTCGGCCCGGCTCAGCACCGCCCGCAGGGTGCGGCAGAGGGGGTCGGGGTAGCGGTCGGCCAGAGGCAGTGCATCCCGGATGGCCTGCGCCACCCCTTCGGGCAGACCGAGTGGGCTGACGTTCGCCGAAAAATCCAGCGCGTCGCGGCCAAAGCGTTCGCGGTAGCCCATCCAGTCACCGCCGTGGACCAGTTGTTTCATCCCAAGAACCCCCGTATCGCACATCCAAACGCCAGCGCAAACCCGCTGGCTACATACATCATCCGATCTGCCCGTAGAATATCCTCCGGCTCGATAGGCCGCAGCGGGTCGCCGATGGTGGGCTTCGGATAATATTCCCCGAAATAATAGGCCGGCCCGGCCAGTTGGACGCCCAGCGCACCGGCGCAGGCGCTCTCGGTCTGGGCGCTGTTGGGGCTGGCGTGATTGCGGCGGTCCCGCCGCCAGATGCGCCACGCGCCCGAGGCGCTGTTCCCGGTCAGAGCCGCAGCCGCCACCCATAACAGCCCGGCCAGACGGCTCGGGATATAGTTCGCCACATCGTCCAGTTTTGCCGCCGCACGGCCAAAGTAGAGATATTTTTCGTTTTTGTAGCCCAGCATACTGTCCATGGTGTTGATGGCCTTGTAGGTCAGGGCCAGCGGCGCACCGCCCAGCAGCATATAGAGCAGCGGCGCAATGACGCCGTCGCTGGCGTTCTCGGCCACCGTCTCCACCGCCGCTTTGGTCACGCCCTCAGCAGTCAGCGCTTCCGTGTCACGGCCCACGATGCGGCTCACCGCCTTCCGGGCGGCGGGCAGGTCGTCTTTTACCAGTTCCCAGTAAACAATCGTGCTCTCCTGCACCAGTCCCTTTGCGGCCAGCGCCTGCCCGCACCAGAACATCTGGACGGCAAGCCCCAGCAGCGGGTGAAGCATCGCCGCGCCCCAGCAGACAAGGCCCGTGAGCAGCAGCGTCCCCACCGGCAGGCAGAACGCCAGCACCGCACCGCCCAGCAGCTCGCCCTGAGGCGTTTTGGGCAGGCGGGCGCGGAGGAATTTTTCCAGCCGGGAGATGGCTTTGCCCATGTACACCACCGGGTGGGGCAGCCACGCCGGGTCGCCGAAAATGGCGTCCAGCACGAAGCCTCCCAGCACAGCCCAGGCGGTCATCATGCGCCGGCCTCCGCGTCTTTCGTGTACTGCACGGTCTTCACGAGGCGGAGCTGGCGCTTCTCGGCCCAGTCGGCGGCATCCAGCACATAGCCGCCCGCGTTGGGGCCGCACCACGCATAATAACCGCGCCTGGGCAGGACGTACCGCTCCATCGCCGCCATCTGGGTGCCGCCGTGGGCCAGGATGACCAGCAGCTCTTCGCCGTCGGCCAGCGCCTTGTCCACCAGCGCAGAGAAGGCATTGCAGATGCGGTTCGAGAAGTCGTCCTTCCGCTCACCGTCGGGGCATTTGCTCTCGCAGTTGGCCTGCACCCACGCCTGATAATCGGCGTCGTGCTCCATCTCGACGTAGTTTTTGCCCTCGAAGCTGCCGAAGCACATCTCCTGCAGGTCCTTCCCGACCACAAGCTCTGCCTCCGGGAAGAGCACCCGGGCCGTCTGGGCTGTCCGCTGCAGCGGGGTGATATAGACCACCTTCGGGTCGATGTCGGCCCGGCGCAGCTGGCTCAGGCCCTCCGCCGAGAGCGGGATGTCGCGCTGGCCCTGATAGCGCTTCTGGGCATTGTATTCGGTCAGGCCGTGACGCAGCAGATAGATCAACATTGGGGTAATTCTCCTTTCAATACCGTCGGGATGCCGCAGAACATCTGCACCACGCAGTCGGCGCGCTCTGCCAGCAGGCAGGCCAGCCGTCCGGCGGCCTCCCGCCCGGCGCGCTCCTCAGCATCCATCGGGACAACACCGCCGCCGACCTCGGTGGCGATAACAATATCATATTCCGCCAGCTCCCGGGCCAGCGTTTCGAGCTGCTCCGGGGTCTGAGTCTCGGCGGCGGCGTCCTGCACATCGGCGATGACGCTGCCCCGGAAGTTCCGCGCAAAGGTGCGCTTGCCGCTGTAGAGCGGCCCTGTAATGAACATCATTTACAGCACTCCTCCCCACTGGCTGACGGCCAGCGCCGCCAGCATCCACAGCTCGGCCCGCTGCAAAAACCACCCGGCCAGGTCGCCGGTGATGCCGCCAAACTGCTTTTTTGCTACGGAATCATAGCGCCATAGCGCCAGAAGCGCTGCTGCCGCCAGCCCGCCGCCGCCCAGCGCCGTCAGCGCCAGGACGAGCAGAGCCGCCAGGCCGCAGAGGAAGCGGCGGACGTTCTGCTTGTCGGCCGCTGTGGCGAAGGTGTGGGCGAGGCCGGTGTCCTTCGCCAGGGGGAACGCCGCCACGGCAAAGCCCGACAGCGCCCGTTCCAGCACCAGCGCCAGCGTCCAGCACAGGCCCGCCCGGGGCGTGAACCGCACACTGCCGCAGAGGCCGAAGTAGGCCGCAAAGTAGCAGCACAGCCGGATGACGGCGAAGGCCCCACAGTGGGAGTCTTTCAGGATCTCAAGCTTTTTTTCGCGGTCGCCGTAGCTCGAGAGGGCGTCCGAGGTGTCGGCATAGCCGTCGAGATGGATGCCGCCGGTGACGGCCACCGGCACGAGGCAGAACGCCGCCGCCCGGGCCAGCTCCGGCAGGGGCAGGACGCCGCAGAGGCACCACAGCCCGCCGCACACCAGCCCGATGAGGGGGAAGGCGCACATGGCGTACCGCATATTTTTTTCGTTCCACTCGAACTGCGGCACCGGCAGGGCCGAAAACATCGCAAAGGCCACCGCGATGGTCTGCAAAACAGTCACAGCTTTTCTCCCCCTTTGTAGTACACCGGCAGGCCGCAGACCACCCGGCAGACGTTGTCCGCCCGGGCGGCGAAAGCGTTGTTCACCTGCGCCAGCGCCAACAGATACTGGTCGGTGTCGCCCGCGTAGTCGGCACCGCCGCTGAACACCTCGTTCGATACGACGATAAGGTGATCGCACCCGGCGGCGAGGCGTTCCAGCCCGGCCAAAACGGCCTCGGCGGTGTGCTTTCCTGCTCCGCCGGGGCTGTAAAGCTCGTTGGCGACGAGGTTGCCGAGATCTTCCAGCAGGACGGTCCCCCGGCCGGGCAGAGCCAGACGGTCGAGGTGGAGCGGGCATTCCAGCGTTTCGAACTGCTTTTGCGCCCGCATTTTCCGGTGCTTTTCCACCCGGGCGGCGCACTCGGCATCCCAGACCTGCATGGTGGCGAGGTAATAGCGGGGCAGGCCGGTCTTGAGCACAAGGCTCTCGGCGTAGGCGCTTTTGCCGCTGGCCGCGCCGCCGAGCACCAGCGTCAGCATCCCGCACCCCCCTGCGGCGTGTAGGCTTCGATGCCGCCCTCTTCAAAGGAATAACAGCCATCGTAGACGGCCAGCGCCATGTCCCACAGCGGGATGGCGGCCACCGCGCCGGTGCCTTCGCCCAGATGCAGGCCCGCCGTGATGAGAGCTTTTTTGTTCAGCGCGTCCAGCACCAGCTTTGCGGCCGGCTCGGTGGAGCAATGGCTTGCAAAAACAGCCTTGGCCGCCGCCGGGCAGAGCCGGACAGCGCAGAGCGCCGCCACACAGCTGATGAAACCGTCGGCCAGCACCGGCACACCTTCCAGCGCACCGCCGAGGAAGATACCGCAGAGTCCGGCAATATCGAAACCGCCCAGCTTTGCCAGCACGTCCAGTGCATCGGCAGAGTCGGGCTGATTTTTTGCGATGCCGCGATGGATGGCGTCGATCTTCCGGGCAAGTCCCTCGTCCGAAAGGCCCGCGCCCCGGCCCGTCATCACTTCGACGGGCTGGCCCAGCAGCACAGCGGCCACGGCGCTGGACGTCGTGGTGTTTCCGATGCCCATCTCACCGGTAGCCAGCAGGCCGACGCCCGCTTTCTTCTGCTCCTGCACCAGCCGGATGCCCCTGCCGATGGCCTCCACAGCTTCAGCCCTGCTCATAGCCGGGCCGAGGGTCAAATCCGCTGTGCCGGGGGCGATGCGGCAGTCGAGGACGCCCGGGACCGGTTCGCCCGCGATGCCCATATCCACCGGCACCACCTCGCACCGGGCGGTCTGTGCCATCCGGCAGACGCTGGTGCGGCGGGCGGCGAGGTTCTCAGCCACGGCGCGGGTCACGCTGCTGTCGGTCTGGCTGACGCCCTGGGCCACCACACCGTTATCGGCGCAGAGCACCAGCACCGCCCGGCGGGAAATATCCAGCTTTGCGCTGCCGGTGAGGGCGGCGGCATCCTCGATGGTCGTTTCCAATCCGCCCAGCCCGCCCAGCGGCTTTGCAAGGCTGGCCCAGTGGGCATGCGCCGCCGCCCGGGCGGCTTCGTCCGGCGGCGTGATGGCCGCACAGAGGGCGGCGAGTTCTGTCTCAGTCATGGTCTCTCCTGTAATTTTCAGCCGCGGCGGCAAAGCGCTGCGGCAGGGGCGTACCCGCCCAGTACAAATGCGGGAAGCCCGCATAGAAATGCTCGTCTATAAATCCGCACCGCCACTCTGCGCCGCCCACCGGCTTTTTTGCCGCGAGGGCCGTGCCGTTGGCGGTGGAATCCCAGTGGTGGAATTCGTGGATGGGAAAGCTCTCCCCGGCCCGGAAGAGCATACTGTCCGAGTCTGCGCTCAGCGCGGCGTAGCCGAAGCGGACGAGACGTCCGGCATCTTTTGCTTCGCCCGGCAGAACGCCCGCCATCGGCCAGCTCTGCCCCTCGGCGTCCGTGAGGCTCTGCCCCAGATAGAGGAAGCCCCCGCACTCGGCCGCCGTGGGCAGGCCGGACTCGATTTTTTGCTTTATCTCGCGCAGAAGCGAGGTATTTCCACTCAATTCTCTTGCGTGAAGTTCCGGGTAGCCGCCGGGCAGATACAGCCCGCCGATGTTTTCCGGCAGAGCCGTATCGCGGAGGGGGCTGAAAAAGACCACCTCTGCCCCGGCGTCCCGGAAGGCCTCCAGCGTCTCGGCGTAGGTAAAGCAGAACGCCTCGTCCTGCGCCACGGCGATGCGGACGCGGGCCGGAGGCGTCTCCGGCTGCACCGGCAGGGCGGGCGGCTCCTTTTCGCAGAGGGCCAGCAGACGGGGCCAGTCGATGTGCTCCTCCGCCGCGTCGGCCAGAAGGGCCAGCTTCTGCTGTAAATTTTCCACTTCCGCTGCCGTGTAGAGGCCCAGATGGCGGGAACCGATGACGGCCTCCGGGAGTTTCGGCAGAAAGCCCAGCACCGGCAGACCCGTCTCTTTTTCCAGCATCGGAGCCAGCAGAGCGTGCATCCGTGCCGTGCAGTTGTTCAGCAGGATGCCTGCGATGTGGCTGGGGGTGCGGAAGCTGTTGAGTCCCTTCAGCTCTGCGGCCAGCGTCAGGCTCTGGCCTTTCGGCTCCACCACCAGCAGCACCGGCAGGCCCAGCGTGTCGGCCAGATGCCACGCACTGGCTCTGTCGCTGACGCCCCCGAGGCCGTCGTAAAAGCCCATAGCCCCCTCGCACACCGCCGCACCGTGTCCGGCGGCACCCTTCGCGTAGAGGGCGCGCACCGTCTCGGGCGCAGAAAAAAAGAGGTCGAGGCTGCGGCTCTCCACCCCCAGCACGGCCCGGTGGAACATGGGGTCGATGTAGTCCGGTCCGCTCTTGAAGGCGCAGGGCGCACAGCCCCGCCGCTTCAGCGCCATGAGCAGGGCGCAGGTCATGGTGGTCTTGCCGCTGCCCGAGCGGGGCGCCGCCAGCAGAAACTGTATCATGTCATTCTCCTGTGATGAGGTAGATGGGGTTTTGGGCCATCATGAGGTGCAGCCCTCCCACGGCTTTTGCCCGGCTGACGGCGATCTGGCTCACCTGCACATTCCGGCCTTTGGCCGTCAGCGCGGCCACCGCCGCCGAAAGGGTCTCGAGGGCGATGGCCGACACGCAGATGCGGGCGTCGGGGTTCTTATCCAGCGCTGCGTCCACGATGGCGGCAAGACTGCCCTTGCTGCCGCCGATGAAGACAGCGTCCGGCGCGGGCAGGTCCGAAAGCGCGGCGGGGGCAAGCCCCTCCACGAGGACGAGGTTCCGGGTCCTGAATTTTTCGCGGTTGGCTTTGATGAGCGCACAGCCCTCCGGCCTGCACTCCACCGCGTAGACTCGGCCCCGGGGCGCGGCCAATGCCAGCTCCACGCTGACGCTGCCCGTCCCGGCCCCCACGTCCCACAGGATGTCTTCCGGGCAGACGGCCAGCTTCGCCAGCACAGCGGCCCGGACTTCCTGCTTGGTCATGGGAACGTCGCCCCGCTCGAAGGCTTCGTCCGGCAGGCCCGGGGCGCGGCGGGGCAGTCCCTCCACCGCCTCCACGAGAAGGACGCTCAGGCTGTTGAAGCGGCCTGCGGCCAGCTCTTTGACGCTGCCGCGGAAGATCTTCTCTTCCGGCGTGCCGAGGCACTGGCCCACGACGGCCTGCATGTCCCCGAAGCCCTCTGCCTCCAGCTGGGCGCAGAGGGTGGCGGGGTCTTCGCTGCCGCCGGTGAGGAAGAAGGTGGGTCTGCCCTGCATACACTCGGCCACCGGGTCACAGGTGCGGCCATGGGCCGAAACAAGGTTCCACCCCTGCCACGGACGGCCCAGCGCCGCCGCCAGCAGCTGGATGCTGGAAAGGCCGGGCAGCACCCGGGCGCGGACGCCGAGGGCCTCCAGCTTTTCCATCATGGAGGACGCGCCGGAGTAAAAGCCGGTGTCGCCGCTGTAGACCAGCACGGCGTTCTCTGCGCCGGAGGTCTGCAGCAGCTCTGCCACCTCGTCGGGGCGGTAGGCGGCGGCGCGGTTCTCGGTGCAGCCGGCAGGCAGAACTGCCAGCAGACGCCGTGCGCCCAGGATGAGGTCGGCCTGCCGCAGTGCGGCCAGGCCCTGAAGGGTCAGGTTCTCCGGCTGGCCGGAGCCCATGCCGATGAGTGTCACGTTCATCTTATCATCTCCTTGCAGCGTTTCAGCACCTCGGAAGCCGTCTCGCCCTGCTCGGGCGGGCGGCGGATGACCACCAGCTGCGCCCCGGCGGCAGAGGCGGCAGAGGCTTTTTCGTCGAAGCCTCCGGCCGCGCCGCCGTCCTTTGTGACGAGCCAGCGGATATGGAACTGCTCCATCATGGCCTGATTGAGGGCCAAGCTGAAGGGACCCTGCATGGCGATGATGTTGCGGTGGGGGATGTTCGCCGCCTCACAGGCCGCGATGCTTTCCAGCGTGGGCAGGACGCGGGGGTAGAGCCGCTCGGGCGGGATGGCCGCAAACTGCGCCAGCTCCTTGGCCCCGGTGGCCAGCAGAAGATTCCCCTCTTCTGCAGCCAGCGCTTCTGCCGCCTGCTTTGCGCTTCCAAAGACGAGACAGTTTTCCGGCAGCGGACTGGCCGGACGCAGCAGGCGGAGGTATTCCACCCCGGCCTTCTCTGCCGCTGCTTTGATGTTTTTGGTCGCCTCCACTGCGTAAGGGTGGGTAGCGTCGATGCAGAGGGCGGCATCCCCTAAGAGCGCGGCCATCTCATCGGGCAGGAGCCGCCCGCACCGGACGGTGACGCCGGGGGCGCTCCCCTGCTCTTCCTGCCCCAGCGGGGTGGCCACGCTGACGGTGACTTCGATGCCCAGCGCCGCCAGCTGACGGGAAAGCTCCCGCCCCTCGGTAGTGCCGCTGAAAACGACGACGTTCATCGGCGGTACCCCCGCGGCGTGACCATCCGCCCGCTCAGCGCGCGGGTGGCGGCGTTGCCCACAAAGACGGTGGTGAACATATCCACCTCGGTATCCCGGAGCTGGCTGAGGGGCAGGATGTGCTTTTCCTGCCCTTCCCGGCCGATGTTCCGCACAGAACCGCAGAGGGTGTCCGGGGCTTTGCCGTTTGCCAGCAGGATGTCCACGGCCCGGCGCAGATAGTCCGGGCGGCCCTTGGAGGAGGGATTGTACAGCGCCAGTGCGAAATCGCCCTGAGCGGCGCAGGCCAGCCGCTTTTCGATGACCTTCCACGGCGTGAGGCGATCCGACAGCGAGATGACGCAGAAATCGTGGGCCAGCGGCGCACCCAGCACCGCCCCGCCGCTGAGGGCGGCGGTCAGGCCGGGGACGACCTCCACGTTGACGTCCGGGTATTCTTCGGCCAGCTCCAGCAGCGGGCTGGCCATGCCGTAGACCCCGGCGTCGCCGGAGCAGACCAGCGCCACGTCCCGGCCCGCCCGGGCGGTATCCAGCGCCCAGCGGCAGCGGTCGATCTCCCGGGTCATGCCGGTGGTGTAGCACGCTTTTTCCGGGTAGAGGGGGCGCACAAGGTCGATGTAGACCGTATAGCCGCACAACACCTCGGCCTGCTGCAAGGCGCTCTGCGCCTGCACGGTCAGAAACTGTCCGCCGCCGGGGCCAAGCCCCACGACGAACACGGTCTTTTTACTCTCACTCATTGCTCTGTCCTCCAATCGGGTGCAAAGGGGCGGACGGCCAGCGCCAGCGTCACGCCGCCGCCTGCCGTTTTGGGCAGAAGGAGCGTCCCGCCCGAGGCTTTTACCGCCGAGCGCTCACAGACGTTGTCCACGCCGGTGACACTTGCCACAAAGGCCGACGGGGTGAACTGTCCCGGCACGGCCCGCAGTTCGTCGGCCGGATAGAACGTGATGGGCCAGCCGTGGGCTTTGCAGAACTCTGCAAGCCCCGGCTCATCTTTTTTCAGGTCGATGCTGGCGGCGGCGCAGACCGCCGCCGGGCTGAGGCCGGACGCGGCACAGAACGCCGCAAAGGCTTCTTCCAGCTGCTGGGCCGTCGTGCCGCGGCGGCACCCCACCCCCAGTACCCCGATGCGGGGGACGAGGTGGAGCGCCTCGCCCTGCGGTGTGAGGGTCAGGGCGAAGTCGGCGGCTTCGGGTGCATCAGCCTTTTTCACGCCGGCGGGGGTCTCCCCCGCCACCGGCCACGGCGACCAGTACCGGACAGTCTGCCCGGCCAGCAGAGCACCGCTGACGTGCTTGATGCGCTCCGGCTCAAGGACAGCGCAGTTCTGGGCCTTGGCCCAGAGGTCCACGGCGAAGAGGCCGTTGACGTCGGTGGCCGTCGTGATGACCGGCACCGCACCGCACGCTTTTGCCAGCGCCCGGGCCAGCGCGTTGGCACCGCCCAGATGGCCCGACAGGAGCGGCACGGCGAAGTTTCCGCCCTCGTCCACGACCACCACCGCCGGGTCGGCGGCCTTGCTCCTGCAGTGGGGCGCGATGGCCCGCACCGCGATGCCCACAGCTCCCACAAAAATCAGGGCCTCATCCTGTGCAAAATGCTCCGCCGTCCAGCCTTTCAGGGTCACGTCTCCGCCGCAGCGGCTCACGCTGCCGGGCAAAGCTTCCGCCAGCCGATGGGCCAGCGCCTCGCCCTTTGCGGTGAAGGCCAGATATGCCCGGCTCACTGCCCGGCCTCCGTCCCCTGCCGGAACTCGGTGGTAAAGGCGGGGTCATAGAGCTTGCTGCGCTCGTAGTTTTCGCCCAGAAAGTCGCCTACGACGATGAGGGCGGTCTTGGTGATGCCGTTTTTGCGGGTCTCCTCGGCCAGTGTGGAGACGGTGCAGCGCACCACCTTCTGCTCAGGCCAGGTGGCCTTATAGACCACAGCGGCAGGGGTATCGGGGCGGTAGCCGCCGCTCTCGAGAAGGGCCTGCTGGACTTTGTCCACCAGCCCGATGGAGAGGAAGATGACCATGGTAGCCCCATGCGCGGCCAGCTTTGCCAGCTGTTCGGCCTCAGGGACAGGAGTACGGCCCTCCATCCGGGTGATGATGACGGTCTGGCTGACGTTGGGCAGGGTGTACTCGGCACAGAGTGCCGCCGCCGCGCCGCAGAAGCTGGACACGCCCGGTGTGTCATCGTAGGAAATACCGTCGGCGTCCAGCGCGTCCATCTGCTCCCGGATGGCCCCGTAGAGGCAGGGGTCGCCGGTGTGGAGGCGGACCGTGGTGCCTCCGGCCTTTTCGGTGGCACGGATGGTGTCCAGCACCTGTTCCAGCGTCATCTCGGCGCTGTTATAGATGGCACAGCCGGGCTTCGCCAGCCCCAGCAGGGCCGGGTTGACGAGACTGCCCGCGTAGATGATGCAGTCGGCATCGGCCAGCAGGGCCGCGCCCCGCCGGGTGATGAGGTCGGGCGCGCCCGGCCCGGCTCCTACAAAATGGACCATATCTTACCCCTCCTTCACCAAAATCGTTGCGAAATAGCCCGCCGACCGGGCCGGGTCGTAATCGGTCAGGTCGGGCCAGACCTCCTCGTTCGGCAGGCCGCAGTTACAGACCATCGCGCTCCGGCTCAGAAGCCCGGCGTCGGCCAGCGCGGCCAGCGTCTCGGGCAGCTGACGGCCCGATTTCATCAGCACTTTTGCGCCCGGTGCGGCCAGCACCTCAGCGGCGCAGCGTCCCGGGGCGATGGTCAGCGGCTGCTCCATGCCGCCCGTCAGGGACTGGCCCAGCCGGGCCGCAGCGGCGCAGAAGCTCGTCACGCCGGGGAGCATCACGGTCTTGCAGCCCTCGGCCTCCAGGATCTCCTGCAGGTAGCCGAAGGTCGCGTAGACGGACACGTCGCCGAGGTTGAGCATGGCGACATCCTGCCCGGCGTCGAGATATTCTTTCACGGCCCGGGCCGCCTCGATGTGGGCGGCTTTCTGCACCGCCGGGTCAAGGCTCATGGCGAAGCGCAGCGGCAGGATGGTCTTGCCGCTCAGATCCACCGCACCTTTTGCGATGTCCAGCGCCAGCATCCCGCCCTTCGGGGTCCGGGGCGCGGCGATGACCGGACAGTTTTCGAGGCGGCGGACAGCCTGCAGGGTCATGAGCTCGGGATCGCCCGGGCCGACGCTGACGCCGTAAAAAGTGCCTATCCGTTTTTCCATTCGTCCAGCAGCTCCTTTGCAGTCCTGGTCTGGCCCAGCGGGCCGTATTGATTCGAGAAGAGCACCGCGCCCACCCGGAACGCCCCGGCGGCGCGGCGGTCAAGGTGGAGCTGGATGGCGTCCAGCAGGCTGGACAGCACCGGTTCTCTCATCTCTGCTCCGTCTAAGATCTCCATACAGGCGTCGGTGGTGGCCGCGTTCATCAGGGCCGCGCAGACGTCCCGGGACGCACCGCAGAGGGCGGCGTGGGCGCAGAGCAGCTCGGTGCGGCAGTCGGCCGTGCGGGAGTGGGTGTTCATGACGCCGCCCGCCAGTTTGACCAGCTTGCCGATGTGGCCCACCAGCACCACCTGCTCGAATTTTGACGCCGCCGCCATATCCATCGTATCCCCGATGAAGTTCGAGGTCTTGACCACCGGGATATTCTTCAGGGCGGGCATCTTCTCGTGGAGATAGTCGAGGCCGTAGTTTCCCGGGGCAAGGATGAGCCGCCGGGGGCTTCCGGCCCGGAGCGCCGCCTGCCCCATTTCCAGCTGGATGGTGTCGAGGATGGCCTGCTGGCTCATGGGCTCGACGATGCCGCTGGTACCGAGAACGCTGAGTCCCCCTTCCACGCCCATGTGGGGGTTGAAGGTGCGCTTCGCCGTCTCAGCCCCGCCCTCGATGGAGATGGTGACGTCAAAGCCGCCCGCGTACCCGGCAGATTCGGCCTCTTTTTCCAGCGCTTCCTTTATCATGGCCCGGGGGACGTGATTGATGGCAGCTTCGCCCACGGGCTGGTCGAGACCGGGCTTTGTTACCCGGCCCACGCCCTCACCGCCGTGGATGCGCACCTCGCCGGCCAGCTCGGGCCGGAGGGCGACACTGGCGATGACCGGCAGACCGGTGGTCACGTCCACATCGTCGCCGCCGTCCTTCCGGATGGCGCACTCAGCCCCCTCACCGGACAGGCGGCAGAAGATGGGTTCCACCTCCACCACGATGCCCTTCGGGGTACGGAGGGCCACCGTCTCGGGGGTGCGGCCGGTGAGCAGCAGCCGTGCCGCGCCCGCCGCGCCCAGCGCCGCACAGGTGCCGGTGGTATAGCCGCAGCGCAGGAGCTTCTGGCCGCTGCGGACGTAGTGCTCAAAGAGCGGGCGCTTTTCCTCCGGCGCTTTTTCTTCGCCGTAGAGAAATGCGTACTGCTCATCGGTCAGAGCATAAATTTTGCAGATGTTTTCCCGGGCAAAGGCCTCTTCCGGCGTCATGACGTCCGAGACGCCCGCTGCCGAGACGCAGACGACCTTGTCGGAAACTTTCTGCGCCAGCTCCAGCTCGTGGAGGCTCAGGATGACGGCCATCTTCTTGTCCCGGGCGAGGCTTTTCAGGATGGCCAGCAATTCAGCCTTGCCCTTGATGTCAAGGAAAGACGTAGGCTCGTCCAATAATATCAGCTCCGGCTGCTGGCAGATGGCTCGGGCCAGCAGGACGCGCTGGCGCTGACCGTCGCTGATGCGGTTGAAGTCCCGGCCCGCCAGCGCCTCGGCCCCCACGAGGGCCAGCGCGGCATAGACCTGACGCTTATCTTCTGCCGAGAGGACACCCAGCCGCCCCGTGTAGGGGTAGCGCCCGGCGGACGCCATCTCGAAGCAGGTGGTCAGCTCGGTGCGGCGGGTGTGAGGCACCATCAGGGCCATTTTGCGGGCGCGCTCCGGGCCGGAGCAGTCCGCGAGATCTTTGCCGTCCAGCAGGACAGCGCCCCCTTGGGGGGCCAGCTGCGCTGCCAGCGTCTTGAGCAGGGTGGATTTTCCCGCGCCGTTGGGGCCGATGAGGGTGAGGATGCTCCCCTTCCCGACGCCGAGGCCGATGTGCTCCATCAGGGGCGTTTTGCCGTAGCCGATGGCAAGGTCCTCGGCGCGACAGTAGAATTTCGGATCGCTCATTCCCGGCCCTCCTGTGTCTGGCGGCGCACCAGCAGCCAGATGACCACCGGCGCACCGAAAACCGCCGTCACCGAGCTGATGGACAGCTCAGTGGGCGCGAACAGGCTGCGGGCGATGAGGTCGCAGAGCAGGCAGAACGCTGCCCCGCCCAGACAGCAGCCCGGCAGGACGTGGAGGGGCTTTGCGCTGCCAAGCAGGTTCTTGACCAGATGCGGCACCGCGATGCCCACAAAGGAGATGGGGCCTGCAAAGGCCGTCACGCAGGCGGAAAGCAGGCTGGAAAGCAGCACGAGGGCCGTCGAGAAAGCCCGCACCGGCACGCCGACGCTCCTGGCGTAGCTCTCGCCCATCTGGTAGGCCGCCATGGGCTTCGAGAGCAGGAACGCCGCCGCCAGCGCGGGCAGCACCACGCAGGCCGCTGCACCCACATTGGCCCAGGTCATGCCGGAAAAGCTGCCCATCGACCAGTTGTGGAGATTGACGATGTTGGAGTCCTGCGCGAAGGTCACCACGATGTCGGTGACAGCCGAGCAGATATAACCGATCATGATGCCGCAGATGACGAGGATGCTCATCCGCGGCACCCGCCGGGCCACCACCAGCACAAAGGCCATCGCCGCCATCGAGCCTGCAAAGGCGGCGATGATGAGGGTGGCCGATCCGGTGAGCAGCCCCTGCTGTAAAAACACCACCATCGTCAGGGCCACTGCCAGCTTTGCGCCGCTGGAAACGCCCATGACGAAGGGGCCGGCGATGGGGTTGGCGAAGAAGGTCTGCAGGAGGTAGCCCGCCGCCGAGAGGGCCGCGCCCAGCAGCACGACCATGACCGCCCGGGGCAGACGGAGCTGGAGCACGATGCCCACGGCCAGCGCATCTTCGCCCCGGCCCAGCAGAGCCGCCGCCACCGCGCCGGGCGTCAGGGACACACTGCCCCAGAACAGATTGAGTGCAAACAGCACCGCGACCCCCGCCGTGAGGGCGAGGTACGCGAGGCTGAGGCGGCGGGTGGTGGTCATGACAAAGCTCCTTTTATACGATGCGCTGTAAGAAACGGAGGGACGCCGGGTCGGGCGAGCCCTCGGTGAAGACGAGGTTCATATCCGAGATGAGGTCGGCCAGCTCCATGCTCTGCTGGAAGAGGCTCTGGGCCGTACACCAGCAGTCGCCGGACTGGACGGCCTTGAAATCTGCCAGCATCGGACATTTTTCGATGAGCTGGTCACGGGTCTCCATCACGCCCTCGATGGTGCTGTTGTAGATGAGGACGTCGGCGTCCCTGGCCCGGGCGTAGAAGGTCTCCAGCGGCAGCTTGATGGTGGACTGGGCCGACGTCTCCCCCTCGAGGTCGTCGAAGATGTAGACGCCGCCGGCCATCCCCACCATCTGGGCCACATAGTCGCTGGTGCGGCGGACAGTGATGAGGTTATTTGTGGTGATGGAGAAGAAGGCCGCGGTCTTGCCGGTGTTCTCCTGCTCGAGGATGGGGGCCACCTGCTCCACCTTCTGGCGGAAGACCTCTTCCGCCATCTCAGTCTTATTCAGCAGGATGCCGTAGAGCTTGAGCCACTCCATCCGGGCCAGCGGGCCGCTCTCGTAGCTCGAGCGCTCCACGAGGACCGGCACGCCGAACTTTTCCAGCTGCTCCTTGACCTCGGGGTCGTGGAGGATCATGGTGTTCTCGATGGCGAGGGTGCAGCCGGCGGCAAGGATGCGCTCATAGTCCGGGGCGCTGTACTTGCCTGCGTAGGCGATGCGGCCCTCCTGCATGGCCTGTCTGGCCTCTTCCACATACCAGCCCTCGGCCCTCGTGCCGGAGAGGGCGATGCTGTCCAGGGCGTCCAGATGGACAAAGAGGTCCATCACCGAGGTGGAGACGAGATAAATATGATCCAGCGGCTGGCGCAGCACCACGACATCCTCGGGCAGGTCGTCCACCTCGGCGGCCCCTTCAGGGACGACGAGGAACCGCCCGGCGTCCGGGATGTCGATCATCACATAGCCGCCCTCATAGCAGTCGGCGGAAAACTGGGTGGCATAGTCCAGCGGATAGCTGTGGTCGAACACGAGGGATGCTGTATTGGCCGGTGCAGTCTTGTGCTGCCCGCAGCCCGCAAGGGTGAGGGCGGCGGCAGGCAGGGCTTTCAGAAAATTGCGGCGTTTCATCGTTACTTTGCCTCGATCAAAGATGCAGAGGCGAAGGTCAGCGTATACTCGATCTCATGCGGGGTGCTCATGGCGACGGTATCGCCCACCACATCCAGCGGGGTGTCGAGAGCAGTGACGGGGATTTCGAAGGTAGAGTTGCCCTCGGTGTTGGTGGGCAGATACTTTTCGCCGTCCACCAGCATATAGTCGTAGTTGGGGCTGGACCAGACGATGGTGGCGGTCATCCTGCCGTCGGCCACGGTCAGAGCAGCGGGGCTTTCCACGGTGGCGCGGCCAGAGCCGCCCTCGAGGGTCACGTCACAGGTGTAGGTGCCGTCGGCAGGTGCTTCCGCCGCAGCAGGCTGGGCATTGGCGACACGGACGGTATGGTCGTACCACTTGCCCTTGGAGCCGAGGATGGCCAGCTGGAAATCCTCGTCCAGAGCCTCCACCGGGATGTCGAAGCCGTAGACCTCATCGGACAGGCCGTCGGAGTAGGTGACGGTGTCGGTGGTGGGCTGGAGCCAGTCGGCCTCGTGGGAGGCTGCGTCCTCTGCCGTGCCGACGTAGAGGTTGACGATCTTCTTGGAGACGAGGCTGACGTGGAAGGTCATCTGACCGTCCTTCACGGTCAGAGTCCCCTTGCCGTCATTGGCCTCGTTGGCATGGAACATGGAGCTGTCGGTGTCAAAGTCGGCGGTGTAAACGCCGTCGGGCAGAGCGGCCTCTGCCGCCGGTTCGGAAGCTGCCTCGCTCACGGCAGAGGAGGCCGCAGCCTCGGAGGAAGCGGCAGAGCTGGCCGGGGCGCTGGATGCACCGCAGCCGGTGAGAGAACCAGCCAGCACAGCACCGGCCAGCAGAAGAGCAAATTTATGGTTCAGTTTCATGATGATATACCTCGAAGTATCTATTTTACAGAAAAGATTATAACACGCAATGGCCCGAATTCAAAGCAGGCCGAAAAAGAAATTGCCCGAAAAGGCACTCCTTTCCGGGCAATCATAGAGTCAGAAGCTGCTTTCGCAAGCAGGGTGCACCAAACGGCGAGGATTTTTGCCCGCAGGCAAGGCGATTTTCCGCAGCAATCCTGGGCGGATTGCAAGGGAAAGCAACGCAGTATGCGAGCAAAAAGACCGCCCGGGCGGTGTGCAATGATTACGAAAACGGCTTCCTAGCTCAGCCGTTCAGGGAATCGACAGCGGCCTTGGTGTGTGCGACGTAGAGCTGCTGGATGTCAGCGACCTCGCCCAGACCGGCGATCTGGCACTCGACAGAGTCGAATTCGCCGGATGCCTCGAACTGGCTCTTCCAGGAATCCTCGTCGCCGCCCGCCATATCGTTGTTGGCATGGTCGCCTGCAACGACCATCAGGGGACGCAGGACGACCTTGGTGTAACCGGCGGCCTTGACAGCCTCGATGACGTTCTCGCAGGCAGTCTCCTCCGGCTCACCCTCGACGGTGCCGATGAAGACATTCTTGTAGCCCAGAGCGTTCATCTGAGACTGCATCTGGCTGTAGCTCACCTTTGCGGTGTGAGAGGTGCCGTGGCCCATGAAGACGAAAGCGGTGCCGTCCTTAGCAGCGGCGTCCAGACTGTCGAAACCGGCGGTCTTGACGGCCTCAGCGGTGATGGCCTTGGCGACAGCTTCCTTGTCGGCGTTGATGACGGTGGCATCGCTGCCCACCTCGCCCAGCAGAGGCTCGGCGATGGCGACAGACTCGAACTTATCGCGGTAGCTGTCCACCATCTCCATCATCTCGTCGTACTCCGCGCCATGCATCAGGTGGGTGGGCTGGACGACCAGATCCTTCACGCCGTTGGCAACAGCGCGCTCCAGAGCCTGCTCCATGTTGTCGATCTTCTCGCCGTCACGGGCCTGGACATGGTTGATGATGATCTGTGCGGTGAAGGCACGGCGGACAGACCAGTCGGGATATGCGGCCTGGATGGCGTCCTCGATGCCCTTGATGTCCGCTGCGCGGCTGTCGTTGAAGGAGGTGCCGAAGCTGACGACCAGGATCTCCTTGTCGCCGATGTTGTCCTGGTTGCGGGCGTCGTCCTTAGAGGCGTCGCCGGTGTCGCGGCCAAAGTAATCGGGGTCAGCCTCTTCACCCTCGACCAGCTCCTTCTGAGCGTCGGTCAGAGCGTCCCATGCTGCCTTTGCAGCCTCGCACTGCGCGTCGGTGTTCTCGTTGCGCTCCTGCACATAGATGGCGTCGATGAGGTCTGCCACATTCTTTGCTGCCATTTCATCAGCCTCCTCGCTGCTCACTTCGCTGGCGGCAGCAGAGCTTGCAGCGGTGCTGCCGGCGGCAGTGGAAGAAGATGCACCGCAGCCGGTGAGGACACCGGCACACAGGGCCAGTGCGGCGGCAGCGGCGGTGACGCGCTGCCAGTTCTTGTTGGTTGCCTTACGCATTGTTTGAGTCCTTTCTGTTGTGTGGAATGTACGTTTCCGATAGAAAGGGTACGAAACGGGGGCCAGCTCAAACGAAAAAAGAGCCTTTTCACCGCGCGGAAGGCACAGCAAAAAGACCCTTTGAACTTTTGGGCTTTTTGGTACGACCAATTCCTCGTGATCCGGAGCCGGACGCTCCTGTACCAACAGCGGGCAGGTTTCCTGACTAAAAGCTCACCGCCCGCTGCCGCCTTCCCAGAGGCAAAGCCTCCAGTGACCGGCGCTGAGCGCCAAGGCAGCGGACTCCCTTATCACAGTGACGAGATCGCGCGGGACTCGCACCCGCTTCCCTTTTACCCTCCCGGCCGGGGACGAGACCCCGGCGGCAGGCACCTGCTGTTTTCTATTCAGACGAGGTGAAGTATACCACACTCCGCCCTAAAATGCAATATCTCAGCCCTCCTGCGGCACGGTCCAGACCATGCCCAGCGCTTCGAGCTTTGCGATGCGCTCTGCCGTCAGCTTTTTCTCGGCACAGGCGTAGTTTTCGCGCATCCGGCGGACCCAGTCGCCGAGGCAGAAGCCGTCTTCGGTCTTATAGTTCACCGGCACCAGCAGATCGCCGTGGGCGGCGCAGTACTCTTCGGCACGGCGGAACGCCCCGGCCCACTTGGCCTCCCGGGCGTCCCACTGCATCCCGATGGCATCCAGCAGAGCGATATGCTCCGGCGTCACCTGGAACGAGCCGGGCCGGGCCTTGCGGGCAGCCCGGAGGTTCGAGATCCAGACGCCCAGACGGAAGCCGTTCTCGTCCACGTATCCGGCAGGCACGAGGAGGCTGCCCTTCTTCTCGGCGTAGAGCCTGGCGCTCTGGTAGTTGTCCAGCCAGTTCTGCTCCCGCACGCTGCACGCGGGCGGCACCGGGGCGCTGAGACGTCGGCCTTTTTCGCCCTTGAACAGCTCTTTCAGGGCCGCGCGGCGCGCGGCGGAGAGCTTTTTTCCCTCCCGCAGCATCTGCTTCTGACGGGACAGCCAGCTGCCCAGCCAGATGCCGTCCTCCGTCCGGTACTGGGCCGGAACGGCCAGACTGCCGTGCTCCTTTTTGTATTCCACGGCCAGCTCGTAGCGGTGCTGCCACGAGTCGGTCTTTTCCCAGTTCATGCCCAGCTCGTCCAGCAGGGCTTTCCGCTCCGGCGTCACCCGGGCGCTGCTGCGCTCGGGGTTCTGCCATGCGTACCGCTGGCGGGACACCCACTTGCCCAGCAGGATGCCGTCTTCGTCGGTGTACTCGGTGGGGACGTCGAGATTCCCGTGGGCGGCGTGGTACTTCACGGCGGCCTCGTAGGCGGTCTGCCACTTGCGGTCGTTCCGGTTCGTCCAATCCACTTCCAGCGCTTCCAGCTTTTCGATCTGGGCGTCGGTCAGCACACCTTCTTTATAAGCGGCACGCTGACTGCCCAGCCAGACGCCCAGCGCCATACCGTCCGGCGTGACATACTTGACGGGAATTTCCAGCGTGTGATTTTCCAGATAATACTGGACGGCGGCGGCATAGCTCTTCTCCCAGAGGATGCTGCCGGTGTCCCACACCATGCCCAGTGCCTCGAGGCGCTCGACGCGGTCTGACGGCAGGTTCCCGCTCAGATAGCGCTGGCGGTTGTAGACGATCCACTCGCCCAGTGCAAAGCCGTCCTTATCCTTATAATGGACCGGCACCAGCAGGTCGCTGTGGCTGCCGCGGTACCGCCGGGCCGAAGCACAGCCGTTCTCCCACGCCAGCTCGAGCCGCTTTTTCCAGTTCATGCCGATTTTGTCCAGCCGGGCGGCCTGCTCGGCGGTGAGGCGTCCCTTTTTCTTTCCGGCCCGGACAAGGCGCTGGTTTTCCAGCCAGCGGCCCACGGCCACGCCCCCAAAGCGGTAGGAGCGAGGCACGTCCAGCGTCTTTCCCTCTGTCGTCATCCGCTTTGCGGCGGCATAATAGCGCTCCCAGTCGGAGTCCAGCGCGCGGCGGAGCTGCCGGTAAGCCCGGCGGCAGGCAGAGAGAGGCTCTTCCAGCGGGAAGGCTTCTGCCCCCGCCGCGCTGCACTCCTTCCGCAGCTGCTGCACACAGGTCAGCGCCTCAAAGGCCGCGCTCAGCTCTGCCACCGGCACACTGCCGCAGGCTGCAAGGGCGCGGGCCAGCATCTGCCGGTATGCGGCCGGTCCAGGGCTGCGGCGCACCAGCACCACGCCCGAGATCCCGGCCAGAGGTGACTGCACCGCCGGGCCGTTGGCACAGACCAGCAGCCGGAGGGTGGCCGCTTCATCGGCCGCAAAGCCTTCTGCATCCTTATAAATATGTGTTCCTGCACCAAACAGCTTCTCGGCCTGCTCTGCGGTCTGCGCCGCCGCTGCATCATCCTCGCAGAGGACGAGGCAGCGCCCGGCAGCATTCGGGAGCCACTGCGCCAGCAGCTGTTCCACCGGCGGAAGCTTCTCTACGGCGAGGCTCAGAGCCTGATATTTCTCGGCGTTGGGGTCAGGGCAGCCCGGCAGATGGAGGTTTTTCACCTCAGCACGGAGGCGGGCCATCGCATCTTCCAGCGGCCAGAGCAGAGCCGTATAGGAGGCCGGCATGGGCAGCAGGCCCTCGGCCATCGCCCCGCCCAGCGCCAGCGGCTCCACGATGGCGTCGGCCAGCATCTCCTCGGCGGCGCGGCAGCTGTCGCCCGGGGCGTCCGGCTCCCCCAGAGCCAGCAGCTTTGCCCCCGGACAGAGGCGGAACAGCGGCTGGACACAGTCGGTCCAGTCCTTTGCGCTCATCTCCCTCCAGCCGTCCAGTACCAGCAGGCCGGGCCGGAACTCAGCCAGCGCCACCCAGCCCAGCGCATTCTGCACGGCCAGCTGCTCGCAGCTCATCAGCCGCACCCGGCCGCCCAGCGTCCGGCCCAGCCGCTTTGTCAGGGCGCGGCGCAGCTCCAGACGGGCAGCGCAGGACACCACCCAGAGCACGCGCATCTCGGGGTGGGCGTCCAGCAGCTCCCACACGATGCAGCCCTTGCCAGTACCCGCCGGGCGCACCAGCGCAGCACAGTTTTTCTGCTGCAGTCCAGCCTCCGCTGCACGGCAGGCTGTTTTATTTGAATCATCTACCAAAATCGACATATCTTATCCTTTCTGCCCCTTCCGAGGGTTCAGAAATTCGCTTTTTCTGCAAAAAAGAAACGCGCCTGCGCAAAGCCGGCTTTCCTGCCTGCGCTGCGCCTGCGTTTTTCTGCAAAAATGTTACTTTCATGCTCTATTTTTATCATAAAAGTTTATTTCTTGTCAAGATGATTTGCGTAGATTTTTCCAAATAATTTTACATTCCCTTTTTCCGGAAATTCCGGGACCGTTCCCTGCTGCCCGTTGACGGCAGGGACAGTTGGTGGTAGACTTTTTTCATCGGCTCCCCTTTTGGCGGGAGACTCCCCTATTTATGATATGTGAGGTAATCGATATGAACATCATCAGCACCGAAAAAGCTCCCGGCGCCATCGGCCCCTACTCTCAGGGCTACACCGTGGGCGGTCTCGTCTTCACCTCCGGCCAGATCCCGGTAGACCCCGCCACCGGCGCAGTCGCCGAGGGCATCGCCGCACAGGCTGACCAGAGCTGCCGCAATGTGGGCGCTATCCTCGAAGCTGCCGGCGTGGGCTTTGACAAGGTGGTCAAGACCACCTGCTTCCTGGCCGACATCGCCGACTTTGCCGCTTTCAACGAGGTGTACGCCAGGTATTTCACCTCCAAGCCCGCCCGCAGTTGCGTGGCCGTGAAAGACCTGCCCAAGGGCGTGCTCTGCGAGATCGAAGCCATTGCTGAGGCCTAAGCCGCCTTTTCAGCACAAAAGGGGCCGTCTGCACTCTATTCCAAGTGCGGACGGCCCCTTTTGTCTGCCTTCGATTCCAGTTCTTCATGCCGACTCACTTTCTTAGCCGGAGAAATTGACTTCGTTTTTCGCTTTTGTTACAATAGAATCGAACTGTTGTAAAAGATTTCCGGTCAAATTTGAAAGAGAGGTCCCTGCCCATGTCCAATTCCCGTGTTGAAAGCCACAGCCGCGCCGAATTGCGCAACAAGATCATCAGCGCAGCCACCCTGCTCGAGATCCTGTTGTCCGGCCTCGTCCTCATCGGCCTGCTGCTGTCGATGGTGCCGCTGCTGCAGTGGATGCCCGGCCTGCTGTTCGACGGCAACGACGTCGAGGTGAGCATCTTCTTACAGCGGGCGCTGGACATCGTCATCGGCATCGAGTTCATCAAGATGCTGGCCAAGCACAGCCCCGGTTCCAGCCTCGAAGTGCTGCTCTACGCCATCGCCCGCCACATGGTGGTGGGTCACGAATCCGCACTGGAGAACCTGCTGAGCGTGGGCGCCATCGCCCTCATCTTCATCGTGCGGAAGTTCTTCTTCGTCCCAGCCTTCGGCGCTCATCTGCCCGACGGCCACCCCGCACCCGACCTTTCCCCCAGCCAGAGCGGCATCCCGTCAGAGGAATTCGCCTCCCGGCTGCGCAAGCACCTGCATCATGACGACACCGACACGGAGCTTGAAGTCGCCATCGAAGACCCCAAGTACGAGGACAACACCGACACGCTGCTGGAAGCAGACCCGAAATGAGCCTGACAACGTAAAATGCCCCGCAGGACGCTCGTCGAGAGCTGCCTGCGGGGCATCTTTTTATGCTTAGTTGCTCTTGTGCTTCTGGCCGAAACGGTACTCCTTGCCGTCCCGGATGCGCTGGATGTTGGAACGGTGCATCCAGATGACCATGCCGCCCATGATGGCAGCGCCGACGGTGCAGACCACCACGTCCCGGGTCGGCAGGCCGCGCATGAGGCTGTACACCAGCGTCAGCACCGGGTAAGCCGCGGCCATGGTGATGCTGCCCAGCGACACCATGCCGGTGGGGACCAGGCAGACGAGGAAGATGAGTGCCAGCACCGGCAGCAGCACCGGCTGGACTGCCAGAATGGCACCGGCAGCCACCAGTACGCCCTTGCCGCCCTTGAAGCCGAAGTAGATGGGCTTGGAGTGGCCCACCACGGCGAGGATGGCGGCGAGGTAGACGCCCAGATAGGGCGAGACGGCAGCATCGGCGGGCAGATGGCCAAACAGCCACCGGCCAAGGCAGACGGCCACGACGCCCTTGAGCACATCGCCCACCGCCGTGAGGGCAGCGGCCTTCTTGCCGAAGGTGCGCAGCATGTTGGTCATACCGGCAGCGCCCGAGCCGTGGGTGCGGACGTCGTCATGGTACAGATACTTGCTGACGAGGATGCCGGTGTCCACGCTGCCCAGCAGATAGGCTTCGGCAGCGACCGCCAGCACAATGAGAAATGCGGTCATCGAACCAGTCTCCCTTCCTTATACGTCCTTCGCGCCCACCTCGCCGGAGCCGCGCTCACGCACGACAAGGCGGATGGGGGTGTGCTCCAGACCAAAGTTCTCGCGGATCTGGTTGATGATATACCGCTGATAGCTGAAGTGGAACAGGTGCTTTGCGTTGACGAAGGCCACGAACGTCGGCGGACGGGTGGAAGCCTGGGTCAGGTAGAAGATCTTCAGGCGGCGGCCCTTGTCGCTGGGCGGCTGCATCCGAGCGGTGGCACGGGCCAGCATCTCATTCAGCACACCGGTGGGCACGCGGGCACCGTTCTGGCTGTCCACGTCGCGGATGAGCTGCATCAGCTTGTTGACGTTGTAGCCGGTCTGGGCCGAGATGAAGATGATGGGAGCATAGCCCATGAAGCTGAAGCACTCGGCATAGCCCCGGCGCTGCAGTTCCATGGTGTTGGTCTCCTTGCCCTCCACGGCGTCCCACTTGTTGACGACGATGATGCAGGCTTTGCCCTGGTCGTGGGCGTAACCGGCCACCTTGCTGTCCTGCTCGGTGAAGCCGACGGTGGCGTCCACGAGGATGAGGGCCACGCGGCTGCGCTCGACAGCAGCCAGTGCGCGGACGACCATGTAGCGCTCGAGGCCGTCGGTGATGTTGCTGCGCTTGCGCAGACCGGCGGTATCGGTGAAGATGAACTTGCCGTAAGCGTTGTCCACGGGGGTGTCGATGGCGTCGCGGGTGGTGCCGGCCTCGTTGGCCACGATCATGCGGTTCTCCCCGAGGATGCGGTTGGTCAGGCTGGACTTGCCCACGTTGGGGCGGCCGATGATGGCGACGGGGATGCGGTCTTCCTCCACGACGGTCTCGCTGAAATCGAGGTGGGCGCAGACGGCGTCCAGCAGGTCGCCGGTGCCGTGGCCGTGGACGGACGAGATGGGCATGACTTCGTCGAAGCCGAGGTTATAGAACTCGTAGAGCTCCATGGGGGTCTCGCCCACATTGTCGCATTTGTTGACGGCGAGGATGATGGGCTTGTGGCTGCGGCGCAGCATATGGGCCACGTCCTCGTCGGCGGCGGTCAGGCCGTTGCGCACGTCCACCACCATGATGATGCAGTCGGCGGTGTCGATGGCGATCTGGGCCTGCTCGCGCATATGGGCCAGGATGCCCTCGGTGGCCTTGGGCTCGATGCCGCCGGTATCCACCAGCAGGAACTCGTGACCGCTCCACTCGCAGTTGGCGAAGATGCGGTCGCGGGTGATGCCCGGGGTATCCTCCACGATGGCCAGACGCTGGCCGCAGAGCTTATTGAACAGGGTGGACTTGCCCACGTTGGGGCGGCCCACCACAGCAACGATCGGTTTGCTCATAGGGGGTTCCTCCTTTCACAAAAGGGGTAAAATTACGGTCTTCTCCGGCGGGCGATATGCAGGCCGCTGCGCAGCAGGGCCTTGGCCTCGTCGCCGCCGCCGGTGGGCAGGACTTCCACCTTTACGCCGAGCCGCTGGCCCAGCTGCTCGATGGTCATATCATCGAGGAAGGTGTCCTTCTCCTCCCGCAGCATCACGGCAGGCACGCCCAGGGTGCCGCTGGACAGCCGGCCCTCGCACTGGGCGATGATGTCGGTCGCCGTGACGAGGCCCGCCACGCCGACGTTGCCGCCGAAGAAGTTGTTTTTGATGGGATGCACTTTTACTTCTATCATGGGATACTGGCGGCGCAGCTCGTCCATCATCTCGGTGATGAGGGGCGCGGCCATGGTGCCGGTGACGACATCCATCTTTTTGGTGCCATAGATGCGGTGGGGCTTTTCCAGCTCGGCCAGAAATTCCTCCCGGAAGAGGCTCATCATGCCCACGCCGTTTTCCAGCTGGTCGTAGTCCTCATAGAACTCCGGCTCCGGGATGGGGCGGCCGGCCTTGAGGTACCACTCATCGCTGGGGTAGATGATGCGCTTGCCGTGGCGGCGCTTGCACTCGTCGCCGAACTCTTCCATGATGTCGATGACGGCGGCGCTGGTCTCGGCGTCGTAGGGCGTCTGCTTGAAGAGGTTCTGGCGGTAATCCGTCACGCCGCAGGGGACTGCCGCCACGCTCTGCACCATCGGGGTCAGCTCCAGCAGGTCGGTGAGGGTGCGGCGGAGCTCGTCACCGTCGTTGATGCCCCGGCAGAGCACCAGCTGGCAGTTGACGGCGATGCCGCCCTCCACCAGGCGGGGCAGGTACTTCAACACCTCGCCGCCCCGTTTATTCGCCAGCATCCGCACGCGGAGCTGGGGATTGGTGGTGTGGACCGAGATGTTGATGGGCGAGATATGCATCTTGATGATGCGGTCGATCTCGTGGTCCTGCATGTTGGTCATGGTGATATAGTTGCCGAACAAAAAGGACAGGCGCTCGTCGTCGTCCTTGAAGTAGAGGCTCTCACGCATTCCCGGGGGCAGCTGGTCGATGAAGCAGAACATGCAGTGGTTGGAGCAGGAGTGCTTCTGGTCGCCCAGATAGGTGGAGAAGTCGCAGCCGAAGGGGCCGCGCTCTTCCCGCCGGACGTCCCACTCCCGGATGCCGTCCGCCACCTTTGCTTTGAGGTGGAAGCTCTTGCTGTCGGTATAAAAATCATAGTCCAGCGTGTCGTTCAGCTCGTTGCCGTCCACGCTCAGCAGCTCGTCGCCGCCGGCGAGGCCGAGGGCTTCCGCCTCGCTGCCCGCGTCCACGCGGTCGATTTTAATAGACACTTTCACTTCACCTGCTTTCCGGTAGGTTCGCCTTCGTACAACCTCTCAGTCGGGCTTGCGCCCGCCAGCTCCCCTAGTAGGGGAGCCTCTGGCGTATCCAGCAAGCTTCACCCGGCTGCCAAAGCCTCCCCTCGTTAGGGGAGGTGGCATCCCGAAGGGATGACGGAGAGGTTTCATCCGTTCCATAAACAGCAAGAAGGGGAAGGCATTGCGCCCTCCCCTTCTGTACATAACACCAATGTGCCACCAATTCTGCGCAAATTAGCCCTTCTTGATGACTTCCTCGCCCTTGTAGTAACCGCAGTTGCCACATGCCTGGTGGGGGAGCTTCAGAGAGCCGCAGTTGCTGCACTTGACCAGTGCGGGGGCCTCCAGCTTCCAAACATTGCTGCGACGCTTGTCGCGGCGGGCCTTGGAAAGATGTCTCTTAGGTACTGCCATATTTTTGCACCTCCTTGATGGGTTTCTCAGTTCAGCAGTGATTTGAGTATCGCTAGCCTTGCGTCTGCGGGTTCGGCCTCAGTTTCTGCCGGAGGGCAGGTACATTCGGCCATCTTCTTCCCGCACCGGGGACACAAGCCCGGGCAGTCAGCGCTGCAAAGCAGCACCGTCGGTATCTGGAACATGAATTCCTGACAGAGCCATTCATCCACATCCAGATGTCCTTTTTCGTTGAGGGGCAGGTCGAAATCCGGGTCATCCAGATCGCGCTCCCTGACCGTCCACTCTGCTTGCACCGTCTCTTCCCGTTCGACGGGGTCGAGGCAGCGGGCGCACTCTCCGTGCACCAATGCGTTTGCCCGCAGCGTCATCCGGATCTCTTCGCCATCCGGCACCGCCTCAAAGCGGGCCGTCACAGGCTGCTCGATCCTTGCACCGGCAAAATCCTTTGCAGACAAATCACACTGAAACTCTGCGGCGTAAGGCTTCGTGCCGGATACGATAAACTTTCTCAGGTCAAATTGCATAGTACACCTCATAAAAGGCTGCTTTGTTAGTATAGCGCCAACACAGCCCTTTGTCAACACCAAAACAGGCAGAAAACCGAAAAAATTTCAAATTCTCCGGTTTCCTGCCTGTCTGGGATGCTTCAAATCAGAAATTTCAGAGTTATTTTACAGGTACTTCTTCACATCGTGGGGCAGAGCAGCCTCATCAGCGCTGACAGTGACGGTGACCTTGATGGAGTCGCCGGCGGCAGCAGCGATCTCGTCCAGAACGACGCCCAGACGGTTGATGTCGTGATCCAGCACCTTCAGGATGCCGTCGATGTACAGGTCAGTGATGTCATAATTGCTTGCCAGCAGGCCGGCCACGAAGCCGTACAGCATCTCGCCGCCGGCGATCTTGTACTCGTCCAGGTCGATGAGACGGGCGGCGTTGGGGACCTCATAGGTCAGCTTCATGCCCTTCTCGACGACAACGATGTTGCCCTTGGAGGTCTTGACCGAATCATTGATCATGTCGATCATAGCCTTGGTCTTACCGGAGCCTTTGGTGCCAACAATCAGTTTAATCATAGTTCTGTCCTCCTGTATTTTCCACGCCTCACGGCGGGAGATCGTTTTTTGTTCCGCTTGCTCTTACTTCAGCTTCGCTTCCAGCTCGGCGGTCAGGTTCTCATAACCCGGCTTGCCCAGCAGAGCGAACATATTCTTCTTATAGCTCTCGACGCCCGGCTGGTTGAAGGGGTTGACGCTCAGCAGGTAGCCGCTGCAGGCGCAGGCACGCCAGAAGAAGTAGATGAGGTAGCCCACATTATAAGCAGACAGGTCGTCCACCTCGATGACCACCTCCGGCACACCGCCGTCGGTGTGGGCGAGGATGGTGCCTTCCATAGCCTTGCGGTTGACCACGCTCATGTTCTGGTCAGCCAGGAAGTTCAGGCCGTCGAAGTTGCCCTCCAGCTTGTCGATGAAGAGGTCCTGTGCGGGCTTCTTGACATCCACGATGGTCTCGAACATGGTGCGGGAGCCTTCCTGGATGAACTGACCCATGGAGTGCAGGTCGGTGGAGAAGATGCAGCTTGCGGGGAACAGACCCTTGTTGTCCTTGCCCTCGCTCTCACCGAACAGCTGCTTGTACCACTCGTTCATGAGGGTGAAGTTCGGCTCATAGCACTCGAGGATCTCGATGCTCTTGCCCTTGCGGTACAGGATGTTGCGGATGGCCGCATACTTGTAGGCGTCGTTGTCGGGGCTGAGCACGGAGAAGCGCTCCATCGCGTCGGCTGCGCCCTTCATGACGTCGTCGATGCTGATTCCGGCAGCAGCGATGGGCAGCAGGCCCACAGCGGAAAGGACGGAGTAGCGGCCGCCGACATCGTCGGGGACGACGAAGGTGGGCCAGCCCTGGGCGTCAGCCAGCTGCTTGAGGGTGCCCTTGGCGCGGTCGGTGGTGGCGTAGATGCGCTTGTTGGCCTCTTCCACGCCCATCTCGTCTTCCAGCAGCCTGCGCAGCACACGGAAGGCCAGAGAGGTCTCGGTGGTGGTGCCGGACTTGGAGATGACGTTGATGGAGAAGCGCTTGCCCTTGCACAGCGCGATGATGTCATTCAGATAGGTGGGGCTGATGCTGTTGCCGCAGAAGTAGATCTTCAGGCCGTTGTCCAGCTCGTTGTGGTACATCCCCTTGACGGCCTCGATGACGGCACGTGCGCCCAGATAGCTGCCGCCGATGCCGGCGACCACCAGAACGTCGGAATCCTCACGGATCTTGGCAGCAGCTGCCTTGATGCGCTCGAACTCTTCCTTATCATAATCACGGGGCAGATACATCCAGCCCAGGAAGTCGCTGCCGGGGCCGTTCTTGGCTTCCAGCGTCTTGTGCGCGGCCTCTACCTGGGGGTAGATGGCCTTGTATTCCTCTTCGTTGATGAAACTGGAGAGGTGCTTTGTATTCAGAGCGAGACTCATTCTATCAAAACCTCCAAAACATTTTACGGGCTCTTTGCCCGGCGAGGGTTTTTCTTGGTATAAGTGTACCGTTCCCGCCGGGCAAAGTCAAGGCCAAAATCCTCGCTTTTCATACAATTTTAATAGTGTTGTTTTGTATGCTCTTACATCTTTTATACAAACGTCCAAGCCATTCTTTGCCCTCGCTGACCGTTTTTGACCGGTAGTGCGCAGTTTTCGGTCATGCCTCGCCGGTGAGGCTCTGCCACAGCAGGCCGATGGCATCCCGGACGGTCATCCTCGGCGCATCGGCGGCAGCACGCACTTCGTACTCTTCCAGAAGTGCTTCCCCCTGATAGACGGCGGCTTTGCCCAGCGTCTGGCCCTGCTCCACCGGGGCTTCCAGCTCCTCGGGCAGGGTCAGCTCGGTATGCAGGGACGCCCCGCTCCCCTTCTCCACCAGCACCGTCTCCGGCAGGGCCGAGTAATCCAGCGGGACGCTGCCCGCCGCGCTGCCTTTGACCGTGATCTGGAGCGGCTGTGCCTCGAGTTTTGGCAGCGGCGCGGCCTCATAGGCCCCGAAACCATAGTCCAGCAGAGTCGTGGCGGCGTCGAAGCGGTCGGCGCTGGACGGTGCGCCCAAGATGACCGCGATGAGGGAAAGGCCGTTCCGGGTGGCGCTGGCTGAGATGCAGACGCCTGCGCCGCCGGTGGTGCCGGTCTTGAGGCCGGTGATCCCCTCATACCGGCGGAGGAGCTTATTCGTATTGATCAGCTGGGTCGCCCCGCCCCGGAGGGTGTCCGTCCAGATGCCGGTGTAGTGCAGCACCTCGGGGCAGGTGTTCAGGATGGTGCGGCTCATGACGGCCACGTCCCGGGCCGTGGAGAGATGGCCTTCGGCGTCCAGCCCGCAGGCGTTGCGGAAAGACGTCTGCTCCATCCCCAGCGAGGCGGCCCGGGCGTTCATCTGCTCCACGAAGGCCGGCTCACTGCCGCCCACCAGCTCGGCCACGGCCACTGCCGCGTCGTTGGCAGAGGAAACGCAGATGGCCTTTATCATCTCGTCCAATGTAAAGTGCTCCCCCGGCTCCAGCCAGATCTGACTGCCGCCCATGTGGTAGGCGTGCTCACTCACCGGCACCGGCGTCTCCATGGTCAGCCGCCCGTCGTGGACAGCCTCAAAGGCGAGCAGCAGGGTCATCACCTTGGTGATGGAGGCGATGGGGACCCGCTCGTCGGCGTTCTTCTCGTAGAGGACCCGTCCGCTCCCCTGCTCAATGAGGATGGCAGCGCGGCAGTTGAGGTCGAGCTGAGGCGCGGCGGCTGCGGCCGGCAGCAGAATCCCTTCCGCCGCTTCCTCGACGTCGGCGCTGACGGCCCGCTCTTCCGGGTGCATGACAGCCCGCAGGCCCACGCCCTCCGCCGTCCCAAGGGCCAGTGCAAACAGCCAGAAACAGAGCACGGCTGCGCAGAGCACCGCAAAATTCTTTCGTTCCATCCCTTGTCCCTCCCCGCAATGTCTGTCTGATTGCATTCTATGCAAAAAAAGAGGCCGGAATGCTCTTTTCTCCCCGGGAAAAATCTGCTATAATAGGATGGTTTATTATAAGGTAATAACCTCTCCGTTTCGCTGACGCCCGACAGCTTTCCTACCGAGGAGAGCCTCTGGCGAGGAGAGAAAGCTTTACGAACTGCCAAGGCCTCCCCTCGATAGGGGAGGTGGCATTGCGAAGCAATGACGGAGAGGTTTCAGAAAGGACACCCCATGCGAGTTTGTTTTTATACCCTTGGCTGCAAGGTCAACTTAAACGAGACCGGCGCGCTGGAACAGATGTTCCGCTCCGCCGGTTTCACCATCGTGCCGGAGGGCGAAGAGGCCGACGTCTTTGTGGTGAACAGCTGCACCGTCACCAACTTCGGCGACCAGAAGAGCCGCAAGTGGCTCCGCCGGGCCAAGCGCGAGAACCCCGGCGCCGTCACCGTCCTCACCGGCTGCTACCCACAGGCTTTCCCCGAGGAAGCGGCCCAGTTCATGGAGGCCGACCTGGTCTGCGGCAACGGCGACCGGAAAGCCATCCTCGATAATGTGCTCAAGCTGCTGGACGGCCACGAACGCATCGTCGCCATCGCCCCCCACGCGAAGGGCGAGCGGTTCGAGGAACTGCCGGTGGAGCGGTTCGAGACCCACACCCGCGCCTTCATCAAAGTAGAGGACGGCTGCAACCGTCAGTGCGCCTACTGCGTCATCCCCCGCGCCCGCGGCCCGGTGCGCAGCCGCTCGGAAGAGAGCATCCTCGCCGAGCTGCGCCAGCTGGCCGCTTCCGGCTACCGGGAAGTGGTGCTCAGCGCCATCTCCCTGCCCAGCTACGGCCTCGACACCGGCACCAACCTTGTGGAGCTGGTGGAGAAGTGCGCCCGGGTGGAGGGCATCGAGCGCATCCGGCTGGGCAGCCTTGACCCCGATATGCTGACCCCCGAGTACATCACCCGGCTGGCGGCAGTGGACAAGCTCTGCCCCCAGTACCACCTGAGCCTGCAGAGCGGCTGCAGCGCCACCCTGCGCCGGATGCGCCGCGTCTATACCGCCGAGCAGTACGCCGAGGTGGTTCGCCAGCTCCGCGCCGCCTACGGTGACCGCCCGGTCAGCTTCACCACCGACTGCATCTGCGGCTTCCCCGGCGAGACGGAGGAAGATTTCCGGGAGAGCTGCGCGTTCCTGAAGGAGATTGGCTTCCTGAAAGTCCACGTCTTCCCCTACTCCCGCCGCAGCGGCACCCCCGCCTACGACTTCCCCGATCAGGTCCATGAGCGCGAAAAGCAGGCCCGCAGCCGGGAGATGAACGCCATCGCCGAGGACATCCGCCGCGAGGTGCTGGCCGGCTGCGAGGGCAGCGAAGACGACGTTCTGCTGGAGACTCCCCTCTCCGGCACCCTCTTCACCGGCTACACCCGGCTGTATGTTCCCGTCGTGGTATCGGCCCCGGGCCATAAGAGCGGCGAGATCGTCCATGTCCGGCTGGGCAGCTACGACGGCGAGCGTGTCCGGGCCGAGATGGTGTAAGTCTTAGCCGGTTCTTTGCCGTTTTGTACAAATCCATTTGTTCGCATTTGTGCAAGATGTACCAGTTGTGAATTTCATAACAAATTTTGGGCTTTTCCCTTTTCTTCCAGAAGGGTTTATGCTACAATAAAAGTGGATTATTCGGGGCATCCGGCTGTTTGCAGCAGCCCAGTATCAAAGGCCCCGGAGAAAAGCCGCGTCAGAGCGGTTTTTTGTTCTGTTGTTTCAAAGCAAGGAGAGATTGGAATGAGTTTCAGAGGAATCAACACCACGGTCATCCAGATCCGCCGCCAGGTCTTTACCGAGGTGGCACGGATGGCCTACGCCAACGTCAAGGGCGAGCAGGCCAACCACCTGATGCGCAAGATCCCTTACACCATCATCCCCGGTGAGGAAGGCAAGCTCCGCAAGGACATCTTCCTCGAGCGCGCCATCGTCGAGGAGCGCGTTCGTCTGGCCATGGGCCTGCCCACCCGCCGCATGGACGAGCACAACAGCGTCGTCTCCGGTCTGGAGGACGCTTCCATCGCCGATAAGTATTATGACCCCCCGCTGGTGAACGTCATCAAGTTTGCCTGCAACCGCTGCCCCGAGAAGCTGGTCAAGGTCTCCGACCTGTGCCAGGGCTGCCTCGCACACCCCTGTATGGAAGTCTGCCCCAAGAAGGCCATCACCTGGGAGAGCGGCCGTTCCACCATCGACCAGGAAAAGTGCATCAAGTGCGGCCGCTGCGTCGGCGTCTGCCCCTACAACGCCATCGTCAAGACCGAGCGTCCCTGCGCCGCTGCCTGCGGCATGGGTGCCATCCACTCCGATGAGCTGGGCCGCGCCGAGATCGACTACAGCAAGTGCGTGTCCTGCGGCCAGTGTCTGGTCAACTGCCCCTTCGGTGCCATCGCCGACAAGGGCCAGATCTACCAGCTCATTCAGGGCTTCAACCGCGGCGACCGCATCTACGCCCTCGTCGCTCCCGCCTTCATCAACCAGTTCCCGGGCCTGGCCTCCACCGGCAAGCTCAAGGCTGCGCTGAAGGCTCTGGGCTTCTACGACGTCGTGGAGGTCGCCATCGGTGCCGACCTGTGTACCGTGGATGAGGCCCACGACTTCCTGGAGGAGGTCCCCAACAAGCTGAACTTCATGGCTACTTCCTGCTGCCCGGCATGGAGCATGATGGCAAAGACCGCCTTCCCGGATCTTGCAAAGAACATCTCCATGACCATGACCCCCATGGTCTTCACCGCCCGCATGATGAAGCAGGCTGACCCCGAGGCCCGTATGTGCTTCATCGGACCCTGCGCCGCCAAGAAGCTGGAAGCTTCCCGCCGCACCGTCCGCTCTGATGTGGACTTCGTGCTGACCTTCGAGGAACTGGCCGGCATCATCGAGGCCAAGGACATCGACGTGGCCAACCTCGAAGTTGACCCCAATGAGATCGATCTGGTCCACGCTTCCGGCGCAGGCCGCGGCTTCGCACAGTCCGGCGGCGTCGCCAAGGCTGTCGCCGACAAGGTCAAGGAGTGGCACCCCGATATGGACGTCAAGATCGCGTCCGCACAGGGCCTCGCCGAGTGCAAGAAGCTGCTGATGCTGGCCAAGGCCGGCAAGTACAACGGCTACCTGCTGGAAGGCATGGGCTGCCCCGGCGGCTGCATCGGCGGCGCCGGCACCATCGCCGACCCCGCCCGCACCGCTGTCGCACTGAACAAGTACGTCAAGGAGGCTCCGTTCCAGGACCCCGAGCAGAGCCCCTTCATGACCAGCATCCACGTGCTGAAGGACGACCCCAACTTTGAGGTCTGAGTTTTCCTGACTTCTGCCGCTTCCCGTCCGCCGGGAAGCGGCTTTTTTTGTGTCTTCGGCAAAGCCCGTGTTTTTTCTTCCATAAGATGTGTCTTATGTGAAACATTTTTGTGAAAGCCTCACAAGCCAGATTGACTTTTTCTTCTGAATATGTTATTTTTGCGGTGACAAATTCCTTCGCGTTCCGTTTTGGAACGCACAGAGCCGCCTCTGCGGCTGGAAAGGTCGATTCTTGAATATGACGAAATCTTTGAAGCATATGGGCAGACGCACCGGGGCGGTCCTCGTCTCACTGCTGCTGCTCCTGACGCTGGCGGTCAGTGCCAGTGCCGCCGCCGTCAAGATGACGGTGGGCGTCCGGTTCTGGCGGGAGTCCGGGGACAAGGAGTCGATGGCCGACAGTGCCGTGGACACCACCCGCGAAGCTACCCTTACCCGCCAGCCCAACGGCACCTTCACTCTCGAGCTTCCGGTCAAGCAGCTCTCTTCCATGAACATGACCGGCAGTCTCACCGGCATCGCCATCGGCGAGGTGAACTATGACGGCACTCTGAGCGGCGACCTGTCCGACGGCACCGCCGTGCTGACCCTCAAGAACCTGCCCGCCTCGGTGCTCACCGGCAGCGATTCCAGCAAAGCGCTGGCCGTGACCTGCAGCATCAGGATGGACACCATCCTTCTCGGCGACATCGCTACCAGTGCGAAGATGTCCATCTGGGTCGAGCGCTGAAAAGCCAAACAGCACAAAAAGCGCCCCGCAGCTCTGTTACGAGCTGCGGGGCGCTTGCTTTGTTTCAGAAAAGGTTTACTCGGCGATGATGCTCTTGCCGGTCATCTCTGCCGGGACGGGCAGGCCGATATAGGGCAGCATGGTGGGTGCGATGTCGGCCAGGCAGCCGCCCTCGCGCAGCTTCACATCGCCGCAGCCGATGGCCACGAAAGGCACGACGTTGGTGGTGTGGGCGGTGAACGGAGTGCCGTCGGGGTTCTTCATCTTCTCGGCGTTGCCGTGGTCAGCGGTCAGGAAAGCGCAGCCGCCGGCATTCAGCACAGCGGTGACGACCTTCTCGACAGCAGCGTCCACAGCCTCAACGGCCTTGACAGCAGCCTCAAAAACGCCGGTGTGGCCGACCATATCGCAGTTTGCGAAGTTCAGGATGACCACGTCGTACTTGCCGCTCTCGATGCGCTTGACGCACTCGTCGGCGACCTCGGGGGCGCTCATCTCGGGCTTGAGGTCGTAGGTAGCCACTTTCGGGCTGGGGATGACACAGCGGTCCTCGCCCTCGTAGGGAGCCTCAACACCGCCATTGAAGAAGAAGGTGACATGAGCGTACTTCTCGGTCTCGGCGATGCGCAGCTGGGTCTTGCCGTTCTCAGACAGGTACTGGCCCAGGACGTTCTTCAGCTCAACAGGAGGATAAGCGACCTCGCAGTTGGGCATGGTGGCGTCATACTCGGCCATGCAGACGTAGTGGACCTGCTTGCGGCCGCCGCGGCGCTCGAAGCCGGTGAAGGCGTCGTCGCAGAAGATGCGGGTCATCTGACGGGCGCGGTCGGGGCGGAAGTTCATGAAGATGACGGTGTCGCCGTCCTGCACACGGCCACCCTCGCAGGTGACGCAGGGCAGAACGAACTCGTCGGTCTTGTCGTCGGCGTAGGATGCCTCGATGGCCTCCTGAGCGTTGGCGGCGTGGTTGCCCTCGCCGTAGACGAAGGCAGCGTAAGCCTTCTCCTCGCGGTCCCAGTTGTTGTCGCGGTCCATGGCGTAGTAACGGCCGGAGACGCTGGCGATCTTGCCGATGCCCAGCTCATCCAGCTTGGCCTGCAGGTCGGCAAGGAAGCCCTTGCCGGAGTGGGGGTCGGTGTCGCGGCCATCGGTGATGCAGTGGAGGTAGACTTCCTTGGCCCCCATCTGCTTTGCCATTTCCAGCACACCGAACCAGTGGTCAGCGTGGCTGTGGACACCGCCGGTACCCACCAGACCCATCAGGTGGATCGCCTTGCCGGCGTCGATGGCAGCCTTCATGTTCTTGACGAGGACGGGGTTCTTGAGCATCTCACCGTCGCGGATGGACTTGGTGATGAGGGTCAGCTGCTGGTAGACGATGCGGCCGGCACCCATATTGGTGTGACCCACCTCAGAGTTGCCCATCTGGCCGTCGGGCAAGCCTACAGCCATGCCGGAAGCTTCGATGGTGGTCATAGGATATTTTGCCATCAGAGAATCAAGGAAAGGCTTCTTGGCTGCAGCCACGGCGTTGCCGTAGGTCTCGTTGGGGGTCCAGCCAAAGCCGTCCATGATGCAGAGCAGAACAGGTTTCTTGGACATAAAATAGGATCTCCTTTGAAAATTCAACAAACAGCGCCCGGCTCCCTGCCGGAAATGCGGCGCAGCCGGGCGCAGAGAGAACGATTTTTACCGCTCAGGGCTTAGCCCTTGGTAGCAGCGTTGACGATGACAGCAAAGTCAGGAGCCTTCAGGGAAGCACCGCCGATGAGGCCGCCGTCCACGTCCTTCTTGCTCAGCAGCTCCTCGCAGTTCTTGGCGTTCATGCTGCCGCCGTACTGGACGGTGGTAGCCTCAGCCACGGCTTCGCCGTAGACCTCGCCGATGACCTTGCGGATCTGAGCACAGACTTCCTCAGCCTGGTCGGCAGTCGCGGTCTTGCCGGTGCCGATGGCCCAGATGGGCTCGTAGGCGATGACGACGTTTGCCATCTGCTCGGCGGTGACATCGCGCAGGGCGATCTTGGTCTGCATCCGGACCAGCTCCTCGGTGACGCCCTCCTCACGCTGCTGCAGGCTCTCGCCCACGCAGATGATGACCTTCAGGCCGGCGTTCAGAGCGGCCAGAGCGCGCTTGTTGACGGTCTGGTCGGTCTCTGCGAAATACTGACGGCGCTCGGAGTGGCCGACGATGACGTACTCGACGCCCAGATCCACCAGCATATCCGCGCTGATCTCGCCGGTGAATGCGCCGGACTTCTCGAAGTGGACGTTCTCAGCACCCACATGGATGTTGGTACCCTTGGTCTTTGCCACAGCAGTGACCAGGTCGGTATAGGGAGTGCAGATGACGACCTCGCAGGATGCGTCCTTGACGGCGGGGATGAGCTCATCCACCAGAACAGCAGCCTCGGAGGCGGTCTTGTTCATCTTCCAGTTGCCAGCAATAATGGCCTTGCGCTTTGCCTTATCCATGATACGTTCTCCTTACCTTATTTACCTTATAAATAAAAGATGCGGCGGCGAAACAGCCGCCGCACCGTTCATGATGCTGTGATGATTATGCGTTCTGGATGACTGCGATGCCGGGCAGCTCCTTGCCCTCCAGATACTCCAGAGAAGCGCCGCCGCCGGTAGAGATGTGGGTCATCTTGTCGCCCAGGCCCATCTGCTGGACAGCTGCTGCGCTGTCGCCGCCGCCGATGACGGTGGTAGCGTCGCTCTCAGCCATAGCCTTGGCCACGGCCAGAGTGCCGGCAGCCAGAGTCGGGTTCTCAAAGACACCCATGGGGCCGTTCCAGACAACGGTCTTGGAAGCCTTGACAGCGTCGGCGAAGAGCTTCATGGTCTCGGGGCCGATGTCGCAGCCTTCCTTGTCAGCCGGGATAGCGGTGACAGGGACGACGGTGGTCTCGACAGGAGCGTCGATGGGGTCGGGGAAGTTCTCGACGCAGGCGGTATCGACGGGCAGGAGCAGTTTGACGCCCTTCTCCTGAGCCTTTGCCATCATCTCCTTGCAGTAGTCCAGCTTGGAGTCATCGCACAGGCTCTTGCCGACCTCATAGCCCTGAGCCTTGATGAAGGTGTAGGCCATGCCGCCGCCGATGATGAGGGTATCGACCTTCTCCAGCAGGTTGGAGATGACGTTCAGCTTGTCAGCGACCTTTGCGCCGCCCAGAATGGCGGTGAAGGGACGGACGGGATCGTTCACGGCATTGCCGAGGTACTTGATCTCCTTCTCCATCAGGTAGCCGACAGCGGTGTCCTTGATATAGTCGGTGACGCCTGCGGTGGAGCAGTGTGCGCGGTGGCAGCTGCCGAAGGCATCGTCAACGTATGCGTCTGCCAGAGAAGCCAGGTCCTGAGAGAACTCAGGCAGGTTCTTGGTCTCTTCCTTGCGGAAACGGGTGTTCTGCAGCAGGACGACGTCGCCGTTGTTCATGGCAGCGACAGCAGCCTTTGCGTTCTCGCCCACGACATTGTCGTCGTCAGCAAAGACAACGGTCTTGCCCAGCTTTGCGCTCAGAGCCACAGCAACGGGAGCCAGGCTGAACTTAGCCTCGGGGCCGTTCTTGGGCTTGCCCAGATGGCTGCACAGGATGACCTTAGCGCCATCGTTGACCAGCTTCTGGATGGTGGGCAGAGCCGCATTGATGCGGTTCTCGTTGGTGATGACACCGTCCTTCATGGGGACGTTGAAATCACAGCGGACAAGGACCTTCTTGCCGCAGTAGTTCTGATCGTCGATCGTCTTTTTACCTAAACCCATAGTGATTATTCTCCTCTCAATTCGTTCTTCGGAATCGAATTCGCTCACTCTCGGGGTCTTAGCCCCTATGACACTATTATAAACAAAATATGTGTGTATTGCAAGGACGGGAGATGGATAATTTATTAACAAACTTTTCCCGTGATATTCGGGAATTGTGTCTATTTTGACAGTAGTCCGGCCCGGCTGCCAGAACGCCGCAGGCGGTCTCCCCTCCTGCGGCGCTTAAAACTATCAACTTTAATCCCGACGGAACAGGTCGCGGGTGTAGACCTTGTCCTGCGACACAAATGCAATAAACTGCGGTATTGACTTTAATTGTATCATGAAGCGGATGAGGTGGCAAGTATCGACAAACAAAAACACCCTTCCCCTGCGGCGTACCGCAGAAGGAAGGGTGTCAAACTCACGGATCAGGCTTCCCGCTTATTCAGCAGGGCACCTCAGGCACTTTTGAGCGTAGAGCTGTAATTAGCAGTTCTCAGCGAAGTACTTGATGGTACGGACCATCTGAGAGGTGTAGGAGTTCTCGTTGTCGTACCAGGACACGACCTGAACCTGATAGGTGTCGTCGTCGATCTTAGCGACCATGGTCTGGGTAGCGTCGAACAGAGAGCCGTAACGCATACCGATGACGTCGGAGGAGACGATCTGGTCCTCGTTGTAGCCGAAGGACTCAGAAGTAGCAGCCTTCATAGCAGCGTTGATGGACTCCTTGGTGACGTCCTTGCCCTTGACGACTGCGACCAGCAGGGTGGTGGAGCCGGTGGGAACAGGCACACGCTGAGCAGAGCCGATCAGCTTGCCGTTCAGCTCGGGGATGACCAGGC
>OGGO01000095.1_pt1 | contig 103841 bp, 89 predicted proteins | sample 1571231 | NCBI WGS metagenome assembly OGGO01 (sample SAMEA2582036, study PRJEB24529) | metagenome | biome: Human gut stool | place: China | collected 2011 | reverse complement strand
CGAAAGCGATGTTCTTGTAGACGGTCATGTGGGGGTACAGAGCGTAGCTCTGGAAGACCATGGCGATGTCGCGGTCCTTCGGGGGAACGTCGTTGATGAGGCGGCCGCCGATGTACATCTCGCCCTTGGAGATCTCCTCCAGACCGGCGATCATGCGCAGGGTGGTGGACTTACCGCAGCCAGAGGGGCCGACGAAGATGATGAATTCCTTGTCCTGGATCTCCAGGTTGAAATCGGTGACGGAAGGAGCCGTAGCACCGGGGTAGATCTTGTAGATATGCTGGCAGCTGATAGAAGCCATAAAGCTTTTTCCTCCATTGATGTTGTTGCACTCAAAGGCTCAGCTTGACGATGAGCCGTTTCATTGCTATTATAATAGCAGATTATTTTGTGTTATAAAATAGCATTTTATTGATTTGAGGTGTCAGATATTGATTTACTCTCCCAGCACGACTGCCGCCCTCGGCATCGTGGAGGATGCCCAGCCGGAAGAACCCCTCACCCTGCGGGGCGAAGGGCTCTGGGCCTGCCTCGTTTCCAGCGGAAAATGTGTCGTCTCACTGTCCGATCTCGAACTGATGCCGGCAGGTTCTGCCCTGTTGCTGCCGCCCCAGAATGCCGCAGCGGGCCATCTCGTGCTGAGCCGGGGGCCGCTGACCCTCGCGCCGGAAAATGAGTGCCATCTGCTCTGCGTCCAGCTCACCGGTCAGGCAGCGGAACAGTTCCTCGCAGGGCTTTCCGAGATGCCCTTCCTCGCCCGGGGCGAGACCTGCCCGGCGGCGGCAGAGCTGATGGGGCGCCTTGCCGAAGAGCGGGACGCCTCGGAGCGGGTGCACAGTCAGCTGGCCTTCGCGCTGATGTGCGAGCTTTCAGACGCCGACAGCGCCGCCCCTGCCCTGCCCCCGCTGGTGGCCGCCGCCATCGAGGACATCCGCAGGAACTACGCCGGGCTCTACGGCGTGGAAGAGCTGAGCGAGCGGCTGGGCGTCTCCAAGAGCCACCTCGTCCGGGCCTTTACGGCAGCGCTGGGCGTCTCGCCGGGGCGGTACCTCACCAGCGTCCGCATAGAAGCCGCCATGCGTCTGCTGCTCCACCGGGAGTACACGCTGGATGTCATCGCCAGCCTCTGCGGTTTCTCGGGGGCCAACTACCTCTGCCGCGTCTTCAAAAAAACGACCGGCCAATCTCCCACGCAGTGGCGGGCGATGGCCGGTCGGAGCGCACTGCCCGAGCTTTCGCCCGAGCAGCAGCGGTTGGAACAGGAATTGTTTATTTAATTTTTCCGCTTCAGCAGGAAGAGGGTCAGGCAGGCCGTGATGGCCTCAGAGGCCGGGAACGCGGCCCAGACGCCGTTCATCCCGAAGAGGGCGCTCAGCACCAGAGAGCAGGCCACGATGGCCACGATGCCGCGGGAAAGCGACGTCGCAGAAGCCTCTGCGGGGCGGTCCACCGCGCCCAGATAGCCGGCGGCCACGATATTGAAGCCCGCGAAGAAATAGCCGAGGAAGTAGATGCGCATCCCGCTGAAGGCATACTGCGCCATGAGGGCCGAATTCTCACTGTTGAAGACCGCGACGATCGGCCCGGTGAACCCGAACAGAACTGCATAGAGTGCCGCCGCCAGCGCAAGCGCTGTTCCGCTGCCCAGCAGCAGGAGCTTGCGGGCACCGGCGGCATCGTTTTTGCCGTAGCACCTGCTGACCAGCGGCTGTGCGCCTTGGGCCACGCCGTTGAAGATCGCCGTCGCCACCAGCGCGTAGTTCGCCACGACGCCGTAAGCCGCCACGGCCACATTGCCTGCCAGACGCAGGAGCAGCAGGTTGAAGACGGTGGTGGTCACGCCGGAGGACATCTCTCCCACGAAGCCCGAGACGCCCAGCTGGCAGCTCTGGGCCAGCAGCTTCGGCGAGGGCAGCTGCCGCACAAGGCGGACGGTGCTGCTCTTTTTGAAGAAGTGGCGGCTGCAGATCGCAATGCTCAACACCGGCGAGACTGCCGTCGCCAGCGCCGCGCCGGGCAGACCGAGACCCATGGGGAACATGAAGATGTAATCGAACACCACGTTGAAGAGGCTTCCGCAGAGGGTCGCCACCATGGCCAGCGAGGGATCGCCGTCGTTGCGGACAAAGGCCGAGACGATGTAGTTGCACATGAAGAAGGGCGTGAACAGCAGGAAAATGCGGGCGTACCCCACGCCCAGTGCAACGATCTCCGCGTCGCCGCCCATGAACCGCAGCAGCACCTCGGGGCAGAAGATGCCCGCCAGCATGAAGGGCAGGGCGAACACCAGCGCCCAGAGCAGGGCGTTGGAGAAATAGCGCTCCGACCGCTCATCGCCCTGCGCCCGGAGGATGGCGTAGCGGGTGGCCGCACCAAGGCCCAGCATGGAGCCGATGGCGAAGATGAAGTTGTAGATGGGCAGGCAGAGGTTCAGCAGAGCCACACCGCTGGTGCCTGCCGCCTGCGAGATGAAATAGGTGTCGGCCAGAATGTAGCAGGATGTCCCCAGCAGGCCGAAGATGTTCTGGCTGACGTATTTGAAATACTGTTTGGTAAGGCTCATGTTCTCCTCGTCAAATGTCACATTTTTATCATTCAAATTTCAGATATACTGCCATATTGCGTCAGTTTATCACAATCCGACCGAAGCTGTCAAGCTCTCCATTTGCACAAACGCCCGGATGGGTGTATACTGTAGTTTGTTTTTGAAAACAGGCAGAAGGGAGGGCGCATCATGCCGGGCAAGATTTTATACTGTCTGGGCGAAGCGTGGCTGGAATTGAACAGCCCCGCGCCGCTGGCGTCGGCAGAGACGTTTTCTCCCCGCATGGGCGGAAGCGCCGCCTCGCTGGCACTGGCTTATGCCGCACAGGGCGGCAGAGCCTCTCTTTTAACGCAGCTTGGCGAGGATGCTTTCGGACACCGCATCGCAGACGCTTTATCTACTGCCGGTGTAGACATCCGCCGGGTCTGCTTCACCTCCCGCGCCCCCACGCCGCTGCTGTTCGACGGCGGCGGCGAACAGCTAGGCTGCCGCACCCGTTCTTCGGAGCTGCTCTATGCACCCGAACAGCTGGGCACTGACTGGGCCGCAGATGCTGAAATGCTGGCCTTTTCCAGCGCCTGCCTCGTGGACAGCCCCTGCCGCTACACCCATCTTGCCGCGCTGGACACCGCCCGCACCGCCGGTGTGCCGGTCTGCTTTTTCCCCTCTCTCCGCCCCGCCCTCTGGCCCGGCGAAAAGACCCTGCGGGAAACGGTACTGCAGTTTCTCCCCTTCGCAGACCTGCTGATTCTCACCGCCGACGAGATGGAGCTTCTGCTGGACACCCGGGAATACCAGGTCGGACTGTTCGCCCTGCTGCGGGGGCATACCCAGCTGGTGGTGCTTGAGACAGAAGAGGGCGTCCACGCCTTCACCCGGGCAGTACACGCATTCCTGCCCGGGCTTTCCGCCCCGCCCGAGGAGCTGGCCGCGCGGCTGCTGTATCAAATCTCTCAGCAGGAACTGACCCTGAAAAAGCTCATGAAATGCAGTGCTCCGGCACTCCAGACACTTCTATAACGCCGGAAAGCCCCCGCCTTGTGACAGGCGGGGGCTTTCCTTTTACCATCCGGAGGAGGATGAACAGATCAGCTTATCAGTGGATGAACACCGGGCCAAGCGGGTTGGCGATGGGGCTGACGTAGCCGCCCAGCAGCTTGGGGATCGCAAGGCTGATGTCAGGCACATAGGTCAGCAGCAGCAGAGCGATGAACATGCACAGATAGAACGGCAGGGTAGCCTTGACGACCTTCTCCATGGGGCGCTTTGCAACAGCAGAGCCGATGAACAGAACCGCGCCGACAGGGGGAGTCAGCAGGCCGATGCCGCAGTTCAGGACCATGATGATACCGAACTGGATGGGGTCGATGCCAATGGAGGTGGCGATGGGCAGCAGGATGGGGGTAGCGATCAGGATGATGGGAGCCATATCCATGATGCAGCCCAGAACCAGGATGATGAGGTCGATGAGCAGTGCGATGATATAGGGGTTGCTGGTGACGCTGGTGATGGCGTTTGCGGCCAGATCAGGCACGTGCAGCATGGTCAGGCAGTTACCGAACACTGCAGAGGTGGCGATCAGGATGAGGACGATGGACAGAGTGTTGACGCACTCGTCCAGAGCGTGCCAGACGCCCTTCCAGTCAAGGCCCTTGTAGACAAAGACGGAGACCAGCAGAGAGTAGATAACTGCGATAGCAGCGGACTCCGTAGCAGTGAACACACCGCCGACAACGCCGAACACGACGATGACGACTGCGGCCAGAGCCCAGATGGAGGTGCCCAGCTGCTTGATGAAGCCTTTGATGGTGAAGGGAGAGCCCTTGGGGTAATTCTCCTTGACGGAGATGATGTAGGAGCCGATCATCAGGACGATGGCCAGCAGAGCGCCGGGCAGGTAGCCAGCCAGGAACAGGCTGCCCACGGAGATGCCGCCGGCGGTGGTGGCGTAGATGACCATGTTATGGCTCGGGGGAACCAGCAGGCCCTCGCAGGAGGAGGTGATGGTGACAGCGGTGGAGAAGTCGGCGTCGTAGCCCTGATCGACCATCATGGGGATCATGATGGAGCCGATGGAAGCGGTATCTGCGGAAGCAGAACCGGAAATGCCGCCGAAGAAGTAGGAAGCAACGATGTTGACCATTGCCATGCCGCCGCGCATCCAGCCGACGCAGGCGTCAGCCAGAGCGATCAGCTTTTCGGAGATGCCGCCGCTGCCCATGAGGACACCCATTGTGATGAAGAAGGGGACGGCCATCAGGCTGAAGGACGAGATGCCCTTGACCATCAGGCGGCAGACATCGGTCAGTGCCTGACCCTGCACCATCAGGCAGAGCACGCTGGACAGGCCAACGGCGTATGCGATGGGGAAACGCAGGAAGATCATGACGAAGAAGCTGACAAGAAGGACAACGATTGCCAGTGTCTGGACTGTCATATTAGTTCTCCTCCTTTACAAAAAAGCTCTTGATGTGATTGTACAGCGCCTCGATCTCGAAGATGATCATGGCGACACCGGCCAGAGGCACGGGGAAGTACATCCAGAAACGGCTCAGCCAGGGCATCGAGACATAGAAGCCGCGGCCGCCCAGGGTGGTGGCGTAGTTCCAGCCCACAACCAGCATGATGAGGCCGAGGATGCAGACCGCCAGATCGGCGAGGATGTCCAGCACCTTGACGACGATCTTGGGCAGGTAGACGTCAAATGCGGTCATCCGGATGTGTGCGCCGCGGCGGATGGCCAGAGCGGCACTCAGCACGGCCATATAGCTCATACAGGTCAGCACGACCTCTTCCGTCCATGCGGGGTCCGGGATGAACGGGACGTAACGACCAATGACCGACATGGTGGTAATGAAAATATCTGCAATCAGCAGCAGCTTGCAGATAAACAGGACCACTTTGTAGGTGACGTCGTACGCCGGCTTGATCTTATCCAGAGTGGTAAAGATTTTCGGCATAGGATCTCCTCCATACTCTTATAAAAAGCCCGGCGGGTCTGCGGGCGTATCCCGTAGTCCCCCGCCGGGCTATGTACTACTTCAGGATAAAGGCGCTGTTATCAGGCCTTCATATCCAGCAGCTGCTGGTACAGCTCAGCCTGATCCGAGGTGTTCTCGCTGATGACCTTAGCGCAAGCCTCCTGCCAGGGAGCCTTATCGGGGACATCGATGACGTTGCAGCCGGAAGACTTCAGCTCGTCGAGGACCTTGTTCTCAGCGGTCTCGGACAGGTCAGCGTTGAAGGCCTGCGTATCCGCAGCAGCCTCCATGACGGCAGCCTGCTGGTTCTCGGTCAGCTTGTTCCAGGCGTTGTCGGTGATGACAGCCTGCACAGCGCCCAGAGTATGGCCGTCGAGGATCAGGTTGTTAGCGACCTCGGGGAAGGCGTTGGACTTGTAGTTTGCGATGGGCTGCTCAGCGCCATCGACAACACCGGTCTGCAGTGCGCTGTACAGCTCGCCGAAGGAAACGACGGTGGGGTTAGCGCCCAGGCCCTCGACCATGCCGTTCATGACGGGGTCGTTGGACACGCGCAGCTTCAGGCCCTTGAAATCAGCGATGCCGGAAACGGGCTTGACAGTGAAGAAGTGACGGAAGCCCTCTTCGCCGTAGAAGATGCCACGAACGGGCAGGCCCAGCTCCTGGGGCTCGTTCAGGAACTCAGGTGCCAGCTCGCTGTTGGCGAAGTTCCAGAAGTGTGCGCGGTTCTCGAAGGTGAAGGGGATGGACAGCAGCTTGGACTTGTTGCAGCCGTAGCTGGTCAGTGCGAAAGCGGAGATACGGCTGATGTCGATGGAGGTGGAGCCGCCGAGGATAGCGTCCAGAACGTCGTTCTCAGAGCCCAGAACGCCGGAAGCCTGCACATCGACGACGACGGAGCCGCCGGTCAGCTCCTCGACCTTCTCCTTGAAGTGAGAACCGGTCTGGCCGACGATGGTATCCAGCGGGTTGACCTCGGCGTAGACCAGAGTCACCTTCGGGTCGGAAGCAGCAGCTGCGGCATCACCAGCGGGAGCGGTGGAAGCTGCAGCAGAGGACGCGGTAGAGGCAGCAGTGCTGCTGCCGGAGCCACCGCAGGCGGTCAGTGCCAGAGCAGCGGCGGAAACACCGGCTGCTGCCAGAAAGCTGCGACGAGAAATCTTCTTCATGATAAAATCCTCCTTAGATTTTCCTCATTCAGGGCGGTGCGCTCTGCACGGGTCGCACACCGTCCGTTCATTTACTGTACACACTTTAGCAAATTTTTTTAGTCAGAACAAGGGCTTATGAAAAATGTCCTGTTTTTCAAAAAAATGTGAGAAACACTTTTGTGCATTCCTTACAATCTGCGATGCAGTTTGTTCAGCATACTGCCCAACGAGATGAATACAATGTAATATCTCTTGCACTTTTTCAGGCTTCGCGGATGCGCTGGATGAGGCGGCTCTGCTCCTCAAAAGCCGCGTACACAGGCTCGACTGCCGCCCGGAAGCGGGCTTTTTCGGCGGCGGAGAGGGTCGTCACCTCCACGCCCCATTCCCGCATATGCTTCTCGGCGCTGGCCTCCCGCTCCGCCCAGAGGCGGCGTTCGGTCAGAGCGCTCTCCTTTCCGCAGGCGCGGATGATGTCCGGGAAGCGTTCGTCCAGCTCTGCCAGCTTTTCCATCGCGGCCTCGCTGGCCAGCTGCAGCTCCGGCACACGGGTGTGCTCATCCTTTAAGAAATAGGGGGCCACCTCGTAGTGGCCCATGGCCTCATAGCTGGGCCAGTTGTTTTCCGCGCCGTCTATCTCGGCGTTGTGCAGGGCTGCATAGACCCGGCTGTAGACCACCTGCGCCGGCTTTGCGCCGAGGTCCAGTATCATCTCGCTCATCATGTCCGACTCCTGCACCCGGAGCGTCAGCCCCGCGAGGTCCGCCAGCGTCTCTACCTTTTCGCGGGTGTAGAAGCTGCGGACGCCGGCGTCGAACCATGACAGGCCCACGAGGTCCATCGCGCCGAGGCCGGAGAGGAATTCATCGCCGATCTCGCCGTCCAGCACCCGCCACATCTGGGGCGCGTCGGTATAGAGAAAGGGAAGCTGCAATACGCTCAGGGCCGGCTGATACTCGGCCAGCTGGCTCAGGGAGACGCGGGCAAAGTCGATGCCGCCGTACTGCATCTGCTCGATGACGCTCTGTTCGGCCCCCAGCTCCCCGCCGCTGTAGACCACGACTTTGACCCTCCCCTCCGTCCGCTCGGCCACGAGGTCGGCAAAGGCCAGAGCGGCCTGCGTGGTGGGATAATCCTCGGGCTGGTTCTCGGCGTAGCGCAGGATGAGTTTCGGGCCGTTGTACTCTTCCGTCTTGCTGCAGCCCACAGCGCCCAGCGCCGTACAGGCGGCCAGCGCCAGCACACTGCGGCGGGAAATCATCCGCCCGCTCACAGCCCGGCCTCCGGGTCGGCCTTTGCCTTCTGGCCGGCCTGACGGCGATACTGGGTGGGGGTCATGCCGGTGCGTTTCTTGAACGCCCGGGCGAAGTAGCTGGCGTCCTCGTAGCCCACCATCGACGCCACCTCCGCCGAGGAGCGGAAGGGGTCGGCCAGCAGTTCCTTTGCCGCGTTGATGCGCAGCTCGGTGAGGCAGTCGAGGAAGTTCATCTTTTGATACTTCTTGAACTGCGCCGACAGGTAGGCCGGGCTGATGTGCAGGATCTCGCCCACGCTGTCCAGCGACAGATCGAACATATAATTATCCTCGAGGTAGCGGCGGACATGGGCCATGACAAGGGCCGTCTGGCTGTTCTCGCCCTCCTCGGGGGCGTCTTCTGCCTCTTCTTCGGTCTCCGTCTGCTCCGGCTGGGGCTGGGCGGCGGCCAACTCTTCCAGCTTCCGCTCCGTCTCGATCTGCCGCATAGCCCGGCGCACCGAGGCTTCCAGCTCGTCGGGGTCCACCGGCTTGAGCAGATAGTCGCAGGCCCCCAGATGCACCGCCTCATGGGCATACTGGAACAGACTGTAGGCCGTGACGAAGATGACCCGGCAGGAAGGCCGCTGGGCCAGCACGGCGCGGGCAGCGTCGAGGCCGCTCATGCCCGGCATCTCAATATCCATCAGGATGAGGTCTGCGCCCCACAGCACCGCCGTGTCGGCAGCCTTGCGGCCATTTTCCGCCACCTCCAGGACCACTTCCCGCTCAAAACGGCGCTGGACCAGCTCTGCAAGCGCCTCCCGCTCCAGCTTTTCGTCATCCGCGATCAACAGGCGTATCATCGTCCAAATCCTCCTCCAAAAGTTCTACAAGGGGCAGGTACATCCTGATGGCCGTACCCCGGCCCGGGTGAGAGCGGATGACCAGCCGCCCCCGTTTATCCAGAAGCCGCAGCCGTGCGGCCACGTTATAGACGCCGATATGCTCCCAGCGCTCCCCGGGCTGGGCCAGCGCGGCTTTCAGCTGGGCCAGCTGTTCGGGCTGGATGCCCACGCCGTTGTCGCAGACGCTGATATAGAGCAGCCCCTTATCCCGCAGCGGGTTGATGCGGATGCGCACCACGCCGCCCTCTTCCTTGGGCGAGATGCCGTGCTTGAAGGCATTCTCCACGATGGGCTGCAAGATGAAGGACGGCACCATCGTCTCCGTCAAATCGAGGGAGTCGGAGATGCGCCACACCATCTTCACACGGTCGCCGAAGCGGACGTGATAAATCGAGTAATACTCATCCACGATGCGCACTTCCCGGGCCAGCGGCACCTGCTCGTCGTTGCTCATCAGGCTGTAGCGCAGCAGGTGCGACAGAGCCGTGATGAGGGCCTGCGTGCGGTAGGCTTTTTCCTGTCCGGCGGTCTGTAAAATGACGTTCAGGGTGTTGAAAAGGAAATGGGGGTCGATCTGGCTGCGCAGCTGCTGCAAGCGGCTGCGCTCCATCCGGTTCTGTAATTCCAGAGCTTCCGTCTTCTGGCGGTGGAGCTCCCGCTCCATCTCGTTTTTCTCCCGCAGGGTGGTCACCTGCTCGGCCATCGAATGCTTCATGTGGTTGAAAGCTTCGGTCAGCTGGGCCATTTCCGGCTGACGGGACGCAGGCAGGTCGGGCGAGTCGAACTCGCCCCGGGTGACCTCCCGGGAGGCGCCGATCATCTGCTGCACCGGGGTCAGCAGCGTCAGCACCGAGAAGGCCATGACGCAGCCCAGCGCAAGGCAGAGCGCCACCACGACGGTCTGTGCCCATTTCACCCGGTCGCTGAGGGCCGACACGGTGGTGTAAGTCCCCTGAGCGTCGGTGATGGCCGTGTTCAGCAGCTGCTGGGTATACTGGCGCAGATAGCCGCCGCAGGGTACGATCTTATTATAGTAGAGCTGGGCGGCTTTCGTGTCCTGACCGGCGGCCACCGCTTCTTCCAGCTGGTCCACCAGTGCGGTGTAGCTGTCGTAGGTAGTGGAAACGGCATTGTAGAGCAGATACTGCTCCTCACTCACAGTGCCAAGGTCGCTCTCGATGCGCCAGAGCCATGCGTTGGTGACGGAAAAGGCGCTGTGGAGCTCCTCTGTCAGCGCTTTGGCGTCGCCGTACTCCCAGCGGTAATCTTCCATGGCCGAAAGGCTCCGCTCCACACCGTTCTGGAAGCGGCTGATGGCGTTGAAGTTGCCCATCTGGTCGTCCAGTTCCCGCAGCACGGTGCCGGACTGGTAAAAGCTCAAGAATATCTGCCCCGCCAGCGCCAGAAAAAACGCCGCCAGGCAAAGACTGATCTGCCCTTTCAGGGTCATCCTGCGCCCCACGCACCCATCCTCCTTCTCTGTGATATTCTGCCGCGCATCTTCCGCCTTATCCGGCCTGTCCGCCGTCAGAGCGAACGCTCCATAAACTTTCTTTTTCGTCCTATTTTAGCACATTTTAGGGCATCTGCGCAATATCATCCTTGATTGTTGGAAAATAATATGGTACTATGACCAAAAAGGAGGGTATTTTTATGTCTCAGCCGATCTCCGTTTCCGTCCAGATGGATGCTGCATCCTTCCACGATTTTGCCGCCTTTGACCTGCTGCGCCACCGCAAGGCGTGGCACCGGCCTCTGGCGTTCACGGCCATTTTGCTGGTGTCTGCCGGCTTCTGCCTGTCGCAGGTGGGCCAGAAAGACGGCGCAGCCCTGCTCACGGTGGTGCTGGCCGTGGTGGCGCTGGGCGTGCCGGCCGTCTACTTCTGGACGTTTTTCCACTCCCTGAGCCTCCAAATCAAAAAGATGGGCCTGCCCCGCCCCTTTTACCGGCTGCTGCTGGACGACGACGGGCTGTCGGTCTGGATGGCCGGCGAGCAGGACAAGCCTGAGGCGAGCCGCAAGTATGCGTGGCACGATATGCATCTGGCCTACCGCACCCCCAACGCCATTTACCTCTATGTCCGGCAGAATCAGGCCTATCTGCTGAACGACAGCCTCGACGCCGCATGGAGCCTGCTGCAAGCCTCCCTCCCGGCAGAGCGCCTGCACGATATGCGATAAGAACGACAAAAGCCCATCGCACAGCTGTGCGATGGGCTTTTTTGTAACCTCTCAGTCTGCTTCGCAGACAGCTCCCCTATCGAGGGGAGCCTATTTGGAAATGGATTTGCAATACAAAAACAGGCAGCGCCGTGGAAAGGAGGAGAAAGCGGCGCTGCCTGTGTATGAGAACTCCTAAACATTTGCGGCTGCTAGGAGGTTGTTGGTAGTCTGTCCGCCGCCGTGGCTATTGCCTCGCATAGGTGGGGGACAGTATTTTTTTAAGGGCGCGGCACCCGCTGCGGGGCTGCGCATGAATCCTGCCTGCATGGCATTTATGGAAAGTCAAAAGCCGGAGATGGGGGATCTCGTTCTTGTCTTCCCGACTGCACCCTTATTGTACCGGATAAAAATGGAGTTTCTTTGAGTTAGTTTTGAACAATCTGCAAACAAGATGTGGAAAGTCTGAGGGCGTTCTTTTCCGTTCTGCTTGACATTCGGCACAGAACGATGTATTGTTAAGTTTATTGTGAAATACCTATGAAATTCCTGCATTTTTGAGGGAGGAGACACTATGGCCGCACCGGCACAGCCGCAGCAGAAAAAGACCCTGCTCATGACCGAGGGCAGCATCTGGAAAAGCATCCTGCTCTTCTCGGTGCCGCTCATCCTGGGCAACCTGCTCCAGCAGCTTTACAACACCGCCGACTCCATCATCGTCGGCAACTTTCTGGGCAGCAACGCGCTGGCCGCAGTCGGTTCCAGCGGCTCGCCCATCTACCTGCTCATCGGTTTCAGTCAGGGCGTGGCCGTCGGCGCAGGCGTCGTCGTGAGCCAGTATCTCGGCGCAAAAGATAAAAAGGAAACGCGCATCGCCGTCCACACCTCGCTGGCCATCGCGGTCATCCTCGGCCTCATCCTGACGGTGGGCGGCATCGCCGTCAGCCGCAGCCTGCTGGTCTGGATGAACACCCCCGAAGAAGTCCTCGGCGACGCCGTGACTTACATGAAGCTCTACTTCGGCGGTGTGCTGTTCAGCGTCGTCTACAACATGGCCGCCGGCATCCTCAACGCGGCGGGCAACTCCCGCCGCTCGGTCCTCTACCTCGCCTGCGCTTCCATCACCAACATCATCCTCGACCTGGTGCTCATCGCCGGGCTGAAGATGGGCGTGGCGGGCGCCGCCATCGCCACCGACATCAGCCAGCTGGTCTCCTGTGTGCTGAGCCTCCGCTTTCTGATGAAGGTGGACGCCGACTACAAGGTGGAGCTTTCCGCCATCCGGCCCGATCAGCGGATGACCTCCCGCATCATCCGCATCGGCCTTCCCACCGGCATCCAGAACATGGTCATCTCTTTCTCGAACGTGCTGGTGCAGTCCAGCGTCAACAGCTACGGTGCCGCCGCCATGGCAGGCTTTGCGGCCTATATGAAGATCGACGGCTTCAACATCCTGCCCGTCACCAGCTTCAGCATGGCGGCGACGACCTTCGTGGGCCAGAACTATGGCGCAGGCAACCTCAAACGAGTGAAGAATGGCATGTGGGTCACGCTGGGCATGAGCGTGCTCTACACCCTCTGCACCGGCACGCTGCTGCTGGCGTTCCAGGATCCCATCATGCACCTGTTCACCTCCGACGAGACGGTGGTGGCCTTCGGGTGCAGCGCCATGCACTACTTCTGCCCCTTCTACTTCCTGCTGGCCATCCTCCACGGCATGGCGGGCGCAGTGCGCGGCACCGGCCGCAGCGTACCGCCGATGGTGGTGCTGCTCATCTCGCTCTGCCTCTTCCGTGTGGTGTGGATCCAGTTCGTCCTCCCCTTCTTTGCGGGCATCGAGGGCGTGTTCGTCCTCTACCCGGTGTCGTGGGCGCTGGGTGCCGTGCTGATGGCCCTCTACGCATGGAAAGGCAGCTGGATGACTTACGAGCATTCCTGACAGGAACCGGGAACCATTCCATTTTTCCATTCGCCTTTTAAGGACATCTGTGTTATCCTATAGGGAAAGAAACAGCAAACCCGGTATCTCAGGAGGATCCATGCAGACAACAAAACCCGAAACCGCACAGCAGCGCCCCACCGGCGCACGAATGGCCCTGCTGATGCTTCTTTACTTTATCAAAATCGGCGCGTTCACCTTTGGCAGCGGATGGAGCATCATTGCCCAGATGGAGCGGGAGTTCGTGGACGAGCGCGGCTGGATGACCAGGAGCGACCTGCTGGAGCTCATCGCCGTGGGCAAGAGCCTGCCCGGCATCATGGTGGTGAACATCACTCTGCTCTTCGGCTATCAGATGGCCGGGGCGCTGGGCGGCATCTGCGCGGCCATTGGCCTGTGCATCCCCGCCGTCGTCACCCTTACCATCGTGACGGCCATCTACGACGCCATTAAAGATAACTACTGGGTCTGGTCGGCCCTCAAGGGCGTCCAGTGCGCCGTGGCCCCCATCATCGGCGGCGCGGCCATCTCCCTGGGCAAAGATGCTCTGACCAGCGCGATGCCCATCCTCATCTGTGCCGTCGCCTTTGTGCTCTGTTACTTTACGTCCATCAGCAATCTGACGCTGGTGGCGGCCGGTGTGGTCATCGCGCTGGTCTGGATGGGGGTGAGCGAACATGGCCATGTTTGAGACCCTCGTTCAGCTCTTCGCCGCGTTTGCGAAGATCGGCTTCACCAGCTTCGGCGGCACCTCCATGATCCCCCTCATCATGGATGAAATGTCCTCCCACGGCTGGATGACGGACGCCGATCTGACGAACCTCATCGCCATCGCCGAGATGACACCCGGCTCTCTGGGCGTCAACGCCGCCACCTTTGCAGGCACCAAGACCGCCGGGATGCCGGGCGGCGTCTTCGCGGTCCTGGGCGTCCTCAGCCCCACCCTGACGCTGACGCTTCTGGCGGCGGCGTTCTTCCAGAAGTTCCGCACCAGCAAGGTCATGAGCTATATCATGAAGATCGTCAAGCCTGTCTGCATCGGCATGGTGCTGGGTGTTCTGGTGGGCCTCTGCCGCCAGACCTGCATCACCGAGGCAGGCGGCATCAGCCTGCCGGGCATCGCCATCGGCATCCTCTGCTTTGTGCTGCTCCAGAAATTCAAGCTCAGTGTGCCGAAGGTCATCGGCATCGCGGCGGTGCTGGGGCTGGTGTGCTTCGGGGTGTTTTAACCAGCTTTCCTTCAGCTCTCAGGCTCTCCCTTTGGGAGAGCTGGCGCATAGCGCCTGAGAGGGCAAGGCCGCTGACAAAAAGACAGTCCGCTTTGCGATAGCATCGCCCTGACAAAGTCTCTGTTTATCGCCATGCTGTGCCACTTTCTCTCCGGGCTTGCCCTCTCCGTCACCTTCGGTGACACCTCTCCCAAAGGGAGAGGCATTCGCTCTGCTTAAAGCAAAAGCATCCGCAGCACCCTCGCCGGGTGTCTGCCGATGCTTTCTTTCTATATTATTCTTATTATTTTACCGCCAGCGGCGACGGCCTGATACTCACTTCTCCGTGGCAGAGCGCCTCGGTGCGGCCCCCTTCCCGCGCCACGATGAGCCGCCCGGCGTCGTCGATGGCCACCGCCTTTGCGGCGTAGCTCTCCGTCCCGGTGCAGACCGTGACCCAGTGGCCCGGCACAAAGCACCGGGCGCGGTACTCGTCCAGACAGTCGAAGGCCGGGCAGAGACCCAGCAGCTCCCGGGCGATGGCCCCGGCCAGCGCCGCCCGGCTCACCGGTGCAGGCCCGCCGGGGTAGAGACTGCCCGCGATGGGCCGCAGCTCCTCGGGCCAGTCCTCCGGGCGGGAGGTCAGGTTCAGGCCGATGCCCACCACCAGCCATTCCAGCTGGCCGCTCTCGATGTCGGCCCCGGCTTCCGTCAGGATGCCGCAGACCTTCTTGCCGTTATAATAGAGGTCGTTGACCCACTTGATGCCCAAGTCCAGCCCGCAGAGCCGCTTCACAGCCCGGCAGACGGCCACCGCCGCGCTGACGGTGACGGCCTGCGCCTCGGTCATGGGCAGGCCGGGCCGCAGCACCAGCGAGAGATAAATGCCTTTCCCCGCCGGGCTCTCGAACCGCCGCCCCAGCCGGCCCCGGCCCGCCGTCTGCTGACTTGTCAGCACCATCGTGCCGTGGGGCGCACCCTCGAGGGCCAGCGTCTTGGCCGTGCGGTTGGAGCTTTCCAGCTTGTCGTAGAGGTAGATGGGGGCGTCGTACTCCCCCACCGCCTCGGCGCAGAAGGGGTCGCCGCCCGCCAGCCGATAGCCCCGCCGGGGGGCGGCTTCCAGCGCGTAGCCCTGAGCCGCCAGTGCGGCCGCAGCCTTATGGACAGCAGCGCGGCTCACACCCAGCTGCCGGGCCAGCTGCTGGCCGGAGATGCATTCGCCCTGGGCGGCGGAGAGCGCCGCCAGAAGTGCCTGTTTTGTGGCAGAGGCCATCGTGTTTTCTCCTTTGTGAGGTTTGATAAGGCCATTTTACCACATTTTCAAAATTTTTCCCACGATTTTGCAGGTTTTGGCCCCACTGGTTCGTGTAGATAGACAGAGCGCTCGAAATGCCGGGCAGAAAGGAGGCGGAGAGCAGCCATTGAATGCACTGGAATTTGACAGGCTGGTACAGAAGTACCAGTCCCTCGTCTACACCATCTGCCGTCAGCTGGTGGCAGATGAGAGCTATGCGCAGGATCTGACGCAGGAAACTTTTCTCTCTGCATGGCGGAGCATGGACCGTTGTCCTGCCGGATACGAAAAGCAATGGCTGGCCCGCATCGCCTCCAACAAAGCCAAGGATTACTTACGCAGCGCCTGGGCGCGCCGGGTGAACACCCCCGGCGACGATGTGCTTGCACTTGAGGGCGCACCGCCCGGCAGCGAGCCGGAAGCGCAGGTGCTGGAAGCTCTGGGCGAAGAGGAGCTGACGCAGCGCATCCTCGCTCTGCGGGAACCCTACAAGACGCCCTGCCGCCTCATGCTGCTGGAACAGCACACCGCCGCCGAAGCCGCCCGGCTCTGCGGCAGGCCCCAGAAAACAGTGGAGGCGCAGGTCTTCCGGGCAAAAAAGATGCTGGCCGCGCAGCTGAGCGCCGCCGGAAAGGAGGGCTTTTGAGATGGAATTGTTCCGTGAAGACGGCTGTCTGAGCGACGAAGGGCTGCACGCCCTCACCGCCGGGCAGCTGGACGAGCTGGGACGGCTGGAAGCCGCCGAACATCTCGCCTACTGCGACAAATGCACCGACCGTTACACCGCACTTCTGACCGCCGACGCCCTCGCCGACCCGCCCCGGGATGTCCGCCGTACCGTGATGAGCACCATCTGGGTGCGGCTGATGCAGAGCACCTATGGCCGGGCTGCGGTGGCGGGCGTCGCCGCCGTGCTGGCGCTGACCATGTGGCGTACCGGAGCGCTGACCTTCGTCACCGACCACGGCAGCGACCTGCAGGCTCTCCTGCCCACAGTCCAGGTCACCCTGCCGGAAAAACAGCCCCCGAAGCTTCTGCCCGAAAAGCTGGGCAAACCCGTGACTTCCCGCCCCGGCGAGAACATCTATACCCGCGTTTCCTCTGTGCTGGAAAGCCTGCTGAACGCGGCAGAAAACATAAAATCATAAAACAAGGAGATCGTTATGCTGAAAAACGGATTTTTGACCTTCTGCTGCGCGTTTATCCCCGGCGCAGGCCAGATGTATCAGGGTTACATGAAGCGGGGCCTCTCCCTCATCCTCACGGCCTGCCTCATCGGGATGGTGAGCTCACTGCTCAACCCGGTGATGCTCCTGCTGGTGGTGGTGTGGATGTACAGCTTCTTTGACACCTTCAACCTCCGGGCGCAGATCATCGCGGACACCGCGCCGGAGGACGACTACCTTGTCCACTTCGACCCCCGCGCCAAGCGGCTGGCCCGGGCTCTGCTGGACAGCCACAAGCTGGTGGGCTGGCTGCTCATCGCCTTCGGTGCGCTCATCGCCTACCAGAACCTCATCATGAACATTTTCGGCGACCTCGTCTACCGCTGGGGCCACTCCTCCCCCGTTTTCCGCGCCCTCTATCTCGTCATGGACAGCCTGCCGGATGTGGTGGTCTGTGTGGTCCTCATCGTCTGCGGCGTCTGGCTGGTGAAAGGCCCCCATCCGGCCAAAAAGCCGGATGCTTCCAAGGATGTCCCCGAGGATGCCGATTTCTGTGAGTATCACGTCGACGAGCCGGACAACGCCGCTCTGCTCTCCTCTCCTGTGGTGAATGAAAACGAGGTGACGGATGATGGAACAGAACACGACGAATAAACCCCTGCGTCGGGTGGGCACCCTGACGCTGGGCGTCTGCCTCATCGCGGCGGGCACACTCTTCCTGCTGGCCCGCTTCCTGCCCGGCCTGCCGTGGCTGGTCATCTGGCAGGTGCTGCCGGCGGCGGGGCTCATCCTGCTGGGGTGCGAGGTACTCTACTACTCGGCCCGGCCCGGCGCGTGCCGGTGCGACTTCGGCTCGGTGGTGCTCTGCCTGCTGATGATGGGCGGGTGCTTCGGCGTCTCGACCCTTATGCTGCTGGCCCAGATGCTGGGCCGCGGCTGCACCATCCACCTGTGAACACAAGAAAGCCTGTGCAGCCACCCGGCCCGAAACCATGTGGACGCAAAATCGGCGTAAAACCCCGGCGGCGGCTTTGGGCCGTCTGTAAAAAAGAAGACTTCTGCTGCGCAAAAAGCGCCCCTCCGGTAAAACGGAGAGGCGCTTTTGTATGTTACAGGTCAATTATGCGTTGAACTTTTCCTCGTTCAGCAGACCCTCGCTCTTGGCCACGCAGATGCTGGCGACAGCGTCGCCCACCACGTTCAGGGAGGTGACGAGCATCTCGATGGGGCGGTTGATGGCGAGGATGAGGGAGTAGGCCAGCAGGGCGCTGTCATTCACGAAGCCCGCGCCGGACAGGATGGTGAAGAGGATGACGGCTCCTGCGCCGGGGGCGGCAGGCGTCCCCACCGAGGCCAGCAGAGCCAGCAGAGCGACCACGACCAGCTGGGCGGGAGTAACGGTGTAACCAGCGCAGCCTGCGATGAAGACAGTGGCCACCACCTGCATGATGGCGGTGCCGTCCATGTTGATGGTCATGCCCAGAGGCAGGACGAAGGAGGCGATGGACTCATCGACGCCGAAATCCTCGGTGCAGACCCTGATGTTCAGGGGGAGAGTGGCTGCGCTGGAAGAGGTGGAGAAGCCGAAGACGGCCACGTTGGCGATCTTCTTAATAAAGGTGATGGGGTTCTGCTTTGCGCCCAGCGCCACCACCAGAGGATAAGCCACCAGCAGGAAGACGAAGAGCAGGACCACCGTGACCACCACATACACCAGAGCGGGCTTGAGGTAATCAATGCCGTAGATGGCGAAGGTGCGGGTCAGCAGCACGAAGACTGCAAAGGGCGCGAAGTTTGTGACGACGAAGTTCAGGAAAACCACCACCACGTCGTTCACCTCGCCCAGCAGGCGGCGGAGGGTAGCCGTGCGGCTCTCGCCCAGCACGTTCATGCTCAGGCCCACAGCCACGGCCAGGAACACCGAGGAGAGCACTGCGCCGTTGCTGCCAAAGGCAGTGACGATGTTGGAGGGGATGACGTTGAGCACCACGTTCAGGGGGTTGGAGCCGGTGGAGCCGGTGGCCCCGGTGAGGCCCTCGATGTGGGCGTTGAAGAGGCCCATGGAATAGGTGGCATAGCCCACGCATCCGGCCAGTGCCAGCGCCATAAAGGAGCAGAGCAGGAACCAGAAGAGGGTCTTGGCCGAGATGCGGCCCATGGTGCGGGTATCGGCAATGCTGCCGATGGCCAGCGCGATGGAGGTGAAGACCATCGGGATGATGACCAGCTGCAGTGCTTTGATGAAGAGCTGGCCGATGATGTAGAAGAGGCCGAGCGCACGTTCCGCGCCCTCTGTGGTGATGTCCTGGAAGAGCAGGTCGTTGATGGTCTGCCAGATGCCGCTGTTGCCGGAAGCCACGAGCTTTTCGCGCAGCATCATAAAGGCAAAGCCTGCCGCCAGACCGCAAACCAGAGACACTGCCATCTTTCTTGCCAGTGCCGAGCCGCTGTTCTTATTTTTTCCCATACGATTTTCCTCACTTTTGTCCATTTCCCAGTGTGTTTCGTTCGCATTCGACCTATCCTACCACGGCAAACTGTTGGACGCAAGGGAAAAATCGGCTTTTCAGGCGATTTTTTCGCAAAAGTACGACACATGAAAATTTAATGTAAAAATTACATTTTGGATAAAAAGACAAAAAACCTCTCCGTCACGCCTACGGCGTGCCACCTCCCCTATCGAGGGGAGGCCTTGGCATTCCGTAAAGCTTCGCCTTTTCGCCAGAGGCTCCCCTACCAGGGGAGCTGTCGAGCGGCAGCGAGACTGAGAGGTTATTTCTTATGTATTGTCTGCGCCCAGCTCTGCGGCTTCCAGCACCTTGATGCCTTCGGCCTCGAACGCGGCACGCAGAGCCTCGGCAAAGCCGGGGCGCGGCACCTTGTTCTTGACGCAGAGGGTGATGATGCCATGCAGGCTGGTGCATTCCAGACCGATGGAAGCGCCGTCTGCCGGCACCCAGGTCTGGAAGTCCTCGATGTACCGGGTCAGCTCCGGGCTGGACGGGGTGAAGGGGTCGCCCAGATAGCTCACCCAGAAGTCCGCCGGGAAGCCGCTGATGTACTCGCCCATCTGGAAGATGCGCTTTTTGATGCTGAGGCTGGCTTTCTGCTGGTAGACCCGGTAGACCCAGCCCATCTGCTCCGCGATACGGAACAGTTTTCGCTCAGCGGAAAGGTTCTCTTTCAGGTCAGCGTCCACGCCCACGGCCACTTCGGCCAGCGGGGCATCTGCCGTCAGCGGCAGCTTGCGCTGGAAGGAGGCCACGCAGTTGTAGAGGGCGTTCGGCGCACCCAGCGCGTCGCGGGCGTCTGTCGAGTAGCTGTAGAGCACCTCGTCCTTATCCAGATACGCCTGCACCGCCTTACAGAGCAGGGCCGTGAGGGTACTGAAAGGCTTGACGCCGCAGCGGAGGGCGGCGTCCACAAGCCCCGCCTTTTCCAGCCGGATGCGGCAGCAGGTGGGCGTCTCTTCAAAGGTCTGCACCACGGGGCGCTGCATATCGTTGGCCACCTGACTCTCAGGGTACTTTGCAAGGATGTCCTCGATGTCGTAGGCAGGGTCCGTCTCAAGGGTCTGGCCCTCGAAAGCCGTGCCGTACCGCAGGTTGCAGTAGAACTGCAGCACCATGGTCATGAAGGGTGCCATGCCCCGGCCATCGGCCAGGAAGTGGAACCAGTCGAAGCAGACGACTTTCCCCTCATAGCTCAGGGCGACCGTAAAGCCGTTCTCGTCCGGAAATTCGGGCTTTGCGCTGCCCTGCCGCACCGGGCAGGGGGCGTCCGACGGCTCGAGGTGGAGCAGCTTTTTCTCCCACACCGGCTTCTGGAAATAGTAGGGTGCCTTTGCCCGGGCCGCATCCAGAGCCCGCTGCAAAAGCGCACCGTCCACGGCATCTTTCAGCGTGACCTGATAGCGGCAGTTGACCATGTTTTCGCGGTAATAGTAGACGATGCCCTGAAAAACAGAACGCTGTTCGGCATCCATTCCTTATTCCCCCGCGTGTGCGGCCAGATAGTCAGCCAGATCGCTGATGGTGACGAAGTTGCGCAGCTCCTTTTCGGGGATGCGCAGTCCGAAAGTCTCCTCCAGGTCGGCGACGACGGTCAGGATCTCCATGGACGACAGGTCCAGGTCGTCCATCAGGACGCTGTTCTCGTTGACATCCTCGGGGGAAATTTCTGCAACATCTTCCAGAATTGCAAGGATCTGGGACACGATCTCGGTTCTTTCCATAGTTTGAATCTTCCTTTCGTAGTTCCATTAAAGGCGGCTGCGGCTCTTTTCCAGTATTCCGCAGCCTGCCCGGTTTATTCTTATTTGCGCAGCAGCTTGCCGGTGCCGGTGCGGGGCAGAGGCTCGGTGCTGAACTCCACGGCGCTCATCCGCTTGTAGAGCGGCAGGGTGCGGTTGGTCTCGGTGATGAAGTCGCGGACGGTCTGCTGGTCGGCCTCGCCGCAGTAGATGACGGCACAGATCTTCTTGCCCTTCTCCCTGACGATGCATTCCTTGACGGCCTCGCACTTGGACAGCAGATTTTCCAGTTCTTCGGGGCTGACGTTCTCACCGTTGTCGAGGATGATGATATTCTTCTTGCGTCCGGTGATGTAATAGAAGCCGTCCTCGTCCACACGGGCCAGGTCTCCGGTGTGGAACCAGCCGTCGGCGTCGAGGACTTCTGCGGTGGCCTCGGGGTCCTTGTAATAGCCCAGCATGACGCAGCCGCCGCGGATGCAGATTTCGCCCGTCTCGTCCAGCTTGTACTCGGCGTGGTCGTCGGGCCTGCCCACGGCGCGGATGTGCTTTTCGTCCTGCTCGTAGTTGATGATGCCGTCGCCGCAGGTCTCGGTCATGCCGTACACCTGAGTGATCATCATGCCCTGCTGTGCCAGCTCGGCCAGCATGGCGCCGTCAAACATGGCAGAGGAGCCGCAGGGGTTCCAGATGCCGTTCAGGCGGGCGCGGCGGCCCCGCTTGACGTCTTTGTAGATGGCCTCCATCAGCATGGGAGCCACAGCGATGGCATCGCTGTGCATCAGGCTGAGGTCGCGGTAGAAGTCGCGGATGTCGGCGGAGAGGTTCAGCGCCCAGCCCTTGCAGGCCCAAACGAAGAGGCAGATGAACGTACCCAGATGGAACAGGGGCAGGATGGCGAAGTTGCTCAGGACGTCGTTTTTGTCCTCGGGCATATGCTCGTGCTTATAGTCCAGCATGGCGTCGCCGAATTTGACCTGGCACTCCACCGTGGTAAAAAAGTTGCGCTCCGAGAGCATGACGGCCTTGCTGCGGCCGGTGGTGCCGGAAGTGAACATCAGCACAATCAAATCATCATGGCCCACGCAGTCAACAAGCTCTGCAGGCGCGCTGTCCTTAAAGGCGTCCATCGGGCGGAGTTTATCGCCGTAGGCGGCCTCGATGTCGGGGCGGCAGCCATAGTCGATGCCGTCGTTGACGATGAGGGAAGGCTCGACAAGGCCCAGCTCATATTCCAGCTCGGGCCAGGTCTTTTTCTGGTTGATGGTCACGACGACGGCCCCGGCGAGGATCGCGCCGAAGCTGTTGACACCGTACTCATAGCAGTTGCGGCTCATGATGCCGACACGCTTGCCCTTGATGTCGGGGATATTCTCCTTAAAATAAGTAACGGCCCTGCGGATGTCCTGCACATACTGGGCGTAGGTCTTTTCCACCACAGTCTTGCCATCGGCGGCCACATAGCGGAACGCCACCCGGTCGGGGTACTGCTTCGCCATGACGTCCGTGATGAGCTCATATACAGTATTTATCATTTTTGTCGCTCCTTGCTGTTTTTCTTTCTTGCAGCGAAACGCCGGCAGCTGACATTTTCTGCCTCAACGTAATAATACCTGTTTCGACAGAGAAATGCAACCACGCGGCGTATCCTTTTCACTGTTTCTTCTTACTTGTTACTTCCGCAGCAGCTTCCCCAGAGCGTTGCGGGGCAGGGGCTCAGCGGTGAACTCCACGGCACTGATGCGCTTATACAGCGGCAGGCTGCGGTTGGCCTCGGTGACGAAGGCTCTGACCTCTTCCTGCTTATCCTCAGGGCAGTGGATGACGGCACAAATTTTCTGGCTCTTCTCCTTCACGATGCACTCGGTGATGGCCGGGCAGAGGGCCAGCTTCTTTTCCAGCTCTTCGGGGCTGACGTTCTCGCCGCTGGCGAGGATGATGAGGTTCTTCTTGCGGCCGGTGATGTAATAGAAGCCTTCCTCATCCATCCGGGCAAGGTCGCCGGTGTGGAACCAGCCGTCGGCGTCGATGACCTCTGCCGTGGCCTCGGGGTCCTTGTAGTAGCCCAGCATCACGCAGTCGCCCTTGATGCAAATTTCTCCGGTCTCGTCCAGCTTATACTGAACGTGGTCGTCGGGCTTGCCCACGGCACTCATGTGCTTTTCGACCTGCGTAAAGTTCAGGATGCCGTCGCCGAAGGTCTCGGTCATACCGTAGCACTGGTTGACGACGAAGCCGTTCTGGGCCAGCTCCAGCAGCATCCTGGGGTCGAGGGCAGCGGAAGAGCAGCACAGGTCCCACAGGCCGTTCAGGCGGCTGACGCGGCCACGCTTCATGTCGTTGTAGATGGTCTCCACCAGCATGGGGGCCGAGGCCATGACGTCGCTGTGCATCAGGCCCAGGTCGCGGTAGAAGTCGCGGATGTCGCCGCAGAGGTTCAGGGCCCATCCGGCAGGCGGGTAGGACATGACGCAGACGAAGCAGGCCATGTGGAAGAGGGGCAGCAGGGTCATATGGCTCAGCGGCAGCTTCTGGCCTGCCGGGAGGCGGTCGGTGATCCAGTTCTCTGCCACCTCCGAATAGGTGTGCAGGCTGGCGCACATATTCCGCTCCGAGAGCATGACGCCCTTGCTGCGGCCGGTGGTGCCGGAGGTGAACATCAGCATCATCAGATCATCGTGGCCCACGCAGTTGGTCAGCTCGCCGGGGGCAGTATCCTTATAGCAGTCCATGGGGCGGAGCTTCGGGCCGTAGGCGGCTTCCAGCTCGGCGCGGCAGCCGTAGTCGATGCCGTCGTTCAGGATGAGAGCAGGCTCCACGAGGCCCAGCTCATATTCCAGCTCGTCCCAGGTCTTTTTCTGGTTCAGGGTCACGAGGACGCCGCCGGCGAGGATGATGCCGTAGGACGCCACGCAGAATTCATAGCAGTTCCGGCTCAGCAGAACGATGCGCCGACCCTTGATGTCCGGCACTTCGGCCTTGAGATAGGCCGTCATCCGGCGGATGTCCTGCGCATACCCGCGATACTTCTTCTCCACAACAGTCTTGCCGTCCTCGGCCACATAGCGTATGGCCACATGATCGGGGAACTCCTGCTCCATGCAGCGGGTCACCATGTCGTATACGCCTGCGGGTACTTTGATGTATTCAGCCATCGGCCTTTCTCCTTTTTTGTCAAATTTTCAGCTCCGCACTTTTTTCATTCACTTTCCAGAGTCATTCCGAATCTCTGGCAGTTCGAGGAAAACTTTGGCACGACTCCTCATGGCAACAGTATACCGCAAGCAGCGCGTAAACGCAAGATTTAATTGCACAAATATGCAACTTAAGCTTGCATTCGATTTGTGCAGGCAGATGTAATTCTTTCCTTTTGTTGCGATGCGCGAAAAGCTGTGATACACTTTTTTTCGTCAGGACGAAACTTCACCCGGAGGTCGAGTCCTTATCAAATTGACAGCAAGCCCAAAAAGCATTATACTGTTTATATCATTTGGCAAAAAAGCTCCCCGCCGAGCTTCATATTTTTATTTATCGCGCCTAAAACACGGCCTTCCGGGGCCTCCGGGACGAATGGCGCACAAGGAGGACCCTTTTCATGGAAGGCACCAAGCCCCGCACTGTAAGCAGCCTTGGCATGTTCGACCTGCTGAAAGGCATCGGAATGCTGGCCATTGTCTTTGCCCACACGGCAGAGCTTTACCCCCTCGGCACCAACGACGTCACCCCTTTCGCGTTCGCGCTGTTCGCTTACCGCGAAGCGCTGATGGCCGCCTTTTTTATTGCCAGCGGCTACGGCTTCCGCAAGCGCTCCATCCACAAATGCATCGAGCAGCAGCTCAAGACCCTGCTCAAGCCTTACCTTTATACTGCACTGGCCACCACGGTGCTCCACGCTTTCCTTCACCACGCAGCTTTCGGCTCGTGGGACGCTGCCATCTCAGAATCGGCTAAGGTCTTAGGCGGTTTCCTGTTGGGCCTGCCCCACACGGCCACTTACTTTGGGCAGCAGTTTTTCTCCTGCGGACCCATGTGGTACTTAGTGGCCCTGATGCTGGCGTGGGTGCTTCTGGACGTGCTGCTCGAGATCTTCCCCGAGCGGTACATAACCCCCGCAGTCGTCGGCGTCACCCTGCTTGGCTGGGGCGTCACGCTGGTGTGGGAGGCTCCTTTCTGCATCGCACAGGGCATGGTGTCGCTGCCCTACCTTTACATCGGCTATCTGGCCAAGAAGCGCCGCCTTTTCGAAACTCCCCTTTCCGGCAGAGCCAGAGCCGGACTCATCGCGTCCGCGCTGGGCGTCGTCGCGGGCGTTTTGCTGACCCAGAGCACCGACTGCGTTTCGCTGGGTGAGTGGACGATGGGGCCGCTGAGCATCCTGCTGGATGGCGCAGTGGGCTACGGCATCATCCGGCTCTTTTTGAAATGGCAGCGCCGAGTGGACGGCCCCATCTCCCATGCCATCGAGTGGGTGGGCCGTCGCTCGCTCTTCATCTTCTGCATCCACACGGTGGAGCTGACGGCCATCCCGTGGTATCTGATGGCTGCAAAGTATGCTGACCATCCGGTGCAGGGGATGCTGCTGCAGTTCGTGTTCTCGCTTGTGTCCATCTTCGCCGTCACCGAACTTCTGATGCGCCGCAAAGAACTTGGCCGGAAGCTTCGGGGCGGCAAGCCTGCGGACAAGCCCCGGCAGCGGAGCAGGACCCGCCGCTATGCGGCAAAACACTGAAATTCCTGCGCTTTGGTATCCCGCCATTTTGAGGGCAGACTATAGTTACTTTTGATGCATGGGCTTGCAGCGCGGGTTGTACGCCTTGCGATAAATCGGAGGAGGCCCCGGTAATGATGAACGAAACTCCTGAAGCGGCTCTGCGCAGCCGCATTGCGGACCTTGAACAACAGCTCAAACTTGCAGACGAAGGCACTTCGCGGCTGGCCCAGCGCTGCCTCGAGCTGGAAAAACAGCTGCAGACCTTCTATGCTGCCCACCCCCAGAAAGAGAGGCAGACCGACTCGCCTGCTCTGGTGCAGCCGCTGCTTTACTATGATGCCGGGTTCGGCTTTTCCCAGAAAGACACCGTCAAGGCCCCGGACTACGAATACGACGAGCTGAACGGCATGGTGACAGCGACCTTCGAGCTGCCGGAGACCGCGTTCAATCTCCGTTTCGACCCCGGCGAACTGCCCTGCTGCATCACTGATTTCGTCTTCTCGGATGACCGCATCCTCTGCCGCCCGGTGAACGGTGTGCCGCTCCACGGCGACGGCATCCTGTTCCTCAACGACGACCCGAATTTCATGCTGGAAGGTCTGAACCGTTTCCCCGCCGGGATGGAGCTGGGCGTGAGCTACTGCTACTTCCCGCTGGAACCGCTGTCTGACGACCCATTGTTCGCCGCCGTTCTCGAGGGCGTACAGTATTTCCAGAAGACCCGCGTCTGCGAGCAGAAGCACCTCGACCAGCTGGAAAAGACTACGGCTGACCAGAAGCAGACCATCGAGGCCCTGCAGAAGAATCTCTCCGAGCTGCATCAGGCCAACGCCGAGCTGAGCGCCCGGAGCAAGGCCTACGAGAACTCGCTGGAAAACATCCTCTCTTCCAGCAGCTGGAAACTCACGCTGCCCCTGCGCCGCCTGCTGGGGCTGTTCCATCGCAGCCATTGAGCCTGCCTGCGGAGAGGAGGATACGATGTACAGCAGTTATACCACTCTGCAGCGGGCTCAGCTCGCCAAACAGGAATATCTCGACACCCAGGAAGTTTTTCTCGGCGTCTATGCGCCGGGGCGGAACGCCTCCCTGAAAGCTTCCCTGCAGGACCAGCTCCACCGCAAATTTTTATTGACGGACAGCCTCCGCCCCGAAGCCCTCGGCAGCGCCGTCGGTGTGCTTCTGGTCAGGGAAGACCTTTTCCTGATGCCCACGGCCCTTTCCTGCTTTGCGGACGCACTGCGCAGCGGCGCAGACTACGTCACCAGCGACGCCGTCTTCGGCTACTCAGGCGTCACCACCCTCTACCACAGTCAGGGCTTTGCAGCCTGCCCGGGCTGCGCCCTCGTCTCCCGGGAGCTGCTGCGCCGCTGTCAGGCGGAAGCCCGCGACCCGGAAAATCCCGTCGAGCTGCTGACGCTGGCGGCGAAGCTCCGCCGCAGCCACGTCTGTCTCCCGCTGGCGCTGGCCCACTATGAGCGGGACATCTGCGCCGAAGACGTCTGGTCTGTAAAGGGGAAGCGCGTCTTTATCATGAGCCACCTGCTGGACATGACCGGTGCGCCCATCGTGCTGGTGAGCGCCGTGCCGGTGCTGCGCAGCATGGGCTACGAAGTGGTCGTCCTCGGCCCTGAGGACGGCGGCTCCATGCCGCTTTTCCTCGAGGCGGGAGCTACCGTCATCACCCGCAAGGGCTGTGTCCAGTCGCCCCTGCTCTGGGGGCTGGCTCTCTGCGCCGACCTCGTTCTGGCCAACACCGTCGTGGAGGCCCGGGCCGTCCGCGCCCTGAGCGGTGCGCGGGTACCGGTGCTCTGGTGGCTCCACGATGCCTTTGCAGGCTACCCCCACATCGCCCACCAGATCCCCAGAGAGCTGGGCGAAAACATCCGGCTCTACTCCGTCGGCAGCCACGCCGCCAACGCCATGCACTCGGTGCGGCCGGAGTTCAACATCCGGCCCCTCATCTACGGCCTGCCGGACTACGCCGCCGAGAAGTTCTCCCACTACGATCTGAGCTATGCGGGCGGGCGGCCTCTGTTCGCCACCGTGGGTTCCTTTGAGAACCGGAAAGGCCAGGACATCTTCTGCAAGGCCATCCGGCTGCTGCCGCCTGAGACCATGAAGAAGGCATCCTTCCTCTTCGTGGGCAAGGCCGCAGAGGCTGAGATGATGGACGCCGTGCGGAGCCTGACCGCTGACTGCCCCGACAACGTCTTTTATGTCAAGCGTCTCACCCGCGACGAGATCAAGAGCCTGATGGCCCAGTGTACCTGCCTCGTCTGCGCCTCCCGCGACGACCCCATGCCTACTTTCGTCACGGAGGGCCTCATCTTCGGCAAGCCCGCCATCGTGTCGGAGCACACCGGCACCGCCGGGCTCATCACCGAGGGCGTGGACGGTTTCGTCTACGAGGACGACGACCCCGAAAAGCTGGCCGAGCGGCTGGCCTGGGCCATCGAGCACCCGGAAAAGCTTGCCGCCATGCGTCCCGCCTGCCGTGAGCTTTACGAAAGTCATTACTCCAAGCAGGCGTTTTCCGACAGTTTACAACAGGCTGTAAAGGAGCTCACCGGCGAGTAAGCTCCCCGTTCTTTATCATTCTGCCGAAACTGAGGCAAAAAATTTGGCAGTTGTTCACAAACACATCTCCGGACTGTGATATACTCTCCTAAGAGTCTATCCCAGTCCATTTTTTGTTGAAATTTGAAAGGAGCCCCTGCATGAGTTCGTCCGCCTCCCCCGCCCCTTCGCGCCGAAAGACTCTGCTCTCGCTGGGCGTTCTGGCCCTGCTGACCGGCATCGTGGTGTTCATCTTCCGGGAGCACTGGGCCGAGATCTCCGAGGCGCTGAGCCGGCTCACCCTCGGGCAGGGGCTTCTGGCACTGGCCATGGGCCTGAGCTACCCGCTTCTCGAGGGCGTATCCAGCTGGCTCATCGTCCGCAGCCGTCTGCCCCATTTCCCGCTGCGGCAGGGTATCGACAATGCATGGATGGGGACCTTCGGCAATGTGGTGGGCCTCGGCGCAGGGTCGGTGCCGTTTCAGACGTGGTATCTCCACCGGCGCGGGCTGGACGTCGGCCCCGGCGTGGGGCTGATGACCCTGCAATACGTCTTCCACAAGACAGCCGTCCTGCTTTACGCCACCGTACTGCTTCTGGCGGGCCGTCCCTGGATGGCGGCCCACTCCGACGGCGTGCTGCGGTATCTGCCCGGGGCCTACGCTGTCGTGGCGGGCGTCATCGTGGGGCTCATCGCCCTCTGCGCCCTGCCGGTGGTGCAGCGTCTGGCCCGGTGGCTGCTGCATTTTCTGCCCGACACGGGCCGCTGGGCCGAGCGGCGGGAAAGCTGGCTCCAGCAGCTGGACACCCTGAGCACCGAGAGCCGCCATCTGCTGGCGGACAAGCCCCGCTGTGCCGCCATTCTGGGCGTACATCTCGTCAAGCTGTTCCTGCTCTTCTGCCTGCCCTGGATGGGGTTACGGTTCATGGGGCTGGACACAGGACTGGCCTTCTGGCAGGTGCAGCTTCTCACGTCGCTGACCCTCTTTGTCTCCAACGCCCTGCCCAACGTGGCGGGCATGGGTTCGGTGGAGACGGCCTTCCTGCTGGTGTACAGCAGCTTCCTCCCCGATGCTTCGTCCATGAGCCTGCTGATGTTCTACCGGCTGGCCAGCTATTACGCCGTCTTTGCGGCAAGCGCCGTCGGCTTTGGGCTGGCGCAGAGAAGATTATCTCGTGAATAACAAAAAGCCAGTGCATCTTTGATGCACTGGCTTTTGCTTTTACAATATCAGCCCTTCAGGGGGACAAAGCCCACGAGGTCCTTCACGACCTCGCCGCCGATGATGAGGCCCACGACCGACGGGACAAAGGCATTCGAGCCGGGGACGGAGCGGCGGATGGTACACTTGCGCTGGGTACCCGGAGGGCAGACGCAGTGGTGTTTGCAGCTGATGGAGTCATCCTCGATGGGAGTCATGACAGGCTCCCTGGAGTAAACGACTTTCAGGTGCTTGATGCGGCGCTTGCGGCACTCGGTGCGCATGACCTTGGCCAGCGGGCAGACGGAAGTCTTATAAATATCCGTGACCTCGAAGCGGGTAGGGTCCATCTTGTTGCCTGCACCCATGGAGCAGATGATGGGGACGCCAGCCTCCTTGCACTTCATGACCAGCGCAATTTTACCGGTGACAGTGTCGATGGCGTCCACCACGTAGTCGAACTGGCTGAAATCGAAGCTGTCCTGCGTCTCGGGGCCAAAGAAGGTCTTGTAGGTGGTGACCTTGATGTTGGGGTCGATGTCGTGGACGCGCTCTTCGGCCACATCCACCTTGAACCTGCCCACCGTCTTGTGGGTGGCGATGATCTGGCGGTTCAGGTTGGTGAGGCAGACTTTGTCGTCGTCGATCAGGTCGAGAGCCCCCACGCCGCTGCGGGCCAGCGCCTCGACGGTGTAGCCGCCCACGCCGCCCACGCCGAACACGGCTACCCGGGAATCGTGCAGTTTGGTCATTGCTTCCGCACCCAGCAGCAGCTGGGTGCGGGAATACTGGTCTTGCATATCATTTCTCCTTTAGGTTCTGCTTTTTACATTCACGGGCTTGCCCTCTCAGTCACCTTTGGTGACAGCTCTCCCAAAGGGAGAGCCAGAATGCAGCGGTCAGGCAATAGGCTCCGGCGCAAAGCGCCTGAGAGGGCCAGGCCGCTCCCCCTTATCCCTTCGCCACCTGTGTAATGGTGCCGCCGCCGAGGACGACATCACCCTGATACAGCACGACGGCCTGCCCCGGGGTGGGGGCGCGCTGAGGCTGGTCAAATTCCAGACGGAAGCTGTCCGGCCCTGCCGGGTAGACGGTGGCAGGCTGTTCAGTCTGATGATAACGGGTGCGGGCCGTCACCCGCAGGGGGCCTTTCAGCTCCGGGATGGCGATCCAGTTCACTTCGTTCGCATAGACGATGGTATCGAACAGCTCCGACTCCGGGCCGACCGTGACGGTGTTGGCCTGCATATCCTTGGCGCAGACGTAGACCGGTGCGCCCATGGCGAGGCCCAGGCCCTTCCGCTGGCCGATGGTGTACCGCACAGCGCCGCTGTGGGTGCCTACCTTTCTGCCGCCGACGTCGAGGAAATCGCCCGCCGGGTAGTGCTTGCCGGTGAAATCCTCCATAAAGCGGGCGTAGTCGCCGTCCGGCACGAAGCAGATGTCCTGACTGTCGTGCTTGCGGGCGTTCACAAAGTGCTGCTGCTCGGCGATGGCGCGCACTTCGCTCTTGTGCAGACCACCCAGCGGCAGGCGGACATGAGCCAGCTGCTCCTGCGTGAGGTTGTAGAGCACATAGCTCTGGTCTTTGTTCTCGTCCAGACCCTTTTTGAGCAGCCAGCGGCCCGTGGCCTCGTCCTGCTCCACCCGGGCATAATGGCCCGTGACCACATGATCCAGTCCGTGCGCTTCCGCCCAGCGAAGCAGGTGATCGAACTTCATATATTTGTTGCAGTCGATGCAGGGATTGGGCGTACCGCCGGCCTCGTAGACCCGGATGAATTTGTCGATGATCTTTTCCTGAAAGTCTGCCGTAAAATCCAGCACCTCGTAGGGAATATCCATCGCATAGGCCACCTCGGCGGCGTCCTCAATGTCCCGCTCCGAGCAGCAGGTGTGCAGGCCCTCTGTGTTCACGGCCTCGTTGCGGGTAAGGCGCATGGTGACGCCGGTGCAGTCGAAACCGTCCCTCTGCATGAGCCATGCCGCCACCGAGCTGTCCACACCGCCGCTCATGGCGATGAGCGCCCCGGGGCGGCGGGAAATGTTCTGTGTTTCTGTCATTCTGTTCCTCTTCCGTTATAACATACTAAAACAGTAGTATAATACTACCGCAGCTTCTTTCTCTTGTCAAGCCGCAGAAAATTTGGCCGCAAAGGCCAGAAGTTCTGCTTTTTCGTTGGGCAGCCGCCCGGTGATGACTTCTTCCAGCAGCGCTTCCAGCGCGCGGCGCAGGCCCGGCCCGGGCGCGACGCCCGCCGCCATCAGATCGCGGCCATTCACGGCCAGCTGGGAGACGCGGCAGCAGGCGCTTTGGGCGGTCAGCGTCTCGGCCTCGGTTTGCAAGGCTTTCCACTCTTCTTTCTGTTCCGGGTAAAGAGCGGCACAAAGCCGAGTCAACCTGACCAGCATAGGCAATTCCAAACGCCCCAAAAGACGTTTGGTTTGTAAATTCAGTGCCTGCCGGGAGGGCGGGGAGTTTCTCTGAGGACCGTCCGGAGGGTGGGACCCTGTTGCCGAAGGCAATAGGGCGGGGGATGGAATGCCCCGGCCCGTGTCCGAAGAGAAAGCTCCCCGCACTCCTGCCCCGCACTCCTTCACCAGCGTTGCCACTCCATCTATCACAGCGTTCGAGCATTTCAAGCGTTTCAGCGCCTTCCGCGTTCCATCCTCCCCCAGCGGCAGAAGCAGCGCCGCCCAACGGGTGGTCACTTCCTCTGCTCCTGCCGGAAGGGCATCTATGATCTCACGGGCTTCCGACAGGTAGTCGGGCGGCAGTTCCGGCAGGACGAAGGCCAGCACTTCCGGCTCCAGATACGCCCCCGGCTTCGGGGCAGACAGAAGCTTGTCCAGCTCTTCTTCGATGCGCTCCACCGACACGCAGTCGAGGTGGGCGGCCAGCTGTTTTGCCGCCGCTTCGGTGGCCTCGTCGATCACAAAACCGAACCGGGCCGCAAAGCGGTAGAGCCGCAGGATGCGCAGAGCGTCTTCTTCAAAGCGGCGCAGCGGCTCACCAACGGCCCGCACCACGCCCCGGGCCAGGTCTTCCTGCCCGCCAAAGGGGTCGCACAAGCCCTCTTCGGCGCTGTAGGCCATGGCGTTGATGGTGAAGTCCCGCCGGGCCAGGTCCTCCCGGACGTCGGGTACAAAGGCCACGCTGTCGGGGTGGCGGCCATCGGAATAACTGCCCTCAGTGCGGAAGGTCGTGATCTCGTAGAGCCTGCCGTCCCGCTTCACAGTCACGGTACCATGCTGCAAGCCGGTGGGGATGCACTGCTTTTCTCCGAACAGCTCCATCACCTGCTCCGGGCGGGCGGCGGTGCAGAGGTCCCAGTCGTGGGGCGCAAGGCCCAGCAGACTGTCCCGGACACAGCCGCCCACGGCGTAGGCCGCAAAACCTGCCCGGTGCAGCGCGTCCAGCAGGGCGGAGGCGCCGGGTTCTATGGTGATGTTCATTCTTCGGCCTCCTCATATTGCAGGGTGATGCTCTTGCCGTCATAGCCGCACTCTGCCGCCGGGAAGAGGCTCTGCGCCTGGGCCAGCTCTTCTTCCGGGTCGGTGATCATGGGCGAATAGTGGACGAGCCAGAGCCGCTTCGCGCCCGCTTTAGCGGCGAGGGCTGCGCTCTGCCCGAAGGTGCTGTGGCCGTACTGTTTGGCCTGCGCGGCCTGCTCCGGCAGAGCATAGGTGGAGTCGCAGAGCAGAAGGTCAGCACCCGCTGCGGCCTTTTCCAATGCCGGACAGGGGGCGGTGTCGCCCGAGAAGACAAAGCTCAGCCCCTGCCGGGCCGGGCCGAGGACGGCTTCCGGCCGGATGACACGTCCACCGTCCAGCGTGATGCTCTCGCCGTGCTGGAGCGTCTTCCACTGCTTTACCGGTACGCCCAATGCCCGCGCCTGTTCGGGTGAGAACCGTCCGGCCCGGGGCAGATCGAGTCGGTAACCCTGACTGACGACACGGTGGCGGGTCGGCACCGGCGTGAGCTTCGCGCTCTGGGGCCAGCCGCCGAATTTTTCGCAGAGCGCTGCCGGGGCGTCCAGCACCTCAGGGCAGACCAGATACGGCAGAGGCCCCGTCAGCACCCGCAGGGCCGCCCAGACTTCGCCGAGCCCCTTCGGCCCGTACAGCGCCAGCGGGCGGGTGCGGCCCTGACAGCCCAGCGTCTGCAGCAGCCCCGGCAGGCCGAAGATGTGGTCGCCGTGGTAATGGGTCAGGCAGACGGCGTCCATCTTCATCAGGTTGACTCCGGCCCGGCGGGCGGCAGTCTGGGTCCCCTCGCCGCAGTCGAACAGGAGGCTGTGTCCTCCGCATTCGGCCACCGCCGCCGTGAGGGCGCGGTCGGGCAGGGGCATGGTGGCCGCTGTACCCAGCAGTGTAATGGTCAGCATAAAGTTTCTCCGTATCACAAAAAATCTCGATGGCTATAGTGTACCACACTCTTCGGCCCGGCACAATCGCACAGCTGCACCCTGACAGGCATAAGATGGCCCAAACCACAAAAGGAGGGGTCTTGTATGCGGCGTCAGCGGCCCGGGCATCGCATTTTGTCGTTCCACCACCGGGGGCTGCTGCTTCTGGCGGTGGCAGTGGCGGTGATGCTCTTTTTTCTCTACGGCTGCGTGGCAGGGGCGGCGTACAGCCCCCGGGGGCGGCTGGTGTTCATCCCTCTCGCACAGGTTTCAGGCAATAGTACGACTCCGCTTTTTTCCGCTTTTATCTGGAAGAATCGAAGCTGCCCACCGCATGGTACAATGTGCGGGCCGATATGAAAAACAAGCCCGCTCCCCTGCTGAACCCCGGCACCCTCAAGCCCATGACGGCCAGGGAGCTGGACGGCGTTTTCTGTGATGAGCTGGTACAGCAGGAGCTGGACGACACCACGGCCTGATGGAGGCCGCCAGCGTGGAGCAGACCAGCGTCTTTGAGGCGGCAGAGCACTGAGCCAGACGGTCATTCCGCAAACAGCAAGCCAGCCGCCCTGCAAGGTAACAGGGCGGCTGGCTGCTTCTATCGCAATTTTCAAAAATAGTGCCTATCAAACCGGCATATTTGCGATATGCAGTTTGCGGATGTTGCTTGTGCATTAAAAACGCAAACTGCTATATTATGCAATTCAGGAGAATGGAGGAGAGAATAGCGTTTTTATGCTTCCGGGGGACGGAAGTGCCGGAGGATCACTCGCCGCGGACGGCTGCGAAGCCTGCCTCGAGGTCGGCGATGATGTCGTCGATGTGCTCGGTGCCGATGGACAGGCGGATGGTGTTCTGGTAGATCTGCTGCTCGGCCAGTTCCTCATCGGTCAGCTGGCTGTGGGTGGTGGACGCCGGATGGATGACCAGGCTCTTGACGTCGGCCACATTTGCCAGCAGAGAGAAGACCTTCAGGTTGTCGATGAACTTGAATGCTTCCTCACGGCCTCCCTTGATGTTGAAGGTGAAGATGGAAGCGCCGCCGTTGGGGAAGTACTTCTCATACAGGGCGTGGTCGGGGTGATCCGGCAGAGAGGGATGGTTGACTTTCTCGACCTGGGGATGGTTGGCCAGGAACTCGACGACCTTCTTGGTGTTCTCCACATGGCGCTCAATGCGCAGGCTCAGGGTCTCGGTACCCTGCAGCAGCAGGAAGGCGTTGAACGGAGAGATGGCAGCGCCGGTATCACGCAGCAGGATGGCGCGGATGTAGGTGACAAAAGCGGCGGGGCCGGCTGCGTCAGCGAAGGACACGCCGTGGTAGCTGGGGTTGGGGGCGGCGATGTTGCCGTACTTGCCGCTGGCCTTCCAGTCGAACTTGCCGCTGTCCACGATGATGCCGCCCAGCGTGGTGCCGTGGCCGCCGATGAACTTGGTAGCGGAGTGGACGACGATGTCAGCGCCATGCTCGATGGGACGGATCAGGTACGGGGTGCCGAAGGTGTTATCAATGACCAGCGGCAGGCCATGCTTGTGAGCGATGGCTGCGATGGCATCAATATCAGGAATATCACTGTTGGGGTTGCCCAGAGTCTCGAGGTAGACAGCCTTGGTGTTGGGCTGGATCGCGTTCTCGACCTCTTCCAGATCGTGAGCGTCCACGAAGGTGGTGGTGACGCCGAACTGGGTCAGAGTGTGCTCCAGCAGGTTGTAGCTGCCGCCGTAGATGGTCTTCTGAGCCACGATGTGGTCGCCGGCCTGAGCCAGTGCCTCGATGGTGTAGGTGATGGCAGCTGCACCGGAAGCAGTAGCCAGAGCAGCCACGCCGCCTTCCAGAGCGGCGATGCGCTTCTCGAACACATCCTGGGTGGAGTTGGTCAGACGGCCATAGATGTTGCCGGCGTCGGCCAGACCAAAGCGGTCAGCGGCGTGCTGGCTGTTGCGGAAGACATAGGAAGTGGTCTGGTAGATAGGCACAGCACGGGAATCGGTAGCGGGATCGGCCTGCTCCTGGCCAACGTGAAGCTGCAGGGTCTCAAATTTATAGTTAGACATAGTATTTTTCCTCTCTATCTGTACTCAAAGTATTATTTTTACTCATAAAAATGCCCGGCAGCGTGAGGAGTTTCACCTTTCGTCTGCCGGGCAAAGAAATCGTTCTCAGCTCAGAGCCTTTTGTCTGTCTCGGGCGTCACATTCGCTCGCACATTCGCGGCATAGAGGGTACCGTACAGCTATGGCTCAGAGTTTGTTTCTCTGCCCGGGCGCTGTACATTCGCCCACAGCGGAAGTTGGCGTGCAGAAGACTTTTCCAAATCAGCGTCATTTGAGTACCCTCCTTTCCGAGATCCCCACTTACCTACAAGGCGTGTGGTTTTGTTGTCTGCATTATATTCTCTCATACCCATATTGTCAATGGGTTTAATCGAATTTCTTCCAAAAAAGGTTTTAAGAGTCATTCTTTTGAGAAAAATGCAAAAAGATTGCATTTTGGTCTTGCATTTCACGCAGAATCCGTGTATACTCTTCCCTGCACCTAAATTGCAATCAGGTTGCAATTTAGGCAACTAAAGCACTTTTCGTCCCTCCGTTTATCGCAATTTTCAAAAATAGTGCCTATCAAAATGGCATATTTGCGATATGCAGTTTGCGGATGTTGCTTGTGCATTAAAAACGCAAACTGCTATATTTTGGGTGAAGACGTAAAATGGTGTGGCGGCTGCGCGCGCCGGCGCGGGGCGGATTTTATTCTTTCGGTCAAATGGCTTTGCGCTCCGCGCGGGCCAGAGGTAGAGCTGGTTTTTTCTTTAAGCTGGTTCTCGCGCCGGTGGCGCGGGGGATGTTTTTCTTTCGGTCAAATGGCTTTGCGCTCCGCGCGGGCCAGAGGTAGGGAGGGGTGTTTCGAATCCCCCCTCCCTACCTCTGGACTCCACTCTCCCCGCAACGAGTTAAGGGCTGCTCGCCCTTAACAAGCCCAAAGAAGAAGTCGAAGCCCAAAAATGCTAGCCGCTTCGCTAAACGCATTTTTTTGTGCTTCTCCCATTTACGGCTCCGCCGAAGATTTCACGTTTCTGCTGGACGTTACCGTCAGCAGAGACGTAACACCAGCTGCGAAGCAGCAAATCGGAGAAACGAGAAAAAAGCGTTAAGCGCAGCGACTAGCTTTTTTCCGTTTCGACAACCCCTCCGGGATTATCAAGGGCGAGCAGCCCTTGATTCGTGCCTCCCGCGCCTCGAAAGTAGCGGGTGCTTTTCTGGTTCTCTTTTGGCACGCAAAAGAGAACATTAGCCTTAATGCAAAAGCGCTCTGCCCCGCGCCCACCAGCGCGAGAGCAAACTTTATCTTCACTTTATTTTATATCACGAGGTATCAAACAATGGAACTTTTTCTGGATGTACTGAGCGAAACTCTGGTGGACACCGCCAAGATGCTCCCCTTCCTGTTTTTAGCCTATCTCTTTATTGAATATGTCGAGACCCGCCACGGTGAGCGTATCGAGGCCCTGCTGGCGGGCGGCGGCCGCTGGGGCGCGGTGCCGGGCGCGGTGCTGGGCTGTGTGCCGCAGTGCGGCTTCTCGGCCATCGCCTCCAACTTCTACGCCTCCCGCGTCATCACGCTGGGTACGCTGATGGCCGTCTATCTCGCCACCAGCGACGAGGCTATCCCCCTGCTGGTGTCCATGCCCGCCTACTGGGATAAGCTGATCCTGCTGATGGTCATCAAAGTCGTGTACGCTGTCTTTGTGGGCTTTCTGCTGGATTTCGTCCTCCGCAAGGCCCTGCCCCGCAGCCTGCGCGGCGGCTACACCGGCCGCGCCGACGAGGTGGACTGCCACGAGGAGCACAGCGACGAAGAGGGCCATCCTCAGCCCATCTGGAAGGCCGCGCTCCGCCACACCCTCGAGATCTTTGTCTTTATCTTCGTGTTCAGCCTCGTGTTCGGCCTCATCGTCGAGGGCGTCGGCGAGGATGTCTTCGCCTCGGTGCTGGGCCGGATGGGCTTCTTCCAGCCGGTGGTGGCCGCACTGGTGGGCCTTGTCCCCAACTGTGCCGCCAGCGTCCTGATGACCCAGCTCTACGTCGAGGGCGCACTCCGCTTCTCGAGCCTCGTGGCCGGTCTCTGCACCGGCGCGGGCGTGGGTCTCGCCGTGCTGTGGCGGGTGAATCCCTCCTGGAAGCAGAACCTCTTCATCACCGGCCTGACCTGGGCCTGCGGCGCCGCTGTGGGCGTGGGCATCCAGATCGTGGTAGCATTTATCGCCTGATTTTTCCATTTTAACATCCGCATTTCTTCTTCAACAGAGGAATGCGGATGTTTTTATTTTATCGTAAAAAAACAGCTTTCTTGTAAACGACCTTGCCCTCTCCGTCTGCTGCGCAGCCACCTCTCCCAAAGGGAGAGGCTTTCACTGTTGATATTCTTGAGACAAAGCCTCCATTTTGTGATATACTCAGCTTATATATAGATATAAGGAGAACACCATGCAATATAAAATTCTCGCAAGCGATTACGACAACACCCTCGTCCCCTTCGGGGAGAGCCAGCCCCGTCCGGCCATGGTCAAGGCCGTGAAGAAGCTTCAGGCCGCCGGGGGAAAATTCGTGCTCAGCACAGGCCGGGCCTGGTCAGCCATCAACCGGAAAGGTCAGCTGGGCGGCATCCGGTTCGACTATGCCATCACCTGCAACGGTGCCTGCGTCGTGGACAAGAACGGTGCCATCGTGGCAGAGCACCCCATGACCAACGAAGAGATGTACGCACTGGTAGATTTCTGTGAGGACTACAACTACCCCCTGCAATTTAACTTCAAGGATGCATACTATGTTTACTGCGAGTATGACATCCTCCACAAGCACTATGATCGGATGAATAGCGTCGGTCTGGACTGCGTGGACGGCGAAGACCAGGACCGCCATCTCATTGATATGCCTCACGCGGCGTTCTGCCTCTTCCCCGAGGGGGCGCTGGAGCGGTTCAACGAAAAGTACGGCCACCTCGGCCTTCACTTCATGCAGACGGGCGGCCAGCTGCCCGACGGCTCCCACTTCTATGACATCGTGCGGGGCGGGATCGACAAGAGCACGGGCCTCGCAGACCTCTGCGAGAAGATGGGCCTCTCCCTCGCCGAGGCCGTGGCGGCAGGCGACTCCGCCAACGATGTGGGGATGCTGAAAGCAGCCGGCCTCGGCTGCTGTATGTCCAACGGCACCGACGAAGCCAAAGCCGCCGCTGACCGCGTCATCGGCGATGTGCGGGAAGACGGACTTGCTGCCCTTATTGAAGAGCTGTGGTTCGACGGCCCGAAGGCGGAGCCCTCCGACCGCAGCTTCGGCTCTGCATGGGAGACGATGGAACGATGAGCTTCGCACCCGTTTACTCTGAAAACAGCTGCGCCCTCATCCTCGGCACATGGCCCAGCCCCAAAAGCCGGGAGATGGCCTTCTACTACGGCCACCCGCAGAACCGTTTCTGGCCCATGATGGCAGCTCTCACCGGAGAGCCTGTCCCCGCCCGGGAGGACATCGAGGCCAAAAAGGGCATCATCCTCCGCCATGGCCTCGCCCTGTGGGACACGCTGGAAAGCTGCACCATCACCGGCGCGTCGGACGCCTCTATCCGGGACGTGGTGCCGAACGACATTGCATCTCTTTTAGCAAAAGCACCCATTGAGGCAGTGTTCTGCAACGGGGCCACGGCCTACCGCATCTATACAAAGTATCTGCTGCCGGTCTCCGGCATCCCGGCGGTCAAGCTGCCCAGCACCAGCCCCGCCAACGCCGCCTGCCGCCCCGAAACCCTGCGCAAGGTCTGGGGCGAGGCCCTCAAAGATTATATAACCGTTTCCAACCTGTAAATTATTCATGAAACACTTGCGTTTTGTGGATAAAAGGATTTATTATGGAAGGGTACAAGGGGCGGTGCGCCCCTTCGGGAAAGGAGAAAATGCATGAGCAAAGTTATCCGCACCCAAAAGCCCAGTGTCCTGCCGTGGTATGCGGCGGCGCTGGTGTTCGCGGTGCTGTGCGCGGTGCTGCCAGCATATAAGCTGTGGGCGCTGCTGATCGCGCTGGGCGGCGCAGCCGTGATGTTCGGCGCGGCAAAGAAGGTCTGCCCGCCCCGGGTGGTGGAGCATGAAGTGCCTTTCCACACCGGCAGCGGCGATGTGGACGAGATGCTGGCCGACATCCAGCAGAAGCTGGATGCCCTCCACGCGCTGAACGAGGCCCTGCCCGACCCGGAGCTTTCCGCCGCCATGACCCGGATGGAAAAGGCAGGCCGCTCCATCGTGGAGACGGTGGAGGCCAGCCCCGCCAAGGCGAAGCAAGTACGCCGCTTTGCGAACTACTATCTGCCCGACGCGGTGAATGTGCTGGAACAGTACGCAAAGCTGGCCCGCCAGGGTGTCCGGGGCGAAAATGCCGCTTCGATCCGGGCAGAGGTGGAGCGGAACGCGGCTTCCATCGCCACTGCATTCGAAAACCAGCTGGATGCACTGTATGCCGCTGAAAGCATGGACCTCTCGGCGGATCTGACGGTATTGCAGAATATGCTCAAAGGACAAGGGCTCGGTTGAGACCAAACCTCTCCGTCATCGCTGCGCGATGCCACCTCCCCTATCGAGGGGAGGCTTTGGCATTCCGGAAAGCTTGCCCTCTTCGCCAGAGGCTCCCCTACCAGGGGCAACGGCGACGACCGCCGCCAGCGGCGGAAGCAGGGAGTCGCTGTTGGGGCCGCGGCCAGCAGGATGCAAGCGACAGCGCAGCAGACGCTGGGAGCCGCAACCCGGCCTTGTCTGCGAAGCAGACTGAGAGGTTGTACAGAGCAGAGCCTTTGTTTGTAAATGCATCGTTTTATTGGAAAGGAAGGAATCTCTCATGGCTGATAATACGTTCAATTTTGACTTAGACGCACCCGCTGTCCCCACCCTGACCCTCGACCCGGTGGAAGCACCTGCCGCCGAGGAAAAGCAGCCCGAACCCGCTGCGGCCCCTGAGGCCGAACAGGTCAAGCTCAGCCCCGAGGAGCAGGCGATGGTGGACGCCTTCGCTCAGAAGATCGACATCACCAACAGCCAGCAGGTGCTGCAGTACGGCTCCGCCTGCCAGAAGAAGATCGGCGACTTCTCCGAGGCGGCACTTTCCAAAGTGTCCACCAAAGACCTCGGCGAAGTGGGCGGCATGATCACCGACCTTATCGGGGAGCTGAAGAACTTTGACGCCGCCGAAGAGGAAAAGGGCATCCTCGGCTTCTTCAAGAAAAAGGGCAACCAGCTCGACAACATGAAGACCAAGTACAGCAAAGCGGAAACGAACGTCGAGACCATCCAGTCCGCCCTCGAAAAGCATCAGGTGCAGCTGCTCAAGGATATTGCGATGCTGGACAAGATGTACGAGCTGAACATGGCCTATTTCAAAGAGCTGAGCATGTATATCCTCGCGGGCAAGAAGAAGCTGGCCGACTTCCGCGCCCACGAGCTGCAGCAGGCGATGGACAAGGCAAAGGCTTCCGGCCTGCCTGAGGACGCACAGGCCGCACGCGATCTGGCCGACCAGTGCGAGCGCTTCGAGAAAAAGCTCTACGACCTTGAGCTGACCCGCACCATCAGCCTGCAGATGGGTCCTCAGATCCGGCTTTTGCAGAACAATAACTCCATGATGGCCGAGAAGATACAGTCTACCATCGTCAACACCATCCCCCTGTGGAAGAACCAGATGGTGCTGGCACTGGGTCTGGCCCACAGCCAGCAGGCCATGCAGGCCGAACGTGCCGTCACCGACATGACCAACGAGCTGCTGAAAAAGAACGCCGACGCCCTCAAAATGGGTACCATCGAGACGGCCAGGGAGTCCCAGCGCGGTGTCGTGGACATCGAGACCCTGCAGCAGACCAACAAGAGCCTCATCGAGACGCTGGACGAGCTGAACAAGATCCAGAGCGAGGGCCGCGCAAAGCGTGCCGCTGCCGAGCAGGAGCTCACCCGCATCGAAGACGAGCTGAAACAGAAGATGATGGAGATCCGGAGCTGAAATGGCAAACGCAGATTTTTCCAGACAACAGAATCGACCCACCGGCGGCTTTGACGCTTCCAGCTATCGCGCCGCAGCGCCCGCCGAGGAGGAAGTGCGGCTGACGCCCTTCCAGCAGAAGCTGGCAGGCCTTGAAAAGGCCCTGCCTGCCGCGCTGAGCAAGCAGGCTGTTGCCGCTGCTCTGAGCATCGTGGTGATGCTGGCCTGCTTTTTCGGCTTTGGCGGGGCGAAGCTCCGGGCAAAGTACGACACGGTGAAGAACGGGTTCACCACTGGCGTGGCCGCAGACAGCGGCTATGCCCTGAATGAGGAGTTGACCACACGGCTCAACACGGCCGCCAACATCATCACCACCGCGTCCAACACACTGGGTGCCGACAGCACCGAAGTGCAGACGGCACAGGCTGCGCTGGACTCTTTTTCCGCCTGCCTCGGGGCGGTACAGTCCGATGGCAGGATCCACGCACCGGACTCTCTGAGTGTTTACACCGGCGGCAGGATGCATATGCTCTACCAGTCGAACGAGACGCTTGGCACAGCCATCGGCCAGCTCTACGCCAAATTGCAGGAGCAGGCCGCAGACCCCATGAAGATGGGTGCGGTGCAGGGGCAGTACAGCCAGTTCAACAGTGCGCAGACCATCATCAGCAACCTGCATTATAACGATGCAGTCCAGAGCTACCAGAAAGACGTCGGCGGCTTCCCGGCCAGCGTGCTGGGCAAGCTGTTCGGCATACAGGAGGTGGAACTTTTCGCATGAAGACGATGAAAACACTATCCAGCCGCATTGCGGCACTGCTTCTTGTCGTGACCGTCGGCATCACGGCGCTGGCACCGGCGGCTTCGGCTGCCAACATCCAGCTGCCCAGCTTGCCGAAAGATCAATGCGTGGTGGACAATGCCGGTGTGCTGAGCGACAGCACCACCTCGGAGCTCGAGACCATCAACGCACAGCTCTCTTCCAGCTGCGACGGCGCACAGATCGGTGTGCTGACCGTGGACTACACCGGCAGCGCCACCACCGAGGACTACGCCACTGAAGCCTTCAACACCTGGGGCATCGGCAGTTCCGGCAAGAACAACGGCGTGCTCATCCTGCTGGTGATGCAGTCGGACCAGTACGCCGACGGCGACTACTATCTGACCTACGGTGATGGCTTCCGCAGCACCATGCTGGCCGATCAGGCAAGCACCCTCGTGCAGACCATGGAGGACGACTTCGCCGCCAAGAAGTACGACGCCGCCGTCCTCACCTGCGCCACCAATGTGGCCAATACCATCGCAGAGGTGTACGGGGTCACTCTGAGCGGCGGGACCATCTATTCCGACGGCTCTGACACCCAGACCACCCGGCCCTCCGTCGAGCCTGTCCCGCCCCAGAAGCACTACTCCATCTGGGAAAGCTTTATCGGCGGCATTTTCTCCATGCTTGCTTATATCATCCTGTTCATCGCAGTTTTCTTTATCTTTATCACCCCTCTCGGCCACTCCTTCGGCTGGTTCTGGGGGCCGTTTGGCTGGTTCGGCGCACGGCGTTGGCACAGAGGCCCGCGCCCTCCCCGCGGCCCTTACGATGACTTCGGCCCCGGCGGTGGTTTCTATGGCGGCCCTCGCGGACCTCGTCCTCCCCGCGGGCCTCGTCCTCCCCGGGGCGGCGGCTTCGGTGGAAGCGGCTTTGGCGGCATGGGCGGCGGCTCCGGTTTTGGCGGAGCCGGGCGCGGCGGCGGCAGCTTCGGCGGCATGGGCGGCGGCAGCAGCCACGGCGGCGGAGCCGGACGCGGACGCTGATATTATGACAAAAGGGAAGCCCCATCTGACGGTGGGGCTTCCCTTTTGTCTATTTGTTATTTGATGCAGCTCGAGCAGGGGCTGTAGCCTGCGGCCACGGCCTCATCATAGCTGGAGAAGAGGATCTGATTCTTCTCTGCCGGGAGGTTGGCGCAGCTGGGCAGATGGAACTTTTTGCTGTTCACGTTGCCGATGTAGGCCTGCTGGGCCGTGCTGGACGCTGCCGGGTCAGTGGGGTTCAACTCAGCGTCGGTGGCGAAGTGTTCGGTGGCCACCGTGTAGTTCTGGCCGTCACTGGAAACGGTGATCGTCCCCAGCAGGTCGGTGCGGTAGACGCCCACACCGGCGTCCCGCAGGATGCTCAGGGTCTCCTCGTGGGGGTGGCCGTACTTATTGTTGACCCCGCAGGAGATGATGCCCATTTCGGGCAGGACAGCGTTCAGGAAGATGTAGCTGGTGGAGGTGCTGGAGCCGTGGTGGCCCACCTGTAAGACATCCACCTTGAGGTTCGCGCCGCTGTTCACAAGGTCGCGCTCGGCGTCGGCCTCCATATCACCGGTGAGCAGGAAGCTGGTCGCGCCGTAGTCGATGCGCAGGACGATGGAGGTATCGTTGGTGTCATCGTACTGCGCCACAGGGCCAAGCATGGTCACAGTGGCGCTGCCCAGCGCCCACTGGGTGCCTGCGGCAGGTACTTCGACCTGTAAGTTCTGCTGCTGGGTGTACTTGACGAAATCCTTGAAGCACTTGGTGGAGGCTTCCGTCACGGGGCTGTAAACGTGGCAGGCCGGGAAATAGGCCAGCGCAGCGGCCAGACCGCCCACATGATCTTCGTGAGCATGGGAGCAGAAGACGTATTCCAGCTGCTCGACACCCTGACTCTGCAGGTAGGAGACTACCAGACTGCCGTCGTCCACATTGCCGCCGTCGTAGAGCATGAACTGTCCGTCGCACTCCACCAGCACGCTCAGCGCCTGCCCTACGTCGATGAAGTGCATCTGGAAGGCGGCGTCCTGCCCGTCGGAAGGCGGCGTTCCGGTCTGAGAAGCTGCCGGGTTCGGCATGACGCCGCCGCTGCCTCCCGGGACGATGGAAGAGGTGTCACAGCCCACGAGGCCCAGCGTAAGGGCTGCGGCCAGTGCCAGCGCAGCGAGGCGGCTCATGAGCGTTTGAACGGTCACTTTTTCTTTTTTGAAGTTTTCCACGATGTATTCTCTTTCTGTTGATTGCTTTTCGGTTTATGCGCAGGCGCCGAATGGGGCGCAAAACGCGCGCCGGGGCTGGGCTGACGGCCCGCCGGATTGCGGCCTGCCGGGGCGGCGGAGCGGCTCTGGGGCTTGCCGCCCTTGCCTCTGGGCCGGACGGTGTAGGTGCCGTCGCCGTGGATGGTCACATCGGCAGCCTCGGCTCTGCGGGCCGAACGCTGGACCGCAATGCGGCCCTCAGCGGGAACCAGCAGGGGGATGAGGTCTTCGCGGTGGGTCATTTTCAGCGCCTTGATGACCTTTTCGGCGTTGCGGGGCTCATAATACTGGAGCAGGGCGCGCTGAAGTGCCTTGCCCTCAGCGGTCTTTTCCACAAACACCGGCTTCAAAGTGTAGGGGTCGAGGCCGGTGTAGAACATACAGGTGCTCACGGTGCCGGGCGTGGGATAAAAATCCTGCACCTGCTCGGGGCGCATATGGTTCTTGTAGAGGTATTCGGCCAGATAGACGGCATCCTTGAGGGTGCTGCCCGGGTGGCTGGACATGAGGTACGGCACGAGGTACTGCTTTTTGCCCGCCTTCCTGCTCAGCTCGTAGAACTTATCCTTGAACTTGTTGAAGGTCTCGATGGGCGGCTTGCCCATGTAGGCGAGGGTGTTGGGGGCGCAGTGCTCCGGCGCGACTTTCAGCTGGCCGGAGACGTGGTACTCCACCAGCTCCTTAAAGAAAGTATCATCGGGGTCGGCCATCAGGTAATCGAAGCGGATGCCGCTGCGGATGAACACCTTCTTGACTCCGGGCAGCTCCCGGACGCGGCGGAGAATTTTCAGGTAATCGCTGTGGTCCACGATCATGTGGGAACAGGTGGTGGGGGCGAGGCAGTGCTTGCCGCCGTTGCACATCCCCCGCAGCATCTGCTCGCGGCAGGATGGGAAACGGAAGTTGGCGGTGGGGCCGCCGATGTCGTGGATGTAGCCCTTGAAATCCGGCTCGTGGGTCATCCGCTCTGCTTCGGCCACGATGCTGTCGGCGCTGCGGCTGGTGACGCGTCGGCCCTGATGCAGCTGGATGGCGCAGAAATTACAGCCGCCGAAGCAGCCGCGGTTCTGGATGATGGAGAACTGCACCTCGCGGATGGCAGGCACACCGCCCATGGCCTCGTAGATGGGGTGGTAGCGGCGGGTGTAAGGCAGGGCGTAGACCTTATCCAACTCCCAGCGGACGAGGGGCTTTGCGGGGATGTTCTGCACGAGGTACTTCTCGCTCTGCTTCTGGACGATGATTTGGCCGCTGACGACGTCCTGATTGTCCATCTGGATGCGGCAGGCTTTCGCATAAGCCACCTTATCGGAGGCGACCTTCCTGAAGCCCGCGCACTCCACATACCGCTCGGGCAGGTGGTCGAAGTCGGTCAGGTAGCAGGTGCCGTCCACATCGGTGATGCTCTCCACCGGCTCCCCTGCCGCCAGACGGCGGGCGATTTCCACGGTCTGGTGTTCCCCCATGCCGAAGCTGATGATGTCCGCGCCAGAGTCCTCGGCGATGCTGGGCAGGACGGTGTCCAGCCAGTAGTCGTAGTGGGCAAAGCGGCGGAGCGAGGCTTCCAGACCGCCCAGAATGACGGGCAGGTCGGGGTATGCCTGCTTGGCAAGTCTGGTGTAGACGGTGGCGCTGCGGTCGGGCCGTGCGCCGCCCTTGCCGCCGGGGGAATACTCGTCCTCCGCGCGGGGGATCTTTGCGACGGAATAGTGACTCACCATGCTGTCCACGTTGCCGCCGCCGATGAAGAAGCCATACTTCGGCTTTCCGAACCGCTTGAAGTCCTCGCAGTCGGTGTAGCGGGGCTGAGCCAGCACGCCCACCTTGTAGCCCTCGGCTTCCAGCAGGCGGCTGATGATGGCGGTGCCAAAGCTGGGGTGGTCCACATAGGCGTCGCCGCCCACCACCACGAAGTCCAGCTGGTCCCATCCCCGGGCCTCCATGTCGGCCCGGCTGATGGGGAGAAATTCGGTGTAATGTTCCATAGTTATCCTTTTTCTTTCATGATGCCTGCCCTATACAGCAGGGCTCTATTGCTTCCGAAATCAAAAATTTTATTCATCCGGCTGATTCATCTGCATTTCCAGCCACTGCTGGCGGCTAATGAGGACAGCGCGGGGCTTCGCGCCCTCGTAGGGGCCGATGATGCCCTTTTCTTCCATCTCGTCCATGATGCGGGCGGCGCGGGCATAACCCAGCTTGCAGCGGCGCTGCAAAAGGCTGGTGGACGCCTGGCCGGCGTCGATGACCACCTCCACGGCCTGCTTGAGCATCGGGTCACTGCCGCCCTCCTCGTCGGAGTCGGCAGAACTGCTGCCCTTTTTGCCGTCCTGGATGGCGTGTTTTTCCATGGCCTCGATCATGGCCTCATCGTACTGGACGGTGGCGCTCTTCTTGATGAAGTCCAGCACACGGCTGATCTCCTCATCCCGCACAAAGGTACCCTGGATACGGGTGGGCTTGGGTGCGCCCACGGGCATGAAGAGCATATCGCCCATGCCCAGCAGCTTTTCGGCACCGGCACCGTCGAGGATGGTGCGGCTGTCCACCTGACTGGACACGGCGAAGGCGATGCGGCTGGGGATGTTGGCCTTGATGAGGCCGGTGATGACGTCCACGCTGGGGCGCTGGGTCGCCACGATGAGGTGCATACCGGCGGCGCGGGCCTTCTGGGCGATGCGGCAGATGGAGTCTTCGACATCCTTGCCGACGACCATCATCAAATCGGCCAGCTCGTCGATGATGATGGCGATATAGGGCATCTTCTCGAGGTTCGGGTCCGCTGCCGCCAGCTTATTGAAGGACTTGATGTCGCGGACGTTGTTCTCCGCGAAGAGGTGGTAGCGGCGCTCCATCTCCTGCACTGCGCCGCCCAGTGCGCCGGCCGCCTTGCGGGGCTCGGTGACGACGGGCATCAGCAGGTGGGGGATGCCGTTGTACTCAGCCAGCTCGACGACCTTGGGGTCGATGAGCAGGAGCTTGACGTCCTCGGGGCTGGAGCGGAACAGCAGGCTCATGATGATGCTGTTGACACAGACCGATTTACCGCTGCCGGTGCTGCCCGCGATGAGCAGATGGGGCATCTTGCACAGGTCGGCCACCTGGGCCACGCCGGCGATGTCCTTGCCCAGCGCAATGCCCATCGGCGAGGTCATCCGCAAAAAGCTCTGGCTCTCGAAGACGCTGCGGATGTAGACCGGCGTTTTCTTATGGTTCGGCACCTCGATGCCCACGGCAGGCTTGCCGGGGATGGGAGCCTCCATGCGGACATCGGCCACCGCCAGGTTCAGGGCGATGTCGTCCGCCAGCGAAGTGATGCGGCTTATCTTGACGCCCGCCATGGGCTGGACTTCATACCGGGTGACCGACGGGCCGCGGGAAATATCCAGCACACGGGTGCGGACGCCGAAGCTTTCCAGCGTATCCACCAGCTTCTGGGCGTTGGCTTTCAGCTCGTCTTCCGCACCGGCGTCGCTTTCCTCCGGGGCGCGCTCGAACAGCTCGATGGACGGGTACTGATACTGGAAGCTCTCCTCTGTCTCGGCCTCTTCGGCGGGGGCGTTCGCGGCCTGCTCCTCGGAGACAGCAGGCTTTTCCATGGCGGCTGCCACCAGAGTGTTGAGGTCTTTTTCCTCCACCGGGTCGCTGGTGATGCTGATCCAGCCGTCCTCATCCGGCTCAGAGCGGAACGCCACCGCATTCTCGGCGCTGACCGGCTGCGGGGCCGGTTCCGGAGTCGGGGTCCGATCATAGAGCGGGATGCCGAAGGAGAGCGGCGGCTCAGGCGCGGGCTGCTGTTCCGGCTCTTCTGCCGGGGCTGCGGGCGTAACGGTGGGCGTCACCGTCGGCTCGGGCTGGGACGTGAAGAAGTCCTCGGCGGCAGTATCCACAGCGTCCGGAACGATGGGCGTCACGGTGGCGCGGATGGGCGCACGGCGGAGCGGGTCCATGCCGAAGGTGCCGCCGGGGCCGAGGATGATGGGCTCGATGGGCTCACTGCCGCCCTCGGTGACGGTGGTATGGTCAGGGCCTAAATCAATATCAAAGGGCGCACGGGGCCGGGACTTTTCCACCTGTACGGGGGCCGGCTCGGGCTGAGGCGGGGTCTGCACTTCCGGTGCGGGTACAGGGGCAGGCTCTGCCTGTTCGCCGCCCTGCATCACCTGATGGCCCCAGTGGAAGACGCCAGCCAGCCAGCCGGGAGGCTGGATATGGAAGGCGGGCGCGGCAGGCTCTTCGCCGCCGCAGCAGTCCTCGCCCGCTTCGTCTTCCGGCAGGTCGTCGTCATAGGCCTCGTATTCCTCCGCCGCGGCCTCCTCGGCGGCGCGTTCTGCCAGACGCTCGGCTCGGCGGGCGGCATTCTGCTCGTGGACGGCAAGGCCCTTTTCGTGGACGCTGCCGCCCACGTTGCAGAGCCACTGCCAGCACTCGGCGGGCGTAACGTCGAAAATGTACAGGCTGGCGCAGGCCGCCAGCGCCGCCATGACCAGATTGGCGGCGGGTCTGCCGCAGAGCAGCAGGAGCGTCCCGCCCAGCACAGCGCCCAGCGCACCGCCCGAGAGCCATGCGCTCATACCATTCTGATAACAGGCGGCAGTCATCTGCGCGGCGGTCTGGTCGGTGGGGATGTCAGAAAAAACGATGACCGTGCCGCTGGCGAAGATGAGTCCCAGCGCCAGCTTGGCGATGTGGGGCAGAAGGTCTTCGCCCCGGGTGTAGAGGATGGCCAGATAGCACAGCGCTGCGCCCAGCACGAAGCTTCCGCAGCCGAACACGCCGAACAGGACATCGTGCATCGTGCGCCAGGCCGAGCTGCCCGGCACGAAAGCCAGCGCCATGAGCACCAGCCCCGCAAACAGGGTGATGAGCCCCGCGGGCATCCGGTCCTGTGTCCGGTTCTTGCGGCGCGAGGCTGTGCTGCGCCCGGAGGTCTTGCGTTTTCTCTTTGCCATGTTTCCTAAAACCCGTTCCTTATTTTATATCACGAAGCAGGGCGCGCTCAGGGCGGCTCTGTCGGTGACGATGGAAGAATTTCGATACTACTCGATTCTTTCATTGTACCACGGGAAAAGTCAAATGGCAATTTATTTCCCCTCGATTTCTCGGTAGAGCCATGCCAGCGCGTCCGACAGCCCGCCCAGCTCGTCGATGAGCTTTTCCCGCACGGCTTTTCGGCCATCCAGCACGGTACCCACGTCCATGACCAGCTCGCCCGTGCGCATCATCAGCTCAGTATAGCGCTTCTCCGAGATGCCGCTGTGGGACGCCACGAAGCCGGTGATCCGCTCCTGCATCTGCTCGAACCAGCGCATGGTCTGCGGCACACCCAATATCATGCCGGAATGGCGGACGGGGTGGACCGTCATGGTGGCAGTAGGCACGATGAAGCTCCGCTGGGCGCTGACGGCCAGCGGGATGCCGATGGAGTGGCCCCCGCCCAGCACCACCGCCGCACTGGGCTTGGAGATGCTGGCGATGAGCTCCGCCAGCGCAAGCCCCGCCTCCACATCCCCGCCCACGGTGTTGAGCAGGACCAGCAGGCCCTCGATGGCGGGGTCCTCCTGCACGGCCACCAGCTGGGGGATGACGTGCTCATATTTTGTGGTCTTCTGGCCCTGGGGCGCTTCCACATGGCCCTCCACCTGCCCGATGACCGTCAGGCAGTGGATGGCGTGAGCTCCACGGGTGCGGTAAACGCTGCCCATATCCTCGATCTGCTCTTTTTCCAGCCGCTGCTGCTCCACGGGGACGTTCTTCTCTTCCTGTGACATTCTGCGTATCCTCCTTTTTGCTTCATTTCAGCTTGTCCGGCATTCCTGCCGGTTATACTTCGGTAAAGATTTCTTTTCTTTCTCAAAAAAATGTGCCAAATGGTTTGACATTCTCTCTTCGCGCTGTATACTTTATACTAGAGATAAGATTGTCAAATATGTATCATTATTGTACAAGAAAGTACAAATCTTTTGCCGGAGCACCCTGCCGCTGCGCACCTCCCCCCGGCAATGCTGCGGATAAAAAGAAAGGAGACCCCCCTATGAACACTCCCGGCAAAGCTTCTCTGCCCGTCATCAAGCGCCTGCCCAAATACTATCGCTACCTGCGCACCCTGAAGAACGACGGCATCACCAGCATCTCGTCCCGTGAGCTGGCCGCCCAGATGGGTACCACTGCCTCTCAGGTGCGGCAGGACTTCAACTGCATCGGCGACGTGAATGGCCGTCAGGGCATCGGCTACTCGGTGGAGAACCTGCTGAGCATCCTTGAGCATCTGCTCTTTGGCAACGGCGACCTCCTGCCCACCATCCTCATCGGCTGCGGCCGTCTGGGCAAGGCTGTGAGCCGCTTCATCACCACCGACACCAACGGCTACAAGCTCATCGCCGCCTTCGACAACGCCCCCGACGAGGTGGGCAAAGAGATCAACGGCATCCAGATCTTACACAGCGACGAGCTGGAAGCTTTCTGCGCCGAGCACCACCCCGAGGTGGCTGTGCTCTGTCTGCCCCGCAGCGGCGCAGAGGAGATCAGCGGCCGTCTGGTGGCTCTGGGCATCCAGGGCTTCTGGAACTTCTCCCACTACGATCTGTCTGTCTCCTACCCCGACGTGGTGGTGGAGAACGTCCACCTCGGCGACAGCCTGATGAGCCTGGGCTACCGGCTGCGCAATCAGGACTGAGCAGATACGATCGATAATACAGGCCCTCTCCGTCAGGCTTTGGCTGAGAGAGTCCTTTCATGAGGAGACTTTTTCGACATGGCAAAGCTTTATTTCCGTTACGGCGCAATGAACAGCGGCAAGAGCACCGCGCTGATGCAGGTGGCCCACAACTACGAGGAGCAGGGGATGCGGGTGCTCATCCTCAAGCCGAAGGTGGACACCAAGGGCAGCGGCGACCTCGTGAGCCGTCTGGGCGTCCGCCGCCCTGCCGATCTGCTGGTGCCGCCGGACATGGACCTGGTGGAGGCCGTCCGGGCCGCCAGCAGCGAGGGTCGGCCTCTGGCCTGTGTACTCTGTGACGAGAGCCAGTTCCTCACCGCAGAGCAGGCCGAACAGCTGTTCATGGTGACGGTAGAGCTGAACATCCCCGTCATCTGCTACGGCCTGCGCTCCGACTTCTCCCTCAAGGGCTTCCCCGGCTCCACCCGGCTTCTGGAGCTGGCCCACACCATTGAGGAGATGAAGACCATCTGCACCTGCGGCCGCAAGGCCACCTGCAACTGCCGCAAGGTCAACGGCCGCTTCGTCTTTGAGGGCGAACAGGTAGCCATCGACCTTGAGAACGACGTCCAGTACGTCAGCATGTGTCCCCAGTGCTATTTCCGGGAGCGCAGCGCTTTCTACGCCGCCCGCCGGTGACTCTTTTTCCTGATTTTATGCCGTCCGCACGCCGGGCGGCATTTTTGTATCTTTTCTGCATCCGTGATATATCAGTCCGGGCCTGATTCGCGCGTTTTTTGCACTATTGATATATCAGCTCGGGGCCGGAACTCTCTGTTATCGTCGCTTTTGATGTATACAACGCTCTTTCAACAAATTCTGCCTCGGCTACAAAATTCTTGCAATTCAAGCCAATCTTCTCCTGTTGCATCCCAGTTTTCTATGCAAATCGTTGAAGTATACAAGTTGCACAGTTTTTCGGTCCAAGTTTATTCATTATGGCAATGACGTCAAAAGCGGGCAAAAAATAAGCGCAATATTTGTACGTTTTCTGCCGCTATCACTACAATTTGCATCTTTCTTTTTTTTCTTGCCTTTGGTATTATATTTGTATACAACGGATGCTTTGCAGAGGCGTCCGTGCAAGAAGATGTTTTCTACATAGGAGGAGAACGAAAATGAGCAAGGCAATTTCTCGTCGTGACTTTCTGAAGGTCTCTGGCGCTGTGGGTGCTGCCGGCCTGCTGGCCGCCTGCGGCGGTTCCGGCAATGCTGGTTCTACCGCCACTTCCACTGCCGCTTCTTCCGCAGCAGCTTCCGTGGCTGGTCTGTCTTCTGACCCCGTCACCCTGACCATGAGCTGGTGGGGCGGCGAGTCCCGTCACAACGCTTACCAGGAGGCCATCAAGGCTTTCTCTGCTGAGCACAGCACCATCACCGTCAACCCCACCTTCGCTGCATGGTCCGGCTGGGAGGACACCATGTCCACCAAGTTCGCTGGCGGTGTCGCTGAGGATGTCTGCCAGATCAACTGGAACTGGCTGTACAACTACTCCAAGAACGGCCAGACCTTCATCGACCTGAACAGTGTCTCCGAGTACCTCGACCTGACTCAGTGGGATGAGGCCAAGCTGGCTGCCTGCAACGTGGCAAACGCTCAGCAGTGCGTACCCGTCTCCATGACCGGCCGTATCTTCTACTGGAACAAGACCACCTTCGACAAGGCCGGCATCTCCTTCCCCACCACTCTGGACGAGCTGATGGCTGCCGGCAAGACCTTCCAGGAGAAGCTGGGCGATGACTACTATCCCCTGCACCTGGGCGCATACGACCGTATGATCCTGATGGTGTTCTACCTCGAGAGCAAGTACGGCAAGGACTGGGCCGACCCCTCCACCTCCACCCTGAACTACGATGCCGACCAGATCGCTGAGGGCATCGACTTCATCAAGAGCCTGGTCGAGGGCCACGTCATCATGAGCCTGCCCACCTACTACGGCTCCAACGGCGACAACGCCGCTCACCAGTCCACCGAGTGGATCACCGGCAAGCTGGCCGGCTGCTTCGAGTGGGACTCCTCCGCTACCAAGTACGCTGACGCTCTGGACGAGGAGAACAAGGCTGGCTTCACCGTGGGCGAGGAGATCAAGTTCGGCGATTACAACGGCGGTTTCTCCAAGGTCTCCATGGGTCTGGCCATCACCAAGACCTGCGAGCATCCCGCAGAGGCAGCTACCCTCATCAACTTCCTGCTGAACGAGACCGCAGGTGCCGAGATCATGGGCTCCGAGTGCGGCATCCCCGCCTCCAAGGCTGGTCTGGCTGCTGCTCAGGGCGCCGGCAAGATCAAGGAGCTGGTGGCTGAGGCAAACGGCAAGGTCATGGCCTTCGTTTCCAACCAGCTCGACCCCCTGTTCGAGTCCAACGACCTGAAGGCTACCGGCACCGGCATCTATCAGGAAGTGTTCGACACTCTGGATTACGACAATGCTTCCGGCGCTGACCTGGTCGATACCCTGCTGGACGGCATGGAGTCTGTCGGCTACACCGTCTAATTTCCGCCTCACGGACTTTTTGCGGCCTGCACACGCGCGGTGTTGACAACGGGCCGCCCCGCATAAAGGAGTCTTGCAAGGGGGCATCCCTTCCACCTACGGACGGATGCCCCTTTTTTGCAAGACGGTGATGACATTTTTTTGACAAAAATGTGTCCAAACTATTGTGCGGCGTACGAGATATATCCTTATAAAAGGAGGATTCCCGGATGAAAGAAAGCAAAGCGCCCTCTCTCGGGCGTACCCCGGCCCAGAAGTTTTTTGACAAATGGCAGGGCCTGTTCTACCTGATCCCCTGGATCATCGGCTTCGTCGTCTTCAAGGCCATTCCGTTCGGCCAGTCTCTGTACTACAGCTTTACGGATATGGACTTCTTCAACGGCATCCATCAGTATGGCATCATGAACTATGTGGACGCCTTTACCACTCCCAAGATCACCAAGGCGCTCATCACCACCTTCAAGTACAGCTTCATCACTGTGCCTCTGAAGCTGGTCTTCGCACTGTTCATCGCCTACATCCTGAACTTCAAGATCGCCTGCGTGAACGTGTTCCGCACCGTCTACTACATCCCCTCCATCCTCGGCGGCTCTGTTGCGATCGCCGTGCTGTGGAAGGCCGTGTTCCGTGATGACGGTCTGGTCAACACCCTCATCCGCATGCTGACCTTCGGCCACTTCCAGGGTCCCTCCTGGCTGAGCGACCCCAGCTACGCACTGTGGATCATCTGCTTCCTGCGTATCTGGCAGTTCGGCTCCGCCATGGTGCTGTTCCTCGCCGCTCTGAAGGGCGTGCCGGCCGACCTGTACGAGGCCGCCACCATCGACGGCGCTGGCAAATGGAAGCAGTTCTTCTCCATCACCGTCCCGATGATCACCCCCATCATCTTCTACAACCTGGTCACTCAGATCTGCCAGGCTTTCCAGGAGTTCAATGGCCCGTTCATCATCACCAACGGCGGTCCCCGCGGTTCCACCACCCTCATCTCCATTCTGGTCTACAACTACGCATTCAAGTCCAACCAGATGGGCATGGCTTCCGCACTGGCATGGATCATGTTCGTCATCGTCTGCATCCTGACGATCATCGCCTTCACCAGCCAGAAGAAGTGGGTCTACTACTCGGATGAAAGGTAAGGTGTGACAGTATGGGAATGAAAGCTTCTAACGCCATCGCGACGTTTTTCAAGTACTTCGTCCTGATCCTGGTGGGCCTCATCATGATCTATCCCCTGCTGTGGATGATCAGCGCCACCTTTAAGGACAACAGCGAGATCTTTGCAGGCATCGGCCTGTGGATCAAGAACCCCACTCTGGAGGGCTACAAGAACGCGCTGAACAACTTCGGCGGTTCCATCAACATCCTGCAGGCCATGCTGAACACTTACAGCTACGTCCTGCCCAAGGTCATCTGCACCGTGGTCTCCTCCTGCATTGCAGCTTACGGCTTTGGCCGCTTCGACTTCCCGGGCCGGAAGATCCTGTTCAGCATCATGCTGGCCACCCTGTTCCTGCCTCAGGTCGTCCTGAACGTGCCTCAGTTCCTGCTGTACACCAAGTTCGGCTGGGTCAACAGCCCGTTCTATCTGGCCATCTGGGTCCACTGCGCATTCGCAACTGAGACCTACTTCGTCTACCAGTTGGTGCAGTTCATGCGCAACGTCCCCCGCGACCTGGACGAGGCAGCTGCCATCGACGGCTGCTCCTCCTTCCAGACCCTGTACAAGGTCATCGTCCCGATGCTGATGCCCGCTCTGGTGTCCTGCGCACTGTTCCAGTTCATGTGGAGCTGCAACGACTTCATGGGCCCCCTGCTTTACGTCCAGACCCCTGCAAAGTACCCCATGTCCCTGTTCGTCAAGCTGTCCATGGACGGTGATACGGGCTTTGCCTGGAACCGTATTCTGGCCCTGTCCCTGATCTCTATCCTGCCGCAGCTCATCGTGTTCTTCTGCGCACAGGATCAGTTCGTCGAAGGTATCTCCGCCGGTGCTGTCAAGGGCTAAGCTGAAGCCCCCGCCGCTCGGATCATCCTGACAAACATGAATGCCCCCTGTGCCTCTTCCCATAGAGAGGACGCAGGGGGCATTTTTTGCGGAGGTATCAACCTCTCAGTCTCGCTATCGCTCGACAGCTCCCCTACCGAGGGGAGCCTCTGGCGAAGAGGTGAAGCTTTATGAAATGCCAAGGCCTCTCCTCGATAGGAGAGGTGGCACGCCGTCAGGCGTGACGGAGAGGTTTATTTCCTACTTTTTCTATATTGCAGCGGCCCGACGCCCATCGTCTCCCGGAAGACGCGACGGAAGTGGGCTGCAGAGGCAAAGCCGGTCTGCTCGGCCACGCTGCCGATGCTCAGCTCTGTCGTTTCCAGAAGCTTCTGTGCCGCCTCGATGCGGCGGGCGTTGATGTAGTCCACGATGGACTGCCCCGTCACCCGCCGGAACAGCCGGCTCAGATAGTAGGGCGAGATGTAGAACCGCGCCGCCACCTCGGTGAGGGAAAGCTTCTGCTGGTAGTTTGCCGCAAGGTAGGCGCAGATCTGCTCCACCGTCTCGTTGCGGGGGCGGGCGTCGGCGGCGCTCTGCGCCCGGTGCTCCTGCTCCACATAGTGGAGCGTCAGTGCCAGGTACAGCCCGCCGGGATACTCCGGCTCGCCCATGGCGCCCCGCATCATCTCCAGCAGCGTCCGCAGACGGCTGGCCCACTGGACGCTGCCGTAAAGGGCCATCTGGCTGCCCGGTGCAAAAAGGCGGAGGAAATCTTCGCCGGTGGCGTTCTTCATCTCGTGGAGGGCCACCTGTGGGAAACTGCATCCCAGCATTTCCGGCTGGGTGTGGCCTGCCTGCGATACCGCCCACGCCCCCGGCCCCAGCAGCAATGCGCAGCCGGGGCTGACCAGGAGCGACGTATCCCCCCACTGGACCGTGCAGCTGCCGCCCGAAAACAGAACGATATGGCACATCTCGGCAGGCAGCTCGAGCCGCCCGCCGGCCAGCTTGAGCGCTCCCGCCGTGATCTTCGCATTGAGTTTTTCCCGTTCGGCGCGCATCCGCCCTTCCCCCTTCTTGCTATGCCTGCCCCGCCGGGGCAGTGCTCTGATCTTCTTATCCCCAGTGTACCATGCCCGCCCTCTGCGGGCAAGCCGCAAATCTACGCAAATAACTCAGGAGGCTGTAAAAATGAATCTGTCTCTCATCCGTTCCATGACCCGCAGCGCCGTTTTCGAGCTGGAAAACGGCAAGTGCTTCCGCCCGGAGCACCCCTTCGCCGTGGCTCTGAACGGCAAGACCATTTACGAAAGCTGCAACACCAACGTGTTCTCCCTCTTCTCTCTGACTCCGTCCACCGCCTACACCGTGGAGGTGGACGCCGAGGGTGAGCACCTGAAGCTGGACTTCACCACCGAGGCCGAGAGCTTCTTTGTGGACGCATCCCGCTACGGCCTCGTCGCCGACGGCGAGACCGACAACACCGGCAGGCTGCAGGCTGCTCTTTCCACCTGCCCCAGGGGCGGCACGGTATATGTCCCCGCTGGCCGCTACCGCACCGCCAGCCTCTTCATGAAGAGCTGCACCACCCTCTACCTCGAGAAGGGCGCTGTGCTGCTGGGCGACAACGACCGCACCCACTACCCCATCCTGCCTGGCGTCATCCCCAGCGAAAACGAAGTGGACGAATACTACCTCACCGGCTGGGAGGGCAACCCGCTGAACAGCTTTGCGGGCCTGCTGAACATCACCCAGGTGCATGACGTCGTCGTCACCGGCGAAGGCACACTGGACTGCGACGCCCAGAACGGCGACTGGTGGATTGACCCCAAGGTCAAGCGCATCGCATGGCGTCCCCGCGCCGTGGCGATGGTGGACAGCGAGAATATCTGCCTCCACGGCATCACCGTGCAGAACAGCTACTCCTGGACCATCCACCCCATCTTCGTCAAACACCTCGACCTGCTGAACTTCAACATCAACAACCCCTACAACGCCCCCAACACCGACGGCATCGACCCCGAGAGCTGCGAGTACACCCGCATCATCGGCGTGAACATCCACGTCGGCGACGACTGCATCGCCATGAAGGCCAGCAAGGTCTTCCTCGGCATGAAGCTCAAGAAGAGCTGCGAGCACACCGTCATCCGCAACTGCCTGCTGGACAAGGGCCACGGCGGCATCGTCATCGGCAGCGAGATGAGCGGCGGCGTCAAGGACATGGTGGTCACCCAGTGCCTCATGGACCACACCGACCGCGGCCTCCGCGTCAAGACCCGCCGCGGCCGCGGCAACACCGCCGTCATCGACGGTCTGGTGTTCCGCAACGTGGAGATGCGGGGCGTCAAGGCGCCCTTCGTCATCAATATGTTCTACTTCTGCGACCCGGACGGCCACAGTCCCTATGTCCAGTGCCGCGAGGCTCTGCCCGTGGACGAGTACACCCCGAAACTCGGCACCCTGACCATGGAAGACATCGTGGCCACCGATGCACAGTTTGCGGGCTGCTACTTTGACGGCCTGCCCGAGCAGCCCATCGAGGGCGTCTCCATGAAGAATGTCACCATCACCTTCGACCCCGACGCCAAGGAGGGTCAGGCTGCCATGGCCGACAACCGCCCGCTGGTCAAGAAGCTGGCCATCTACGCCGAAAACGTCAAGAACATCGAGCTGCACAACGTCAGGATCGAGGGCTACGAGGGCGAGCGCCTGCGCTTCGCCAACGTCGGCCATTTTGAGGAGGACTAAGCCATGACTCATGAAGAGATTTTGTCCATGCTGGGCGATTATGTGGACTACCTTATCGCCAATTCCAGCGCCGAGGCACCCATGTGGAACATCGAGAAGGTCCGCAGCGGCAAGCCCAACAAGTGGAACTACATCGACGGCTGCATGATCACCGCCTGCCTGAGCCTGTACAAGACTACCGGCGACGAGAAGTACCTGAAATTCTCCAAGGATTTCATCGACTGGTTTGTGCAGGAAGACGGCTCCATCAAGACCTACGACCCGAAGGAGTACAACCTCGACAACGTGAATCAGGGCAAGAACCTGTTCATCCTCTACGACATCTTCGGCGACGAGAAGTATCGCAAGGCCATCGACACCATCCGCAGCCAGCTGCTCACCCAGCCCCGCACCAGGGAGGGCAACTTCTGGCACAAGGACATTTATCCGTGGCAGGTCTGGCTGGACGGCACCTACATGGCCCAGCCCTTCTACATGGAATACGAGACCCGTTACAACAAGATGCAGGGCTGCATCGACAGCTACAAGCAGTTCATGAACATCCAGAAGCACATGCGGGATGAGAAGACCGGCCTGTACTACCACGGCTACGACGAGAGCCGCCAGATGTACTGGGCCGACCCCGTCACCGGCTGCAGCCCCAACTTCTGGCTGCGGGCCATGGGCTGGTTCATGGTGGCGATGGTGGACGTGCTGGAGCGGATGGACGAGCAGCTCTACAACGAGTATCGCGGCATCATGGCGATGTTCAAGCAGACCATTGAGGACGTCCACAAGTTCCAGGACGAGGAGACCGGCATGTTCTGGCAGGTGATGGACCACCCCGGCGTCGAGGGCAACTACCTCGAGACCAGCGGCACAGCCCTCTTCGCCTACGCTGTGCTCAAGGGCGTGCGTCTCGGCTACCTGCCCAAGCGGATGGCCGCATGGGCCGAGAAAGCCTTCTACGGCACCTGTGACAAGTATCTGAGCAAGAACCCGGACGGCAGCCTGCAGCTGGACGGCATCTGCCTCGTGGCCGGCCTCGGCGGCAAGGACCACCGCGACGGCTCGCTGGCTTACTATTTCAGTGAGCCGGTGGTCTGCAACGATGCAAAGGGCGTCGGCCCGCTGGTGCTGGCCTACACCGAGATGATCGCACGGAAGTGACCTCTCCCCTATAGCAGAAGACCTCCGCAGCCTTGAAAGGCTGCGGAGGTCTTTTTTACATTGGAATTTATTGTTTCTGTTCAGGGCCAAAGAAATGCAGGACCCTCAGCGGAGCCTCCGCATCCAGTGTAAATCTTCCCGTTCCAGCGGGGACAAAGAGCTGGTCGGTCTTTTTCAGAGGCAGGCTGCGGCCGTTTGCGCTCAGGGTCCCTGCGCCTTCCAGCACATAGATGCCGCTGCCGCGGGGCGGGCAGTCCACCGTCAGGGTGTCGGAGACGTTTACTTCGTCCAGACGGAAGAGCGGCGTATTGCGATAGCCCACTAGCGTCGTGATGCTTCCGCCCGCCGTTTTCAGCACCGTTTCCGGTTCGATGAACCAGCGGTCGTGGATCTCCTCGCGGCTGTGCGGCTCATAGTGGAAACACTCGAACATCTTTTCAAAGCCAAGTCCCTGATGGCACATACTGTCGGCCACGGCAAAGCCGCTGGGCGTCGTGCGCTCCACCCGGATCGTATAATCCGTCGGCTCCTGGATCTCCACGAGGAAGCAGCCCGCACCGATGGCGTGGGGCATACCGCCCTCGATCAGGATGGTGTCGCCCGGATGCACCGGGTATTTCTGCATCCCGGCCAGCATCCCGGGAATATCCTGTGCGTGGAACAGCGCTTCCCACCGCGCGCGGGTCATGTCCGGCTGGAAGCCGTAGTAGATGCAGGGCTCTTCGCCGTTCACGGGGTGGCCGCTGAGGATGTGCCAGCACTCGGTCTTGCCGTACTGGCTCTGGAACAGCCGCAGGGCCGTCGGCTTGTCGGGATGCACCTGCAGAGTCAGGCGCTCGGCGCTGTCGATGAGCTTGGTCAGCACGCCGAGGGTGGGCTGCGCTGCGCCTTTGCCGAGATAGCCCTCCGTATCGCTTTCCAGCACCGATTTCAGGGTGACGTCGGTGCCGCGCAGGTGGCTCATGCCCTCTTCGGGGAATTGCTCCCGTCCGGCGTTGCGGGCGGCGACGGTGGAAAGTATCCACTCTTCGGGGAAATGCCCGTCCTCGCCGTTGGAGTCACCGTGCAGGGCGTCCAGCATCCGGCCTCCCAGATAGGTGCGCCACGCCCGGGGGTTGTCCAGCAGGAACGGGAAATCTGTTGTCGGCTTCATAAAAACCTCCATAAAAGGCACAGAGCCTGCCTTTCCAAGGCAGGAAAGACAGGCTCCGCTTTATAAGATAGAAGAATCAGAGAGATGTGGAACGCTTGATTTAAGCGCCGTACACGAGGTTCGGCAGGAAGAGCACCGCCTGCGGGAAGAATATCATGAACAGGATGACACACACGATCGCGAGGTAGAAGGGCCAGCCTTTCTTGAAGGTCTCCTCAATGGGACACTCCATGATGTCAGACACGGCATACAGCGCGGTGCCGACAGGGGGGGTCATGACGCCGAAGGTGACGGTGGTCATCATGATCATGCCGAACACGACTTCGTTGACGCCGATGCTGCGCATGACGGGCAGCAGGATGGGGGTCAGGATCAGGGCGATAACGGTGGTCTCCATGAACATACCGCAGATCAGCAGGAAGACGACGACCAGCAGCAGCAGGATCGCGCTGTTGCTGGTGATGCCCAGCAGAGCGTTTGCAATGGTGACAGTGATGTTATCGAACACGATGCCGTAGCCGAACACGCCGGAGAACGCCAGAATGATGGTGATGACGGTGATGTCCTTCACGCTGTCGCGCAGGGTCTGCAGCAGGCTCTCCCAGGTCAGCTCGTGGTAGAACACGGTGCCGACCAGCAGGGCGTATGCGCAGGCAAAGGAGCCGGACTCGGTGGGGCTCATGATGCCGAAGCGGATCAGGACGATCAGCAGGACAGGGAACAGAATGGCCCAGATACTATCCAGCAGAGCCTTCAGGATCTCAGACAGCGGAGCCGGATGATCATGCTCGGGCTTGTAGCCGAAGCGGCGGGCGCTCCAGGTGACGGCCAGCATCAGCAGCACGCACATCAGGACGCCGGGGACCCAGCCAGCCATGAACAGACGGCCAATGGACACCTCGCCGACGGTGCCGTAGATGATCAGGCCCATGCTCGGCGGAATGGTGGCGACGATCAGGCCGGACAGGCCGTTGATGGCGGCAGACCAGCCGCGGTCGTAGCCCAGACGGGTCATCTCAGGTCCGAGGATGCGGCACTCCATCGAAGCATCTGCAACCGCAGAACCGGAGACGCCGCCCATCAGGGTGGACATCAGGCAGGAGACCTGACCGATGTTGCCGTACATATGGCCGGTGCAGGCGTTGGCAAAGCGCATCAGGCGCTTGGTGATGCCGCAGCTGTTCATCAGGTTGCCGGCCAGAATGAACAGGGGGATGGCCAGCATGGTAAAGCTCTGAGAAGTGGAAATGGATTTCTGCACCAGAACGGTCATGGGCAGGTCGCGGATCATAAAGAACGAGAAGCCCGACAGACCGATGGAGAATGCCACGGGCATACCCAGCAGCAGAAACACAAAGAAGATACCGATTGCAATAAACATTAGCCGACGTCCCTCCCTGCTTCGTGTTTGACTTCCTGACCAGCAGGCGTCTTGATGCGCTCAATGATGTTCCGGATGGTGGAGATGAGCATAAAGAAGGAGCCGACAGGCACAGCCATCGTGACCCAGCTGTAGCTGATGTGCAGAGAAGTGATCTGACGCGCCCAGCCGGAAGTGGTCATGCCGTAGCCGTAGTAGATCAGCACGCAGAGGAACGCTGCGATGATGACCTTGAACAGGATGTCCAGAACCTTCTGCACACCGGCGGGGAACTTCTTGACGAACAGATCAACGCCGATCAGGCCGGAGCCGCGCATGGCGACGTCGCTGCCGAGGAAGATCAGCCATGCGAAGGCGATCAGTGCAACGTCCTGTGCCCAGTTCAGCGGATGGCCAAAGGTACGCATCAGCGCCGAAACAAAGACGAGGACTGCGATGCCTGCAACCAGGATCAGAGCGATCAGCTCTTCCAGCTTACAGACTTTTTCATAAAATTTCTTCATAGAAAGTCGTCCTTATTCACAATACCTCCTGCACAGCGATCTGCCATGCCGGAGGACCTTTACGTTACGGTCGATCCAGCTTTTTAAGGGATCAGGCCTCGACGCCGGCTTCCTTGTACAGCTGCTCGCGCAGCTCGGTCCAGCCCAGCTTCTCGTATGCGGGCTTGACAGCCTCACGGAAGACGTCCTTATCGACCTCGACGATGGTCATGCCGTTGTCGGTCAGGGTCTTCTCCATGTCAGCCTGAGCAGCGATGATGTCCTGAGCATTGTTGTATGCGCAGTCGTTGAAGTCCTTCTTCACGACTTCCTGATACTCAGCGGGCAGCTTGTCGAACCATGCCTGACCGCAGATGACCATGTTGAACAGGTTGATGTGCTCGGTCTTGCTGACGTACTCGCAGACCTCGTAGATCTTGCTGGAAACAGCGGAGGTGTACTGGACTTCGCAGCCGTCGATGGACTTGGTCTGGATGCCGTTGTAGACCTCAGACCATGCGATGTTGTACGGGGTAGCGCCCATAGCGGAGATGGACTCAACGTACGGGTCAGCACCGGGGGTGCGGATGACAGCGCCCTTCAGATCGGCGGGGGTGTTGTAAGCCTTGTGGCCCATGAAGGAACGAGCACCGTCGTAGTAGTTGTAGCACAGGCCGCAGATGCCGTTGTTGGCCAGGTCAGCGTCCCAGCCCTTGAAGGTATCGGTAGCCATCAGCTTCATGCCGTCCTCGTAGTTGTCCACGATGTAGGCCATGTTCATGATGCCGATGTCGTTGACGTAGCTGGACAGACGGCCTGCGTCGGTCAGGACGGCGATGCCCATGCCCTGCAGAGCCTGGTCGATCATGTCTTCCTCACCGCCCAGCTGGCTGGAAGGATAGATGGTGACCTTCACATGGCCGTCGGTGTCCTCAGCGACCTTGTCGGCAGCAGCCTGCAGGCCCTGATAGATCATGGAAGTATCGGTCTGGGTGGTGGAGAGCTTCAGCTCAAAGACCTCACCGGATGCAGCAGAACCGGCAGTGGAGCCGGAAGCAGCGGTGCCGGCGGTAGAAGCGGAAGAACCGCCGCAGGCGGTCAGGGCAGCAGTTGCAGCCATAGCGCCGCAGACAGCGAGAAACGAACGACGAGAAATCTTCTTCATGTGATTTTTCCTCCTGATTTTTCCAAACGGATCTTGCTCTTCTCGGATGAGCCTCGCGCAGGCCCATCTGATTTTCATGGCTTTATCATACCATGTTCATGTCCTGTTCACAGCTGTAGAATGTCACAAGCAGAATATGACATTCTGCCAAACAAAACATGACAAATGTCACTTCTTTCGTCAAATAGTCGAATAAAAGCCCGCTTTTATGCAGCAGTTTGCACAAAAGCGGGCTTTCTGCGTGGATTTTTTGTCAGCTTGTCAATGTGACGTCGAGCTGCTGCTGAATTTGCAGCAGCTGCAATTCAAAGTTCTTGTCTGCCGACATGGCCTCGGTGATCAGGCGGTCGGCGCTCTCCATCGCCTGATGATACCGCGCAAAGCGGGGCGTGGCAAGCGTATCCTCCATGATGACAGGCAGAGTGGACATCCCGCGGGAGGCGGTGTCCTGCGAGTCCAGCTGAAGCAGCCGGGCGACCTCATCCGATTCCGTCACACTGTGCAGGGCGGACACGCCGCTCAACTCGGTGTAGACCATCGTCTGCATCTCCTCCGTACAGGCAATGGTCTTCAGTAGCTCCCACGCCAGCCGGGAATGCTTTGTGCGCTGGCTGATGCCCAGCATGAGGGTGCTCAGCCGGGAGTAGTTGCCGCCGACGACGCTTGTGCCGCTGGGCATGGCGATGCAGTCCCACTCAAAGTTCGACGAGCGCTTGATGCGCCACGGATACGGCTCATAGCTGCGGTACTCGGAAAACAGCATCGGGCGGAACGCCACTCTGCCCTCGTCGAAGGTCTTTTCGCTCAGATCCGTTCCGGCGTTGAGCTGGTAGATCTTCCGCGCAAACTGCATGGCGGACTCCTGTGCGCTCTGGTTCAGCAGGCAGTGCTGGCCGTCCTCACTGAACAGCGAACAGCCGTTGGCCACCAGCGCCTCTTCCCAGCCGTAATCGTAGACACCGAACTGGTCAACGATGCCGTCCCCGTCCGTGTCTCTCGTCAGCTGCTCACACAGGCTGTAAAACTCATCCCACGTCCAATCGTTATCCGGGATGCGGATGTGCTCTTTTTGGAGCAGTGTCTTATTGATGAACATCATCTGCGGCACGCATTCCAGCGGCAGCGCATACTGTTTCCCCTTGTCGGCTCCGGCCTGCAATGCCGCCGGGTAAAAGCCGCTCAGATCCGCTTCCGGGTCTTGCTTCATGAACGGATCCAGCTCCCGCAGGGAAGCTGTATCGCTGAAAATTACAAGGTCCTCGGGAAGGATCACCATCACATCCGGCTCCTGCCCCAGCAGGTACTGGCCGCTGAGCCATTCGGTGTAGTCTTCGACCCGGATGCCGCTGGTGTACTCGACTTTCACGTTGGGGTGCTCTGCCTCAAACTTTTCAATGGCGGCGTCAATAAAGGTATAGTAGTTCTCGCCCGGGACATTCCAATAGCTGTCACACGGGAAGCCAATGTGCAGCACCACCGGACGGCTGGCAGCCGCCAGAATGATGACCGCTGCCAGCAGAAAGGGCAGCGCGGCTTTCCAGTACCGGCTCATACGTCTGCCTCCGGCTGGCTGTTCTGGTTCTGCACCGCCCAGATGGCCAGCTGGGTGCGGTCACGGAGTTCCAGCTTGCGCAGGATGCTGCTGATGTAGTTGCGCACCGTGCCTTCGGAGAGATAGAGTCTGCCCGCGATCTCCTTGTTGGAGAGGCCGCAGCCCACCTCGCGGATGACCTGCCACTCCATCTTGGTCAGCTCCAGTGCATTCTTTTTGTTCACGCGCACCTGCACGTCGCCCTGTGCCATGCGGGAGAACATCTGCAAGACCTTGGACGCCACATCCGGAGCGATGATGGAGCCGCCGCGCGCGGCCTCCCGCACGGCGTTGGTCAGGCCGTCCACCGAGACGCCCTTGAGCAGGTAGCCGGAAGCGCCGTACCGCAGAGCGTCAAACACATAATCGTCATCGTCAAAGGTGGTCAGGATGATGACCTTGATGCCCGGAAACTCCTGCTTGATGCGGCGGGTACACTCCACGCCGTCCATCTCGGGCATCCGAATGTCCAGCAGCACCACGTCGGGCTGCTTTTCCTCCACGAGTTCCAGCGCTTCACAGCCATTGGCGGCTGTACCCACCATCTCAATGTCTTCCTGCTTGCTCATCACAAAGCTGAGGCTCTGACGGATCAGTTCCTGGTCGTCGGCCAGAAGCACCTTTATCATACCGTTTCCTCCTGTTTCCTCTTTTCACTGCCCGGGGTCTTGCGCAGAGGGATCTCTGCCCGGATGCAGAACCCGTCGCTGTTCTCATACCAGAACGTGCCGCCCAGCATGAGCATCCGCTCCTGCATATGCTGCAAGCCAAAGCCCGGCGTCACGCTCTTGCAGCCGATGCCGTTGTCCCTCACCGACACTTCCAGCACGCCGTCCTCGATATGGCACCGCACCTGGACACGGGTGGCGTGGCCGTGGCGGATGGCGTTGGTGATGCCCTCCTGCACGGTGCGGTAGACGCAGTCTTCCTCATCCTGCGAGAGCGTCAGCCCGGCCAGCGACTCTTCCAGCTGGATCTGCGCGCCGCTGCTCTGCGCCATGCTGGTACACATCTTGTTGAGCGCACCCGAGAGGTTTTCTTTTTCCAGCGAGTCCGGCCGCAGCGCCTTGACCGAGCGCCGGACATCGTTCATGCCGTTGCGGGCGGTGTCGGCTATCAGCTCCATCTGGTGCCGTGCCATCTCGGGCGAGTCGTCCATCATCTGGATGCAGGCGTCTGCGCCCGCTGTGATGCCCGTGAGCACATGGCCTAACGTGTCGTGGATCTCCCGCGCAAGGCGGTTGCGTTCCTGCACCTGTGCGGTGTGGGCGCTCTCCTCGGCGTAGATGCGCAGCTGCTCGTTGGCCTGCTGCAGCTGCTGGTTCAGGTTCAGGATCTCCTGTTTCTCGCTGGTCTGCTGGCTGATGAACAGCACCATGTACAGGATGAAGAGTATCATTTCCAGCGCCGACAGGCTCTCGATCACCAGCTGCAGGACGCTGCGGGTGTGCAGGCTGTAAAAAGCCAGGTATTGTTTCAGCGTCACGGCATGGAGGGCGCTGGTGGCGGCGTCCATGTTGCAGAAAAGGTACACCACGATCATGGCGCTCAGAAAGCGCTTCTGCCGGAGAGAGCGCGGGTCGTCCACCATATCCACGATCGCAAACAGAGCGATTTTGTCGCAGTTCTGCTGGAAGATCAGCGCCGAGGCACTGTACAGCACGCCCTCCAATAAATATAACTGCCAGCTGCTGCGGGAGAGAAAGCCGCTGTCCACCTCATGGGAGCACTTGCTCAGGATGGTGCCCACCGCTGCCAGCATCACGCCCAGGGCAAGCACACCGGGGCGGTACGGCAGCCATTGCAGCTGCTGCAAAAACGAGTCTGCACGGCCAACTCTCACCGCGTAGAGCGGCGTGATGATCTGCACCGCAAAGATGAGCAGGATCAGAAATACCGTCAGCCACTCAATGGCATGGTAGAGCACCCGGAGGCCGATGGACAAATTTTCAGTTTTCATTGCCAGCCCTCCGTGCCGTAGCGCAGAATATCCTCCTGCGTGATTTGATTTACCGGCACCACGATGTTGGTCAGGTACGGCTTGCCCTCCAGGATCTCGTACACCACCTCTGCCGCCATCCGGCCGATGCGGAGGGGCGACTGCGCCGAGGTGGCCGTCATCAGCCCCTCGGAGATCAGGGCTTTCGCCTCCGGTGAGCCGTCCACGCTGTAGACCAGAGTGGACGAGAGCGCGCCCTTTTCTTCCAGCGCCGCCATTGCACCCAGGGCCGCCTGCTCGTTGACGGCCATCACGACGTCAATGCGCGGGAACGTCTCCAACAGCTGCACCATCGCGCGCATGGCACGGTTCAGCTCACCGCCGCAGTCCCGCAGCTCCAGGATCCGGTAGTCGTTGCCGCTTTTGGTCAGGGTCTGGCAGAAGCCCGAAAGCCTGTCCCAGCTGGAGAACGAATCCGAGTTGGACAGCAGCACGATGCGGGCGTTCTTGGTCTGGCTGATGAGGTGACGGGCGTCCAGCAGACCGGCGCCGTAGTTGTTGGAGGTGATGGTGCAGGTGACAAGCTCCGGGTCGTCCACCTTGGAGTCGATGAGGATGACCGGCACGCCCTTTTCCCTCGCCTTTTCCAGCGCAGGCGTCACGCCCACATAATCCACCGGGTTCACGATGAGCAGCTCAATGCCCTTATTGAGCATATCCTCGATCTCCTGATTCTGCCGCTCCTGGTCTTGTCCCGGGTCGCGCACCAGGAGCAGATCGCCGTTGCTCTTGATCTGCATCTGGATCTCATCGTTGATGGTCTCATAAAATGGGTCACTCAGGGTCGTATATGTTGCCCCGATCACCCGCGTATGAGTCGGCAGACGCACCGCGTCGATAAACCTTCCCTGCACCCAGATGCCCACTGACACCGCAACCACCAGCATCAGCAGCCCCGCCAGTGTCCGCCGAAACAGCTCCATCTGCATCCCCTCCTTCCGACTAACTGAGTGGCTTTATTATAGCCCAGTTTCCCTCCGGGAACAAGGGCAAGTTTTTCGGTACACCGTCTCCCCTTCATCTTGACAACCACACAGCGGCAGGGTATGCTTTAACCATCCCACCACATCTGATTTTACAAGAGGGTCTATGAATATTTACGATATTGCACGGGAAGCCGGAGTCTCGATCGCCACCGTCTCCCGCGTACTCAACCACAAAGATACTGTCCGCGCCGACACCCGCGCCAAGGTGGAAAAGGTGCTCAAACGCTGCAACTACGCTCCCAGTGCCATTGCACAGGGCATGGTCAGCAAGAGCCTGCACACGGTGGCCGTGCTCACAGTGGACATCCGGGATTCCCATTATGCCCGCACAGCCTACACCATCGAGCGTGAGTTTGGCCGCAGAGGGTACGAGGTCATCCTCTGCAACACCGGCGGCGACAGGGCGGAGACGCTGCGCACCCTGCAGGCTGTGGCGCAGAAGCAGGTGGACGGCCTCATCCTGGTCGGCTCGATTTTCAACACCATCTGTCAGGGGGCAGAGATGGAGAACCTTCTGCGCAAAATGCCCGTCGTCCTTGCCAACGGCACGCTGGCTCTGCCGGACGCGTATTCGGTCATGGTCGATGACTGCCGGGGCGTCGAGATGGCCGTGGAGCATCTGGTGAAAACCGGCCGCCGGAACCTCTACTATATCAAGGATAAGTCCACCGACAGCGCCGCTGCCAAGGCAAAAGGCTTCCTCTCCGGGATGGCCGCTGCCGGTCTGGACGCAGAGGGGCATATTCTCGAAACCGGCGAGACGCTGGAGGACGGCATCCGCGTGGTGCAGCAGCTTTTGGCCGAGGGCATCCGCCCGGACGGCATTCTCTGCGGTGAGGATCTGACCGCCGCCGGTGTGCTGAAAGGCCTGCTCCGGGCGGGCATCCGCGTCCCCGAGGAGACCGCCGTGGTGGGCTATGATAATTCCACCTATGCCCGCCTGTGCGAGCCGGAATTGACTTCCGTGGACAACAAACCGGAGCAGGTGGCCTTGCTCTGCGTCCAGCTGCTGCAGAGCCGCATCGAGCACGGCGAGGACTATTCTTCTGTCACCTTGCAGCCGGAACTCGTTCAGAGGCAGAGCAGTTAAAGTGTAAAATCTTAGGAGAGAGTGTGTGTTTCTCAAAATGTAAGCGATTACAAAAATTTTGCAAAAGCACTTGATTTTTGCTTTTGTTGTGCTATAATCACGTCAAGAAAGCGCTTACATTATTCTTTTCAAACACTGCTCAGGAGGAGATATTCATGAAACGTGTCGCCTACGAAGAAATGGTCGCTCAGTTCACCCGCGTGCTGGAAAAGCACGGCTTCACCCCGTCGGACGCCAAAGACGCCGCTGTGATTTTCGCCCAGAACAGCCTTTCCGGCGTGTACAGCCACGGTCTGAATCGCTTTCCGCGCGTGGTGAGCTACCTCGAAAAGGGCGAGATCGACCCGCTTGCCCGCGCCGAGTGCATCTCCCGCATGGGCAGTATGGAGCGCTGGGACGGCCACCGCGGCTTCGGCCCGCTGAACGCACAGCGCGCAATGGAGCGCGCCTGCGCCCTCGCCAAAGAGAACGGCGTCGGCATCGTGGCATTGGGCAACAACAACCACTGGATGCGCGGCGGCACCTACGGCTGGCTGGCCGCCGAAAAAGGCTGCATCGGCATCTGCTGGTCGAACACCGCCCCCAATATGCCTGCCTGGGGCGCCAAAGACTGCCGCATCGGCAATAACCCGCTCATCCTCGCTGTCCCCCGCTCCGACGGCCAGCACGTCATGGTGGACTGCGCTTTGAGCCAGTTCAGCTACGGCAAGCTGGAGAGCACCCGTCTGGCTGGCAGGCAGCTGCCCGTACCCGGCGGCTGCGACGAGGACGGCCAGCTCACGACAGACCCCGCCGCCATCGAAAAGAGCGGCCGCGCACTGCCCATCGGCTACTGGAAGGGCAGCGGCCTCTCCATCCTGCTGGATTTGATCGCCACCCTCCTTTCCGGCGGCAATGCCGTCCACACCATCGGGACCTTCGGCGACGAGATCGGTCTGACCCAGATCATGATCGCGATCGACCCCACTAAATTTGGCACCGTCGAGGAAAACGACGCCGTCATCAACGCCATCCTTGCGGATATCAAGGCCAGCACCCCGGCCAGACCGGATGGCGAAGTCCGCTGGCCCGGCGAGGGAATGCTGCGCACCATCAAAGAAAACCGCGAGCTTGGTGTTCCGGTGGTCGAGGAGATCTGGGAGTCAGTTTTGAAGATGTAAGAAAACCTCCATGTTTTTCACATTTGCTTTTCCTGCGGTGGAAAGTTCTGTCTGTCCGTTTGCAGATCCATAAAAGAAAAAGCCTGAAACTTCTCGGTACATCAAGAAGTTTCAGGCTTTGCTTTGCTTATAAAAAGAGAGAGGGCCGGACGGTGCCAGCCCTCTTGACGGCGATTTAGATTAACGTAGTGTCCGCAAAAATTTCCACTTGACAATCCAATGTTGCCTTGCTATAATCCAATTTGCAACCAAGTTGCAAATTCAAGAAAGGAGGGCAATGGAATGAACTGCACTGCAAAACAACGCCGCGCTGCGTGGATCCTGCTGGTTGGTTTCCTGCTGGCCGTTTTGGGTTCATTGACATTCTGCGCGGAAGAAGTCCACCACGACTGTACCGGGGCAGACTGCGCCGTCTGCGCACAGCTGAAATTTTGCGAGAATATCCTGCACGCCGGAAAAGATGGTTCCGGGCCGTTCATTCTAACACCCGCGCCGCATTTTGTGTTGGCGGCCTTGCTGTCGCTTTGCTCTCCGCTTTTGCTGATAAAAACACCGATTCGACTAAAGGTAAAACTGTCGGATTAAGAAATGCTTGTCCGTATGATTCTTGATATCAAACAATGGAGCGCATTTCTATGAAAAAACTCAAACGTATATTCGCTGTATTTTTTTGCCTTTTACTGGCTGCTGGTATTTTGGGCGGCTGTGGGAAGGCCGCATCTTCGTCCGCTCCTGCACCGTCTGCATTGCAGAGTGGCAACAAGCCGCTGAAGATCGTCACGACTATTTTCCCGGAGTATGACTGGGTGCGCGAAATTCTCGGCGATAAGGCCGATCATGCCGAAGTTACCATGCTTCTGGACAATGGCGTTGATTTGCACAGCTATCAGCCCACCGCAGATGATATTATTAAAATCTCAGACTGTGACTTGTTCATCTATGTTGGCGGCGAATCGGATGGCTGGGTGGAAGATGCCTTGAAAGAAGCCACCAACAAAAATATGAAAGTTATCAATCTGCTTGATGTGCTGAAAGATACTGTTAAGACAGAGGAAGCAATGCCCGGTATGCAGGCAGAGGAAGGACATCATCACGGATATTCCCACTTTGCCGATAGCGATGTGCAGGATAGAAGCCTGTCCGATTGGGATGGCGAGTGGCAGTCTGTTTATCCTTATCTTCAAGAGGGTATTCTGGACGAAGTGATGGAACGTAAAGCAGAAAATGGGAACAAAACGGCGGAGGAATATCGTGCCTATTACGAAACGGGTTATAAAACGGATGTTTCCAAAATTACAATCAATGCCGAAAATAGCACGATGTGTTTTGTGAAAAACGGTGTTGAAGCAACGGCTGCCTATCAATATAAGGGCTACCAGATTTATGACTATGAATCTGGCAGCAGAGGAGTACGATATTTCTTCGAGGCAACCGATGGTGATGCTGATGCGCCTAAGTATGTGCAGTTCAGTGATCATGGCATTGCTCCGGGCAAAGCGGAACATTTTCACATTTATTTCGGGAATGAAGGCTTCGATGCGCTCTCTCAGGAAATGGAGAATTGGCCGACTTACTATCCGATGGATATGAGCGGTGATGAAATCAAGGAGGATATGCTGGAACACGCGGAAAAAGAATATGACGAGCATGTATGGCTGTCGCTGAAGAACGCTGAAACTCTCTGCAATGCAATCACCGATGCACTGGAAGAGATCGACCCGGCTAACAAAGATGCCTACGCTACTAACGCTGCATCCTATCTGGAAAAGCTGGCCGCTCTGGATGGCGAATATCAGACGGTGGTGGACAATGCCGCCCGGAAAACTGTGCTGTTCGGCGACCGTTTCCCGTTCCGCTATCTGGTGGACGATTACGGTCTGAGCTATTATGCCGCGTTTGCAGGCTGCTCTGCGGAAACGGAAGCCAGCTTTGAGACCATTTCTTTCCTTGCACAGAAGGTGGATGAGCTGAAGTTGCCCTGCGTCCTGACCATCGAGGGCGCAAAGCACAAGATCGCCGAGACCATCGTGCAGAACACGGCAGAAAAGAATCAGTCCATCCTGACGCTGGATTCCATGCAGTCCACCACATCCACCGATGTGGCAAACGGCACGACCTACCTTTCCGTGATGGAAAGCAATCTGGATGTGCTGAAACAGGCTCTGAACTAAAGGAAGGAACCGTCATGTCTCAGCTCATTTGTAAGAACCTTCTCGTTGGCTATGAGGGAAAGGCCATTCTGGATCATCTGAACTTTGAGATTCACGCAGGCGACTATCTTTGTGTAGTTGGTGAAAACGGTGCAGGAAAAAGTACCTTGATGAAAACTCTGCTCGGTTTGCAGCAGCCTATTTCCGGGCAAATCGAGATGGGCGATGGCCTGCGCCGGAACGAGATCGGCTATCTGCCTCAGCAGACCATCGTGCAGAGGGATTTTCCAGCGTCGGTGCAGGAAATCGTGCTGTCTGGTTGCCAGAGCCGTTGTGGACTCCGCCCATTTTACAGTCGAGAGGAAAAGCAGCTTGCGCAGGATGCCATGCACAAAATGCAGATCGGATCGCTGGCAAAATGCTGTTACCGGGAGCTTTCCGGCGGTCAGCAACAGCGCGTCTTGCTGGCGCGCGCCCTCTGCGCTACCCGGAAAATGCTGCTTCTGGACGAGCCTGTTTCCAGTCTTGACCCAAAAGTGACTACGGAAATGTACCATCTGATTGAAAAACTGAACCAGCAGGAGGGCATTACCGTCCTGATGATCTCCCACGATATTCAGGCTGCGGTTTGCTACGCAAGCCACATTCTTCATGTTGGTGAAACGATCTTTTTCGGCACACGGGAAGCGTATCTGCAAAGCCCGCAGGGGCGGCTGTTTGCGGCTGGGAAAGGCGGTGCCGTATGAACGTGTTGGAAAAGCTGATCTTTTACTGGAACTATCCCTTTGTCCGCTATGCGCTCATCGTGGGCGTTCTGATTGCCCTGTGTTCTTCGCTGCTGGGCGTGACGCTGGTGCTGAAACGGTTTTCTTTTATCGGAGATGGCCTTTCTCATGTGGCGTTCGGCGGCATGGCCATTGCGACCGTGCTGGGAATGTCCGACCATATGCCGCTGACGCTGGCCGTGACTGTGGCCTGCGCAGTCCTGTTGCTGCATACCGGACAAAACACCCAAATCAAAGGTGACGCTGCCATTGCTATGGTGTCCGTTGGCGCGCTTGCAATGGGCTATCTGCTGATGAATCTGTTCTCGACCTCGGCGAATCTGTCTGGCGATGTGTGCAGCACCCTGTTCGGCTCTACCTCGATCCTGACCCTGACAAAATCGGAAGTTTGGCTCTGCATCGGGCTTTCCATCATCGTGGTCGCAGTGTTTATGCTGTTCTACAACAAGATCTTTGCAGTCACCTTTGACGAAACCTTTGCACAGGCCGTCGGAACCAATGCAAACGGATACAATCTGCTGATTGCCGTTGTCATTGCCGTCATCATTGTGCTGGCAATGAACCTTGTCGGCTCTCTGCTGATTTCTGCACTGGTGATTTTTCCGGCTCTTTCGGCGATGCGCCTGTGCAAGAATTTCCGCGCTGTCACCATCTGCTCGGCGGTATTGTCCGTGAGCTGTGCCTTTGTGGGCATCGTGGCTTCCGTCCTGGCCGGAACGCCGGTTGGTTCGACCATTGTTGCGGTTGACATGGCGGCGTTTGGCCTGTGCTGTCTGGCCGGAAAACTGCTGGGGAGGGCATCATGAAACGACTTTTGAAGGGCTTTCTGCTGCTCTGTGCCGCCGCTGCATTGACCGCCTGCGATGCAAAGCCCGAAGCGGCATCTTCCGTGGCGACGGTCTTGCCGGAGTCTGCATCTTCTAGTGCTGTTACTGCACCCGCCCCGGAACATTCCGTGCAGCTCCCGGAAAGCAGCACTGCTGGCGCAAGCGATATTCACACCAGTATGGATGCAGACATTGACCTGACCTTACTCAGCGATACGGTTGTGAACGCAGAAGTCTACAATATGCTCGTTACCCCGGAGAACTACACCGATAAAATTGTTCGTATGACGGGCGAATATCAGGAGTACACAGATGAGCAGACTGGTGAGCTGTACCATTCCTGCGTCATCTACGATGCGCTTGCCTGCTGCCAGCAGGGAGTGGAGTTCGTGCTGACCGATGGCGATTACCCGGAAGAAGGCACAACCATTACCGTAGTGGGGCGGTATGAAACCTATACTACGCCCTATTATGATTATTTTCATCTGGTGGATGGAGTAAGGGAAAAGTAAATCAAACAAAACGAATCCCGGCAAGTGCCTACCTTGTAGAACACCTGCCGGGATTTGTTGTTATGTTGGGCTTAATCTTCCAGTCTGCCATGCTCACATCCCAGTGACAGATAGTGCTCAATCTCCCCACTCAGCACAAGCTGTGTGTATTCCAGAGGTTTGTTGTACAGCAGCCAGTCCAGTTCTGCCCGCTGTGCCGGGGTGTTGCCGTACTCGTCCTCAATGGCGATGCAGTCGATGGCAACGGCAGAGCCGTCCGTAAACCGGGATTCTACCCGGTTGGTGTCCATGTTGTAGCGGCAGGAAAGCAGGTTGTTCATAAGAAAACCTCCATGTTCTTCCCATTTGCTTCTTTTGCGGTGGAAAGTTTCGGCTGTCCGTTTGCAGATTTATGAATCCGTTTTCTGATGTATCTCCTTACGAGCCTACATCCATCCACCGCATCTTCAATTTCATCACCAAACCGGAACAACACTCTTTTTGCACTGCATAAATCTTAGCATCGTTTGGCGTAAAATTGGCGTATGGCGTAGTTTTTGCTGGAAATTCACCAAAAGAAAAAGCCTGAAACTTCTCGGTACATCAAGAAGTTTCAGGCTTTGTTTCGCTTAAATTGGAAATTTACTGCTCAATCGGCTTCATCGTGGGGAACAGCAGCACGTCACGGATAGAAGCGCTGTCCGTCAGCAGCATGACCAGACGGTCAACACCGAAGCCGAGGCCGCCCGTGGGAGGCAGACCGTACTCCAGAGCGTTGACGTAGTCGTAATCGACCTGTGCCTTGCAGTCGGGCTCGATGGCCTTGCGCTCGGCGACCTGACGCTCGAAGCGGCCCTTCTGGTCGATGGGGTCGTTCAGCTCGCTGAAAGCGTTGCCGTACTCGGTGCAGTCGATGAAGTACTCAAAACGCTCGGTGAAAGCGGGATCGTCCGGCTTGCGCTTGGCCAGCGGGCTGATCTCGACGGGGTAATCATAGATGAAGGTGGGCTGGATGAGCTTGTCCTCGACGAAAGCGTCGAAGAACTCGGCCAGGATGGCGCCCTTGGTGGGAACCTCGGGCAGCTCCACATGGTGCTCCTTGGCAGCGGCGATGGCGTCCTCATCGGTCTTCCAGTCGTTGAAGTCAACGCCGGAATACTTCTTGACGGCCTCGATCATGGTCAGGCGCTCCCAGTGGCCCATGTCGATCTGCTTGCCCTGATAGGGGATGACCAGGCTGCCGCAGATCTTCTGAGCGAGGCGCTTATACAGCTCCTCCACCAGGTCCATCATGCCATGGAAATCGGTAAAGGCCTGGTACAGCTCGATGCTGGTGAACTCGGGGTTGTGCTTGGGGTCCATGCCCTCGTTGCGGAAGATGCGGCCCACCTCGTACACACGGTCCATGCCGCCCACGATGAGGCGCTTCAGGTACAGCTCGGTCTCGATGCGGAGCACCATGTCCATGTTCAGGCTGTTGTGATGGGTGTAGAAGGGACGTGCGGACGCACCGATCTCGAACGGGGTCAGGATGGGGGTATCGACCTCCAGGAAGCCCTTCTCGTCCAGATAAGCACGGATCTCCTTCAGGATCTGGCTGCGCTTGACAAAGGTCTCCTTGACCTCGGGGTTTGCGATGAGGTCAACATAGCGCTGACGATAACGCATCTCGGTATCGGTCAGGCCGTGGAACTTCTCGGGCAGGGGGCGCAGGCTCTTGGCCAGCAGGGTGATCTCCTCGGCACGGGCGCTCAGCTCGCCGGTCTTGGTGCGGAACACCTCACCCTTGACGCCGATGATGTCGCCCACGTCCAGCTTCTTGAACGCAGCGTAAGCGTCGTCGCCCAGCTCGTCACGGCGGACGTAGAGCTGGATGTCGCCCTTATCGTCGCGCAGATGGGCAAAGCTTGCCTTGCCCATGACGCGCTTGGACATCAGACGGCCAGCCAGTGCGACCTTTTTACCGCTGTCGGTCTCGTTGGGCAGGTCCTTGAACTCTTCCTTCAGGTCAGCAGAGTAAGCATCCTGAGGGAACTTGGTCAGGGTAAAGGGGTCGCAGCCTGCAGCCTGCAGGTCTGCCAGCTTCTGGCGGCGCACCTGCACCTGCTCGCTCTCAGACAGGCCCTGTGCGGGGTTCTTCTTCTGTTCTTCCATAATTTCCTCCCGCTTGGCTCAGTTTGCAGAGTGGGTGATGCCCAGCACCTTGTAGTTGACGGTATGGCCGGTGGGCAGCAGGACTTCGGCGGTGTCGCCGACAGCCTTCTCCAGCAGGGCGTGGCCCACGGGGCTCTCGTCGCTGATCTTGCCGTTCAGGGGGTCGGCCTCGGTACGGCCCACGATGTCGTACTCCTCGGTCTCGTCCTCGCCCTCCATCTGGATGGTGACGTGAGTACCGACAGAGACGTTCTCAACGCTCAGCTCGCTCTCGTCGATGACGACAGCGTTCTTGACCATCTGCTCCAGCTCGGTGATGCGGTTCTCGACCAGACCCTGGGTGTTCTTGGCCTCATCGTACTCGCTGTTCTCGGACAGGTCGCCGTGGCTGCGGGCTTCCTTGATCTCTTCTGCCAGCTCCTTGCGGCGGACAGTCTTCAGGTATTCCAGTTCCTCCTGCATTGCCTTCAGGCCAGCAGCGGACATCTTGATCTCTTGTGCCATTTGGAAATCTCCTTATCTATTTTTTGGGGTACGGCAGAGTGTCATAAAACATAAAACCGCACACGAATGCCATTTTGACTTATTCATTATAATAGCAAGCCGCGGCCTTGTCAATAAAAACTGCCGCCCTGCGGGCCAAAAAGGCCGCAAAAAAGCCCCGCCGACAGAGGGAAGTGCCGACAGGGCTTGGAAAATGTCTTATTCAACCTCTCCGTCACGGCTTCGCCGCGCCACTGCCCGGGTTGCGGCTCCCAGCGTCTGCTTCGCTTTCGCTCGCATCCTACTGGCCGCTGCCCCAACAGCTCCTCCCTGTTTCCGCCACTGGCGGCGGTCGTCGCTGTTGCCCCTATAAAGGGGAGGCCTTGGCATGTCGGGCAGAGATGGCTTCGTCCGGAGACAGCCGGGCGCTGTTCTCATTGGCAGGCTCAATCTTCACCAGACTCGTCCAGGTTGCCCAGCTTCCTGGCCTGTTCGACCACGGCGGGGACCAGCATCTCAGGCAGGATCTCATAGCGGGCGAACTCGGTAGTGAACCAGCCGCGGCCCTGAGTGGTCTGACGGATGAAGGTGGTGAAGTTGGCCAGCTCAGCCAGAGGCACTTCGGCGATGATGGTCTGCAGGCCGTCCTCGTCGGGTTCCATGCCCAGCACGCGGCCGCGGCGCTTGGTGACGTCGCCCATGATGTCGCCGGTATTGTCGTTGGGGACATGAGCTTTCAGGGTGTGGATCGGCTCGAGGATGACGGGGCCGGCCTCGGGCATTGCGGCCTTATAAGCCAGCTTTGCAGCCATGATAAAGGCCATTTCGGAGCTGTCCACGGGGTGGTAGCTGCCGTCCAGCAGGGTGGCTTTCAGGCCGACCACAGGATAACCGGCCAGCACGCCCTTCTCGGCGGCAAGGCGGACGCCCTTTTCAACAGCCGGGAAGAAGTTCTTCGGCACGCTGCCGCCGAACACCTTCTCTTCGAAGACGACCTGCTCGCTGTCGCAGGGCTCGAAGTTGATGACGACATCGCCGAACTGGCCGTGGCCGCCGGTCTGCTTCTTATGACGGCCCTGCTTCTGGCAGGCCTTGCGGATGGACTCGCGGTAAGCGATACGCGGAGCCTCGAGGCCGATCTCCACGCCGAACTTATTCTTCAGCTTGGCCTTGACCACGTCGAGGTGCTGCTCGCCCAGACCGCCGATGATCTGCTGATGGGTCTCGGCGTTGTTGACGTAGCTCAGGGTGGGGTCTTCTTCCATCAGGCGGGCCAAAGCGCTGCTGATCTTGCCCTCGTCGCCCTTCTTGGCGACGGTGACAGCCATGAACAGGCTGGGCTTCGGGAAGACGGGTGCGGGCAGCTTGACCACGCGGGAAGCGTCGCAGAGGGTGTCGCCGGTCTTTGCGCTGACCAGCTTTGCCACAGCGCCGATGTCACCGGCACCGATGCTCTCGGCCTCAGTCTGCTTCTTGCCCAGAACCGTGAGGGGCTTGCCCATCTTCTCGGTCTCGCCGGTGCGGGCGTTGACGAGAGAAGCGCCTGCGGTGATCTTGCCGCTGACGACGCGCAGATAGCTCAGCTTGCCCACGAAGGGGTCGGCCACCGTCTTGAAGACGTAGGCCACGGTGGGGGCGGCCTCGGAGCAGGTCAGCTCGACGGGCTCGCCGTTTGCATCCTCAGCCAGAACGCTGTTGTGCTCCGGGCTGGGCAGCAGCTTGTGCATATTGTACAGCAGCATATCCAGAGCCTGCTGGTTGACGGCGCTGCCGCAGAACACGGGGGTGATGAGGCCGTCCTTGACGCCCTTGCGCATCCCCTCAACGATCTCCTCGGTGGTGAATGCCTCGCCGCCGAAGAACTTTTCCATCAGCTCGTCGTCGGTCTCGGCGATGGCCTCGCTCATGGCCTCGATCAGGCCCTGGAAGCGGTGGCCGATGTCGGGCAGGTCCACCTGCACCTGCTTGCCGCCCTCATACTTGAAGGCCTTCTGGCTGAACAGGTTGATGTACACGGGGGTGCCGTCGTCGAGCTTGGCCGGGACGACGCAGGGGCAGACGGTGGAGCCGAACTTGATCTTCATGTCCTCGAGGATCTTGAAGTAGTTCGCGTTCTCCAGATCGCACTTCGAGACAAAGACCATCGTGGCCTTGCCGTTCTTGCGGGCCAGCTGGAAGGCCTTTTCTGCGCCGACGGTCACGCCGCTGCGGCCCGACACGCACACCAGCACGCTCTCGGCTGCACGGATGCCCTCGTACTCGCCTGCCTCAAAGTCGAACAGGCCCGGAGCGTCGATGAGGTTGTACTTGATGCCCTCATACTCCACCGGCACGACCGATGCCGACAGGCTGGCCTTCCGCTTTGCTTCCTCGGGGTCAAAGTCCGAAATCGTGGTGCCGTCCTCGACCCGGCCCATACGCTCGGCAGCGCCCGAAAAATAGACCAATGCCTCGGTCAGCGTCGTTTTGCCGCTGCCGGCATGGCCCGCGATCAAGATATTGCGGATGTTGTTGCTTGCGTATTTCATATCGGTTTTTCCCTCATTTCCGCCGCACGGAGCATTCTCTCCGTTTTTGTGGCATATTTTACAAAGATAATACCACACTTCAAACGATTTTTGAATATTTCATTTGAAATTTCCGGCTTTTACCCTGCCAAACTTCCCGGCTTTGTTTTGTGCATATTGTCATTTTGCCCCCGGCAGACAGCAAAAAGCCCCGGCGGGCTGCAAGCTCGCCGGGGCCGGAGGCAGTTTTTATTGGGAATCAGGTGGTCAGGGTCTTGGGGGCAGCAGTCTGCGGGATGGCAGTTCCGGCAGGAACGGTAACCAGCAGAACATCCTTGCCGTAGACCTTGCCAATAGAGATGCCAGCCTTCTCAACACCAGCACCCTTCAGCAGGCTTCTCAGAATATCCACAGCCTCGCTGTTGCCGCTGAACTCGCCCTGCTGGACGAAGTCCTTCTGCAGGAGACGCTTCAGGCCCTCCTTGCTCACATGTGCAGCCTGGACCTTCATCAGGTACGGATACTTCTCAGTGCCGCTGCTGACCTGATGGCCGCCTGCGCCGTTGGTCCAGATGTAGAGGTCGTACTTCTTATCGGAGCCTGTCGTAAAGGAGTAGTCGGTCATCGTCTTAAACCCTTCGACGACCTGGTCCAGGCCAGTGCCATCATCCAGATTGATTTGACCACTGGTGACCTTTTCAGTGATCATCTGAAGGCCGCCCATCAGCTTCTCGGTGTCCTGAACCATAGCGGCATCCATCTTGATGTCGAAATCCTTCAGGGCATCCTTCACCTTCGACGATTTGCTGCTGCCACACGCCGTCAGCATGGAGACTGCCATAGCGCCCACCAGCACCACAGCCAGAACTTTCTTGAACAGTTTCATCTTGTTCATCCTCCTTGTTTGTTGTTACAACTCGTTGCATTCGCGTCGGCCTCGCCCGGCAGGAATGCTTTTCCCTAGTCTACCCCCCCCCCCCTGGCTGTCAAGATTAAAATTTCACAATTTTTGTTTCTAAAAATTGTATTTTTTGCAACAGAGTCCCGGGGCGGCGGGGCGGGGGCTTTGTTGCAATCAACCTGCTTTTATGGTATGCTTTAGGTGGCCGGGGGCCGCGGCCTGCCCCGCCCCCCAAAAAGCACACCAGACGGAGGTTTTTTGCGATGAAACGCACGGATTACATCAACTGGGACGAATACTTCATGGGCATTGCCCTGCTCACGGCCATGCGCTCCAAAGACCCCAGCAGTCAGGTGGGCGCCTGCATCGTCAGCCCGGAAAACAAGATCCTCTCTCTGGGCTACAACGGCATGCCCATCGGCTGCGACGACGACGCCATGCCGTGGGAGCGGGAGGGCGAGCCGCTGAACACGAAATATATGTACGTCTGCCACGCCGAGCTGAACGCCATCCTCAACAGCGCCCACAACAACCTCAAGGGCGCGCGGGTGTACGTCACCCTCTTCCCCTGCAACGAGTGTACCAAGGCCATCATCCAGTCCGGCATCGCCGAGGTCGTCTACTACAGCGACAAGTACCACGACACCGATTCCAGCGTGGCCGCCCGGTTCATGTTCCAAAAGGCCGGCGTCCGGCTCACCCCCTATCAGCCCAGCGGGCGGAAGGCGGAGCTGGAGTTGTAAGATGTTAAATTTTTTCATAGCACCTTGACTTTTGCATCAGATTGCATATACTAGAAGTAGGCAAAATATCGGTTAGGATTATTGCCATCGGCTCATAAAAGCGAAGCCCCCGGTACTCGGCATACCGGGGGCTTCTTTGTGCTTACTGGCCCTTGTGACAGCTGTCAAGCCACTTGCACAGGCGATCGGCAATCACCTGCGCTATGACAGCTACGATAATATCGGTTAGGATCTGGACCATCCGGCTCACCTCCCTTCTGTTGCCAGAATGGAGAAGGGCAGCGTCTTTAGTATAGCATATTCGACAAAGCATTGCAATTTTTGACAGGTGCGTCAAGTGCTTCCTCTTGACCCCACCTTTGCTCTGTATTATAATAGGGTCTGTGAAAGTATAAATATTCAAATTCCAGTGCATAGAGAGGAATATATACAATGAGCCTTACGAACCGCAGCTTTTTGAAACTTCTCGATTACACACCCGAAGAGATCGAAGGTCTGCTGGACCTTGCCGCCGACCTGAAGGCAAAGAAGAAGGCCGGCATCCGCCACGACGCCCTGCGCGGCAAGAACATCGCCCTTATCTTCGAGAAGACCTCCACCCGCACCCGCTGCAGCTTTGAGGTCGCCGCCCACGACCTGGGCATGGAAGTCACCTACCTCGACCCGTCGGGCAGCCAGATCGGCAAAAAGGAGTCCATCGCCGACACCGCCCGGGTGCTGGGCCGGATGTTCGACGGCATCGAGTACCGCGGCTACGGCCAGAGCATCGTGGAAGAGCTGGCCCACTACGCCGGTGTGCCGGTGTGGAACGGCCTGACCAACGAGTTCCACCCCACCCAGATCCTCGCCGACTTCCTCACCATCCGGGAGCACTTCGGCCGCCTCAAGGGCATCAACTTCGTTTACTTCGGCGACGCCCGCTACAACATGGGCAACAGCCTGATGGTGGGCTGCGCCAAGATGGGCCTCAACTTCACCGCCTGCGCCCCCAAAAAGTACCAGCCGGACGCCGCGCTGGTGGAGCAGTGCAGGGCCATCGCCGCCGAGACGGGTGCGGCCATCTCCTTCGAGGAAGACCCTGCTAAGGCCGCAAAGGGCGCAGACGTCCTCTACACCGACGTCTGGGTGTCCATGGGCGAGCCGGTCGAGGTCTGGGCCGAGCGCATCAACGACCTGGCCGCATATCAGATCAATCAGCAGCTGATGGACATTGCCGGCCCCAAGGCCGTGTTCATGCACTGCCTGCCCGCCTACCACGACCACAAGACCACCGTGGGCAGGGAGATGGGCGAGCGCTTTGGCCGCGACGCGATGGAGGTCACCGACGAAGTCTTCGAAGGCCCCCAGAGCATCGTCTTCGATGAGGCCGAGAACCGGATGCACACCATCAAGGCCGTCATGGCGGCCACGCTGGGTTACAACGGCTGATGGGCGGAGGACATGTTTCGCGCCCCGATTTCGGGATGCCGCAGCCTGACCCGGCCCACCCGCTGACGGAGTTTTACTGCCTGCTGCAGCGGGCCTTAGACCGGGAGGGCGTATTCGCCCTGCCCGCGCTGTATGCGCAGTTCCGCGCTCCGGCCCGGCGCATCTACGCCGACGAGGCGGCGGATTTTCTCACCCTTCTGCCCGATGAGGAAGAGGGCGCGTCCCGTCTGCTGGCCCCGGCGCAGCTGCAGCTGCTCTATTCCTCCCTGCACGTCATGCCGGATGGTGCGCCCGCCGCGCTGCTGCTCACCGAGGAATGCACCCGGACGGTGTACGCTGTCCAGCTGCTGCCGCCCTTCGTCTGGGAAGACCCGCTCCCGCCCCTGCCGGACGCTCCGGCGTCGCTGAGCCTCACCCTCACCATGCGGGACGTGGAAGAGATCGACGCCTGCCCCGCCGCGCTGGGCCACCGTCTCGCCTGCGACAAGGCGGGCAAGCGCTGGCTCCACCACCCCCGGGCCGAGACCTATCTCTCCGAGCGGGTAGCCCTCTTCCAGCGGCTCTACCGATGACCGAACAGAAGCTCTCAGGGTCATTTGCCAAAACATGGCGGCAAATGGCCCTTTTGTTTTTGGCGTATTCATGTTATACTTTGGGTACCTTGTGCGATGCCGGGCGGAAGATTTTTCCGCTCTGCACCATAAACTGCAATAATCGGGGCCGCTCATCCGTATACAGGGTGAATGTCCCCAATCAAAGATGATTTTTCCACCGGGTCCTGCTGTACACAGGACATCAAAGGAGCATAGAACTATGGGACAGCTGACCAAAAACGAGATTTTTGCGCTGGCCGTGCAGCGATACAGTGACACGGTGTTCCGAGCCGCCATGCACAACTGCAGCTGCACCGCCGATGCGGAAGATGTGGTGCAGGATGTTTTCGAAAAGCTGCTGTGCTGCAATGGCCGCTTCGAGAGCGAGGAACACCTGAAAGCCTGGCTGCTGCGTGTGACCATCAACCGCTGCCACGACCTGACCCGCGCCGCCCGCCAGAAGGACACCGAGCTGGACGAGAATCTTCCCGCTCCGGACCAGATGGAAGACGGCAGTGTGCTGGACGCCGTGCGCGCCCTGCCCGAGAACTACCGCAACGCGGTCTACCTCCACTACTACGAGGGGTACACCGCCGCCGAGGTGGGCCGGATGCTGGGCGCACCCACCAACACGGTGCTCAGCTGGCTTCGCCGCGCCCGCGCACAGTTACATACGATGCTGAAGGAGGAGATCGAAGATGAGGTGGTATGAGTACAAGATGGAGGTAGACGACCTTCACGCTTCGGACGACCTGAAAGCAAAGCTCCTCGCCATGCAGCCGGCAGAAGAGGCACCGAAACCCGCCAAGAAACCGAAAAAAGCCATCCACTTTCCCCGCAAGGCTCTGAGCATCGCCGCCTGCGGCCTGCTCTGCGGCGTTGGTCTGTATGCGGCAGTCCACTCCCCCATCAGCCTGCTGCCTGCGGGCGGCGCGGCCCTCAGCTCTGCCCCTGAGACGGCCTCCTACGCCGCCTACTCGATGGACGACGTGAACAGCGCCCTTGCCGCACCCAAGATGGCCGTCCCGGCCGGTGGAAGCGCCGATGCCATGAGCGACCGCGATGCAGGCGGCACCGGCACCCTCAGCGCCGAGGCCGCGCAGACGAGCACAAAGCTCATCTACACCGCCAATCTCACCATCGAGAGCAAGGACTTTGACGCCGCCCGCACCGCCCTCACCGACGCCGTGAGCGCCGCCGGAGGCTATCTGGAATCCAGCAATGAATCCTCTTACACCGGCTCGAGCCGCACCCTCTCCCTCACCATCCGCGTCCCGCAGGACAACTACGCGAGCTTCCTCGAAGCCGCCGCGCAGGCGGGCAACCTCGTGGACAAGAGCGAGCAGGTGCAGGACGTCACCACCCAGTATATGGACATCGAGGCCCGGCTCTCCAACCTGACGGCCCAGCGCACACGTTTGCAGGAACTTCAGGCCAGCGCCGAAAACCTCGCTGACCTGCTGGAGATCGAATCTTCCCTCAGCGACGTCCAGTACCAGATCGAGAGCTGGCAGTCGCAGCTGGACTGGTACAGCCAGCAGGTGTCCTGCTCCACGGTCTACCTCTCGCTGGACGAGGTGAAGGAATACACCCCCACCGAGGAAACCTACCTCTCCCAGTTGTCCAGCGCCCTCCGCAATGGCTGGACGGGCTTCGTCTCCGGCATCCAGCAGCTGACGGTCTGGGTCGTGGGCGTCTGGCCCGTGCTGGTCGTTCTGGCCGCAGCCGCCCTCGTCGTCCGCTTCGTGCGCCGCCGCACCCGCAAGTGATATTCGCTCTGTCGAAGCGCCCCGGAATGGGGCGCTTTTTGTTTTCGGCAGCGGCCTTTTCAAAAAAGTCATATTCTTTTTGAAAAAACGCTTGACAAGTCCCCCGCCTTGTGGTATTATACTTGAGCAGTCAGCGAGAGGCCGACAGCAAAAAGTAAATATCGCGGGGTGGAGCAGTCTGGTAGCTCGTCGGGCTCATAACCCGAAGGTCGTTGGTTCAAATCCGGCCCCCGCAACCACCAAGCATCTTGATTCTATCAAGATGCTTTTTTCTTTTTTGCATACAAAACGAGGGGCCGCACAGCTGTGCGGCCTCTCGTTTGCGTTTATATCTTTTACAGCATCCCGTGCCGACGCTGTTCGGCTTCCAGCTCCTGATTCAGGGCCGCCTTGCGGTGGTCGAGCAGGAGGTCTTTGTTGTACTGGAAATACCGCTCACAGCCGTTTTCGGAAATGAAGGCATGGGCGGCAGGCGAGAGGGTCAGCTCGGTGACGAAGACCACCATCTCCTGACTCTCGGCGAATGCCTGCTCCATGAAGTCGAAGGCCGCTTCCAGCGCAGCGCTGGCCGTCTGCTGGGCGGTGTCCCGGGCATCCGACAGGGTGCCGAACTGGGTACGCAGCACCTTGAAAGCGGCGTCCGCGTCCGGCGCAGCGGCGCGCAGAAGCTCTTTCTCCCAGCTGCGCAGGGTCTTGGCAGTCTGCAAGCGGGCTTCCAGCGTGGGCTTATCCAGCAGACCGGCGGTGCGCTTTTTCTGGGTCTCGGCCTCGTAGTCGGCGGTCATCTGGTCAAAGAGCTGCGCCCAGCAGTTCGGCTCCTGCGCCAGCTCTGCGGGCATCTCGGCAAAGGCTTTCTTCGTCTCCCGCAGGAAGGCATAGCAGCTGTCGGCCGCAGCGTCTGCCCGCCGGGAGGCAGAGAAGCGCGTCTCGAGGCCGGACAGGATCAGGCTCACGAGGCTCAGCTTCTCGTCGAAGGGGGCCTGCAGCAGCCGTGCAAAAGCGGCAGGCTTGGCCTGACCGGCCAGAATGTCCTCCACGCCGTAGTCGTCACGGTACTTGTAGTAGAGGTCGAGGTAGGCCGAGAAGTCCTCGGCGATCTTCTGGTGCTGGATATACTGGCGGATGAGCTCTTCATCGGCCTGCAGGCCCAGCGACTCATAGGTATTGAGCAGGTTGGAGAGGTCTTCCCAGCCGCGGGCGGTGACGAACTGGGTGCCGTCCACGTCGGCGTTTATCTGGTAGAAGTTCTGGGGGTGCAGTTCGAGATAGCTCAGGATCGCGCTGTGGATGTGGGCTGCACGGGCGTAGTCCTTCCAGACCGGCAGATCCGGCTCAATGTCCATCCGGCGGACGCGGTCGAGGGTGACGATGTCGAAATCGCGGACGGACTTATTGTACTCCGGCGGGTTGCCTGCCGCCACGATGACCCAGCCCGCAGGCACGTCCTGATTGCCGAAGGTCTTGCACTGCAAAAACTGCAGCATGGTGGGGGCCAGCGTCTCGGAGACACAGTTGATCTCGTCGATGAAGAGGATGCCCTCTTTCAGGCCGGTGGCCTCCATCTTGGCGTAGACACTGGCGATGATCTCGCTCATGGTGTACTCCGTCACAGAGACGTCCCGGCCGCCGTAGTTGCGCTGACGGATGAAGGGCAGGCCCACGGCGCTCTGGCGGGTGTGATGGGTGATGGTATAGGCCACCAGCGCCACGCCGCACTCCCGCGCCGCCTGCTCCATGACCTGGGTCTTGCCGATGCCCGGAGGCCCCATCAGCAGGATAGGGCGCTGGCGGATGGCCGGGATGGCGTATTCGCCCAGAGCATCCTTGGCGAGGTACGCTTTGACGGTATGCTCGATCTCTTCTTTGGCTCGTTTGATGTTCATATTCTTTCCCTCGTTATCACGAATTGTTGAGGTCACGGTAGAGGTCGTCTTCCTCCGCCAGCGCTTCGGACAGGGCCGAGGCGCTGCGGGCGGCCTCGCCGGTAAATTCTTCTTCGTCCAGCACCACTTTCATTGCCCAGGGCGGCACATTGGCGTCGTCGAAGCGGTCGCCCAGAAACAGAAATGCCGTGTCGTAAGCCGGGCGTCGGGCCGGGTAAGTCCCCATACCGTCGGTAAAATAGAGCAGACCCCGGAGGTTCGAGAACTTCTTCTCGGCGCAGAGCTGGCTGACGTACTCGAAGGCGGGCCGGAAATCGGTGCCGCCGCCGCCCCGCAGCTCGAAGTGGTTCATGGCACGGATGAGGTCGTCTTCGTTTTTGACGGGAATATCCTGCCGCACCGCGTTGTCGGCCTGGATGAGATGGAGATTCATCCGATGGAAGAAATTCTCCCTGCCCTTCAGCAGGGTATACGTCTCGGCCAGAAAGGCCCGCACCAGCTCACCCGAGGTGGAGTAGCTGGTGTCGATGACGAGGGCCAGCTCTTCTATCTTCTTGCTCTCCCGGGTCTCCAGCGGCTCGATGAGGGGCAGGTTGCCGTAGACCGACAGGCCATAGGTGTAAAAGTTCAGATCGAACTCGTCCGGGTCGAGGTGGACTTCCTCCCGGGTGACGCAGAACCGGCGCAGGAAGTCGCCGTAGCTGCGGCGGCTGCGGTTTGCGGCTTTGATCTGCTCCCGCATGGCATCCGCGCCCTCACCGGCCTCTTTGTCCCGGAGTTCCAGCTCGGTCTGCATCCGCTCGCCGATTTTTTGCCAGGTCTTCTGGGGCAGCGGCGCAGGCATCTGCTGGGGCTGTTCGGGGGCATCTTTGGGCCAGAGGCGGTGGTCGTCGGTGTAGAATTCTTTTTCCAGCTGGCGGAGAACGCCGGGCGTCTGCCGCACCAGCCAGCGGTAGATGGGAGCTGCAGCAGCCACTTTTTCCTGCGCGATGATCTCCTCATAGGCGTGTTGGCGCACCCACGTCAGGGGGCGCTGGACGCTCTTGCGGCCAAGACCGTCGATGACGTTCTCCACCGCAATGTCACACGCAAGGTCCCACAGGCGTTTGTCCCGCTTGCCGCGCAGCCAGAGGTGGCGGAAGATGCAGTGGAACACCGTGTGGAGGTAGAGCCGGTTGAGATATTTGGGGTTCTTCTGGTAGAGCCGCAGCAGGGCGCTGGGCTGGTAGCAGAGGATGGTCCCATCCGTCGCCAGCACCCCGCACCTCTCGTCGGCGGTGGGCGTCAGGGCCGAGAGGGCCTGGTCTAAAAAGCGGAAGTCCAGATACAGCCCGCTGCGCACCACGGCCAGCACCTCGCCGCCCATCCGGGCCTGCCACTCTTCGTGAGTCTCGGGCCGGGCCGACTGGAAGGGCTTGCGGGGGTCAAAAAACTTTTCCTTCTCAGAAATCAAAATCATACCTCTTCTTTTGGGGCGCAGCGGCACGCTTTTTGTGCTCTGCGTCGGCCAGCAGGGCGGCAGCTTCGGCATTGTCGGCCTTGGCCGCGAGGGCTGCACCCTCGGCAAAGGCGTCGGCGTCCATCACATCCAGCGCCAGCAGGGCTTTGACGCCCTCGGTGTCCTGCGCCTTGAGCAGACGGGTCAGCACCCGCCCGGTGTTGGTCTTGAGGAAGTCCCGGTAGGCATCCCGGGCGGCATCGCTCAGCTGCCACGGCCAGCGCAGGCGGTCGAAGCAGAGCATCGCCATCACCGAAGCGTCGTCGGCGTCGTGGCCCTGCGGGAAGATGGCGTCGTACTCCGCCGGGAGAAGCTTATTTTCGAGGAAGCACTGCCGGTAGTGGTAGCCCTGCCCCGAAAAGGTGTGGAGCAGGATGTGGGCGGGCGTCTCCTCGATGTCCTCCCAGTAGGCGGGATACCACAGCCCCGCCCGGGGTGCGGCCTCCCCCACCGGCCAGAACAGCGCCCGCACGGCCTCGGTGATGCTGCCCACGAGGGCGAACAGGCCGGTGGCCTGCTCGGGCGTGGCGCGGATGACGAGGTCTTCCAGCGCAAAGCAGTTGAGGAAGACATCGCTGCCCATGGTCAGCTCTCCTGTCCCGGCAGTCAGGCGGCGCAGCCTGCGGCAGTTGTAGAATGTGCAGCTGCCGATGACCCGCAGACTCTCCGGCAGGGTGACTTCTTCCAGGAAGTTCCCGCAGATGGGGTGGAGCTCGTCGTCCTGCGCCGGGGCGGCGGGGGCGTCGAAGTCGAAGCTGTACCGCTCTTTGCCGCTCACATCCCGGCCAAAAGCACGGGTCAGACAGAGCTTGCCGTCCTCGGCCCGCTCATAGCGGCAGATCCTTTCCGGCCCGGGCAGACCCCGGGGCTTTTCGGAAAAACAGTAATCTCCCAGTTCGGTGATGGGCCACTGGCCCTCCCCTTCCGGCGCAGGAACCGCCCCGGGCAGCTTTACGCAGGGCTCGCCGCCGTACACCCGCACAAGGCGGGCCGTGCCGCCCGCCAGCGGCAGAATATCCAGTATCATAACGACTCCTATCCTCAAAAGCAAGGCCCGCCCTTTTGCGCCATATCGGGCCTCAGGCGTCCAGTAGGAAGTGGCCCGGCCTGCCAAAGGCTCGCCCCCTTGGGGGAGCTGGCATCGCGTAAGCGATGACTGAGAGGGCTGCAAAAAAGCTGCCGCACAGACACGCCGTGCAGCAGCTCCGTTCAAAACTTCATCACTGTGCGGCCTGTGCAAGGCAATCGTTCATTGCCGCAAATACCGCGTCGCTGGTCATGGTGCTGCCGGAGACAGCATCCACTCCGACGGTCGAGCCAGCCGCCAGCAGGGAGGCCGACAGCGTCTCTGCCGCCTTGCCGCCCAGCTCCGGCGTCTCGCCGGAAGCGTCGATCACAACATTGGTCACCTTGCCGCCGGTGATGGTCACGGTGACGCCCACCTCGCTCAGACAGCCCTGCGCACTGGCGGTGTAGGTGCCGTCGGTGTAGGTGTCGGCATTATCGGCAGCAGGCACGGTGCCGGTGCTCGAGATATAAAGGGCCAGCACGATGCCGAGGACGACGTCCAGCACCAGCATGAGGATCATGTTGCGGGTCATGTGTTTTTTCATGGTCTGTGAAGTGCTCCTTTTGCGATGTTTGGGGTCCGCTCGTTACTTTGCGGGCTTGAAGCTGTCGCGCAGGGTCACGACACGATTGTACACGCCGGGGTTCTTCGAGTCGGGAGTGAAGAAACCGGTGCGCACGAACTGGAACTTATCGCCGGGCTTTGCGTCGGCCAGAGCCTCTTCCAGCTTGCAGCCCTTGCGGACGACAACGCTGTCGGGGTTCAGATAATCCTTGTAGTCGCTGCCCTCGGGGATGGCGTTCATGTTCGCCTCGGTGAAGAGCTTGTCGTACAGGCGCACCTCGGCATCCACGGCGTGGGCGGCGCTCACCCAGTGGATGGTACCCTTGACCTTGCGGCCATCGGCAGGGTTGCCGTTGCCGGTCTCGAGGTCGGCGGTGCAGTGGATGACAGCGATGCTGCCGTCGGGATTCTTCTCGACGCTCTCGCACTTGACGATATAGCCGCCCATCAGACGGACTTCGCCGCCGACGGTCAGGCGCTTGAACTTCGGAGGCGGCACCTCGGCGAAGTCCTCGTTCTCGATCCACAGCTCCTTCGTGAAGGCGACCTTGCGGGTGGTGGTGTCGTTGGCTTCCCGGTTGGGGTTGTTGGCGATGTCGAAATACTCGGTCTTGTCGGCGGGATAGTTGTCCACCACCAGCTTGACGGGGTCCAGCACGGCGATGCGGCGCTGTGCGGTCAGGTCCAGCTCGCTGCGGATGCAGGCTTCCAGCTGGCGCATATCAATGAGGTTGTCGGACTTGGAGATGCCGGCCTCACGCACGAAGGTAAAGATAGAAGAAGCGGTGTAGCCGCGGCGGCGCAGGCCGCACAGGGTGGGCATCCGGGGGTCATCCCAGCCGTCCACGATGCCCATCTCCACCAGCTCACGCAGATAGCGCTTGCTCATGACGGTGTTGGTCATGTTCAGGCGGGCGAACTCGCGCTGCTTGGGGAACTCGGTGCCAAAGATGTTCTCGATGACCCAGTTGTACAGCGGGCGGTGGTTCTCGAACTCGAGGCTGCACATGCTGTGGGTGATGCCCTCGATGGCGTCCTGGATGGGGTGGGCAAAGTCGTACATCGGGTAGATGCACCACTTATTGCCCTGACGGTGATGCTCGGCGTACTTGATGCGGTAGATGGCCGGGTCACGCATGTTCATGTTGGGGCTGGCGAGGTCGATCTTGGCGCGGAGGGTCTTTTCGCCCTCCTTGAACTCGCCTGCACGCATCCGGCGGAAGAGGTCGAGGTTCTCTTCCGGGGTGCGGTCGCGCCACGGAGAGGGACGGGAGGGCTTGCCTGCGTCGCTGCCGCGGTACTCGCGCATCTCGTCGCGGGTCAGGTCATCGACGTATGCCTTGCCCTCGAGGATGAGCTTCTCGGCATACTCATAGCACTTGTCGAAGTAGTCGCTGCCGTAGAAGATGCCGCCGTTGGGGTCGGCACCCAGCCAGTGCAGGTCCTCGATGATGCTGTTGACATACTCCTCCCCTTCGCGGGCGGGGTTGGTGTCGTCGAGGCGGAGGTTGAACTTGCCGCCGTACTGGTTTGCGATGGACCAGTTGATATAGATGGCCTTGGCGCTGCCGATGTGCAGGTAGCCGTTGGGCTCCGGCGGGAAGCGGGTGTGGATCTCGCGGATCTGTCCTTCGGCGAGGTCGGCGTCAATGATCTCGGTCAAAAAGTTTTTATCTGCCATAGTGGCGTTCCCCCTGTCAGGGCATAGCAAGCCCGGAATTACACGTTTGATACCCCTTATAATACACTATTTCCCGCTTTCCTTCAAGGTGGAAAGCCGAAGTTCCACCTGTTTTCGGCGTCGTTTTGCGAAAAAGCTTTCCCTGTCTCCCGCTTTTTGCAAAAAAAGCGAAATTCATGCTTGACATTCCGCACAAAATCTTATATAATAATCAAGCATTCAGCGAATGCGACAGATAGATAGGGGTATAGCTCAGTTGGTAGAGCAGCGGTCTCCAAAACCGCGTGCCGTGAGTTCGAGACTTACTACCCCTGCCACAAGCGCACAGAGAGTACTCTGTGCGTTTTGTTTTTGTATTTTTCCCGGAATGTCGGACTTTCCAAAACTTTTTTGACATTTTCTGAAATTCGTGCTTGACAACAGCGCGTTTCTCAGGTATAATAACACACGTTCCGGCGGTCAACCGCCAGAAACGATGCACTTGAGCGATCATGGCCCGGTAGCTCAGTTGGTTAGAGCACCAGCCTGTCACGCTGGGGGTCGTCGGTTCGAGCCCGATCCGGGTCGCCATTTGCTGCTATAGCTCAGTTGGTAGAGCGCATCCTTGGTAAGGATGAGGTCTCCAGTTCGAATCTGGATAGCAGCTCCATCGAGAGAAACCACTTGAATCCTTGCGGTTCAGGTGGTTTTTTGTATTTCCGGTCATTTTTACCATCCGGTTTTCTTTTTGCTGCGCAAAAAGGCCCCCGGCACCATGCGGACGTGCCGGGGGGCTTTGCAATATGGAGGAAGCAGGGCGATGCGGTACGCCCCGCCGGGGTAAGTCAGTGGATCAGCTCGTTATGAGCTGCGCCGTTGATGGTGAGCTGAGCCTCGCCGCCGTTGTGGGCAAGCACAAAGGGGGTAGCATCGGGGCCCATGGCCAGCATCTCGTCGATGACAAGGCTGGACTCCCGGCTCCGGGTGCGGAACACCACCACATCGGCACCCTGTGCCTTGATGGCCCGCAGGTCGCCCAGCACAGCGTTGAGAGCGGCATCCTCAGAGGGTACCGCAATGATGTACCGACCATCCACCACAGAGGTCTCGTAGGTCTCTGCGCCGGTCACGGTGTAGTTGGGGGCCGCAGAGGACGAGCCGCCGTTCTCCTGAGGCTCCGGTGCGCCGCAGCGGATGCAGACGCCGTTCTTGTACTCGTGGCCCAGAGGGGCAACGAGATTGGTGCACTCACCGGTCTCCTCGTGGCAGACGCTGCACTTCTGTACCGTGTAGCCGCTTTCCGTGCAGGTGGGGGCAACGGTGGTCTCGACGAACTGATGGCCCAGAGCATTAGCGGTTTTGGTGCGCGAGCCCAATTCCTTGCCGCAGCGGCTGCACTTTGTTACCTTGTAGCCATCCTCGGTGCAGGTGGGGGCAACGATGATCTCGACGGAAGGATTCGAATGATCGCACTCTTCCGGGGTCTGCTCCCCGCTGGTCACCCATTCGCCGTTCTGACGTGTTTGGGTCACCGTGTTCGAGCTGTTATTGCCCATAATGGTCATTTCTATTTTTGCATTGTCCACGATGTCGTTGGCAATAGTAAATCTATTCCTGCCGTTTTCGTGGGTTTGGACAATACTAGTACCCCTCTCACTGGTCGCTCCGCCATTGCCAATGGCAGCGCCTGCGCTATAGTTACCGCTGTCGATGTGCTTCTCGGCACTGCCGGTGGCCTTGACCTGCGCTTTGCCGCCAATGATCACTTCGCCGGTGCCATTTGCGCCGCCGCCGATGCCTGCGCCGCCGCCGTATGCGCTATTTTCTGCCGTTACCTGAGCATTGTCCTTAATGGTGACCTTGGCGCTGCTCTTTTTGCCGTCGTAGATGCCTGCGCCGCCACCGATCACCGCACCGGTACCTTGAGAGCCATATATATATTTTCTATCCTCGGCTTTCGCCTTCACTACTGCATTGCCGGAGATGGTGATCTCGGCTGTGTCGCCAAGACCGCCGCCGATCACTGCAAGGTCAGCACTGCTGCCCCCATATCCACAATCACTTCCGGTATCCACCTTATCCGTAGCGGTCACCTGAGCGCTGCCGGAGATGGTAATGCTGGTTTTCCTGTTTCCATTACTTTCATAACCTTCACCAGTGCCTCCGCCGATGCCGCCATTGGCGTTGACCACAGCATTACCTTTGATCACGATATCTTCAGCCGAACCGCCGCCACTTCCGCTGCCGATCCGGCCCTGGGTATTCACCGTACCGCCATTGATCTCAATATGTTTGGTACTACGCCCGTTAGATCCGCCAATGGCAGCGCCATCCAAATCTGAGCTCACGTTAAGGGTCTGGCTTGTGTCACTTGCCGTAATCGTGAGCTTGCCGGTGCTGACGTCATCGTTTTTCTGGATGCCGGCATCGTGTCCATATCCTTTCAGGGTGTTCTTGCCCTCTACTTTGATCTCCACATCGCCGCTGCCCTGAATATCAATGGCTGCCATGCCACGAACATTCGTATTAGCGGCATTCGGCTGGTCGATGGTGGCATCCTTCAGCTTCAGCTTGACCAGCGTGTTGGCAAAGATCTGGATGATGCCTCTGCGCTCTCCCTCGCCGCTGCTGCGGGCCGGAGCCTTGCGGGGGCCATTGGAGGCGTTAGCAGAGGCATCGTCAGAGGCGCTGGTGGAAGCCACGGCAGAGGCCTTGGCCTCTGGCTTGGGCTGTCCCTCGTCCTCTGTTTTGGGCTCCTGCCCCTCGTCAGCGGAAGCATTCAGCTCCCCGTTTGCAGGGGCATTCTGCTCCTGCTTTTCCTCGTCAGCAGGGTCGCTGTTGTTATCCTTATTTTCGGTCTCGGTCTTCTGCTCAGGGTCAGCCGGATCTTCGGTATCCTTCTGCTCCTGCTTTTCCTCAGCAGCGGGGGCGTTCTCTGCCCCCGGGGTCTCCTCCGAGGTCTCCTCCTTGGCCGGAGCCTTAGCCGGAGCCTTAGCCGGAGCCTTGGCCGGAGTCACAGGCTGGTTTTCTTCCTGCCGGTTCTCCTCAGCGGTCTGCGTAGCTCCACCGGCGGGTTTATAGTTGCCGGTAATCTCGATCTCATCATCTTTGCCGATCGTAGACGATGTTCCGTCGTCCTGCTCCACGGTGATGCCGTCATCCTTCGCCGTGATCACAAGGCCGCCGTTGGCAAGATCAAAGGTGACGACAGCCGCAAATGCCGGGGCGGAAAGGGATACCGCCATGCTCAGGGCCACGGCCGCCGCCGCGACTTGCCGGAGCAATTTTTTTCTTCGCATGATTTTTACCTCCTGTTTTGCATTTTGTGGCTTTTCTGCCAAATTTATTATACCCCCCCCCCCTACCGCCTGTGCAATATGACGGTTGAACAATCTTGCCCCACTTTTTTTAGCAAAAATGACAAAAAACGCCGTTGGCCCGCACCTTTTGTGCAGGCCAACAGCGTTATCGTCCATGTATCCCGGCTAAAATATCACGCTCGTGCGTTTGCCCCCACTGCCCCGCCGGGCCGGAGCAAACAAAAAAACACCCCGAAGCCTTGATGGCTTCAGGGTGTTCTGAGCTGGAGCTGCTATCCAGATTCGAACTGGAGACCTCATCCTTACCAAGGATGCGCTCTACCAACTGAGCTATAGCAGCACACTCACAGCTCAATTATAATACCATAAACTCTGCCGCATTGCAAGCGTTTTTTGCAAAAAAATCTGGCATTTTGCGTTTTTCTGCCCAGATGCAGAAAAACGGCTGCCGTTTTTCCACGGCAGCCGTCTGCATTGTTGAAACTATCACTCGATGAGGCCGTTCAGCAGGGCCAGGCACTTGCGGCTGTGCAGCTTGCGGATGGCCTTTGCCTCGATCTGGCGGACGCGCTCACGGGTGACGCCGAAGTCGCGGCCCACCTCTTCCAGCGTGCGGGGACGGCCATCGTCCAGACCAAAGCGGAGACGGATGACCTTCTCTTCACGGGGGGTCAGGCTCTTGAGAGCCTGATTGATCTGCTGGGCCACCATGGCGCGGTCAGCAGCCTTGCCGGGAGCCTCGGCGTTCTCGTCGGCGACGAAATCCCCCAGAGAGGAATCCTCTTCCTCGCCCACGGGGCTTTCCAGGCTGGCGGGCTCCTGTGCCATCCGCTGGATCTCACGCACACGCTCGACGCTCATGTCCATGGCCTTTGCCAGCTCTTCCGGGGTGGGCTCGTGGCCGTTCTGGTAGACCAGCTGGTTGGTGGCCTGACGCATCCGGTTGATGGTCTCGACCATGTGCACCGGGATACGGATGGTGCGGGCCTGGTCGGCGATGGCGCGGGTGATGGCCTGACGGATCCACCAGGTGGCGTAGGTGGAGAAGCGGAAGCCGCGGTCGCAGTCGAACTTCTCAGCCGCCTTGATGAGGCCGATGTTGCCCTCCTGGATGAGGTCGAGGAAGGCCAGATTGTGGCCCACGTGCTTCTTGGCGATGGAGACCACCAGACGGAGGTTCGCTTCGCTCAGGCTGCGGCGGGCGTTCAGGCCGTCGCGGCGGGTCTTCAGCAGCTCCTGACGGCGCTCCTCGGTCAGGGGGCCGTTCTCCACAGCCTCCATGGCCTCTTCCTCCGCGGCCTTTTCCTCGGCGTCCACGCTGGGCTTCTCGCTGCCCTCTTCGTCGATGTCCTCGGTGTAGCTGCGGCTGTTCTCGTCCTCCTCGAACGAGAAGCGGGCGCTGTTCTTCTTGATGTACTCGGGCGCACCGTACTTCTGGCGGTCGGCCTGCAGGATATGGGCAGCCTCGGCGCCGGCGTGGATGCGCTTGCTCAGGTCAACTTCCTGCTCCGCGCTCAGCAGAGGGATCTGGCCGATCTGCTTGAGGTAGTTCTTGACGGGGTCGTCCAGCAGCTCATCCATCGCAGCCTTCAGGTCGGCGGGGTTCTCCTCGGCGGCTTCTTCCTCGTCGTCGCCGCCCAGACCCAGCTCGTCGCTGTTGTTCTCGGCGTTTTCCACCTCGGCGATGATGCTGTCCACATCCAGATTCACATCGGCGTCGGCCTCATCCTCGATGATTTTGATGCCGCGCTCTTCAAGGAGCGTATAGAGCGTTTCCACATCCATCCTGCACTGTGTAGCCAAAGTTTTGGCCTCCTGTGCCGACAGGGTGCCTTCGCCTTTCGTCAACAGTTCCTTCAAAGTCATGCCCATTTCGCTCTCTCCTTCTCACTGCGGGGGAAGCGCCCCGCAAGTGAACTTGTCTCATAGTTTCGGTCTTGCCTTCTTAGATCACAAGACCCCCGTTGACGCCGAACACCTGGCCGGTGATGTAGCCGGCGTCTTCTCCGGCGAGGTACAGCAGAAGCTTTGCCACCTCTTCGGCGGTGCCGAGACGGCCCACAGGGGTCTCTTCGGCCAATGCCGCTTTGTCCTCAGCAGTGAACGAGGCCATCATATCGGTGTCGATGACGCCGGGGGCCACACAGTTCACGGTGATGCCGCTGGGACCTTCTTCTTTTGCCAGCGCCTTGGTCAGGCCGATGAGGCCCGCCTTGGCGGCGGAATAGTGTACCTCGCAGCTGCCGCCGGTCTGGCCCCACATGCTGCTCACGGTGAGGATACGGCCCGCTTTGCGGCGTATCATCCCGGGCAGGGCCAGCTGGCAGAGGTTGAACGCACCGGTCAGGTTGACGTCCAGCATCCGCTGCCACTCTTCCGGCGTGATGTCGGTGAACAGCTTCTGCTGGGCGATGCCCGCGTTGCTCACCAGCACATCCACCCGGCCCAGCGCCTGCTCGGCGGCGCGGAAGGCCAGCTCACAGCTGGCCCGGCTGGCCACGTCACACTGGATGGCCAGTACGCCCGGCAGCTCTTTTTGCAGGGCTGCGGCGGCCTCGGCGTTGGTGTGGTAGAACACTGCCACCCGGCAGCCCGCCGCGTAGAATGCGCGGGCCGCTGCTGCGCCGATGCCCCGGTCACCGCCCGAGATAAGGACGGTGCGGCCCTTCGCCGCCGGGGCAGTGCTCTGGGGCTCTGCCGCAGGTTCCGGCTCGCGTTCCGGTGCCGGTGTGTTCTCCGGCGCAGCGCTGACCGGCGTTTCCCTCGTTTCCTGCACCGGCGGTGCGGCCGCAGCCGCTTCTTCCGGCTCGGGCAGGGTCGGCCTGCGCTGTTCTGTCTTCGGCCCGGCGTCTGCAAGGTCAAATGTCAGCTCAAATTCGTCGTTGTACAAGAGTCAAACCCTCCTGTCCACTATTTTCGGCCGCAGCGCCTCTTCGTGTCAAAGCCTCTGCGGCGGGAAAGGAAACAGCTTCCCCCACCCCGCCGGAGCTGCGCTCTGCTCACTTTTTCCGGTCTAGGCCGGCTCTGCGGCGCGCCCGGCGGCATTTGTGTGGTTTCGACAAGTTTCCATTGAATAATATAGCACAATCGGGCGAAAAAATAAAGTGGTCACCGGTGATTTTTTCACGCAGTTCCCACTTTTTTCACAGATTCAGGGGTTCACGGGCGGCTTCCAGCGGGGCTTTGCGGCCCGCCTGGCCCGCAGTGAAACGAAAAATTCCTGCAAAAGCTGCTGTGCCTCATCGGCCCGCAGTCCCTTTTCGATGACGGGGTGATGGTTGAAGGGCTGGGCGAAGAGGTCTGTCACCGAGCCGCAGCAGCCCGCCTTGACGTCGGCGGCGCCGTACACCACCCGCTTGATGCGGCTGTTGATGATGGCACCGCTGCACATGGGGCAGGGCTCCAGCGTCACGAACAGCTCACACTGCCACAGCCGCCAGCCCCCCAGCTTTTTGCAGGCCGCGTCGATGGCCAGTAGCTCCGCGTGGTGGAGGGCGTTTTTCTCCGTCTCGCGGGTGTTGTGGGCGGCAGAGATGATCTCTCCGTCCTTCGCCACGACCGCGCCCACCGGCACTTCGCCCAGCGCAGCGGCCTTCCGGGCCTCTTCCAGCGCCGCGCCCATCAGCTCAAAATCGGTCATCCCATTCCCCTTTCTGCCAGCCGTGCGGCAAACACGAGGCAGTTATTTATAATATGTAACGCGCTGCCGGGCCATACGCTCTTCGCTTTCCGGGCCGCCCAGCCGAAGATGAGCCCCATGCCCAGCGCATAGGCCCGGGCCGTCCAGCTGCCGTGCAGAGCCGCAAAAATCACCGCCTGCACCACCACAGCCCCTGTGCCGCCCAGCGGCTGCAAAAGATAGAGCGCCCCGCCCCGGAAGGCAAGCTCTTCCGCCAGAGGGGTCACAAGGCAGATGCGCAGCGCAGCCCACCCGAGGGCCACGCCCTCGGGCAGAGCCGTCTTTTCCGCCGGGAGCAGCAGCTGTGCTCCCGCCGCCAGCAGCGCCCAGAGCACGGCCGCCTCGGCCAGGACCCGGCACTGAGCCGGAAAAGACGGCTTTTCCGTTTCCCTGATCAGTCTTTTCACGGCGCCCCCTCCTGTCGGCGGACATTGTACCATACTGCCGCCCCGTTTTGCAAGCAGTTTTTCGTTCATTCGAAGAAATTTCACTCAAAAGATTGACATACCGCCCGGCGTTCTGGTATACTTTGTACGACTTTTTTATGGATTTGTCGTTTTACCAAAGACACACGATGAACGCACCCATGGAGGTACGAGCTATATGATACGCATTCTTACCGATTCCGCATCCGACATCCTGCCCGCCGAGGCCGCGCAGCTGGGTGTGGACGTCATCCCCCTCAACGTCACTCTCGAGGACGGCACCGTCATCCGGGACGGCGTAGACCTGACTCCCAGCGAGTACTACGAGCACATGGCCGGCTGCAAAAAGCTGCCCACCACCAGCCAGCCCAGCCCTGAGCTGTTCGAAAAGTTCTACGCCGAGGCCGCTGCCGCCGGAGACGAGGTCGTGGGCATCTTCCTGTCCCATGAGCTGTCCGGCACCTATCAGTGTGCGAAGCTGGCCGCAGACCTGGCCAATGTGGACAACGTCCTCTTTGTGGACAGCACCAATGTCTGCCTCGGCGAGGGTCTGCTGGTGCGTATGGCCGCACACCTGAGGGATGAAGGCAGGTCCGCCGTCCAGATCGCCGCCACCCTCGAGCACGCCAAGGAGCACCTGCACCTCGTCGCCGCCATCGACGACCTGAAGTATCTGCGCAAGGGCGGCCGTCTGCCCGCCGCCGTCGCCGTGGCCGGCGGGATGCTGGGCATCAAGCCCCTCATCACCATCAAGGAGGGCAAAGTCGCCATGGTCGGCAAGGCCCGGGGCCTGCCCGGCGCATACGTCGCCCTCTTCAAGAAGATCGAGGAGCTGGGCGGCGTCAATCCCCGTTTCCCCTCTCTGGCCGGTTACACCATCAGCACCCGCGAGGTGAACCCCATCCAGACCTATCTGGTGGACAATCTCGGCCTTTCCGAGCCGCTGGTGCGCCAGATCGGCTGCGTCATCGGCACCCACGCCGGTCCCGGTGCATTTGGTCTGGCCTTCTTTGATAACGGGCTGGTCATCGACTGACAGGATATGATAAAAGGCTGCTGTGCAGACGCACAGCAGCCTTTTTTCGTTTTTATCGCAATTTTCAAAAATAGTGCCTATCGAAATGGCATATTTGCGATATGCAGTTTGCGGATGTTGCTTGTGCATTAAAAACGCAAACTGCTATACTTACAGCATATCCGTGATGAGCTTGCCCAGCAAAAGCACCAGCACCACGAGCATCATGGGGCGGATGAACTTTGCGCCCTTTCTCAGGGCGAAGTGGGAGCCGATGATGTTGCCGACGATGTTGCTGATGGCGCAGGGGATGCCCACCGGAAAGACCACCAGCCCGCTGCTCAGATAGGTGAAGAGGCTGGCGTAGTTGCTGGCGAGGTTGAGCACCTTGGCGTTGCCGTTGGCGGTGCGCAGGTCAAAGCCCATCAGGCTGGTGAAAGCGATGATGGCAAAGGTCCCGGTGCCTGGCCCCACCATGCCGTCGTACAGACCGATGCCGAGGCCGATGCCAAGGGCCAGCAGGGCCTTTTTCAAATTCAGGGTGCCGTCATCTCGGTTCTCGTCCGGGAGGTTGCGCTGCCACAGGATGATGACCGCCGCGATGGGCAGGATGATGAACATCATCATCTGCAGCACCTCATCGCTGAGCATCAGGACGATGTGTGCGCCCAAGGCACTGCCCGCAAAGCTGCCGATGGCGGCGAGGATGCCCACCTTGATGTTCATCGCGCCGTTCTTGAAGAAGCTGGCCGTGGCGAACGTCGTGCCGCAGGCGGCGCTGAATTTGTTGGTGGCGTAAGTATAGTGAGGCGGCAGGCCCGCGAAGAGATAGGCCGGCAGACTGATGAGTCCGCCGCCGCCCGCTGCCGAATCGATAAAGCCCGCAAAGCCGGTCATGAACACCAGAAATGCCATCATCGGCAGGCTGATTTGAATACCCATTGTTATGATTCCCCTTAATATTCCTATTTTTTCCACGATTTTACTTGTACAGCTCACCCTCGCAGGCCAAGATCTGGTCGAGTATCATCCGGGACACCCGGGCGCCGTAGACCATGGAGGGATGGTCATTGTACTCGATGATGTCGTGGAAGTCCTTGTTCATCAGGACGATGACATACTCGCCGTAGGGGGTGTGGACGATGCCGCCGTCGTTGCGGCAGGCATTCATGCTGCCGCTCTTGCTGGCCACCCAGATGAGTTCCGGCTCGCCGGTCTCCTCGCAGTCGAGATAGAACTGAGGGAAGTCGTGGGTCAGCATGGTATTGTAGTGCTGCTGACGGAAGATGGCCAGCATCTCGGCGCTGGCCTCAGCGCTGACGAGCGTTCCCTTTGCCACCTGCGCAAACAGTGAGGCGTAGTCCCGGGGCGTCGTGGTGCCGAGGTCGTTGTAAAGATCAAAGTGGAGCGGGTTATGCAGGACGGTGTGGGCAAAGCCCATTTCCCGGATGCAGGCGTTGATGGTGTCCAGCCCCAGATAGTCGATGACCATGTTGGTGGCGATGTTGTCGGAGCAGATGATCATCATGGTGGCGGCGTCTTTAACTTTCAGACTCGCGCCCACGCCCAGCGCCCGGAGCATACCGGAACCGTCCACAAAGTGCTCGGGCTTGTAAGTGATTTTTTCCTCGAGGCTGGCTTTGCCCCGGCTGGCCTGCAGATACAGGGCTGCGAGGATATATGCCTTGATGGTGGAAGCCGTCTCAAATTCCTCGTCAGCGCCGATCTCGACCGTGTGGCCGTGCAAGTCGTCCACAAAGACGCTCATCTTGCCCTGATAGGAATACAGCTCGGCGGCAATACGCTTTTCCAGCGTCATGTTTTTATCCATTTTGGAATCTCCCTGTCGTTTTATACATTATTTAGAGGTTTTCTTCGAAGAACCGCCGGGCGTTGCGGTAGAAGATGGCCTCCACCTCGTCCTCGGTGAAGCCCTCGCGGCGGAGTGCGTCGGCCAGCAGCGGGAGCTTGGAGCAGTCGTCCATTTCCAGCTTGCCGCCGATGCCGTCGAAGTCACTGCCCAGACCGATGATCTCAATGCCGCCCACCTGCTTGAAGTGGGCCGCGTGCTTTGCCATCAGGGCCGTGGTGCTGCGGCAGAGCTTTTCTTCGGGCTGGTTGTCGAGGAAGCCGCTGCAGTAGTTCAGGCCCACGAGGCCGCCCTTGTTGGCGAGGGCGCGGATCATCTCGTCGGTGAGGTTGCGGCAGTGGGGTGCGAGAGCGCGGCAGTTGGAGTGGCTGGCCGCAAAGGGGCGGGTGGAGTGCTCCACAATGTCCCAGAAGCCCTTGTCGGACAGGTGGCTCACGTCTGCGATGATGTGCAGACGCTCCATCTCAGCCAGGAACTCGAAGCCCTTCTCCTTCAAGCCCGTCTCGGTGTTGGGGGCGCAGGGCCAGATGTTGTGGCCCCCGCCGGGGACGACGTTGGGGCTGGCAAGCTCGTTCTCGTGGTTCCAGGTCAGGGTCATCATGCGGACGCCCAGCTCGTACATCCGGCGCAGCACGCCGATGCTGCCCTTGCAGCAGCCGCCCTCCTCGATGGTGAGCATTCCGCTGATCTTGCCCTCGGCGGCGTTCTTTCGGATGTCAGAGGGTTGATACACCGGAGCAATATCCTCCGGGTATTTTTCCATGATGCGTTTGAAGACGTCGATCTCTTCCAGCGCCGTCACCAGCGGGTCGGCACCGGGGGTCTTGTCGCCCAGATTGACAAAGGCGGCGAAGCACTGCAGCATATAGTCGCCCTTTTTCAGTTTCTGCAAGTCGATATGCAGATCATTCTGTGCAAAGCTCTTGGGCGCGCCCGCCTTTTCGGCGTAGCGCAGCTCACTCAGGGTGTCACAATGTAGATCAAAGACTTTCATTTTTGGTTCTCCTTTGATAGAGGGAAGATGCTTCTTCCTTTAAGCTACGTTCTCTTTTGCGTGCCAAAAGAGAACCAGAAAAGCACCAGCGTCGCGCGCCTGTGCGCGGGGCAGAGCGCTTTTTCATTAAGGCTGATTGTTCTCTTTTGATGT
>OGGO01000079.1_pt1 | contig 115163 bp, 98 predicted proteins | sample 1571231 | NCBI WGS metagenome assembly OGGO01 (sample SAMEA2582036, study PRJEB24529) | metagenome | biome: Human gut stool | place: China | collected 2011 | reverse complement strand
TCAGAAGTCATTCTTTTGTCTCAGCGCTTGGCGCTCAAGTATAATACCACACCCCGGGGCAGTTGTCAACACTTTTTGACATCTTTTTTCCAAATTCTTTGCGGAGCAGAAAACGCCCCCGTTTTTCTCCTATTATAATCATCTCCTTTTCTTGACAAGGCGGCGGGCAAAACGTATTATGAAGTCATCCCAGTATCCTGTATGATGTAGCTATACTTATTATATAAAGGAGAAGTGCCATGTCCTGTGTCGATATCCGTGGCTGCCGCATCGGGGAGGGCCGCCCCAAGGTCATTCTGCCCATTGTGGAGCGCACCCAAGCCGCTATTCTGGAAAAGGCCGCACAGTTTTCAACATTGTCGGCCGATTGTGTGGAATGGCGAGTAGACTGGTTCGAAGACTTTCAGTCTCCTGCTGCCATTGCCCGCTGCGTACAGAAACTGCGGGTCGCCCTGCGGGACAAGCTTCTGCTGGTGACCTTCCGCACCAAGGCAGAGGGCGGTGAGCAGACGCTCTCCCATCCCGAATACCTTGCCTTTCTGCGCCTGATCCTTGACACCGACTGCGCCGACCTGCTGGACATTGAGTTCTTCACCGCCGGGGCAGACCTGACCAAGCTGGTGGAGCAGGCGCATTCCGCCGGGGTTGCGGTAGTGTGTTCCAGCCACGATTTTGCCAAGACCCCGCCCCGGGCAGAGCTCGTTTCCCGCATGGTGCAGATGCAGCAGGCCGGAGCCGACCTGCCCAAGCTGGCCGTGATGCCCAGGTGCCGCAGCGATGTGCTGGAGCTGCTGGCCGCCACCGCTGAGATGGCAGACCATCACCCGGAAACGCCGGTCATTACCATGAGCATGGGGGCGCTGGGCGCGGTGAGCCGTCTGGCTGGGGAGACTTTCGGCTCCGCCATGACCTTTGCCAACCCCGGGCAGGCCAGTGCGCCGGGGCAGGTGTCGCTTGACATCGTAAATGAAGTGCTGGATGCACTACATTTGTAACCAACAAATCGGAATTTGTGGAGGAAACAAACATGGAAGATAATAAATCAACGAATGTCAAGAAAACGGTAAAATCAGGAATAACTTTTGGAAGTGCATTAGCTATGGTTATTAGTTATACAACGTGGAAGTCTGTCGGTTGGGCGATTTTTCATGGATTACTTAGTTGGGTATATGTCATATATTTCCTTTTACGTTACTAAATCCCAGTTTGTCGCACATCCTGCCTAAAACACAAACCGGAACGATCTTCCCTTTTTCGGGTGGATCGTTCCGGTTTTTATGTTATATTGAAAATCGTTTTATGCCAGCTTGGCTTCCAGACGCTCACGGATGGCCTTGATAAAGCCCTCGCTGTCCACGGCGGTGGGGGTGATGCCCTCTGCCAGACCGCACAAGTCCTTGGTCATGATACCCTCGTTCAGGGTCTGCAGACTTGCGGCTTCCAGTGCCTCGCCAAAGTGCACCAGCTCCGGCAGGTTGTCCAGTTCGCCGCGCTTCTTGAAGGCGCCCGACCATGCAAAGATGGTGGCCATGGGGTTGGTGGAGGTCTTTTCGCCCTTCAGATACTTATAGTAATGGCGGGTGACGGTGCCGTGGGCAGCTTCGTACTCATACTTGCCGTCCGGGCTGACCAGCACACTGGTCATCATAGCCAGCGAGCCAAAAGCGGTGGAGACCATATCGCTCATCACATCGCCGTCGTAGTTCTTGCACGCCCAGACAAAGCCGCCCTCACTGCGGATAACGCGCGCCACGATATCGTCGATCAGGCTGTAAAAATAAGTGATGCCGGCAGCTTCGAACTTTTCCTTGTACTCGGCATCGTAGGTCTCCTGGAAGATATCCTTGAAGGTGTGGTCGTACTTCTTGGAGATGGTGTCCTTTGCGCCGAACCACAGATCCTGCTTCACATCCAGTGCGTAATTGAAGCAGCTGCGGGCAAAGCTGCGGATGGAATCATCCTTGTTGTACTGACCCTGCAGCACACCGGCACCCTCAAAGTCAAAGACGGTAGCGCGCTGCTGGCCGCCGTCGGCGCCGGTGAACACCAGCTCTGCCTTGCCTGCACCGGGAATGCGGAACTCGGTGCACTTATACACATCGCCGTAGGCGTGGCGGGCGATGGTGATGGGCTTTTTCCAGTTCTTGACCACCGGCTGGATGCTGTCGATCATAATGGGTGCGCGGAACACAGTGCCGTCCAGCACGGCGCGGATGGTGCCGTTGGGGCTCTTCCACATCTCGTGCAGCTTGTACTCCTCCACGCGCTGAGCGTTGGGGGTGATGGTAGCGCACTTGACCGACACGCCGTACTTCTTGTTGGCGAGGGCGGCATCCATGGTCACCTGATCTGCGGTGGCATCGCGGTTGGGCAGACCCAGATCGTAGTATTCGGTCTTGAGATCCACAAAGGGGAGGATCAGCTCGTCCTTGATCATCTTCCACAGGATGCGGGTCATCTCATCGCCGTCCATCTCCACCAGCGGGGTCGTCATCTTGATCTTTTCCATAACAGAGTTCCCTTTCCTCTATTGGTTGTGTATTTTATGCCCCGGGCAGGGGCGTTCCGGTTATTTGCGGTAGGCGGCTGCCAGCTTTTCAAAGGCGGGCAGGCTGCGCTTTACCTTTTCGGTGTCGATGCAGTAGGCAAGGCGCACATAGCCCTTGACCCCAAAGCTGTCGCTGGGCACCAGCAGCAGATCGAATTCACGGGCTTTCTGGCAGAAGGCGTTGGCATCCTCTTCCAGTGCCTTGGGGAAGATATAGAAGGTGCCGCCCGGGCGCTCCACTTCAAAGCCCAGCGCGGTGAGCTTTTCGTACAGCAGCTCCATATTGGTCTGGTAGACCGAAAGGTCGCTGGTCACCTTCTGGCAGCGGCTGACCGCCCGCTGGATGATGCTGGGCGGGCAGTTGTGACCGGTAAAGCGGGAGATCTGGCTCATCATGTCCACAAGGATATCCTCGCCCTCGCACCCCGGGCGCACCGCCACATAGCCCAGACGCTCGCCGGGCAGGCTCAGGCTCTTGGAGTAGGAGAAGCAGGTCAGGGTGTGGGGGTAGAACGCCGCCGGGTAGGGCACAGTCTTGCCGTCAAACACGATGTCCCGGTAGGGTTCGTCACTGACCAGAAAGATATTGTGTCCGTACTGGGCGCTCTTTTCGGTCAGAATCGCCGCCATACGGGTCAGGGTATCGGCAGAGTAGACCACGCCGGTGGGGTTGTTGGGGGTGTTGATGAGCACACAGGTGACCTTTTCGGTCAGCATCTGTGCAAAGGCATCCAGATTGGGCTGGAAGGTGGGTGCCTGCGGGGGAACCACCCGCAGCACCGCGCCGGTGCCCGCCACATAGGGGCCGTACTCCGGGAAGTAAGGCGCAAAGGTCAGCACCTCGTCCCCGGGCTGGGTCACCGCCCGGATAGCGTGGGCGATGGCACCCGCCGCGCCGGTAGTGGGGAAGATGTGCTTTTGCGCATAGGGCAGACCGAAGGTCTCCGCCAGATGCGCCGCCACAGCGGTGCGGAAGCCCGGGTCGCCCTGACTGGGGCAATAGCCGTGCAGGCTTACCGGCTCCTCCTGTGCCAGCAGGGTCTGCATGGCTTCGGTAAACTCCGGCGGGCAGGGCACGCTGGGGTTGCCCAGTGAATAATCGAACACGTTCTCGCTGCCGATCTGGGCAGCGCGCTGTCTGCCATACATGAAGGTCTCGCGGATGACGCTTTTGTTGTTCAGCATGGCGCGGTAGGTTTCGTTCAGCATACTACTTTCCCTCTGCTTTCCTTATGGCAACACCGCACAATTCCCGCCTTACGGCTTAAGCACCACTCCGGCGGCTGCGGCACGGCATCTGCGTTGCCAAAATGCTCGATAATACACAAAGTATTATCTGTGCTTTTGGCTTAGCATCTGTCGCACCTCGCTCGCCGTATCGGCACTTAGAATTATGCGGTATTGCCTTATATCGCAAAGCCCGTGCGGGGCGGCTCCCCCTCATTTATGAGCCGCAGCCGTATAGCTCTGTTCCAGCTTGATGATGCAGTTATAGGTGGGGTCCTGTTCCTTGATGAACTGCTCCATCTGGGTCAGCAGTTCCACCTTGTCCCCGGCATAGCCCGCCGGGAGCACCAGATCAAAAAGCACATTGGTGTGGGTCTTGCCCGGCACGATGCGCAGATCGTGCAGTGAGAGCGCCGGGTCCAGCTGACGCAGCTTTTCGGTCAAGCGGCTGCGCAGCACCCCCACGGCGGCGTCCGAGGTAACGATGGGGTCATAGTGGATGGTCACCATCAGGTGGTCGTTTTTCATAAAGTCCCGCTCGATGTTGTCGATCAGGTCGTGCGCTTCCAGCGGGTCCTGCTCGGCGGGCAGCTCCACATGGATGGACGCAAACTGGTGGCCGGGGCCGTAGTCGTGCACCATCAAATCATGTACGCCCAGCACGCCGGGATAGCTCATCACAGTCTGTTCGATATGCTCCACCAGATCTTCGCTGGGACTTTCGCCCAGCAGCGGGCTCAGGGTATCCATCACCAGCCCCCAGCCGGAGATCAGGATAAACATTGCCACGCCCACGCCCATCAGGCCGTCCAGCACGTCCCAGCCGGTCACCCGGCAGAGGATGGCAGCCACCAGCACGGCAGCAGTGCTCAGCACGTCGTTGCGGCTGTCGGCGGCAGTGGCGATGAGGGTCTCGGAGGAAATGATACGGCCAATGGTGCGGTTGAAGCCGCTCATCCACAGCTTGACCAGAATGGACACCACCAGCACCGCCACAGTCAGCCAGCCGAACTGCACCGGGGTGGGGTGCAGCACCTTGGTGACCGACTCCTTCAGCAGGGAAAAGCCGATACCCAGAATGGTCACGCTGACCACCAGCCCCGCCAGATACTCAAAGCGGGCGTGGCCGTAGGGATGCTCCGCATCCGGTGCCTTGGCGGCCAGCTTGAAGCCCACCAGACTGACGATATTGGAGGAAGCATCCGAAAGGTTATTCAGTGCATCGGCAGTGATGGCGATAGAGCCGAACAGGGTGCCCACCACGAATTTGCCCAGACAGAGCAGGATATTGCACACCATGCCCACCACACTGGCCAGATTGCCGTAGGCGGCACGGACGCGGGGATTCTGCGGAGAATTGGGACGGCGTATAAAAAGACGGATCAAAAGCTGTGTCATAAAAGCTCCTTTCGGGCTGCGCATTTTCAGCGCACCCAATGTCCCTCTAGTATAGCATTTTACTTTATGGTTTTAAAGGCGTTTCAAAAATTTCATCCCATTACGCCGGATATCAAACCGGGTCACAGTACAAAAAGCCCCGGCGGCCTTTGTGGTCGCCGGGGCTTTTCGGAGATTTTGGGACTGTCTGTTCACAGTCTCTTGTAATTAAGGAGGAGTGCTCAGGTTTTTATCACAGGATCGGGCTTTCGAGGTCGCCGGTATCGGCGATGCCGTGCTTCTCGGCGTAGCCGGTCAGCATCAGGGTCAGCGCGCCGTCACCGGTCACGTTGCAGGCGGTGCCGAAGCTGTCCTGCAGGGCGAAGATGGCCAGCATCAGAGCCGTACCGGCGTTGTCGAACATCAAAACACCGGTGATCAGACCCAGAGAAGCCATGACAGTGCCGCCGGGCACGCCGGGAGCGCCGATGGCGAAGATGCCAAGCAGCAGGCAGAACAGGATCATGGTGCCAACGCTGGGCAGCTTGCCGTACAGGATCTTGGAAACGGTCATGCAGAAGAACACCTCGGTCAGCACAGAGCCGCACAGGTGGATGTTGGCAAACAGGGGGATGCCAAAGCTCACCATGTCCTTACGCAGGACCTTGCTCTTGCGGGCGCACTCCAGCGCCACACCCAGCGTAGCGGCACTGGACATGGTACCGACAGCGGTCAGATAAGCGGGGCCGTAGTGACGCAGCACTTCCCAGGGATTCTTGCCGGAGTAAGCACCGGCCAGCAGGTACAGCACAGCCAGCCAGATGTAGTGACCGGCCATAACGATGACGATGATCTGCAGGAAGGCGGGCAGCTGATGGGTGATGGTGCCCTCGTAGCTCAGGCCGCAGAAGGTGGCGGCAATGTAGAAGGGCAGCACGGGGATGATGACCTTGCTCACGATGTCCAGCACGATGTTCTGGAACTCGCTCAGGAAATCGCAGGTCAGCTTGCTGTTGGTCCAGGTGGCAGCCAGACCAACCAGAACGCTCAGCACCAGAGCGCTCATGACGCTCATGATCTGGGGAATGTTCAGCTCAAAGACGACGCCCGGCAGCTCGCGCAGACCGGCAACATTGTTGTCGATGGACAGGTGGGGGATCAGGCCGTAGCCTGCGCCCATGCTCATGAAGGCTGCGCAGACAGAGGACACATACGCGATGACGATGGCCACTGCCAGCAGGCGGGAGGCGTTTTTGCCCAGCTTGGTAATGGACGGAGCAATGAAGCCGATGATGATCAGCGGCACACAGAAGGTGATGAGCTGACCCATGATGTACTGCAGGGTCACCACAACACCCATGATGCTCTCGTTGAACACCTGACCAAGGATGATACCAACAAAAATGCCCAGCAAAAGCCGGAAGGGCAGACTATTGAACAGCTTTTTCATAACTTCAGTACCTCTTTCTTTTTGCCCCGGAAAGGGCCGGGTGGGGAGACTTATTCCGTCTCCGGGAGGTGTTTGTTCAGCATCAGATCAAGGATCACGCTGTCGCTGGTGCCGTGGGTGCTCAGAGTGGCAAAGTTGTCCAGCGTATATTCCACATTGTGCTCCACGATGCCGTCGGTGCTCTGCACCCGCACGCCGCGCACACCCATGGCAGCTGCCTGACAGGCGGCGTTGACGCAGGTGGAGATCTTCAGTGCGCAGTCGGCCTTTGCGCCGTCGCAGACCATGCCGGTGATGTTGCCCACCATGTTCTGGATGGTGCAGCACACCTCGTGGTAGCCGCCGCCCAGCAGATAGGCAATGCCGCAGGCTGCGCCGGTGGCAGCAACCGTTGCACCGCAAAGGTTGCTCAGGCGGCCAAACTTGGCCTTGATGCGGATCGCGATCAGGTTGGAAAGGGTCACGGCGCGGAGCATTTTCTCCTCGTCGATGTCCAGCCAGCGGGCAGTAGCTACGACAGGCATGGTAGCCGTAATGCCCTGATTGCCGCTGCCGGAGTTTGCCACCACCGACACCGGCGCGCCTGCCATGCGGGCGTCCGCACCGGCAGAAGCAGCGACCATGGCGTTGGTGGTCAGATCGCGGGTCATCAGACCCTTGCGGCAGTTCAGCTCCAGATTGCGTCCAATGGCAAGGCCGTATTCCTTGGCAAGACCCTCGTCGCTGATGGTCGTGTTCACCTGTACGGCGCTGCGGATGATGTCGATGGGGTCGTGCAGGGGATCCAGCTCCTCAGTGCAGTAATCCCAGATGGAGCGGACGGTCAGAAATTCTGCGATCTGCTCCGGGGTCACCACATCGCTGTCCCCGACGGCGGCAGAGTCGGTGTGCTGCTTGTCCAGCGTAGCCACGCCGTCCTGCTCCACCAGCACCACGTTGGTGTGCAGGTCCCGCACCACTGCGCGGCCGGTGTGGCCGTCAGAAGTGACAAGCACCTCAATGTAGAGCTTCTGCGGCACCTGTGCCACCTCTACCTTGACCTTGCCTGCCCCGACAAGGGCTGCGGCTTCTTCCATCTGCTCCCGGGGCACATAGTTCATGACCTCCAGCAGGTGGACGGGGTCGCCGCCTACGGCACCAATGGCGGCGGCGTAATCCATGCCCTGATACGAGGTGCCCGGAATGCCCGCCGACATGGCGTTTTTGATAATATTGATGCTGGCGCGGACGGTCACGGCTTCTACCCGTGTGCCGCCTGCCTTGCGGAGTGCTGCGCCCGCCTCTGCGGCGGTGAGAGCAACTGCGCCGGGCTCCGTACAGCCCGTAGCCAGCTCCATCTCACTGTTCAGGATGCGAACGAACATCTGTTTATCCATTTGGTTCACCGTTTCTTTTCTTCCCGTGCGGGGGAACTTACTTTACAGCAATGCACTCGATCTCCAGCGGAGCGTCCTTGGGCAGCTTGCCCACCTGCACCGCGCTGCGCGCGGGGTAGGGCTGCGCAAAATACTCGCCGTACACCTTGTTCATCTCTGCAAAATCGTTGATGTCCGCCAGAAACACCGTGGTCTTGACCACATTGGCCAGCGTCATCTCCTGCTGTGCCAGGATGGCCTGGATGTTCTTGAGGGACTGTGCCGTCTGGGCGGCGATGCCTTCCGGGATCAGGCCGGTGGCCGGATCGATGGGCAGCTGCCCGGACACATAGACGGTCTGCCCCGCAGCGATGCCCTGCGAATAAGGGCCGATGGCGGCGGGAGCATTGGGGGTAACGATCACTTGCTTCATCCGATTTTTCTCCTTTTCCATTTGTCGGCACTGAAATCAATTTTCCGAAAAAGGCTTCCCCCGGACGGGGGAAATCTGTCCCCAAGGGGTGAAGGCTTTTGCACCGGGTCAATCTTCAAAAGTTGAATTCCGTGTTTTTCGGGAAGAGCTGTCCTTCCCTTGCTGACACTATCCTAACGCAGTGAGAATATTTTGTCAATAATATTTTATTACCATAAGAATAAATTGTCACGCATGACAAAAACCGCCGATAAATCCCATCAATTTGACGAAGAAGATGGATACAACGCGCCTTTTTATTGTAAATTTCTGTCATTTCTGCTATGATAGCAGTAGAACCCGCGTGATAATTTTTTCTCACGCTTTCCAATGGTACAAAAAGAGGTGAACGGGATGGACGCAAGACTTGAGCCTTATCGCGTAGTGGTATCCTTTCTGGGCGAGGCGCTTGGCCCGGACTACGAGGTGGTGCTGCACGACCTTACCAGCGAGGACGGCACCATTGTTGCCATCGTCAACAACCATATCAGCGGACGCACCGAGGGCGCGCCCCTTTCCAACATGGCGCTGCGCTTCATTCAGGAGCGGATGTATGAAAAGCAGGATTATCTGGCGGGCTATCAGGGTGCTTCGCAGGCCAAAGGGCGTCTGCGCTCCTCCACCATGTTCATCAAGGACAACGGCCAGCTCATCGGGATGCTCTGCGTCAACTTTGATGCCGGCAAGTACAGCCGCATCGCGCAGGAGCTGCTTGCCCTCTGCGGGGCGCATACCGAGCCATCCTCTGCCGGCATCGGGGTGGAAAACTTCGTCAGTTCCCTGCCGGATGCCGTCCAGAACGCCATTGCCGAGGTGACCGGCAGCGCCGGGCTGCCGCCCGACCGGCTGACCATGGAAGAAAAGATCCGCATCGTGGAGTCTTTGCACCACGCGGGCATCTTTTACATGAAGGGCGCTGTCAGCGAGGTCGCCGCCCAGCTGGGCTCTTCGGAAGCCACCATCTACCGCTATTTGAGCAAGCTGAAGTGACTGCCCTCAACAGCGCAAGCCCGGAAGGTCTGCAACCTTCCGGGCTTGCGTTTATTTTTAGCAGCCTTCTTTTTCAGCCAGCTTGCGGCCCATCAGCACGCCCATGACCGAGGCCATCATCAGTCCGCGCGTCCAGCCGGAGGAGTCGCCCAGACAGTGCAGACCCTGAATGTTGGTGTCAAGGTTCTCGTCCATCTTCACCTTGTTGGAGTAGAACTTCAGCTCCGGGCTGTACAGCAGGGTCTCGTTGGCGGCAAAGCCGGGCACGACCATGTCCAGCATCTTGATGAACTCGATGATGTTGGTCATGGCGCGGTAGGGCATGGCGGCGGTGATATCACCGGCTACGGCGTCCTTCAGCGTGGGCTTCACGTTGGACTGTGCCAGCTCCTTCTGCCACGTGCGCTTGCCGTCCAGAATATCGCCGTAGCGCTGCACCATGATGTGGCCTGCGCCCAGCATATTGGTCAGCTCGCCCACCTTCTGTGCGTAGGCGATGGGCTGGTTGAAGGGCTCGGTAAAGTTGTGGGACACCAGAATGGCAAGGTTGGTGTTCGGGCTCTTCTTTTCCTTGAAGCTGTGGCCGTTGACCACCGCAAGGTCGTTGTCGTAGTTCTCCTGCGCCACAAAGCCGCCGGGGTTCTGGCAGAAGGTGCGCACCTTGTTCTTCCAAGGCTTCGGGTAGCCGATGAGCTTGGACTCATACAGCACCTTGTTCACCTTTTCCATCACCTCGTTGCGGCACTCCACGCGCACGCCGATATCCACGGTGCCGGGCTTATGGGCGATGTGGTGCTCTGCGCAGAGCTTTTCCAGCCAGTCTGCGCCGCGGCGTCCGGTGCCGATGACCACCTCGTCCGCGTACACGGGCAGCAGGCTGTCGCCATCCTTCAGCAGAACGCCCTTGCAGCCGTCCTCTTCCAGAATGATGTTCTCGCACTCGGTAGAAAAGCGCATCTCCACGCCGTTGTCTGCCAGATAGTTCTGGATGGCAAGATACAGCTCCTGCGCCTTCTCAGTGCCCAGATGGCGGATGGGGCAATCCACCAGCTTCAGACCCGCGTGGATGGCGTTTTTGCGGATCTCCTTGATGTCCTCGCCGGTGTAGATGCCCTCCACATGGGGGTCGGCGCCGAACTCCAGATAAATTTTATCGGTGTAGTCGATGAGCTCCTGCGCAAATTCCTCTCCAATGAGGGTGGGCAGGTCGCCGCCCACCTCATAAGACAGGCTCAGCTTGCCGTCCGAGAACGCGCCCGCACCAGAAAAGCCGGTGGTGATGGCGCAGGTGGGGCGGCAGTTGATGCAGTGGCCTACCTCTGCCTTGGGGCAGTGGCGTTTTTCCACCGGCTTGCCCTTTTCCACCAGCAGCATCTTCTTTTTGCTGCCGTGGCGCAGCAGCTCCACAGCGGTAAAGATGCCGGCAGGGCCCGCACCCACGATGATCAGATCGTACTTTTCCATGATTTTGTTCCTTTTCCTATTATAGATTTGCTTGTTTATGCTTTTGGGCAACGTGCTCGCCCTCTCAGTCAAAGCCTGTCGGCTTTGCCAGCTCCCCCAAAGTGGGAGCCCTTGGCAGTCCACGCAAACTTCATCTCTTTGCCAAGGCCTCTCCCTTTGAGGAAAGACTTCCCCCGCACCGGGGGAAGATGTCGCGCAGCGACAAAAGGGGGAGTGTGTCACCGTAGGTGACGGAGAGGGCGAGGTCGTTTCCCTTTACTCCCGCTCCTCCTGTTCCACGGTGGCGCTCTCGTCCACATGGTCCAGTTCCACGGCGGTGGCTTCTGCGTCAGTGCGTGTCACGTCCGGGGCAACAACACCGTCTCCGTTCAGATCCTCGCCGGTGATGCTTTCCAGCACGGACTGGGTCTCCGGGTGCAGCTTTGCAAAGCGGCGCACTGCCAGCACGGTATACAGAGCGCTGAGCAGGTTGATGGCACCTTCCACGATCAGGATGACGCCGATGGCCATCACCAGCGTTTCCATGGCACCGAAGGGGTTTGCGATCAGGATGACGCCCAGCACCACGCTGAGCACCGGCAGCAGCAGAAAGCCCTTCCAGCTGTCGTAGCCGCAGCGGCGCAGGTCCAAAGCGTTCTGCACCCGGCCAATGGCGTCAAAGATGACGAACAGGCCGAACACGATGGGCAAAATGCTTACCACGATATCGCTGCGCAGCAGCAGAAAAACGCCCAGTGCAAGGCAGACAAGGCCGGAGATCAGGGTAAGCTGGCTCTGGAACACCCCGCGCTCCACCACAAAGTAGCGGATCAGCTGCACCGCTGCGCAGGCCAGCACCACGCCGCCCAGCGCGTAGCAGACGATGTTCAGCGCCGTGCCGGGCTTCATGACCAGAAAAATGCCCAGCCCGACATACAGCAGGCTCATGAGGATCAGATTCCACTTCAGCTTTTTTACCATAGAGATCACGTTCCTTTCGTTTGCAGAGCCATTGCCCGCACCCGGGTCAGTGGTACAAGGGTGCGATGGTGGTTTTGTTGATACGGGCATAGAAGGCCAGACTCATCAGGATGCTGACGACTTCCGCAATGAGGAAGGCCCACCAGACATTGTTGACGCTGCCGGTCTGTGCCAGCAGCCACGCTGCCGGCAGCAGCACGAACAGCTGGCGGCAGACCGAAACGATCAGGCTGAAGATGCCGTTGCCCAGCGCCTGAAACACCGAGCTGAGCACGATGCTGACGCCCGCCAGCAAAAAGTGCAGGCAGATGATGCGCATGGCCGGGATGCCGATGGCCAGCATGGCGTCGCTGGCGGCAAAGATGCTCAGCACCTGCCCGGGCGCAAACTGGAAAATGCAGAAGCCTACCAGCATGATGCCTTCGGCGTAGCACACCGCCAGTTTGATGGTCTTTTTCACGCGGTCCGGTCTGCGGGCACCGTAGTTGTAGCCGATGATGGGCACCATACCGTTGTTCAGGCCGAAAATGGGCATGAACACAAAGCTTTGCAGCTTGAAGTAGACGCCGAACACCGCCACCGCCGTGGCAGAGAAGGCCATCAGGATCAGGTTCATGCCGAAGGTCATCAGGCTGCCCACGCACTGCATGGCGATGCTGGGCAGACCCACCGTGTAGATGCGGCCGATGGCCTTGGCACTGGGGCGGAAGCCCTTGAAGCTGATCTGGATGTCCGGGTTTTTGCGGGTGTTGAAGTACAAGGTCATGCCTGCGCCGCAGAACTGACCGATGACCGTTGCCACCGCCGCGCCGGTGGTGCCGGACAGCGCCTGCCCGCAGTAGCCGAAGATGAAGATGGGATCCAGAATGATGTTGACCACTGCACCCACCAGCTGGCTGATCATGCTCAGATGGGTGCGGCCGGTGGCAGCCAGCAGCTTTTCGCCCATGGTCTGGGTGAAAATACCCAGACTGAAGATGCAGCACACCGAAAGATACTGGATGCCCTGCTGCGCGATCACAGCGTCGCTGGTCTGGGCGTAAAAGTAGGGCTTCATGCAGGTAAGGCCGATGACAAAGAACACCGCAAAGCTGCACAGGGAAAGGAAGATGCCGTTTTCTGCGGTGGCGTTGGCGCGGCGCTGGTTCTTTTCGCCAAGGCTCTTGCTCAGCAGGGCGTTCACGCCCACGCCGGTGCCCACGCCTACGGCGATCATGACATTCTGCAATGAAAATGCCAGCGACACGGCGGTGAGGGCGCTCTCACTGACATGGGACACGAACACCGAGTCCACCACGTTGTACAGCGCCTGCACCAGCATGGAGATCATCATCGGGATGCTGAGCTTGAGCAAAAGCGGGTTGATCTCCATGGTGCCCATGATATTTTCCCGCACCTCGGCGGGTGCGGTCTGCGATTGATTTGTTTTCACGATTTCTCCTTGCCGGAAATGTGGGCAGGGCGCAGAAGCGCCCTGCCCACGTTCTGTCGTTGTTTCTTGGGTCTTGCCGGGTTTTACAGCGTCTTTTCCTTTGCGGCGGCTGCGTCCAAGATCATCTTCACGCAGGTCTCGCGGCCAAGGGCGGCGTTAATGGCCAGATCGTAGTTGTGGGCATCGCCCCAGCGGTTCTGGGTGTAGTAGTTGTAGTAGGCCGAGCGGTTGCGGTCGGTCTTTTCCACCTCTTCCTTGATGCCCTTTTCGTCCTTGGCCTTTACCAGAGGGTTGGTCTTGGCGTACTGCAAACGCCACTCCTTGGGTGCATACACGAACACCCGCAGCACATCCTTGCGCTCCCGCAGGACGTAGTCACCGCAGCGGCCAAGGATCACGCAGGGGCCTTCCTCAGCCAGCTGCTTGATGATACGGCTCTGCAGAATGAACACCTGATCGCCCAGCGGCAGCTCGTTGCCCATGGTGTACAGGCTGTACAGCAGGCTGTGGGTATGCCGTTTTTCGCTGGCGGCAACAGCCTCCTCCGACAAGCCGGAGTTCTTTGCTGCCATGGTGATCAGCTCCTTGTCGTAAAGCTTGACGCCCAGCGCATTTGCCACATCCTCTGCGATGTAGCGTCCGCCGGTGCAGTACTCACGGCCCAAAGTGATGATCGTCTTTGCCATAATGTGTTCCTCCTGTTTCATATATCGCCCTGAAAAAGCTTACGGCTGTGCCGGGGCGTCCCCGGTCTGGCCGCTGGCTTGGGGTTCTGTGCTCGCGGGCGCGGGCTTCGGCTTCGGCAGCCGTACCTCTGCTACCCGCATGGTGCCGGTCTGGTCCACTGCATACACACTGCAGCGCCCGCCTGCGGCCAGCAGCTCCGGCGGCAGCTGTACCCCGCCGTCCTCGGTGCGGGTACAGCGCAAAAAGGTGCGGTGGGCGGTGGTGGCGTGCGCCACGCCGTCGTGGGGTGCACAGGCGATCCAGCCGGAAAAATCCTCCGGCAGGTCTGCGGGTTCTCCCCGCCGCTCAAAGTAGTAAGTGCCCGGCTGGGTGCCGGCGCGCAGGTCGCACCGCAGCCGCCGGGGACGGTCGGCCTCAGCCTCCCGCTGCTTTGGCCGCAGGGCAATGGCCTTGCCGGTAAAGTAACGCATAAAATCCACCAGCGCCATGGTGCAGTTCACTGCGCCGTCAGTATCGGCGGTAGGGTCGTTCAGCAGAACGAAGTCTGCCATTACGGCGTCATTGTGACCGAAACCGTGCAGCCCCATCCACAGCCGCGTCGGGTCGCGCTGGCCGCGCACCCGCCGCTCCACCTGCACTGCCACCGAGCAGCCGTCGTGGATCTGCTCCCGCAGGTCGGCAAGATCCATCCACGCCTGCCAGCAGGGGTAGCCGCAGCAGCCTGCGGCGGCCGCCGCAAAGGCGGTGTTGCCGGTGCTGCGGGTGCTGCCGTCCTCCATGGCGTAGGCCACTTCCTCCGGCAGGATATCCTCGCCCCAGCGGTTCATCAGCGCAGCCATGACCAGCGGCAGATCCATCTCCCGCCCAAAGCTGGGGTCGTGGGCAGAAAGGCAGTATTCCGGCAGATAGAGCCGCCGGTTCAGCGGGTGGCCGTTGCGCTTTTCCCACGCAAGGGGGCGCACCGCCGCCGCCAGCAGACGCACCGCCGGGGTGACTTTATCGTTGTTGGTAGAAAGGTTCACCTGCAGCTGCACGCCGGTGCCGCCGCCCGGGGCGGCTACCGTGACGGTATCGCCCATCAAAAAGATCATGCCGTCCTCGCTCTGGCTGGACACGCTGCACCGGGGGTAATCCGGTGCCCACTTGCCAAAGCTCATCCAGCTTGTCCACGCCCCTGCTGCGTACACCCGGCAGCGCACCTCCACCATGGTGTCCCGGGGTGCGTGGGCGTTCCAGCTGACGTTCAGGTTGCAGAAGGCCGGCATGGCAAATTCCGGGGTGGTGTAGCTGCCGTACAAAAGGCTGCGCCCGGCCACGCTGTCCAGCACCAGTGCGCCGTTTTCCAGCGCAAGGTTGTCCAGCTGCCCGCGGGAAAAGGTCTCCGTCCCCTGCAGCACAAGATTATTCCGTTGTTCCATGGGACATCGCTCCTTTCCGCAGTGTCAGCGCTTATTCCTCCGGGGTGTCGTCATCGGCGTAGTCCTCTTTCAGGGCGGCTTCCAGCTCGGCGTCCTTCATTTTGCGGATGTTCTCTTCAATGTGGAACACCCGGTCGATATCACCGTACACGATCTGGCAGGACACCTCGGTGACGAACCAGAAACCGAAGATCAGCATCAGGAAAAGGCCCAGCGGCATACACAGGATCACCACGCCCCAGAACAGCACCTGCACGATGGCGGCAGCCAGTGCGTGGGGCAGAAAGGCGATCATGCAGTTGATGCTGTTTTTCAAAGTCAGGCTCAAAGGCTGATCCAGCAGCACCACCTGCGGCCACATATAGGCAAACAGCATCTGGAACAGCACCAGATTGAGCACCGTAGCCACCCACAGCGGGACGCCCACGTTGGTGCCGTGGTACAGCATATTGAAGCAGAAATAGACGAGGAAGATCTGCAGCGTGACCACTACGGTGTACAGCACGCCCGGCGCAAGGCTGGCTTTAAAGTTGCGCTTGAACGCCTTGCGGTAGGTCACCCACCAATAGCCCGCCTCGTCGCGCAGTGCGCGCAGGACGGTATCGTACATTCCTGCCAGTGCCGGGCCCGCCAGCAGACCGCCTACGGCAGCGCTGCCCAGCATCACCGGCAGGCTGTTCTGCAAAAAGCCGATGTACACCAGACAGATGACCGGTGCAAACCCGATGCAGGTCAGCAGGTTTGCAAGGAACATCCCGTTCATATCACGGCCTACAAGCTCAAAAAAGCGGCCGATGCCGGTCTTGCGGGGGGCGTCCTTTTCGACACCCTTTCCGGCCTTGAAATCGTTGGCAGAAGGAAAAAGACCCATAGTAACTGCGGTACCTCTCTTACGTTTTTAACCGGCACCGCAGGCGTTTTGTCTGGAAAGTGCCATTGTGCTGGCTTTACAGATATAAATATACCCGTATTTTGTCAACTTTGCAAGATACAACCGGGCGGAATTGTAAAAAAACTTTTATCTCTCCCTTTTTTGTGCAAAGTGTGCTACAATGACAATGGCATTTTTTGCAATAGGAGGAAACTATTATGAGCATTCTTCGCACCATTGCGATGTTTATTTATCTGTTCGGTTACATGATCCTGCACTACGGCATCCTGCGCCGCGCCGAGCGCGCCGCAGCCGCCGGAGATACCGCCACCGTGGAGCAGATCGTGAACCAGCATATTCCCCGCTGGAGCCGGGGCATCTTAAAGGTGACCGGTGTGTCCCTGTCCGTGGAAGGGCTGGAGAATATTCCCAAGGACCGCCCCTGCGTATTCGTAGCGAATCACCGCAGCTACTACGACATCCCTTTGCTGCTGGCCGGGCTGGAAAAGCCCCACGGCATCCTTGCCAAGGAAGAGCTGGAAAAGATTCCCCTGCTCAACCGCTGGATGAAGCTGCTGGGCTGCGTGTTCGTGCAGCGTGACGATGTGCGCGCCTCGGTGCGGGCGCTGAACGATGCCACCGCCATCGTGGAGGGTGGCCGCAGCTTCGTCATCTTCCCCGAGGGCACCCGCTACAAGGGCGAAGAGGGCGGCGCGGGCGAGTTCAAGGCCGGCGCTTTCCGCATTGCGGTCAAGACAAGTGCCCCGGTGGTGCCGGTGGCCGTGACCGGTGCACGCGCCCTGTTTGAGAGCAATGGCAACCGCTGCCGCCCGGGCAGTGTGCGCATCAAGATCATGCCCCCCATCCAGACCGCCGGCATGAGCAAGGCCGAGCAGAAGCAGCTGCCCGACGCCGTGCGTCAGAGCATTCTGGCTGCACTGAAGTAACAGCACTTTCCCGCCCGTTTCATCACACAGGAGAACTATTTTATGGCAAGCTACCGTTACGAACGCGACATCGACCCCAAGGACCTCAAGCCCCGCAAGGAGCGGCAGTACAGCCGCAAGGAGCGCTGGGCAAACTGGTGGGACTACAACCTGAAATGGGTGCTCATCTTCGGCATTGCCGGTGCGTTCGTGGCGTACTGCTTTATCGGGCAGTATTTCCTGACCACCCACCCGGATTACAACGTGGCGGTGGTAAGCCCTTACTACCTGCCCGAAGCCACCGTCACCGCCCTGCAACAGCAGCTTGCCGCCTACGGCGAGGACTGCAACGGAGACGGCAAGGTGGTGGTAAAGATCAACCAGTACACCATGGCTTTCAACAGTGAGGACTCGGACGCCTATCTGGATATGGCGGGCACCACCAAGCTTTCCACCGATATCCAGAGCTCCCTCAGCTCCATCTTTATCCTTTACGACCCCGCAGGCTTCCAGCAGACCACCGGCACTTTGCGGTATCTGGACGGCCATCTGCCCAAATCCGATGCCGACAGCGACTGGTGGAACATGGTCTACCGCTGGACGGATTGCCCGGTGCTGACCGGGCTGGAGCTGGGCAGCTACACCTCGGACGCGGTGCAGAGCGCCAGCGGCGACAGCCAGCAGCTGCTGGCAGATTACTATATCGGCATCCGGGGCGCATGGCTGAAGGAATCCGCTTCCCTGCTGGAAAACAGCGAGCCCCTTTGGGCAAGCCTGACCGCCGGGGCGGTCTCCACCGCCGGGGAGGGGCATTAAAGATGCGCTTCCGCATCAAAGCCGGCGGCGCTGCCGTGCACATCACCTTTGACCGCACTCCCAAGCCCCAGCCGCCCGCGCCGCCTGTCCTCCGCGCCGCAGACCTTGATAACCCCTACGGGCGCTATTACGGCAAAGCCCGCAGCTGGGAGGATATTTTGAAGAATAAATAGTTACCCCCTCAGTCGCCTACGGCGCCAGATTCCCCCTTTTGTCACCTACGGTGACATCTTCCCCCGGAGCGGGGGAAGTCGGCCCTCAAGGGGACGCCTTCAGCAGTGGCGGCAAACTTTCCGGCAGCGCAAAAGCCGTCCCCTTGGGGAAGGTGTCATCGCGCAGCGATGACGGAAGGGGTAACCCCTTAACGCACCCACCGTTCGTTTTCCCTGCTTTTCAGGGCGCAAAAACGGGCTGTGGGTGCGTTTCTGTTTTCTATTTTCGTCTTTTTACCCATGGATGATTTGAAATTTTCTCCACCCTCAAATGGAGGGCGGTTTGTTGTTTCTCTGTCCCGGTTATGGTATACTTACTAGGTATCCCCGCAAAAACCGACCAAAAAGGATGTGACCCCCATGGACGCACTGGAACAAGCCCGTGCCGAGATCGACACGGTGGATGCGCAGCTGGCTGCGCTGTTCGAGCGCCGGATGGCTGCTGTTTTACAGGTGGCCGAATATAAGCGGGCGCACGGACTGCCCATCTACGATGCCGCCCGGGAGGCCGCCGTGCTGGAAAAGGCCGCAGCCCGCATTCAGCAGCCCGCGCTGCGCCCTTACTATAAAGACCATGTCCAGCACATGATGGATCTTGCCAAGCAGTACGAAGCTGCCGTGCTGGGGCAGAGCCGCGCCGCCTATCAGGGAGTGGAAGGTGCGTTTGCCCACATCGCCCTCAAGGCGCTGTTCCCCCACGCCGAAGCCGTGAGCTATTCCACGTGGGACGAGGTATTCGAGGCCGTTGCCGCGGGCGAAGCCGCTCACGGCGTAGTACCCTTTGAAAACAGCCACGCCGGGGACGTTTCCGCCGTGCTGGACCTGTGCTATAACCACCCGGAGCTGTGGGTGGTGGACGTGTACGACCTGCCCATCTCCCAGAACCTGCTGGTGCTGCCGGGCACCCAGCTTTCCCAGCTGCGCACGGTGTACAGCCACCAGCAGGCCATCGCCCAGAGCGAGACCTTTTTAAAGCAGTTCCGTCTGCCCGCCACCGCCATGGCAAACACCGCCATGGCCGCAAAGTTCGTGGCAGAAAGCGGCGACCCGACAAAGGCCGCCATTGCCAGCGCCGAGACTGCCGCGCTGTACGGGCTGGAAATTCTGGTGCCCAACATCAACACCGACGGCGACAACACCACCCGGTTCATCGTGCTCAGCCGCGAAAAGCCCACGGCGGGCAACCGGTTCTCGCTGCTGTTCACGGTGGACAACAAGCCCGGCAAACTGGCCGAGGTGATTCAGGTCATCGGTGCCAGCGGCTTCAATATGGAGTCCATCAAGAGCCGCCCCATGCCGCACGTCCCCTTTGAATATTATTTTTACGTAGAGCTGGTAGGCGATGCCGCCGCCGGTGAGACCGCCGCGCTGCTGCGCGAGCTTGACCGCACCTGCCGGACGGTGCGGCTGTTAGGAGTGTATACAAAATGAGTGATTTTATCGGAACCAAGCTGACCATGAATCTGGGTGAGCGCAGCTACGACATCATCGTTAAGCGCGGCTCGCTGGAAAACCTGTACCAGTTCGCCCGGCTGGACCGCCGGGTGGCGGTGGTCACCGACAGCGGTGTGCCCGCACAGTACGCACAGATGGTAGCCGACCAGTGCAAGGATGCCACCATCATCACCGTGCCGCAGGGCGAAGCCAGCAAGAGCTTTAAAATTCTGGAAACTGTGCTGCGGCAGATGCTGGACTTCGGCATGGGGCGCGGCGACCTTGTGGTAGCCGTGGGCGGCGGCGTGGTGGGCGACCTTGCCGGGTTTGCCGCTTCCATCTATATGCGCGGCATCGACTTTATCAACTGCCCCACTACCACCCTTTCCATGATCGATTCCTCCATCGGCGGCAAGACCGCCGTGGATCTGGGCGATACCAAAAACATCGTAGGTGCTTTCTGGCAGCCCAAGCTGGTCATCGTGGACCCGGACACCCTGTCCACCCTGCCCCGCCGCCACTTCATCAACGGTCTGGCCGAGGCCGTCAAGGCAGGGCTCTTGGCTGACCCGGAGCTGTTCTCCATCTTTGAAAAAGAGGACGTGGACGACCGCATCGGCGAGATCATCTGCCGCAGCCTGCGCTTTAAAAAGAGCATCGTGGAGCAGGACGAGACCGAGCAGGGGATGCGCAAGGCGCTGAACTTCGGCCACACCATCGGCCACGGCATCGAAGCCGTGAAGGGCATCAAGGGACGCCGCACCACCGGCCTGTTCCACGGCGAGTGCGTGGCGCTGGGAATGCTGCCCATGATCGAATCCAAGGCGCTGCAAAAGCGGGTGCGCGGCGTGTACCGCCGCTTAGGCCTGCCCACCCGCACCGCCTACGATAAGAAAAAGGTACTGGCTGAGATGCTGCACGACAAAAAGGCACAAAGCGGGCAGATCACCATCATCAAAGTGCCCGGCCTTGGCTGCTGGCGCGCCGAGACCATCCCTGTGGAGGGGCTGCGCCCGCTGCTGGGCATGGAGGACTGACCCATGAAAAACACCTTTGGCAGCGACCTTTCGCTGACCATCTTCGGCGAGAGCCACGGCCGCGCCGTGGGCGCAGTGCTGGACGGCATGGCCGCCGGTGTGCCGGTGGACGAGAGTTTCCTCGCCGCCTGCATGGATAAGCGCCGTGCCCGGGGCGACGGCCTTTCCACCCCCCGGGTGGAAGCGGACACGGTGCAGCTGCTGTCCGGTGTGGTAAACGGCCACACCACCGGCACCGCCATCGCCCTGATGATCGAAAACCAGAACACCCGCAGCGGCGACTACGCCAAGACCGCCGACCTTCTGCGCCCCGGCCACGCGGACTTTACCGCCTACGCCAAGTACCACGGCTTTCAGGATGCCCGGGGCGGCGGGCACTTTTCCGGCCGGGTGACCGCCGCCCTTGTGGCAGGCGGCAGCATCGTGCTTGCCGCATTGCAGCGGGCGGGCATTGATATCACCACCCACATCGCCCGGTGCGCGGATATTGCCGATACGCCCTTTGCGCTGGACGACCCCGCCGCCCTTGCGGCGCAGGTGGGGACGCTTGCCAGTAAGACCGAGGGCTTTGCGGTGCTGGACGCCGCCGTGGAAGAACCCATGAAAGCCGCCATCCGCGCCGCCGGTACTGAGGGCGACAGCGTAGGCGGCGTGCTGGAGACTGCCATCCTCGGCCTGCCCGCCGGCATCGGTGAGCCCTACTTTGACAGCGTGGAGAGCGAGATCGCCCACTTGGCCTTTTCCGTCCCGGCGATCAAGGGCATCGAGTTCGGCACCGGCTTCGGCTTTGCCGGGCTGCGCGGCTCGGAAGCGAACGACGCCTTCCGCATGACAGCGGAGGGCGCGGTGGTCACCACCACCAACCACAATGCCGGCATCAACGGCGGCATCGCCAACGGTATGCCGGTGGTGTTCCGCACCGCCGTCAAGCCCACCCCCAGCATCTACAAGCAGCAGGACACGGTGGACTATATCGCCAAAAAGGACGCACAACTGTCCATTCAGGGACGGCACGACCCCTGCATCGTGCCCCGGGCCGCCATTGTGCAGACCTGCGCCGCCGCCCTTGCGGTGGGCGATCTGCTCACCGCCCGGTACGGTGCCCGGTGGATGACCGACCCCACCGGCTACCGGAAGGAGGACTGAGATGGAATACGGACTCATCGGCGGCAAGCTGGGACACTCCTACTCCAAGACCATCCATGAGCTGCTCTGCGGGTACAGCTACGAGCTGTACCCCCTGCCCACCGAGGCAGACGCCCGCGCCTTTTTGCAGCGGCGGCAGTTCAAGGCCATCAATGTGACCATCCCCTATAAAAAACTGGTGATGGAGTACTGCTCCTTTATCGACCCCCGCGCCCGCGCCATCGGCGCGGTGAACACGGTGGTCAATAAAAACGGCCTGCTCTACGGCTACAACACCGATTATCTGGGCTTTGCCCACCTGTGCGAAGCCCACGGCGTGGAGCTTGCGGGCAAGACCGTGCTCATCTTAGGCACCGGCGGCACCCACAACACTACCCGCGCGGTGGCGCTGGACAAAGGCGCTGCCAAGGTGCTGACAGTCAGCCGCACTCCCGACCCGGAAAAGGGCGAGCTGAGCTACGCCGAAGCCGCCCGCAGCGGCGCACAGGTGGTATTCAACACCACCCCCGCCGGGATGTACCCCAACGTGGGCGTGTGCAGTCTGGACGTTGCCGCCATGCCCGGGCTGGAAGCCGTGGTGGACGTGGTCTATAACCCCAACAAGACGGAGCTCATTCTCCGCGCCGAGGACGCCGGTGTGCCGGTAGCCGTAGGCGGGCTGGAGATGCTGGTGGCACAGGCGGTGTACGCCGCCGAGTATTTCCTTGGCCGCAAGTTCGAGGACGCCCCGGCTGAGGTGCGGCGCATCACCGCCGCGCTGCGCCGCGAGACGCTGAACATCGCCCTTGTGGGAATGCCCTCCTGCGGCAAATCCACCCTTGGCCGCCTGCTGGCAAAGCAGCTGGGCAGACCCCTTGTGGATCTGGACGAAGAGATCGTCAAGGCAGACGGGCGCAGCATCCCGGATATCTTTGCCGCCGAGGGCGAAGAGGGCTTCCGCGCAAAGGAAGCCGCGCAGATCGCCCGCTTCGGCAAGGAAAAGGGGCTTGTGCTCTCCTGCGGCGGCGGCGCGGTGAAACGGGCGGAAAACATCCGCGCCCTGCGCCAGAACGGCGTGGTGCTGTTCATTGACCGGCCGGTGGAAGCGCTGGCTGTGGGCGGCAACCGTCCGCTTTCTTCCAGCGCCGAGGCGCTGCGCACCATGGAAGCCCAGCGCCGTCCGCTGTACCTTGCCGCCGCAGATGCGGTGATTTCTAACACCGGTACGCTGGCCGAAGCGCTGGCAACTGCACAGGAGGCACTGGATGAAATTTTTGATTCTTAACGGGCCAAACATCAATCTGGCGCGCTGGTCTGAGCCCGGCGTACCGGGCGAAGTGGACTACACCGGCCTGATGGACTATGTGCAGGCGGGCTGCGACCAGCTTGGCATTGAAACGGACATCTGCCAGTCCAACCACGAGGGCGATTTGATCGACGAGATCCAGTCCGCCCCGGGGCGGGTGGACGGCATCGTGCTGAACCCCGGCGGCTACGCCCATTACAGCGTAGCCATTCTGGACGCGCTGCGGCTGTGCAGCGTGCCCGCCGTAGAGGTGATGCTGGACGCCCCGGACGAGCGCGAGCCCTTCCGCAAAACGGACGTGGTGTCCTTTGGCTGTCAGGGACATTTTATCGGCGAAGGCCCGCAGGGCTACCTGCACGCCTGCATCTGGCTGGCGCAGCTGCTGCGCACCGACGGCTCCAGTAAGGCACATATCGTGATGTAAAGAACAAACAGGAAAGGAACGACCTCCCATGATCATCTCCACCAAAAAAGGCACTCCTAAAGAAGAGCTGGAAAAGATCGTTGATAAATTCGAAAAGCAGGGTCTGGACGTGACCCTGATCACCGGCAAGGACTACAACGTGTTCGGTCTGGTGGGCGACACCACCAAGATCGATGAGCGGGACGTGCTGGCAAACCCGTGGATTGACAACGTTACCCGCGTGTCTGCGCCCTATAAGCGCGCAAACCGCCTGTTCCACCCCGCAGACTCGGTCATCGACTGCGGCGGCGTGAAGATCGGCAGCAAGGAAAAGATCGCCGTCATGGCAGGCCCCTGCAGCATCGAGAACGCCGAGCAGGCTCTGCGCATCGCGCAGGGGGTCAAGGCGGGCGGCGCGGCGCTGTTCCGCGGCGGTGCCTACAAGCCCCGCACCTCTCCCTACGCCTTTCAGGGTCTGGAGACCGAGGGCATCTTAGACATGGTAAAGGCTCGTGAAGCCACCGGCCTGCCCATCGTCTCCGAGCTGATGAGCGAGGACCGCATCCCGGAGTTTGAGGAGTATGTGGACGTGGTGCAGATCGGCGCACGCAATATGCAGAACTTCCAGCTGCTCAAGGCGGTGGGCAAGATGCACAAGCCTGTGCTGCTCAAGCGCGGCCTGTGCAACACCATCGAGGAGTGGATCATGAGCGCCGAGTACATCATGGCAGGCGGCAACGAGCAGGTCATCTTCTGCGAGCGCGGCATCCGCACCTTTGAAAAATACACCCGCAACACGCTGGATCTTTCCGCTGTGCCCATCATCCACGAAAAGACCCATCTGCCCATCGTGGTAGACCCCAGCCACGCCACCGGCAAGGCCAATCTGGTGGAGCCGATGATGATCGCCGCCGTGGCTGCCGGTGCGGACGGTCTGGAGGTAGAGGTGCACTACGACCCCCAGCACGCATGGAGCGACGGCGCACAGTGCCTGACCCCGGACGCCTTTGCACAGGCCATGGCAAAGTGCCGTCAGGTGGCTTGGGCCATCGGCCGGGAGATGTAAACCGTTTACCCCCTCAGGCGCTGGCGCGCCAGCTCCCCCAAGGGGGCGCCTGAAGCGCTGCCCGGGGGAAATTGCAAAAGGATAACACCGCTATGCTAGTAACCATCAGACCTGCCCCCGGCGGCATCGGGGGCGTGATCGCCGCGCCGCCCAGCAAAAGCATGGCGCACCGCGCCGTGCTGTGCGCCGCGCTGGCTGTGGGGCGCTCCCACATCACCCATCTGGAATTCAGCAAGGACATCTCTGCCACCCTGTCCGCCGCCGCGCAGCTGTGCGCCGCTGTGGACACCGGCGCAGACGATGCCACCGTGCAGGGGCTTGGGCATTTTCTGCCCCTGACCGCCCCGGTGGACTGCTGCGAAAGCGGCAGCACCCTGCGGTTTTTGATCCCCATCGCCAGCCTGACCGGCCAGCCGGTCACCTTTACCGGACGCGGACGGCTGATGGAGCGCCCGCAATCCGTATACGAAACGTTATATCGTGAGCAGAATCTACGGTTCGAGCAATCCCCCGCCGGGCTGACCGTGGAGGGCGCACTGACCCCCGGGGACTACCGGCTGGCGGGCAACGTGTCCAGCCAGTTCATCAGCGGGCTGCTGTTCGCGCTGCCGCAGCTGCCCGGGGACAGCCAGCTGCACCTTATTCCCCCCGTGGAGAGCCGCAGCTACATCGACATGACCCGCGCTGTGCAGGCCGCTTTTGGGGTGCACAGCCGCTGGCTGGACGAAACCACCCTGTTGCTGCCCGGCGGGCAGCAGTACCGCCCCTGCGACTACAACGTGGAGGGCGATTACAGTCAGGCCGCGTTTCCGGCAGTGCTGGGCGCGGTGTGCGGCGGGGTGACTATCACCGGCCTTGCGCCGGACACCCTGCAGGGCGATGCTGCCATTCTGGACATCCTGCGCCGGTGCGGCGCGGTGTTCACCCGCAAAGGCGACAGCGTCACCTTTGCAAAAGCACCCCTGCACGGGGTGGACATCGACCTTGCGGACTGCCCCGACCTTGGCCCCGTGCTGATGGTGCTGGGCCTGCTGTGCGAGGGCACCACCGTCATCCGCAACGCCCAGCGGCTGCGCCTGAAAGAGAGCGACCGCATCGCGGCTATGGAAGCCGAGCTGCGCGCCTGCGGCGGCGTGCTGGAAAGCGACGGCGGCACCATCACGGTGCAGGGCTGTGCGGAGCGTCTGCACGCCCCCGCCGCGCCCCTGCACGGCCACAACGACCATCGGGTGGTCATGAGCCTTGCGGTGCTGGCTGCTGCCGCCGCACTGCCCCTGACCGTGGACGATGCCGAAGCCATCCAGAAGAGCTGGCCCGGCTTTTTTGCAGATGCAGCGCCGCTTGGCGTGGAGGTAGAAGATGCTTGATAAAACAAAACGTTATCTCGTAGTGGGTCTGGGTCTGCTGGGCGGCAAGTACGCGCTGGAGCTGACCCGCGCAGGCTTCCATGTGGACGGCATCAACCGCAGCGAGGGACACTTGCAGTACGCGCTGGAGCACGGCTATATCGCCGGCGGCAAGACCCATGATTTTGAGGATCTTGTCCGGCAGGCCGACCATATCATCTTTGGCCTATACCCCACCGCGCTGCTGGACTGGTTCCGAACCTACGGTTCCCTGCTCAAGCCCGGGTGCATCTTTACGGATGTTTCCGGCGTCAAGACCGGCCTTGTGGAGCCGGTGCAGGCGCTGTGCCCGGCGGGGGTGGAGTTCATCGCCAGCCACCCCATGGCAGGCCGCGAGATCTCCAGCGTGGAGCACGCCGCCGAGGTGAATTTTGCTCCGGCCAACTTCATCATCACCCCCACCGAAAAGAACACCCCGGCGGGCATCCAGTGGGCAAAGGAGCTGGCCGAGGTGCTGGGCTTCAAGCACATCTGCACCCTGACCGTGCAGGAGCACGACCGGATGATCGGCTATGTCAGCCAGCTGTGCCACGCCATCGCCGTAAGCCTGATGTGCGCCAACGACAACTCCTCGCTGTGCGAGTACACCGGCGACTCCTTCCGGGATCTGACCCGCATTGCACGCATCAACGATAAAATGTGGGCAGAGCTGTTTTTGTGGAACAAGCAGAACCTGATCAGCGAGATCGACCAGTTCGATTCTGCTTTGCAGGAAATGCGCGCCGCCCTTGTAGCGGACGACCGGGACAAGCTGGAACAGATGTTCCGCCTTTCCACCCAGCGCCGCGCCGCCTTTGACAAAAAGCTGCCGGAATAAACCGTGACGGAGGTATTGCCCCATGCCCAAGCAGGAAGGACAGAAATCCAAGCTGGTAACGCTGCTGCGCATCCTTGAGCAGCGCACCGACGAGAACCACCGCCTGAACGTGCCCCAGCTGGTGCAGCTGCTGGAAAATCAGGGCATTCTGGCCGAGCGCAAGAGCATTTACAGCGATATCGACACCCTGCGCAGTCTGGGCTACGACATCCAGCTGCAGCGCGGGCGCGGCGGCGGGTACTGGATGGCAAGCCGTGCATTCGAGCTTTCGGAGCTGAAGCTGCTGGTGGACGCGGTACAGTCCAGCAGCGTCATCTCGGCGCGCACCAGCAAGCGCATCATCCACAAGCTGGAAGCCCTCTGCTCCGACTACGAGGGCACCCAGCTGCAGCGTCAGGTGTATGTGGACGGACGTCCCAAGACCGACAGCCAGACTCTTTTGTACAGCATCGACGCCCTGCACACCGCCATCAACCGGGGGTGTCTGGTGCAGTTCCGCTACAAGGGCAGCAGCGCCGTGCGCACCGTAAGCCCGTGGCAGCTTGCGTGGGAAAACGGCTGCTATTACCTCATTGCCTATCAGGACGAAAAAGCGCCCCCGGTGCGCCACTACCGGGTGGACCGGATGGCCGGGGTGCTGGTGCTGGACGAGCCGCGCCGGGGCAAGGAGTTCTTCCGCACCTTCGACCTGCCCGCCTACCTGCGCAAGCACTTCAATATGTTCGGCGGCACCGAGTACCGGGTCACCCTGCGGTGCACTGCCGACCTTGAGCCGGTCATGCGGGAGCGCTTTGGCCGCGAGCCGGTGTTCTGCCCGGAGGACGCGGAGCACTTCCACTTTGACGTGCCCATCTGCGTCAGCCAGCAGTTTTTCGGCTGGGTGTGCGGCTTTGGCGGCAAGGTAGAGGTCACCGCCCCCGCCGCCGTCCGCGCCCAGCTGCACGAGATGCTGCAGAGCTTAGCAGAGCAGCACGGGTAAAGCGCTTTGCCGTTAATTTTCACTTTACAAACGCCGCAAGAACTATTACAATCAAAGCAGTGCCGAAGGGCCGTTCGCTTTCATCCACCGCGCGCAACCGTTCCGACAGCGCCGGGGCTGCGCAGAGCTTTCTTGATCAGGAGGTTTTTTGCATGAAAAAGATCACGCGTCGTACCGTTCTCCGTGTCTCGGGGCTGGCAGCCGCCTCGCTGGCTCTGTCCGGCTGCGCGCCCGCCGGCAGCGCCTGTGTGGGCAACGGCTTTTCCGGCTGGCTGCAGCAGACCTTCGGGAAGGGCAGCTCTGCATCCTCTGAAAGCACCGGAGCCGCAGCCCCGGACGCAGGAGCGGCATCCGAAGCCCCGGCAGAGAGCGCCGACAGCAGCCTGCCCGCCTATAACGCCGACCCCCTTACCGGCGAGCCGCGCCGCAGCAACGGCCGTATTGTCGGCGTGATGGTGAACAACATCAGCAACACCCAGCGGCAGAACGCCCGCCCGCAGCGCGGCATCGGCTCGGCTGACCTGCTCATTGAGAGCAAGGTGGAGGGCGGCATCTCCCGCTTCTGCGCGGTGTACCACGACGCCAACGCCATCCCGGAGGTGGGCCCGCTGCGCTCCGGCCGCGACCAGTTTTTGCAGCTGCTCATGCCGTGGCAGGCGCTGTACTACCACGACGGCGAAAGCGCCCCCTGCACCAAGTTCATCAACGTGTATAACTACTCCGGCCTGAACATCGGCGGCAAGAGTTATTTTAATACCACTACTCACCCCCATGTGGCGCACCGCGACAGCCGCGGCCGCAACGTGGCGTATGAGCACACCGAGTTCACCTCCGGCGCTGAGATCCGGCAGGCCGCCGCCAACGCAGGCATCGGGCTGGAATATCCCTACGAGAGCACCTTCTTCCGCTTTGCAGACTACCGCACCGGCGCAGAGAACAAGATGTCCGGTGCTGCCGCCGCCAAGACCATCAACATCGTGCACTCGGACAGCTACAAGACCACCTTCAGCTACAACCGCTGGGAACACCTTTATAAAATGTCCATGTACAGCCGCGCCGACGGTGCTTTTGAAAACACCGTGGACGAGCTGACCGGAAAGCAGCTTGGTTTTACCAACCTGCTGGTCTGCTTTGCAGGCATCGCGGACTACCCCGGCGACTCCGGCGGCGTGCAGCAGGTGGACTATGTGTCCGGCGGCGAAGCCTATTTCTTCACCCGGGGCGCGGTGCAGCACGGCACATGGCAGAAGGCATCCCCGGAGCACCCGCTCAAGGTCTATGCCGCCGACGGCAGCGAGATCTGCTTCAACCGCGGCAAGACCTATCTGGCCATCGTGGACGACGACGAGTGGCAAAACTTTAACTATCAGTAAGGGGAGAGACCCATGAAACGCAAATGGAGCCTGCGCCTTGGTGCAGCCGTGCTGTGCGCGGTGCTGCTGGGCAGCTGCGGGGGCACCGCCGCTGCGCCGGCAGAAAGCACCGCCCCGGCAGACCCGCTTACCGGGCAGCAGCTGCTGTACCCGGAGCAGCGGGTAGCGGCGGTGGTCATCGAGAACACCACCGGCAGCACTACCCAGTGGGGCATCGGCAGCGCCTCGGTGGTGCTGGAAGCCCTGACCGAGAGCGGCAGCTCTACCGAGCTGTGTCTGGTATACCCCGCCCTCAGCGCCATGCCCGTGGTAGGGCCGGTGACGCGCGGGCAGGACTTATACTGGCGGCTGCTCAGCGGGCAGCAGGTGCTGCCCATCCAGTGCGGCAGCAGCGCATACGCCAAACGGTATCTGGAATACTACAATCTCCGCGCGGTGGACGCGCAGGAGGTGGGGTGCAACGCCTTTGTCAGCACCGGTTACAGCTGGAACAGCACGCCCCTGTGGCGCACCAGCGGCAAAGCCGTTTCCTCGGTGCTGGACAACCTGAGCATCTCCGCCGCCATGAACCAGAACGCCGCCGGCAGCGAGAGCGAGACGGCAGACATTCTGCCCGCTCTGCTGCCCCAGCGGGACACCGGCCATTTGCCGGATGCAAACGCCGCCGATGCGGTAAACGTGACCGTGAATTTCCAGTCCGGCGGAGCCACCGGCTTTGTCTATGACGACGCCCTTGCCGCCTACGGGATGCTGCACGCCGACGGCACCCCGCAGCTGGATGCCAACACCGGCACACAGGCAGCCTTTGACAATCTGCTCATCCTGTACAGCGGCTCCTCCCTGCGGGACGACGGCCGCACGCTGGACTACGACCTTTCCATGGGCGGCGGCATCTGGCTGAACGGCGGACACCTGTGGCAGATCACATGGACGCAGGGCACCCAGAGCACCCTTGCCCTCTACGATTCCAACGGCAAGCCGCTGGAACTCCCGGCAGGGCGCAGCTACATTGCCCTGCTTTCCAGCCTTACCGGGCAGGAGCTGCTGGTGCAAAGCAGCACCGGCGAAGCGCTGGTGGGTGCCGGGTGACCACGGCAGAAGAGCCTGAGAAGGCGCACGCCGGGAGAAACTCCCCCAGTCTCGCTGCGCTCGACAGCCCCCTCTGGGATGGGGCCTTTGGCATAGCGGTACAGTTTCCGGCTAAAGTGTAAAGCTTGCGGGCGCGCCAGAGGCTCCCTCCCCGAGGGAGCTGGCAAAACCGTCAGGTTTTGACTGAGGGAGTTAAGCTGAGAGGGTCTCAACAAAAAAGAGCCATTGCACGCATTTTGTGCAATGGCTCTTTTGGTATGCTGTTACAGATCCACCACGCTGCCGACCTCGGCGGGGGTAGTGGGCACGGGGCCCAGAGCGGCTTCATCGGTATTACGGCGCACCGTAAAGATGGCGCTGCGCCCGGCGGCAAAGTCCGGGTGCCATGTCAGCTCAAGGGTCTGCCAGTCCTCCGGCACGGCGCAGAAGCAGTGCAGCAGCGCACCGCGTCCGGCGGCAAGGTTCAGGGTGAACACCGAAGCATCCGCCGCGTTCTCGCTGTACAGCGGGGCGGCAAAGCTGCCGCAGGGCACGCTCTGGCCGTTGCAGGCAGCGGTCACGCCGGTGCCCATGCTGTACAGCTGCTCCCGGGTGCGCAGACCACGGCTTTGCAGATAGCTGGTATCCACCGGCAGGCTGGCTGCCGAAAGGTTTTCCACCGAGAGGTACACCAGCACGCCGCCCAGCTCCGGTGCCGGGGCATAGCCCAGCAGCTCCACGGCAGCTTTGCCGTCCAGCAGGGCAGGCTCGCCCGTAAGACACGGCTGCTGCGCCGCAGCACAGACCCCGGTAAGCAGCGCAGCCGCAAGGCTGACCGCACCGGAACCGGCACATTTCAGGAATGACCGGCGGGAGAGGGATTGGGACATGACAGCGTTCCTCCTGTGTACGATACAATAACTACCCTTTAACAATAAAGGATTCTGCGCGTTCTGTCAAGGGGCAGCGGAAAACTGTAACCCTTTCTTATTCGTAGGCCTCATTTTCCTCGGCTTCGGCCTGCCCCTGCAGGGTGTCGGCGTAGCCGAAGGGTACGATGTCGATGGCCTCCACCAGCTTGTCCCGCATCCACAGCTGCACATCGGTCTGCACGGTGTAGCCGCAGCCCGGGTCTGCCATCCACTGCTCGGGACGGCGGGTGGGTACGGCGCGCTGGCTGAGCATACTCATGATCACGCCGCCGTGGGTCACGCAGGCGGCCTCGGTAACGTCCATGCGGATCATGTACTCAAACAGCTTCATAAGGCTGTCGGCGCAGCGGGCGTGGAACTGCTCGGTGGGCTCTGCGCCCTCCGGCAGATAGCCGGAACCCGGGGTGATCCACTTTTTGAAGTCCTCGTCCTGCACAAGCTCCTTCACCGGTCTGCCCTCAAACTTGCCAAAGCCGGCTTCCCGCAGATCGTGCACCGTAAACTGGTGGGCAGCCCCGGGGAACAGGATGTTGGCGGTCTCCACCGCACGCAGCAGCGGAGAGGAAAAGACGGTGTCTACCTGCGGGTAGGCGAACCGCTCCTTCAGGTCAGCCAGCTGAGCGCGGCCCTCGTCGCACAGGGGCAGATCGGTGCCGCTGCCGATGTACAGGCCCTGCAGGTTGCCCGCGGTTATGCCGTGGCGGATGAGATGAAGTTTGAAGGTTTTCATGGATCACACCTCTTTTGGTTCAAAATTACGGGATGGGCTCAGCCCTCGGCGTGGTTGACCTCCACGGTGGTGGGGAACACGTTCATGTCCAGACGGCAGTTGTCGCGGATGGTCACGCTGGTCAGGGCGTTGCAGTCCTTGAATGCGCCGGTCTTGATGTAGCCCACGCTCAGGGGGATGTTGACCTCGGTCAGGGCGGTGCAGCCGTTGAAAGCACCGGCCTCGATGTACTCCACACCGTCAGCGATGTTCACGGTGGTCAGGGCAGTGCAGTCCTTGAAGGCGGTAGCGCCCACGCTGGTAACGGTGCCCTCCACCTCAACGGTGGTGATCTGGTCGGCCTGAGCTGCCCAGGGAGCCGGAGCATCCTTGGTGAAGTTGGTCATACGGCCGGTGCCGCTGATGGTCAGGGTGCCGTCAGCCAGTGCCCAGGTCACGCCCTCGCCGCAGCTGTTGTTGGTGGCAGCAGCGGTGGAAGCAGCCACAGAAGAAGCGGCTGCGGAAGAAGCAGTGGACTTGGAGCCGCCGCAGCCGGTCAGGGCGATGGCGGCGATCAGGACCGCAGCGGCAGCGCTGCACAGACGGACTTTGCGCTCGAGTTTCATGATGAAGTTTCCTCTTTCTTATTCTTGGTATATTACCTTTTATAGCGTCTGGCTTGTCCTTTGCGGATTTGTGCGCCGGTCAAGAACAGTCGCCAAGAAGAGATTATAGCACAAACCGTGGAAAGATGGAACCACCTGTTTGAAAAATTTTTGTTTCGGAAAAGAACGACTTTCACCACGCCTGTCGTTTTTCTGCCGCAGCGGAGACACAAAATCTATGTGTTAATACCCATAGTTTAGCATAGATATGGGGTTTCCGGCAAGACTTTTGACAATAATGACGAAAAAAGACGAAAAATATCGGCATTTTTCTTGCTTTACAAGTCGTTTTCCAGTGTGTATAATCAACCTGTTGTAAACCAAAAACAAGGATGTTGCCAAAAAACAGATCCTGCGGATATTGAGGAGAGCACACCATGGAGTTCAATCGTATCATCAAGCTGCTGCGCAAGGAGCGCGGCATCACCCAAAAGCAGGCGGCAGAGGATCTGGGGGTCTCTCAGGCGCTGCTGTCCCACTACGAAAAAGGCATCCGCGAGTGCGGGCTGGACTTTGTGGTGCGGGTGGCAGATTATTATAATGTTTCCTGCGACTACCTGCTGGGCCGCAGCGCCGAGCGCAACGGCATGATGCTCTCTGCCGAGGATCTGCCCAACCCCGAAAAGATGAAGGACAACGTCTACCACGGCAGCGTTTTGCCCACCATGAACAAAAAACTCATTTCCAACAGCCTGAACGTGCTGTATGCCAAGATCGGCCAGTGCCACAGCAAGGCACTGACCACCGAGGTGAGCGCTTACCTGATGATGGCGGTTGCCAAGATGTTCCGGCTGCTCTACTCTGCAGAGCCGCACAACGCCTCCAGTATGTTCAGCATCGAGCCCCGCCGCTGGCACGGCTATTCCGACGCTGTGATGCGGATGGCAGAGTCCAATGTGGAAGCGCTGCTGGACGGGCAGGACGTAAACGGCGGCGAGGGCGTCAAGGACCCCGCCTGCCTTGCCATGACCACCGAGAGCCTGACCCGGGAATTTCCGCTGTACACGCCCAGCCTGTTAAATCTGGTCAAGACCAGCGAGACCCACGTCAAGGGGCTTTCGCCGCAGGAGTGACTCTGCTTGTGAAATTGTTGTAAAGAATCGCTCCGGACACTTGCATCTGCGTCCGGGAAACGGTATAACCAAATAAGAAAGAAAAAGAAAATCACCCTTCAAGGAGGATATAACGTTATGTCTACTGTCATTTCCCGCCGCAGCTTCCTCAAGTGCACCGGCGTATCCGCTGCTGCACTGGGTGCAGCCAGCCTGCTGGGCGGCTGCCAGTCCAACGGCGATGACACCGTGGTAGAGGTCAAGGTCGGCGATACCGTCCGCAGCTGGAATGGTCTGGGCGTGCAGCTGACCAGCGTGTTCCACCTGACGCAGGACCCCGTGCAGCCGGCGGGCTACGAGTATCTGGGCGTGCGGGTGACTACCGTCAACCGCAGCAAGACCGAGAGCTACGCCATCGGCGCACAGGGCATTGACGCCATCAACGAGGCCTACCCCGTGCCCCCGCTGGAGAACGTGGACGCAAACTTTCAGGCCATGGCCGCTGCCACCCCGGACTTTACCGCCGTCTGCGATGGCCAGCCCGCAGCCTGCTGCGCCAATATCTCGCTGTACAACGCCAATTCCCAGAGCTTTTCCGATGCAGAGAGCCTGCCCCCGCAGGGCAGCGCCTACATCGTGCTGATGATCATGGTGCCCAAGGACTGGAAGCAGCTGAAGGTCACCTATGTGCCCACCTTCCTGGAGGGCAAGAGCCTGACCTTTGTCATGAACGCTTCCGATGTGATCCGCAGCTGACACAATTGCCAAAAAAACCGCTTAAGCTTCGTCTAAAATGTACGATGCTGCCACAAAATCTTCACATTTGTTTTGCGGAAAATCATTGACATTTTTCTCTGTTTCGCCTATTGTATAGGTAGTGCCTTATGGCAGAATCTGTATTGATGTGTTCTGAAGGAGGAACGAATATGATTGGGGAATTTTCCCGCCGCTCTTTCCTGAAATATACCGCACTTACCGCTGTAGTTGTGGCTGGCAGCAGTCTGCTGACCGGCTGCGGCGGCGATGCCCCGGTGCAGCGCGCCGTCGGCACCAGCAACAGGGTGCTGAAGGTCATATCCAAGTTGGAGCAGGTGGAGTGCGATGCCGCTTCCGATACCACCACCTTTAAGCTGGTGGTGACCAACGGCCGCAATAACGCACTGGAAGTGACCAAGGCAAACTTTGCCGTAAAGGCAGACGGGTATCTGGCCTACCAGAACGATAAGTTGCAGGTGACTTCTCCTGATGCGCTGAGCCATCAGGTCAAGAAGGACGAGACTGTTACCTATTTTGTGTCCGCAAAGGGTCTGAACGCGCTGACGGACGGCCCGGTGACCTTTACCTTCTATCCCGATCTGGAATACAGCGAGTTCAGCGCCAACTGGGAGCTGACCGCAGACGCCTTGAAGTCTGCGACCTGAGCCCCAACATACTGGTAAAAAACGGAGGAACAAGCTATGTCTTATACATTTTCCCGCCGCGCATTCCTGAAGTATTCGGCAGCCACCGCAGTGGCTGTGGCCGGTGCCAGTCTGCTGGGCGGCTGTGAGTATCAGGATCCCAACAACCCGGTAAGCAAAGCGCTGCCCAGTGCGATCACCAGCGAGCTGCAGGTGATCGGCGGTCTGCGGGGTTTGAAGATCGAAAACGGCACCTGCACGATGGAAGTCGACATCGAGTCTGGCCGCACAAACCCCATCCCGCTGGATCCCTACCGCTTCTCTCTTGCCATCAAGGACGCCGAGGGCAAGCAGGTCTACTTCAGCGGAAACAACGGCGGCGTGAAGATCACGGACGCCGAGAACAGCCTGATCGTGAAAAAGACGCCCATCACGCTCCATCTTGAAGCCGCCAAGGTGCCCGACCTGCAGGACGGCTACACTGTGGTGTTCAAGTATATGCCCATCCGCGAGAACTCTGAGTACTCCATGACTTGGGAGATCACCAAGGAAGTGTACGACAAGGCTCTGGCCGAGGCCGCCAAGAAGAGCAACGGCTGAGCAGATACATAATCGCTGCGCTTTTACCAAAGACCGCTGCGCATTTTGCGCGGCGGTCTTTTTGCATCCAAGTTTTCGGCGATATGTCTGTAAAAAAGCAAGGTTTTTCGTCAGGTTTGTGTCTTGTGCACAGCGGCATTTTTCAGTACAATAAAGAAGCAGAGAAGAAAAATAAGCGCAGCAGCCGGAACGCTGCCGCGCTGTTTTGTATTTTGCGGCGCAGCTGCGCCCGGTGAAAAAAGGAGTGCTGTACAATGATCAACATGGTCAAGCTTCCCACCAGCAAAAGCGAACTGTTCCTGCGGGTGGCCAAGGGACATTTTGCCACCAGCCACAGCCACATCAACTATTACATCGACGTGACCACCCAAAAGACCCGCCTTTCCGAGGCAAAGGCCGTGGCAAAGGAGCTGGTCAGCGCTTACCAGCACAGCACCATCGTGGATACCGTGCTCTGTCTGGACGGCACACAGGTCATCGGCACCTGCCTTGCCAACGAGCTGACCAAGGACGGCTTTACCAATATGAACGCCCACAAGACCATCTATATCGTCACGCCGGAGTACACTTCCGGCAGCCAGATCATTCTGCGGGACAATCTTGCCCCCATGGTCAAGGGCAAGCACGTGCTCATCCTTGCGGCATCCATCACCACCGGCTACACCATTCAGGCAGCCGTGGAAGCCGTGAACTACTACGGCGGCATCGTGGCAGGGCTTTCGGCGATCTTCGCCACCACCCACGAGTGCTTGGGCTACCCGGTCACCTCTATCTTTGACCCCACCAGTCTGCCGGATTACGCCAGCTTTGACTCCCGCGACTGCCCCCTGTGCAAAGCCGGGCAGCACATTGACGCGCTGGTGAACAGCTTTGGCTACTCGGCGCTGTAACGCAAATGCCAAATGATTGAAAATGCGCTCCGCGTTGCTCTGCGCATATTCAGCGGAAGTATTATTTTAATTTCGGGATAGCGGAACGACCGCGTTTGTGGAGCGCAGCGTAGCAATGAAAGCCCCAGTGGGGCTTTTAAGCGGCAGAGCGGTCTGCGTTAGCAGATGGAGGGGCTTTGCCCCGACAAGTTCTGCGGACGCTCCGCTATCCCATTTTCACGGAGAAAGGATATTAAATGCAGTTTTCGGTTACGACCCCTCCTGTGAAAATGCGTTTGGAGCGCTCCGCAGAGCGCGACAAACGCGAATCTTTAAATCATATTTCCGCTAAATATGGCTAGAGCACAGCGGAAGCCATTTTCAATCGTCCTACGCAAAAGGAACGGCAGTGCTGCCGTTCCTTTTTGTTGTCCCACGGGCGGGATTGTGCTATACTGATACCAGATGAAACTAGAAGAACGAGGTATCAAGTCCATGAAAATTCCCGCAAACGGTTTTACCCACGCCGGCAAGTTCCATGCCGATGACGTGTTTGCTACGGCGCTGCTGCAGATCCTGCGCCCGGATATCAAGATCACCCGGGGCTTTACCGTGCCTGATGATTTTGACGGCATCGTGTATGATATCGGCTTTGGGATGTTCGACCACCATCAGGAGCCCCGGGAGTACCGCGCCAACGGCGTGCCCTACGCGGCCTTTGGCCTGCTGTGGCGGGTGCTGGGCCCCGGCCTTGTGGGCGAGCGGCAGGCGCGGCTCATTGACGAAAACTTTATCCAGCCGCTGGACCTGAACGACAACACCGGCGAGCAGAACAGCCTGTGCGATGCCATCGGCTTTTTTAACCCGGTGTGGGACTCCAAAGAAGATCAGGACAGCTGCTTTTTCAAGGCGGTGGCCGTGGCAAAGCAGATACTGGAAAACCAGATCGACAGCGCCAACGCCGTGAACCGTGCGGACGAAAAAGTGCAGCAGGCGTACCGCAACTCCCGCGACGGCATCGTGGTGCTGCCCTGCTATCTGCCGTGGAAAAACGGCTTGTACAAGACCGATGCCCTGTTTGTGGTGTACCCCAGCCAGCGCGGCGGGTGGAGCGCCCAGTGCGTCACCGACCACAAGACCAAAAAGTCCAAGCTGCCGTTCCCGCAGTCGTGGGCGGGGCAGCCGCAGGAGGTCATCGAGCAGAAGAGCGGCATCCCGGGCATCAGCTTCTGCCACGCCAGCCGCTTCCTGATCACCGCCAAGGACAAGGAGACCGCCCTTGCCGCCTGCCGTCAGGTGCTGAAGAACAATGGCCGCCTTGCCTGACGCCGCCTACGTCTACATGGTGCGCTGCACCGGCGGGCAGCTGTACACCGGTTGGACGAACCACCCCGCCGCCCGGCTGAAAGCGCACCAGAGCGGCAAAGGGGCACGCTACACCCGCGCCCACGGCGCGGTAGGGTTTGCCTATCTGGAGCGCTGCGCGGACAGGAGCGCCGCTTTGCGGCGGGAAGCCGCCCTGAAAAAGCTTTCCAAGGCGGAAAAAGAGGTGCTGTGCGCCGCATGGCGCACCGCCGGGTGTCCCGGGGTGGAGAACGATTGAAAATGCCCTCCGCGTTGCTTTGGGCATATTTAGCGGAAGAATTATTTTAATTTTCGGGATAGCGGAGCGTCTGCGGACGCTCCGCTATCCCATTTTCACGGGTGGGGTCGTAATGGCAAGCGGCATTTGCAGCGCCTGCTTCCTGCGGAAGCGGCGGCGCTGCGGAGAAGCAACCTCGCCCTCTCCGTCTGCTCACTACGTTCGCATCCACCTCTCCCAAGGGGAGAGGCCTTGGCAAAGAGATAAAGTTTGCGTGGACTGCCAAGGGCTCTCCCTTTGGGAGAGCTGTCAAAGCCGTCAGACTTTGACTGAGAGGGCGAGGACGCTGCGACCAGCAGGAGCAGACGGAAGGGGTATTCCCAGGCTATCAGCTTTATACCCGAGCAGTAAACTGTGCCGCTATGCCAAAGGCTCCCTCCCAGAGGGAGCTGGCAAAGCGTCAGGCTTTGACTGAGGGTGTTCCCCTATAACGCAGCAGAGCCGTCCGGTAGTTGCCGGGCGGCTCTGCTGTGCTTATTGGAAAGGATCGATCGGGAGATGGCAATTGTTATGTTTTGCCGGGCGCGGCTTTTTCAGCCGGGCACGGACGCGGATGACCGATGCTCCGGTCACACGCTTGACGGGGCGTAATGATGCCTTTAGCCCCTATCAGGAAGGGAGGTTCTGTGTCATGCTTAGTGTACCACGATTTGCCCGTTTTGGACGATTTTCGGCACGAATCGACCCGCAAATGCGCTGAAACGACCCGGCGGCGCAAAAGCAGCCGGACGCACCCGCAAAAGGCAGAAAACCGCCCGGCTTGCGGTTACCGGACGGTTTTCTGCCTCTATAGGAAAATATGGGAATGGCGTACTTTCAGAGTGCATCTCTGTCCCTGCATTATACCACCGGCGGCAGAAAAAGTGGAGTGCTTTTGCACGAAATCCCCAATAATGGCTCAAAATGCCTTTTACCGGGCGGCATCGCGGCGCAAAACGCCAGCCAACGCAAAAAGGGACTGCTGCACAGCGCTGTGCAGCAGTCCCTGCGGGGTTATAAGGGGTTACGGGTCAGCGGGCTCAGCCGCGCTGCTGATAGGTCTTCCAAGTGCGGATGACCTCCAAGCGGCTTACGCGGCTGCCGGGCTTGAAGCTGCCGTCCTGTGCAGACATCAGGCCGGTATCCACTGCCCAGCGGATGGCCTGCAGCTCTGCGGCATCGGCTGCCACATCGTTGAACAGTGCCGTGCTCTGGGTAGCGGGCTTGCCTGCGGCAGTCCACAGTGCAACAGCCAGCTGCTGACGGTTAGCGGGGATCGCCACACCCTCGGGCAGAACGCTCTTCAGGTAGGCGGTAGTGCCTGCAATGTAAGCGCCTACGCCAACGGCTGCGCCGCCCACAGCGGCTACCATCACGATAGCGCCGCCGCCGTCATCGCTGGGTGCGGGAGTGGGAGTCGGGGTCGGAGTAGGAGTCGGATCCGGGTCGGGAGTGGGAGTAGGATTCGGATCCGGGTTGGGATCGGGAGTCGGATTCGGATCCGGGTTGGGATCGGGAGTCGGATTCGGATCCGGATCGGGGGTCGGCTCGGGATCGGGCCCCTTCACAACGTAAGTGCCCACCTTTTCGGTAATGGTCGCGTTATAGTTCTCGTCCGCCGTCACCTGAACGTACACATCGTAGTTGCCGGGGGTGGTGGGGATGGTCGCGGTGGTTTCAGTGCTGCCCTCGGCGGCGTACAGCAGGGTGGTCTGCGGGTCAGCACCGTTGTACTTTTCGCCCTCGTAGGCCACCTTGTTCTGCGCAGCATCGTAGGTAAAGTTTTCGGCTACGGGCGTGTAGAGGACGGTGTAATCCTCCAACGTGTAATCGCTATAACCATAGTAGTTGTTACCGTTCACCACAAGGTGGACCTTGTAGGTACCTGCCTTGGTAGGCACAGAGGAGAAGTAAGAGTTTGGTTCGTCGTAGTACTGAAGTTCAGCCTGCGGGAGTTCCTCCTCGCCGAAATACCGCTTGCTGGTATCTCTATAGGTCACCGTGCCGGTCTTGACATCCCATTCGAAGTCAGTGAGAGCCGGGGCATACTTGATCACGGTTTCGCCGATATCGACCGAACCGCTCGTGTATTTATCGCCCTCTTCAGCTACAACGCGCTTTTTATAGATGCCATAGTTGTCCGGCTCGCCATAGGGGATACTGGTAAACTCCGCATTATCGTAGGTGCGCACATAGACAAGGCTCAGCTTGCCCACGCCCTCCTGATAGCAGGTAACCTTTGTGCCCTCCGGCGTTTCTTCAATGGTAAAGTCTCCCTCGCCCAGGACAGAGAAGGGCAGCTTTTCTCCGGTCTGATTCACCACAATGGGATTGCCGTCATTCAGGGCGGTCAGGGTCAGGGTCTTGCCGTCTGCGGAAAGCTGTGCGCCGGTATAATCGCTGGCCGGAGCACCGTTGATGGTCTCGACCGGCTTGCTGAAGGTGATATCCATCTTGACATCGCCGATACGGTAAAGCTCCTTGGTCTCCTTCGTCACGCCGTTTACGCTTTCCACCGTGCCGTCGTCTGCAACGATCAGCTTGCTCAGCTGCTGACCATTAGCAAGGTGTCGGCTTTCGATGGGGCTAAAGCTCACCGTATTGGAAACAGCAGCCTTGCTGGAAGTATCCGCCATCAGGCTGCCGGTGATCACGGCATTCTGGATGACCGTTCCATCCGATGTATAATAGTCGGGCAGCTTGATATTGTTGAACACGCCGCCGAGGATCTGGGCATTACTACTATCCAACTGGACAGTTGCGTCGAACTGACCGCCGGTGATGGCGCCACTAGCCTTAACATTCTTTAGGAAGGTGCCGCCGGTGATGGTGCCGTTATAGCCCAAAGTGACATCCGCTTCGAACTGACCATCGGTGATCTCACCGTAAGCTTCGACGCTCTTCTGGAAGGTGCCGCCGGTGATGGTGCCGCTATAGCCCAAAGTGACATCCGCGTCGAACTGACCATCGGTGATCTTGCCGTAAGCTTGGACGCTCTTCTTGAAGATGCCGTTGGCGATGGTTCCATTAGCTTGGACGCTCTCCTGGAAGGTGCCGCCGGTGATGCTGCTGTTTTCATCCGCGTGGACAGCTTTCTGGAAAGTGCCGCCCTTAATAATGGCGTTCTGGGCGGTAATAGGCGCGCCAGCCTGAATACCAGCAACCGTCACATCCGTCAGTATGATCTGATCGGGTGCAATAGCTGCATGATGGGGGTTGATGGTATCCGAGGTCAGATCCACCGGGCTGCCATCGGGGCTGGTGAGGATAAGCCCCGACATCGTTACATAACCATCCTCGCCCTCACCGGAGACCACAAGGTATTGCCAGCCAAGGCCCTCGTAGACCTTGCCGGTCACACCATCCTGGTTCACGGAATGCGGGGTCACACCGGTCAGGTCGGGCAGACCTTCTTCGGTAATGCGCAGGGGCTTGAGGTTGCTGGCATCGCCAGCCTGATTTACCAGAATCTCCTTGCCATCGTTGTTGCCGGTGATATGCAGTACATTGCCCTCGGCATAGGTCATCGCATTGTAGCTGTTGGCCGCTGCACCGTTGATGCTGAACACATCGGTGTTCAGGGTAAGCTCTGCGCTGGCATTGCCCACCAGATAGATGGTATTGACAGAAAGGGGCAGGTCTCTGCCGTTGATCGCAGTCACACCGCCGTTGCGCACGGTCAGCGTGCTGAGCTGCTGGCCATCGGCAAGCGCATTCTCTATGCCGTTGCCGTCAGACAGATTGCACAGAACGGTGTCGGAAATGGCAAGGTCGCTATTCCACTTGTCAAAGCTGAAGCTCTGGGCCACTGCCTTGGAAATGGTGCACTTGCCCGCGCAGAAGAGGTAATCAAAGGTGCCGCCCTCGATCGTGACATCTTTGAAATCTGCCTGACGGATGATGCCGCCGGTCACGGTAGCATTCGAAAGCTTAACATAGCAGTTGATGCTCAGCTGGCTGAAATTGATCACATTACCGCCCTGATCCCCGAGCTTCAGTTGTCCGATCGCGCTGGCGATATTGGGATAGCAGGTATAAGTCCAGCCCTTGCCAAAGTATACGCAGACCTGACTTGTACCCTCGTCCAGACTGTACACTCTGGTCACACCGGTCAGATCGGGCAGACCCTCACCGGTAAAACTCAGTTCCTTGTCCATGGACGGGATCGGAGTCAGTGCTATGGGCGCGTCGCTCTTTGAAGAAAGCAGCGGGAACATACTGACCTCGGCAGAGATCGTTGTACCGTCTGCACTGATGGAAACCGTGGCACAGCCGTTCAAGGAGACGTTGCTGATACCTACAGGCAGGGAGGTGATGTCGGACATACCACCGATTGCTGCCGCCCATGCAACGCAGCCGGGGGCGTACCGCACCTCCAGCTTCAGGCTGTGATCGCTGTACCGCTTGAGCATATACACATCCCCGGTCACCGGCTGGCCGTTCAGGGTGCAGCCCTCCGGCAGGATCAGCTTGTGTGCTTGCTGCTGCGTAGCGGACTGCAGGCCGGAAATATCCTTGAAGTAGCCGCCCGTAACGCTGCCGCCGTTCTCGGTCAGCTTACCGTAGGTGCCGCCGTCAATGGTGCCGTTATTCAGCTCTGCTTCGGCGTAGCTGCCGCCCAGAACACAGGCATTCGGGTTCTTGATCCAAAGCTGGCCATTGACCACGCCGTCCCGCAGATATACTTCATTGCTGGAAGTCGAGATGGCCACATTGCAGCTGGCATCGCCATCCAGAATATACTCTGTCTTTGCATTTGCAACGCCGGCAATGGCCAGCCAGTTGTTGGAGCTGTCGTAGCTCCAGCCGGTGCCGGACTGCTCTTCGGGCAGACCGTCCGCGCCGATCTTGATCGTAACGACGGGATTTGTTGTTTCCTCGTTCGTACCGGCAGCTGTCGTCTCTGCTGCCGCAGCAGACGTCCCAGCATCTGCAAATGCAGATACCGGGAGGATGGAGAGCACCATACTGAGCGCCAGTATCATGCTCACGATGCGTTTTTTCATGATATCCTCTCCTTTGTTGATCGATTTATCCGGCTATTCCCCCAAATGGAGCAGCCGGAACGGACAAAAGACCAAGTTGAGTATAACACTAAAGTTTATGGAAATAAAGCATTTTCGCCCGCCGCATCTGCCAAAATTTGGCACAAAAATATGGGCAAAATCACCATACGGGGGCTTAACTCCCTCAGTCAAAACCTGACGGTTTTGCCAGCTCCCTCGAAAATTACCCCTTCCGTCTGCTCCCGTTGGTCGCGCAGCGTCCTCGCCCTCTCAGTCAAAGCCTGTCGGCTTTGACAGCTCTCCCAAAGGGAGAGCCCTTGGCAGTCCACGCAAACTTCATCTCTTTGCCAAGGCCTCTCCCTTTGAGGAAAGACTTCCCCCGCTCCGGGGGAAGATGTCGCGCAGCGACAAAAGGGGGAGTGTGGATGCGAACGCAGTGAGCAGACTGAGGGGGTAATCCCCCGTAAAAAAGCAGTTCCAAAACGCCCGCAGGCGTTTCGGAACTGCAATAATAAAGTATAATTTCCGCTTATTTGCCCGCCAGCAGCACCGCCAGCACGGCTTTCTGGACGTGCAGACGGTTCTCCGCTTCGTCAAAGATCTCGTCCGCGTGCTGCTCGAACAGGGCGGTGGAGATTTCCTCGCCCCGGTGGGCGGGCAGACAGTGCAGCACCAGCGCGCCCGGCTTTGCGTTTTCCAGCAGACGTCCGGTGAGCTGGAAGCCCACAAAATCCCGCAGACGCTGCTCGCTTTCAGCCGTGCCGGGGGCGGTGGTGTTCCACGCGGCGGTGGCTACCACGTCCGCGTCCCGCAAGCCCTCGGCGGGGTCGGTGGTCAGGTGGAAGGCATTGCCGTAGCGCTGCGCAAACAGCAGCACATCCGCTGCCGGGCGGTAGCCCGGGGGACAGACGCAGGATACCTGCATCCCCGCCAAAAGGCCGCCCACGATCAGGCTGTTTGCCATGTTGCTGCCATCGCCCACAAAGCAGAGTTTCAGCCCTGCCAGCGTGCCCCGGCGCTCCCGGATGGTCATCAGGTCGGCCAGCACCTGACAGGGGTGGGCGTAGTCGGTAAGGCCGTTGATCACCGGAATGCCGGAAAGCTCCGCCAGCTCTTCCAAATCCCGCTGGCGGTAGGTGCGCCAGACGGCGCAGTCGTAGTAGCGCCCCAGCACCCGGGCGGTGTCCCGCAAAGGCTCGCCGCGCCCGGCCTGCAATTCAGCGGTGTTCATGTAGTTGCCAAGACCGCCCATCTGATACACGCCCACCTCAAAGCTGGTGCGGGTGCGGGTGGATGCCTTGGAGAACAGCAGCGCCACGCTTTTGCCCGCCAGCAGCGGCTCGGTGCGGCCTGCCTTGCAGTCCGCTTTCAGCCGGTCTGCCACATCCAGAATATGGGTCAGCTCGGCGGGGGAAAGGTCGCTCATTTTCAGCAGATTTTTCATGCCTGCTCCTTCGGAGCGGTCGGCTCCATCGTGCCCAGCACCTCGGCCAGCACGTCCAGCGCCATGTCTACCTCGTGTTCCGAGACGGTAAGCGGCGGCAGCAGACGCAGCCGGGCCTTTGCGGTAAGCACCAGCAAGCCTTTTTCGCGGCAGGCAGCCAGCACATCCGCCGCCTGCACATCAAAGAACTCGATGCCCACCATCAGGCCGATGCCGGAAATGTTCTTGACGTGGGGCAGCTTTGCCAAGCCGGTGCGCAGCTGCACGGCGCGCTCGCTGACCTGTGCAAGGAAGCTCTGGTCCAGACGATCCACCACCACGTTGGCTCCGGCGCATACCACCGGGTTGCCGCCAAAGGTGGAGCCGTGGGTACCGGGGCCCATGCCCTCGGCTACTTTTTCATTCATCAGCACCGCGCCGATGGGCAGGCCGCCGCCCAGCCCCTTGGCAAGGGTGACGATGTCCGGCTTGAGGTTATAGTGCTCACAGCACAGGAAGGTGCCGGTGCGGCCTACGCCGGTCTGCACTTCGTCCACGATGAGCACAAGGTCTTTTTCGTCGCACAAAGCGCGCACGGCCTGCACATACTCCGGGTCCAGCGCCATCACGCCGCCTTCGCCCTGAATGAGCTCCATCATCACGGCGCAGGTGTGGCGGTCTACCAGCTCCCGCAGCGCTTCGATATCCCCCGCCGGGACGTACTGGAAGCCCTCGTTGAAGGGGCCGAAGTAGTTGTGGAACACCTCCTGCCCGGTGGCGGTCAGGGTGGCAAGGGTGCGGCCATGGAAGCTGTTGACCAGCGTGATGACATTGTAGCGGTCCTTGCCGTAATGATCCACGCTGTACTTGCGGGCAGCCTTGATAGCGCCCTCGTTGGCTTCGGCACCGGAGTTGCCGAAGAACACCTTACTCATGCCGGTGCGCTTGCACAGCTTTTTGGCCAGCTTGCCGCAGGGCGCGGTATAGTAGAGGTTGGAGGTGTGCTGCAGCTTGTGTGCCTGCTGGGACACGGCTTCTGCCCATGCAAGGTCGCAGTAGCCAAGGCTGTTTACCCCGATGCCGCTGGTGAAGTCCAGATACTTCTGTCCCTCAGGGCCCTCGGCGTACAGCCCGTGCCCCTTTTCCAGCACGATGGGGCTGCGGTTATAGGTGTGCAGGACGTACTCGCTGTCCCGCTTGATGACTTTTTCAGAATCCATAGGTGTACCTCCTGTAACATGGAGTTCTTGCGCAAAGCCTTGCGGCTGCCACTCGGAACATTGCTGCACACGGGCAGCGTCCTCGCCCTCTCAGTCACCTACGGTGACACACTCCCCCTTTTGTCGCTGCGCGACATCTTCCCCCGGTGCGGGGGAAGTCTTTCCTCAAAGGGAGAGGCCTTGGCAAAAAGATGAACCTTGCGTGGACTGCCAAGGGCTCCCACCTTGGGGGAGCTGGCATCGCGCAGCGATGACTGAGAGGGCGAGCCCGCTAAAATAATAGCATCTGCATTATGCCAACCGTCGTACAGCAGCGGAGCGGTTTCGTTGCCTTTATTATAACTTTCCGCCGGCGATTGCGCAATCTTTTTTATTCGCGGTGGCTGCGGCGGTAAAAGCGGGTACCGGAGCCGCGGTCGGAGAACAGTTCCAGCAGGATGGAGTGCGGCACGCGGCCGTCAATGATGACTGCTTCGTGCACGCCCTGATAGATGGCATCCGCCATGCCGCCGATCTTGGGGATCATGCCGCCCGCAATGATGCCGGCGGACTTGTAGCCCTCGATCTCGGTCACTTCCACCTCGGGGATGAGGGTGGTCTCGTCCTCCTTATCCCGCAGCAGACCCGCGATATCGGTCATGGACACCAGCTTTTCGGCCTTGAGGGCAATGGCGATCTGCGCCGCGGCGGTGTCCGCGTTGACGTTGTACGCCTGCCCGAGGTCATCCATGCCCACGGTGGCGATGACCGGGATAAAGCCGCCGTCCAGCAGGCTTTCGATCAGGGTGGCGTCCACATGGACGATCTCGCCCACATGGCCCAGCTGGGGGTCCAGCTCGGTGCAGCGGAGCATCTGTCCGTCCATGCCGCACAGACCCACGCCGCGCCCGCGCAGCTTTGCCACAAGGTCCTTGTTCACCTTACCGGCCAGCACCTGCTGCACGATCTCCATGGTGGCATCGTCCGTCACCCGCAGACCGTTTGCAAAGTGGCTCTCCACGCCCACCTTCTTGAGCATCTCGTTGATGGCGGGGCCGCCGCCGTGCACCAGCACCACCCGCACGCCCAGAAGCGTCAGGGTGACAAGGTCGTTCATCACGGCGTTTTTCAGCGTCTCGTTGATCATGGCGTTGCCGCCGTATTTGATGACCATGGTTCTGCCATGGTACTTTTGGATATAAGGGGTGGCTTCCGAAAAAAGCCGCGCCATTTCTTCGTTTTTCATCTGTTTCGCGCTCCTGTCAGGTTCTGTAATCGCCGTTGATCTTCACATAGTCGTAGGTCAGGTCACAGCCCCACGCCTTGGCACTTGCATCGCCGGTGCCCATATCCACCTTGACCAGAATATCGTGCTCAGCCAGCACCTTGGCGGCTTCGTCCTCGCTGTAAGGGTGGTAGGCGGCGTTCTCGCACACATACACCTCGCCCGCCTTGCTGGAAAGCCAGACGCAGACTTTATCAATGGAAAAATCCCCGGGGGTGTAGCCGATGGCGCACAGGATGCGTCCCCAGTTGGCATCGCGGCCAAAGACCGCCGCCTTGAACAGGTTGGAGCAGACCACGCTGCGGCTGACGGCGCGGGCGGTCTTGAGGTCGGGCGCGTGGGTCACCTCGCAGGTGATCAGGTGGGTGGCACCCTCGCCGTCTCCGGCGTGCTCGGCGCACATATGCTCTGCAATGGCGGTCAGCGCTGCCACAAAGGCGGCGTAGTCCGCGTTCTCCTCGCAGATCTCCGGGTTGCCCGCAAGACCGGATGCCATAATGATCAGGGTATCGTTGGTGGAGGTGTCCAGATCCACGCTCATCTGGTTATAGGTGCCGGGCACAACGGTCTTGAGCGCCTTTTCCAGCAGCGCGGGCGAGACGGCGGCATCGGTGGTGTAGAACGCCAGCATGGTAGCCATGTTGGGGGCGATCATGCCGCTGCCCTTGCCGATGGCACCCACGGTGCACACCTTGCCGCCCAGCTCGAACTGGATGGCGTACTCCTTTTTATGGGTGTCGGTGGTCATGATGGCAGTGGCGGCGTCCGTGCTGCCCTGCGCGGTGGCAGCCAGCTTTTCCGCCGCCGCCGGGATTCCCCGGGCAAAGGGGTCGATGACCATGGGCTGACCGATGACGCCGGTGGAGGCGGGCAGAACGTCCTTTTCGTCAATGTTCAGCGCCTTGCCCACCAGTGCACAGCACTCCTCGGCCAGTGCCACGCCGTTGGCGGCGCAGGTGTTGGCGTTGCCGCTGTTTACCACGATGGCCTGTGCATAGCCATCGGTCAGATGGGCGCGGTCCACCTTGATGGGCGCACCGCAGACCTTGTTGGTGGTGTACACGCCCGCAGCGGCGCAGCGCACCTCGGCCTTGATGAGCGCCAGATCGTATTTTTCGCTGTGATTTGCCCGGATGCCGCAATGGACACCGGCGGCGGCAAAACCCTTGGGCGCGCAGATGCCGCCCGCAACTTCCTTATACTGCATAACGATTTTCCTTTCCCACAAAGAAACTCTTTTCACGCAAACAGGCTCGCCCTCTCAGGCGCTAATGCGCCAGATTCCCCTTTTTGTCGCTGCGCGACATCTTCCCCCGGCCGGGGGAAGTCGGCCCTCAAAGTGGGAGCCCTTGGCAGTCCACGCAGACTTCATCTCTTTGCCAAGGTCTCTCCCTTTGGGAGAGGTGGCACGGCGTAAGCCGTGACGGAGAGGGCGAGGACGCTGCCCGTATGCGATACAAGTTTATTCCAACCCTTTGGTCTCTTCCAGACCCAGCATCAGGTTCATGCACTGGACGGCGGCACCGGAGGAGCCTTTGCCCAGATTATCAAACAGCGAGACCAGCATCATCTGATCTCCGGCGGCATTCACGGTCAGGTACAGCTCCATGCGGTCGGTGCCCGCCATGGCATTGGAGTACAAGCCGTTTTCCGGCAGCGGCTCGTTCAGGCCGTGCACCTTGACGGTGGCGGCGTCCTTGTAGTAGTCCGCAAGGGCGGCAGCTACGGCTTCGGCAGTGGTGCCCGCAAGGCCAAGATCCAGCGGCACCAGCACCTGCATCCCGCAGTAGTAGTCGCACACCACCGGCACGAACATCGGCGTGTGCGCAAGGCCGCTGATCTTCTGCATCTCCGGCAGATGCTTGTGGCCAAGGCTCAGGCCGTAGCTCTTGGGCGCATCCAGCTTGCTGTGCGCCGGGCGATCGGGGCTTTCGTAGTCCGCGATCATCTTTTTACCGCCGCCGGAGTAGCCGGAGATGCCGGTGCAGCTGAAGGGGTAGTCCTTTGCCACCAGCCCCAGCTCCACCAGCGGGCGGGCAATGCTGATAAAGCCGCTGGCATAGCAGCCGGGCACCGCCACGCGGTAAGAGTTCTGAATTTTTGCCTTCTGTCCCTTCAGCTCCGGAAATCCGTAGTCCCATGCGGCATCGGTGCGGAAGGCGGTGGAGGTGTCCAGCACCTTCACGTCCGGGCGCAGCAGGGGCATGACTTCTTTAGAAGCTGCATCCGGCAGGCAGAGGAAGGCAAGGTCGGCAGAATTGATGACCTTTGCCCGCTCGTGCACGTCCTTGCGCCCTTCGGCGGAGATGGACAGCAGCTCGATCTCCGGCCGTTCGGCCAGACGGTCGGCGATGCGCAGGCCGGTGGTGCCGGAAGAGCCATCAATAAACACCTTTACCTTCATGCGTTTTCCTCCTCCCATGCGTCCAGCCGCGCCGTTGCCAGCGCGATCTGGCGCTGGACGCTGGCGGCGCTGGGGCCGCCGTAGCTGGTGCGTCCCTCGCAGCAGTGCACAAGGTCGATGGCATCATAGATATCGTCCTCAAACAGCGGGCTGTAGGTCTGGAACTGGGTCAGGGTCAGCTCTTCCAGCGTTTTGTCGGCGGCAATGCAGTCCGACACCATGCAGCCGGTCAGCTTGTAGGCATCCCGGAAGGGCATCCCCTTCTTGGTCAGGTAGTCGGCGCAGTCGGTGGCGTTGATAAAGCCCTTTGCGGCGGCGCGGCGCATATTGGCGGGCAGGGTCTTCATGGTATCCAGCATGGGGGTGATGGTCTTGAGACAGAGTTCCAAGGTATCCACTGCATCAAAGATGGCTTCCTTGTCCTCCTGCATATCCTTGTTGTAGGCCAGCGGCAGGCCCTTCATCATCACCAGCAGGGTGTTCAGGTCGCCGTACACCCGGCCGGTCTTGCCGCGGATGAGTTCGGTCACGTCGGGGTTCTTCTTCTGGGGCATGATGGACGAGCCGGTGGTAAAGGCATCGTCCAGCTCGATGAACTTGAACTCCCAGCTGCACCACAAGATGATCTCCTCCGAAAGGCGGGACAGGTGCATCATGCAGATGGAGATGGCGCTTGCCAGCTCGATACAGAAATCACGGTCGGACACGCCGTCCAGACTGTTGGCGCAGGGGGCGGCGAAGCCCAGCTTTTCGGCGGTGAAATCCCGGTCCAGCGGGTAGGTGGTGCCCGCCAGTGCGCCAGAGCCCAGCGGGCACTGGCTGTCCATGCGGGCGGTGGCGTCCGCAAAGCGGTCAAGGTCGCGCAGCAGCATGGAAGCGTAGGCCATCAGCGCATGGCCGAAGGTGATGGGCTGGGCGCGCTGCAGGTGGGTGTAGCCGGGCATGACGGAGGCGGTATTCTCCGCAGCCTTTTTGCACAGCACCCGCACCAGCTCCACGATGTAAGCCTGCAGGGTGTGGCTGTAATCCCGCAAAGTCAGGCGGATATCCAGCGCCACCTGGTCGTTGCGGCTGCGGCCGGTGTGCAGCCGCTTGCCCGCATCCCCGATACGGGCGGTCAGGGTCTGCTCCACAAAGGTGTGCACGTCCTCGGCGGCGGGGTCGATGGTCAGCGCACCGCTGGACAGGTCGTCCGCGATGGAGGCCAGACCGCTGAGGATATCCGCGCAGTCCTGCTCCGAGATGATGCCCTGCCGTGCCAGCATGGCGGCATGGACGCCGCTGCCGCGCATATCCTGCGCGATCATCCGCTGGTCGAAGCGGATGGAGGAGTTGAAGTCGTTGACGCGGCTGTCCACCGCCTTGGAAAACCGACCCTTCCAGAGTTGTTCTGCCATAATATAAACTCCTTATAAAAACGGCAAAGCCGCCGCAGGGGAAAACGCTCCTGCGGCGGTGCCGCCGGCAACGATGCCGGTGTGAGAACCCGCGTGTGAAAGTGTGAAAACACACGCAGGCGAAAATGTTGCGGTTACTTGACCTCCGGCCAGTTCTTGGACAGCTTTGCGCGCTCCTTGATGGACAGGCCGAACAGGTTGATGAAGCCTGCGGCATCGGCCTGATTGTAGTCCTCGTCCTCACCGAAGGAAGCGGTCTGCTCGTCGTACAGGGTGTAGGGAGAGGTGACGCCGGCGTTGATCATGTTGCCCTTGTAGAGCTTCAGCTTCACATCGCCGGTCACAGTCTTTTCCAGACTGTCGGCAAAGGCATCCAGTGCCTCGCGCAGCGGGGTGAACCACTGGCCGTTGTACACGATATCAGCGTACTTCTGTGCCAGCTGTGCCTTGAAGTGAGCGCTTTCCTTGTCCAGCGTAATGGTCTCCAGCACGTCGATGGCCTTGTACAGAATGGCGCCGCCGGGAGTCTCGTACACGCCGCGGCTCTTCATGCCCACCAGACGGTTCTCCACGATGTCCAGCAGACCAATGCCGTTTGCGCCGCCCAGCTTATTCAGGTACTCCACCAGCTCCACAGCGCCCATCTCCTTGCCGTCCACGGCGGTGGGGATGCCCTTTTCAAAGTGGATGGTCACATAGGTGGGAACATCGGGTGCCTGCTCGGGGCTGACACCCAGCTCCAGGAAGCCGGGCTTATTGTACTGGGGCTCGTTGGCGGGGTTCTCCAGATCCAGACCCTCGTGGCTCAGGTGCCACAGGTTCTTGTCCTTGGAGTAGTTGGTCTCGCGGTTGATCTTCAGGGGGATGTGGTGTGCCTCGGCGTAGTCGATCTCCTCGTCACGGCTCTTGATGTCCCACTCACGCCACGGAGCGATGATGGCCATATCCGGGCACAGTGCCTTGAGGGTCAGCTCAAAACGCACCTGATCGTTGCCCTTGCCGGTGCAGCCGTGGCAGATGGCATCTGCACCCTCCTTGATGGCGATATCAGCCAGTGCCTTGGCGATGCACGGACGTGCAAAGCTGGTGCCCAGCAGGTAGTCCTCGTACTTAGCGCCGAACTTCAGGGTGGGGAAGATGTAGTTCTCCACAAAGTCCTTCTTCAGGTCCAGCACATACAGCTTGGATGCGCCGGTAGCCTTGGCCTTTTCTTCCAGACCGTCCAGCTCGGTGCCCTGACCTACGTCACCGGAAACAGCGATGACCTCGCAGTTGTTGTAGTTTTCCTTCAGCCAGGGAATGATGATGGAGGTATCCAGACCGCCGGAGTAAGCCAGCACAACTTTTTTGATGTTTTCCTTTTTCATGATAAACGCGCTCCTTTTAATAAAAATACACTTTTGTTCTCTGATGCGCATTTCCCTTCGCATCCTCTGTCTTTCGTTTGCGGTTGATGTTTTTATTATACGCAGTGCGGGTTTTCCGTCAATGCTAAAAACTGCCAAACATCGCGCCCCTTTCGCTTTTCTTTTGGTTCAATCTGTATCTTTATGCAAATGTTTTTAAATATATGCGTATTTTATGCAATCCGAGTGTATTTTTTCATGGGGTTTTGCAGGGACTCCCTCAGGCAAAGCCTGACGGCTTTGCCAGCTCCCTCGGGGAGGGAGCCTCTGGCGCGACGGTAAAGTTTGCGGTCAAACCATAAAGCTTATGGGTGCGCATCCACCTTCCCCCAAGGGGTGAAGGCTTCAGCGGTAGCGGCAAACTTTGCGGTTTAGCCGGAAACTGTGCCACCATGCCAAAGGCCCCATCCCAGAGGGGGCTGGCACGGCGCAGCCGTGACTGGGGGAGTTTGCCCCCCACAAACAAACCACCGGAGCATCCGCAGATGCTCCGGTGGTTTACCTATAACGATTTAGTTCAGCTTCAAATCGCCTTCCTTGATCCAGCCCAGCTTGCGCTCTACCGCGCAGAACACCACGCTGAGCACGGCGGGCAGCACAAAGCACAGCAGCACCATGGCAGCCCAGTCCATGGGGGTGATAGCGCCCTTGGTACCGGCGGCAATGTCGCTGACCCAACCGGTGTAAACGCCGATCTGACCCACCAGACCGCAGGTGCCCATGCCGGAGGACACCGCCGCGCCGTTCATCTCAAAGTGGAACAGGCAGGTAGCCAGCGGGCCGGTGATGGCACTGGCCAGCGTGGGAGCGATCCAGATGCGGGGGTTCTTGATGATGTTGCCCATCTGCAGCATACTGGTGCCCAGCCCCTGACTGACAAGGCCGCCTACGCCGTTCTCCTTGTAGCTCATCACAGCAAAGCCCACCATCTGGGCGCAGCAGCCTGCCACGGCAGCGCCGCCGGCAAGGCCGGTCAGACCCAGTGCGGCGCAGATGGCAGCGGAGGAGATGGGCAGGGTCAGCGCCACGCCCACGATGACCGACACCAGAATGCCCATGACCAGCGGAGCCTGCTCGGTGGCCCACATGATCAGGGTGCCCACCTGACTTGCGGCTGCACCGATGGGGGCGGCGATGAGCATGGACAGCCCGACGCCCGCAAAGATGGTCACCAGCGGGGTGACAAGGATATCCACCTTGGTCTCCTTGCTCACGGCCTTGCCCAGCTCTGCCGCCACAATGGCGATGATGAGCACAGCCAGCGGGCCGCCTGCGCCGCCCAGCGCATTGGCCGAGTAGCCCACGGTGATCAGGCTGAACAGCACCAGCGGCGGGCAGTGCAGTGCCCAGCCGATGGCACAGGCCATGGCGGGGCCGCTCATGGCAGTGGCGTAGCCGCCCAGATCCACCAGCAGTGCAAGACCGGTCTGCTGACCCACCGTCTTGATGATGGTGCCGATCAGCAGGCTGGCGAACAGACCCTGTGCCATTGCGCCCAGCGCGTCAATGAGGTAACGCTGCGGAGAGATGACGATATCCTTCCGCGCCAAAAATTCTTTCAGCTTCGACATAAAACTTGCCTTTCTATCCAAAACAGATCGTTAAAGTTACGAACGTATGTTCTGTATCATACCATACACCTGTCAAGACAGCAAGAGGTTGCTGGAAAAAATGTGAAATTTCGGCTTTGTGCAATGTTCTGCCCTGCCGGAACGTATTCCATTTGGAATATTTTCCGACACACTGCCCCGGTGGAGAATTTGTGTAGAAGCCCGCTGTGCCGTTGACTGCTCCCCGCGTGCGGGTGTATACTAGAGGAAACGTAAAGTTATCATCCGCCGTCCTTTTTATCATAAGCGCATGGGCGGCGTGGAATAAAAGCAGGCCCGCCCCGGGCAAGGGGCAAAGGTCCAGTGCAGCGCAGCGCTGCATCACCGGGAGATTCGGAGGCAGAGACGACAGATGAAAAAACGATTTGACCGATCCGGCACAGCCCGCCGCAAAGCGGCGGCAGCCGTTGCAGCGCTGACCATGGCGCTGGTTCTGGCTGTGGGCGGCGCAGGGGCAGCGACCCTGCTGTCTGCACAGCCGGAGACTTTGACCGTGGGCGCAGTCGTGCCCCACATCACCGCCGGGACGCCGCAGGCAAGCAGCCCGGCAGCGGCTGACCCTGCTCCAGCAGCGGAGAGCACGGCGACTGCCCCGGAACCGGCAGTGGAAAGCATCGCACAGCCGCAGCAGACTGCGCCCGCCCCGGCGCAAACGGAAAAACCGGAAACCGCCGAAATTGCACCGGCTGAGCCGGAAGAAGCTGCCGCAGCACCGGAAACACCGGCACAGCCCGCTGAGGATACCGCCCTGGAAGAGGAGAACTCTCCCACACTGCTGCTGGAAGAGACCCCGGAGCTGGCCGCACAGGACCCGCAGGCTCCCGCAGCGGACGGCACCGCCCAGAACGACACCGCCAGCCAGCACACCCCGGAGGGCAGCGTGCTGCTGACCCCGGAGCAGATCCAGCAGGCACTGGATTCCGGCGCGCTGGAGGATGCCGAAGCACAGTGCATCGACCTGACCGATGAAAACGGCTTTTTCCGGTGGCTGTTCAACTGGCTGTTCGGCATCACAGACAAGGAAGAAGAACCCGTCTACTCCGGCTGGCGCACCGAGAACGGCAAGACCTACTACTACGCGCAGGACACCAACAAAAAGGTCACCGGTCTGCGCTCCATTGACGGCAAGCTGTATTATTTTGACGCCAACGGCGTAAAGCAGGACAACGTGACCTTTGGCATCGACGTGTCCAAGTATCAGTCCGGGCTGGACTGGAACAAGATCAAAAAATCCGGCGTGAGCTTCGTCATCATCCGCATCGGCTACCGTGGCTACGGCGCTGCGGGAAATCTGGTCAAGGACCCCATGTTCGAAGAGCACTTCACCAATGCCCGCAACGCGGGACTGAAGGTGGGCGTGTATTTCTTTACGCAGGCCGTAAACGAGGCCGAAGCGCAGGAGGAGGCCGAGGGCTGCAACTGGGCGCTGAACGGCCGGATGCTGGACTACCCCATTTTCTATGACACCGAGGCTTCCACCGCTCCGGGCGGCACCGGCCGCGCTGACGGTCTGGGCGTTGAGGATCGCACCAAGTGCGCCATCGCCTTCTGCGAGCGGGTAAAGGAGCTGGGCTACAAGCCCGGCGTGTACGCTTCCACCACATGGTACCGCAAGCGGGTGGACTACAACACCCTGCGCAGCCGCTACACCATCTGGAACGCCCACTACGGCGTCTCTTCCAGCCCCATCGGCTGCGATCTGTGGCAGGGCACCGAGAAAGCCCGCATCAACGGTTACAGCGGCGAGCTGGACGCCAATATCAGCTATATCGGATAACCTATAAAAGGCTGCTGCACATACCCTGTGCAGCAGCCTTTTTCTTGCCGTGGGACGATTTTAAATGCGCTCCGCTTCGCTCTGCGCATCATCAGCGGAATAATTATTTTATATTTCGCGTTTGTCGCGGTCTGCGGACCGCTCCAAACGCACTTTCACGGGAGGGGTCGTAACGGCAAACGGCATTTGCAGCGCCGCTTTCTGCGAAAGTGCGGCGCTGCGGGCGAGCACTTGCTCCCCCGAGAGGGCCGACTTCCCCCGGCCGGGGGAAGATGTCACCGCAGGTGACAAAAAGGGGAATCTGTCGCGCAGCGACTGAGGGGCTATAAATGGAGAAGCGAAAAAAGCGTTAAAGCGATAGCGCCGACTGGCGCAGCGCTAGCTTTTTTGTGCTTCGACTTCTTCTTTAGGATTGTTAAGGGCGTGTAGCCCTTGACCCGTTGCGGGGTGGGTGGAGTCCAGAGGTAGGGAGGGGGGAGTCGGAACACCCCTCCCTGCCTCTGGCCCAGCGGAGCGTCCCTGCACGCTTGCGGCAAGCAGAAGCTTTCCCCGCGGAGCGCGGCGGCCATTTAAAATCGTCCCCCTGCCGCAAAAACAGGGCATACTTCCCTGTTTTTGTGCATAAGCTGGTGGCAGAGTATGCAAGCGCAAATGGCGGGGAGGCATGGGGATATGTTTGTGGTAACACTGAGCAAGACGAGCCTGAAAAAACTGGGAGCAGGGGCGGCGTGCTGCGCGCTGGTGGTGTTCAGCGCCATGCTGGGGCGGTTCATCAGTACCCGGACGGTGGCGGTGGCTGCCCCGGTGAACCGTATCGAGAGTGCGCAGGACATCCAGACATGGTTCACCGGCTACGGGCTGGAGGTGGACGGCGCGTCCATCACGGCGGATAAGGTCAAGATCCCCCGTAAGTGGGACGACAGCTTTTCCGCTTTCAACGGGGTGGTGCAGCAAAGCGGCATGGATCTTGCCCGCTACAAGGGCAAAACGGTGGAAAAATGGTCGGCGCTGCTCCCGGCGGCAAGCAACGGCGAGACCAGCCGCTACGGCGTGCTGCTGGTGTACAAAAAGAAGGCTGTGGGCGCGTATCTGCTGGAAAAGCCCTCCGGCACGGTGCTGGGGCTGCAGGACGCCCAGAACGAGCTGGCAAAGCAGACCTCCGGCGAGGATTACAGCGGCGACTGGGGCGAGCGGCACGATGAGCAGCTGACCGACAGCACCGCACAGCAGACCTCCGGTGAACCAGAGACAGCGCCCGAAGCTGCCCCGCAGGCAGCCCCCTACACCGAGCTGCCGCTGGACGCAGAAGGGTACCCCGTGGAATAGGGACGGTATCCGGGAGAAAAACGACCTTTTTTAAGCTCTTGTCCGGCAGTTGCACAAACTGCCTAGTTTTTACAAACGATTCGACAAAAATTAGACAAAGCACGGATTTTTGTAGCATCCGTATGTTCAAATGTAACAAAATTTTCTTGTAAAAATCGGCAATATGAAACGGTGCAAAAATACCGGGACGGGTTTATAATAGTAGTATACCAATCCCCATTGGCAAAGCCATGCTCCGGGGCTGAATGTGCAGTCCGGGCAGAGGGATCAAGTAAGGAGAAAATGATCATGAAGGAATTTCAGTACACTGTTAAGGATGCCTGCGGCATCCATGCCCGTCCCGCCGGTCTGCTGGTCAAGACCGTGAAGGGCTTTGCAAGCACCGCTACCCTTGAGAAGGACGGCAAGAGCTGCGATATGCGCAAGCTGATGGCTCTGATGGGCATGGGCGTCAAGCAGGGCGAGACCGTGACCATCAAGGTCGAAGGCGATGATGAAGAAGCAGCCGCAGAGGCCATCCAGAAGTTCCTGAGCGAGAACGTCTGAGCCGCGGCGTAAAAGCCGAGCCCTCGCGGGAAAACTGCGGGGGCTTTTTTTGACAAAACGCCGGGCGCTGCACGCCCGGCTGTAAGTGGAAGGAGAAAGTGCTATGCAGGTAGGCACCGGCAAAAGCGTGCTCAATGGCATCGCCATTGGCAAGCTGAAGATCTACAAGAAAAAAAACACCACTATTTCCACCGCTCCTGTGGCAGATACCGCCGCAGAACTGGAGCGTTTTGAAGCTGCCCGCCAGAAGGCCATTGAGCAGCAGACCGCCCTGTACGAAAAAGCACTGGCAGAAGCCGGTGAGGACATTGCCGAGGTGTTCAACATCCACGCCATGATGCTGGATGACGATGACTTTGTGGATGCCATCAAGGAGATCATCAACGGGCAGAAAATGTGCGCCGAGTACGCCGTCAAGACCGCCGGCAACAATCAAGCTGCGGTGTTCTCTGCCATGGACGACCCGTATCTGCAGGCCCGCAGCGCTGATGTGCTGGACATTGCGCAGGCCATGCTGGACATTCTGCAGGGGGTGGACAACGCTTCCCTGCAGGGCACCGAGCCCAGCATTCTGGTAGCCGAGGATCTGGCTCCCTCCGAGACCGTGCGCATGGACAAGAGCCTGCTGCTGGGCTTTATCACCCGCGAGGGCAGCTCCAACAGCCACACCGCCATTCTGGCACGCAGCATGAACATCCCCGCCCTGATCCAGTGCAAGGACATTCAGGACGACTGGGACGGCAAGATGGCTGTGGTGGACGGCTACAACGCCTGTGTGTATGTGGACCCCACCCCCGACCTGCTCAAGAGCCTGAAAAAGCGCCAGCAGGAGGACCAGAAAAAGCAGGCTCTGCTGCAGGAGCTGAAGGGCAAGCCCAACACCACGCTGGACGGCAAGACCATCAACGTGTTCGCCAACATCGGCGGCATGGGCGACGTGGGCGCAGTGCAGCAGAACGACGCCGGCGGCGTAGGTCTGTTCCGCACCGAGTTCGTCTACCTGAACTGCAAGGACTTCCCCACCGAGGACTACCAGTTCGAGGCTTACAAGCAGGTGGTGGAAAGCCTTGCACCCCGCAAGGTCGTTGTGCGCACCTGTGATATCGGCGCAGATAAGACCGTGGATTACATGAAGCTGGATCACGAGGATAACCCCGCGCTGGGCTACCGCGCCATCCGCATCTGCCTGACCCGCAAGGACTTCTTCAAGACCCAGCTGCGTGCGCTGCTGCGGGCTTCTGCCTACGGCAACATGAGCATCATGTTCCCCATGATCACCAGTCTGCGGGAACTGCAGGACGCCAAGGCTGTTCTGGAAGAGTGCCGCGCCGAGCTGACCGCCGAGGGCGTGAAGATGGGGCAGAACATTGAAGTGGGCACCATGATCGAGACCCCCGCCGCCGTGTTCATCGCGGACGAGCTGGCCGCCGAGTGCGACTTCTTCTCCATCGGCACCAACGACCTGACCCAGTACACCTGCGCACTGGACCGCCAGAACGCAAAGCTGGAGCCTTTCTTCAACCCGCACCACCCCGCCGTGCTGCGCGCCATCAAGATGACCATTGAAGCCGGTCACCGCCACGGCATCTGGGTGGGCATCTGCGGCGAACTGGGCGCTGACACCGCCCTGACCGAGACTTTCCTGCGCATGGGCGTGGACGAATTGTCCATGAACGCCAAGAGCATCCTGCCGGTGCGCAAGATCATCCGCAGCGTAGACCTGAGCAAGCCCTCTGAGAAGGCTTGATGATCCTTCTGACATAAAACAACACCGGAGCATCTTCGGATGCTCCGGTGTTGTTTTTTATTCTTACTCTCCTCTTGCCAGCGCCTGCAGCTTCTGCTTATCCAGCACCTGCACGCCGCCGCGGTACAGCCGCACCCAGCCCTCCTGCGCAAAGTATTTGAGCATCCGGCTCACCACCTCGCGGGCAGAGCCCATGTACCTTGCCATCTGGTCGTGGGTCATGCGGACATCCTCGCCGCCGGTCTTGGCAAGCTCATCGGTCAAAAAGATCGCCAGCCGCCGGTCGGCGCTCATGAACAAGATCTGCTGCATCGTCCACATGGTGTCGGAAAAGCGCTCTGCCGTCATCTGGTAGGCGTAGCAGCGCACATAGACGTTCTCCTGCATCAGCTGCCGGAAGATGCCCGCGCTGATGCACAGCGCTTCGGTGTCCTCCTCGGCGTCGATGTAAAGGTCGATGTTCACCGCATCCATCACGCAGGAGGCGGACAGGATGCACACCTCCCCGCCGAACAGGCGGTACAGCGTCACATCTCTGCCGTCCTCGGACAGCAGATAGGAGCGCAGCTGCCCGCTGCGCAGCAGCAGAATGCCCACGCAGCTTTCCAGCGGGCTGTGCACCCGGGCACCCTTGGCGTAGTGCACCGGGCGGGTAAAGCGGCACAGCCGCTCCTGCTCTTCCGGGGTCAGCTGCTCCCAGAACGGGAACGCACAGGCCAGACACCGGGCGTGCGGAGATGTTTCTGCCATACGGCTCACCCCTTTCGCAGCGCCTTGGCGGCTTCCGTGCCCGCCAGTGCGCCCTCGTAAACAGCCTTTGCCACCTGCAGCAGCCCGCCGGTGCAGTCTCCGGCGGCGTACAGGCCGGGCACGGTGGTCTGCATCTTATCGTCCACCACGATGCGGCTGCCCTCTACGGCAGCGCCCAGCTTTCGGGCAAGTGCGGTGCTGCCCGCCACGCCCAGCGCCACGAACACACCGGACACCTCCCGCACCGCACCGCCCGCCAGCTGCACGCCGGTGACGGTCTGTTCGCCCAGAATGGCTTCCACCTTCTGGGTGCAGACGGCCACCTCGGGCGGGAAATCCGCGGTCAGGGCTGCGCCGTCCGTCAGCAGGGTGACGCTTTTCACCACCGGCAAAAGCGCCTGCACCTCGTGCAGGGCGTACTCGCCGCTGCCCAGCACCGCCACGTCCTTTCCACGGTAGAAAAAGGCATCGCAGGCGGCGCACCAGCTTACGCCGTGCCCTTCCAGCCCGGTCAGCCCCGGGATGCGGGGCACGGCGCGGGAAGCGCCGGTCGCCAGAATGACCGCATCTGCCGGGTACGCGCCCGCCAGCGTTTCCACGGTCAGGCGGTCGGTCCATGTCAGCCCCACGGCTTCGGTCTGCACGAATTGCACCCCCAGCCGCCGGGCGTTCTCGATGCTGCGGTGTTCCAGCTCCGGCCCGGAGACCGGCTGCGCAAAGCCGTAATAATTTTCGATTGTTTCGGCGCGTTCCAGCGCCCCGGAGCCTTTGGTCAGCACGGTGGTCTGCACCCCGGCGCGCACGGCGTACAAAGCGGCGGACACCCCCGCCGGGCCGGAACCTACAATAACAATGTTGGACATGGTGTTGCTCCTTTGCATGGTTACCCCCTCAGTCAAACCCTGCGGGTTTGCCAGCTCCCCCAAGGGGACGCCTTTCGTTGCAGCGGTCAACTTTCCGGTTCCTCCAGAAGGCTCCCCTTGGAGGAGTTGCTGAGCGCAGCGAAGCTGAAGGGGTATTCTGATTTTCCCTTATTATACACCAAAACCGCGCGGACTTCTGTGACCGGGTCGCAAAAACTTTTTGGGCGGCGGGCACTGTTCAAGCCCCGGGGCGTGTGCTATACTGTTGTCATGTTGAAATTACTGCCACAGGGGGCTTTTGCTTTATGTCCAAACAACGTCTGCTTTTCATCACCACCGGCGGCACCATTGCCAGCGTGCGCACCCAGCAGGGGTTAAAACCCGTGCTTACCAGCGAGGAGCTGCTCGCCCATCTGCCGGAATTGAAGGAACTGTGCTGCCCGGAAACGCTGGCGCTGTGCAGCATCGACAGCACCGACCTCGGGCAGGAGCACTGGCTCATGATGGCACGCGCCATTCAGGAAAACTACGCCTTATACGATGGCTTTATCATCTGCCACGGCACGGATACGCTGGCGTATTCTGCGGCGGCGCTCTCTTATCTGATTCAAAATGCGGATAAGCCCATCATCCTTACCGGCGCACAGCAGCCCATCTCCAACGAGATCACGGATGCCAAGAAAAACCTGCGGGACAGCGTAGTCTGCGCCATCGACCCGGGCAGCCGGGGCGTGATGGTGGTGTTCGGCGGGCACGTCATCGCGGGCACCCGCGCCAAAAAGAACAAGACCATCAGCTACGACGCCTTTGCGTCGGTCAACTTCCCGGAGCTGGCGCTGGTGCAGGGCGACCGGCTGGTGCGGTACATCCCCTCGCCGTGGCCCACCGGGCCGGTGGAGTTCAGCCGCACGCTGGACAGCCGGGTGTTCCTGCTCAAGCTGACGCCGGGGATGTCCCCGGCGCTTATCCCGGAGATCTTCCGTCTGTACGACTGCGTCATCGTGGAAAGCTTCGGCGTGGGCGGCATCCCGCAGCAGCTGATGGACGCCTTTGCCGCCGGGCTGGGCGACTACGAGACCACCCACAAGGTACTCATCATGACCACGCAGGTCACCTACGAGGGCAGTGACGTGGGCGTGTACGAGGTGGGCAAGCGGGTGCGCAACCGCTTCCGCTTCTTGGAAGCCCACGATATGACCATCGAGGCCGTGGTGACCAAAAGTATGTGGCTGCTGGCGCAGAACTGCGAAAGCTTTGACCAGCTGCAGCAGCGGTTCTACCGTCAGGTGAACTTTGACACCTTCTACCACTGAGCCGCGCGGACGCGGGACGATCTTGAATGCGCTCCGCGTTGCTCTGCGCATCATCAGCGGAAAAGATATTTTTATTTGCAGCTCCGAAACGCCTGTGGGCGTTTCGGAGCTGCTTTTTCACGGGAGAGGTCGTGGAGGGAAACGGCAGCTGCCGCGCTTGTTTCCTACGGAAACAGCCGCGCGGCGGGCACATACCCACATATACTGTATGAAATAAGTGTTTTCTATTATAGCACCTCCCGGCGCATTTGCAAGACAGCGGGCTTCTTGCTGCCGGGACGATTTAAAATGGCCTCCGCTGCGCTCTGGCCATAATCAGCGGAAAGATGATTTATAATTTTGCAATTCTGGAAAATCCACAGATTTTCCAGAATTGCCTTTTCACAGAAGGGGATTTTCCCCCGTAAACATCCTCGCCCTCTCCGTCACGGCTTACGCCGTGCCACCTCTCCCAAAGGGAGAGGCCTTGGCAAAGAGATGAACTTTGCGTGGACTGCCAAGGGCTCTCCCTTTGGGAGAGCTGGCGCGTTAGCGCCTGAGAGGGTGAGCACGCTAAATAAAAGCAACCAGACCGCCCGGTCTGGCTGCTTTTATGCTTATAAGAAAGAATCTTTTACTCTACATCTTCATCCGCGAAGATCCACAGCACCTCGTTGATTTGAGAACCACTGCGGGAGTAGGGGGTCACACGGATACAGAAACTGCGGCCGTCCATCTTGCGGTAGCGATGCTCCAGCAAGTTGCTGCTGAACACGGTGCTGCGCACAAGGCCGAAGTCCAGCAGATCCGCAAAGCCGTCCCGGTCTTCCGGTGCCACCAGCGTGTCGCGGTAGTTGGTCAGTGCGGCGCGGAAGGAGCCGCCGCAGGTATCCAAAACGGACTGGAAGTAGTCCGGCACAATGATGGGGCGCACGGTATCCTCCTGCAGATCCACCACGAATACGGTCTTGTACTTGGGGGCAAGCACCTTCAAAAAGTGCTCGGCGTCCCGCTTTTCCTGCAGGGTGCGCTCCATCTTTTCATTCAGACCCTCCAGCTGGCGGGCGCGGCCGTTGTGGTCGTAGTAAGCCTGCCGGTCCCGCCGCATGGCAGCTTCGGCCTTGGCCACGGCTTCGTCCAGATGGCGTAGGTCGGTGGTCTGCTGGATGCCCACGGAGATGGCGTAGTCCTTTTCCTTCAGGAAGGCGCGCATCCGATCCACGGTGCTCCACACGCTGTAAGGCGGCTCGTTGGGGGTCAGGATGACAAATTCATCGCTGCCAATGCGGTATACCCGGCTGGTGGCAAAGAACTTGCGAGCGGCGTTTGCCAGACAGCACAGCAGGCTGTCGCCGTTGCGGTGTCCCAGATGCTCATTTACCTCATGCATCCCCACCACATCAATGTAGGTGCACACCACGGATTCGTATCCGCTGTGGGGCAGCTCCCGCAGGTCGGTTTCGTACCGGCTGCGGTTGGCAAGGCCGGTCAGGGTGTCGTGGCTGTAAGAGAAGTCCAGCTCCTCGCTGAGCTGGTCGGCCTGTGCGTCGTTGCGCACCAGCACGGTCGCCCATGGGTTCTGGGCGCAGCAGCCCCGGCAGGGCAGCACCTCTGTGGTGATCCAGATATACTGGCCGGACACGTTCTCGCGGTAGCGATAGAACTCCGGCGCGGTGGCGTGGTACAGCACAGAGCGCAAGGCCTCCAGATCGGTCTGCTCCAAGAACAGGTCTGCGTCCTCCTCGTGCACGATCTTTTCGTTCACCAGACGGTCGCAGTAATTGACAAAATCCTCTTCCTTTTCCAGATCCGCACCCAGCAGGCGGGCGTCCCGCTTGATCACCCGGTACGCACCGGTGGCAAGGTTCAGCAGCGAGAGCTCCAGCACGTTATCGGTAAAGATCTGGTAGGCCTGCAAGGCCAGCGCGGTCTTTTCGGTGCCCGGGTTCTCCACCCGGCGGTCGCGGCGCATCAGGTCGCGGCGCAGATCCCAGTAATCCTGATTGGTGGGATCTGCCAGCAGCTTTTCAGCGTTTTCCACCGGCATGGGCTTGAAGAAGTAGTAGCCCTGCGAGTACAGGCAGTCCGCCGCCTGCAGCATGGACACCTGTTCCGGGGTCTCCACGCCCTCGGCGATGATGGGCAGGTTCAGCCGGTGCGCCATATCCACCACCGACTCCACGATCTGCACGCCCTTGCTGCGGTTCTCCTGATTCATGTCGATGAGCTTCATGTCCAGCTTGATGGCATCGACGTTGGTATCCTTGAGCATATTCAGCGAGGAATACCCGCTGCCGAAGTCGTCCATCATGACCGAGAAGCCCTTGCGGTGCAGTCCCTGAATGGCGTTTTCCACCATCTGGGTGTCCTCGGCCACCATGGTCTCGGTGATCTCAGCCAGCAGGAGCTTTGGCTCCAGCTTATATTTTTCCACCAGATCTGCAAAGATCTGCGGCACATCCAAGTTTAGGATATCCTGCACCGAAACGTTCACCGACACCGGCACAAGGTTGCTGCCGCTTTCCTGCCACTTCTGCAGGGTCTGGCAGACAGATTCCCAGATGTACTGGTCCAGCCTTGTCACAAGACCGGTGCGCTCCAGCAGCGGCATGAACTCGGCAGGGGGGACACAGCCCCGGGTGGGGTGGTTCCAGCGCACCAGCGCTTCCATACCCACGATGGCGCGGGTGATGCTGTTGCACTTGGGCTGCAGGAAGAAGCAGAATTCGTGGTTGTCCAGTGCGCGCTCCAGCTCACCCAGCAGCAGCTGCTGTTCCTTGAGTTCGTTGAGCATGGTGGGCTCAAAGCGGTGCAGGTAGCCGCTGTCCGTCGTTACACCGGCGATCTGGGCATAGTTGCACAGGGTGGCGGCATCCGCACCGGGGTTTGCCTGCACGGGGCACACGCCCATTACCACAAAGAAGGTGACATCCTGTCTGCCGGCAGCCATACACGCCTGCAGCGTGGCAAGCACGACGGTCTGCTCGGCTTTTTCGTCCGGCAGGCACAGGAAAAAGTCATCATTTCCAAAATAGCCCACAGGATAGCCGGTCTGCTTGCTGTAACTCAGCAGACAGTTTGCCACAGTCTCCAGCAGGGCATCGCCCTTTTCGGTGCCGTAAAGCTCGTTATAAAGCTTGAAGTGCTGGATATCCACAGCGGCAACAGCCCATTGTGTTCCCTGATGCGCGGTCAGGAATGTATGCAGGGCCTGTAAAAATGCGTCCTTGCGGTCGATCCGCTGCAACGCAGCAGATGCCGGTGCGGCGGCATCTGTTTTGACAATTCGCTCCTCTGACATGACGATTCCTCACAATTTGGATAGATTGAATGCGGATAAAACGATTGCGGTCGGTTTATATACTTTATAATCAGTATAACACGGTTTAAGCGGTTTTGAAATAGGTTTTTCACACTTTCTAACAACATTATTCGAGCAAAGTGCAACAAAAATGCCACACGCGGCGGAGCCGGTGCGGCATTGGGGGTCATTTGGTTTCCTTGTTGTCGTTCTGCGCGGTGTCGTCCTGCCCGGCGCGGTGCAGCATCTCCCGCAATGTGGGCAGGCTGCGCAGCTTTTTGCCGTGCCGGAGTTTTGGGTAGGCACGCAGCATACGGCGGGGGCCCACGATGCGGGGCGTGCGCAGCATCTGCGCCTGCATCTCCTCGCTGCGCTGCTGCAGCTCTGCCGCCAGCTGTTCCAGCTGCAACAATTCAGCAGCACGCTCGGCAGTGCCTTTGGCAGCAAGACGGGCGGCGTTGGCGGCTTCGGCAGCGTTCAGTCGGGCGTCCTCGCTGGCGCGGCGGGCGGCTTCGCTGGCTTCGGCGGCCTTGGCGCGGATGGCGGCCATGGTCTCACGGGCAGAGGGGCGTTTCCCGGCGGCGTCCCGCGCTTCGGCAGCGGCAAGCTTGAATTGCAGCCGTCCCTCGTCCAGTTTCTGGTCGGCGTTCAGGGTGGTGGTGCCCAGCAGCTGGGTCATAGCATCGCTGACGGCGTGGATGCTGTCGCCCAGCTGCTCCATGGTGTCCAGCGTATCGGCCAGTGCAGAGGCGGCAATGGCGGTAGCCACCACGTCCACCGCATATACGGCGTACAGAAAGCACATGAGGATGACCCCCACAAAGGGCGGGATGAGGGCTACAAGGTCGGCCACTACCGGGTGCACGATGCGCATGACCACCAGCGTGCCCACGCCCCACAGCAGGCAGAATTCCAAGCAGATATAGCCCCCGATGTTAAAGGGGAAATCGCTGTAATCCCACCAACGAGTGTGATAGAGCTTATACAGCGCCCAGCCGCCCACCAGCTCCAGCGCACTGGGCAGGATGACGCCGCCGAGATACAGCAGCAGGACGCTGTGCTGCAAGGGCGTAAGCGCAAACAGCACGATGACCATGCCAAAGCCGTAGATGGGGCAGACCGGGCCATTCAAAAAGCCCCGGTTCACCAGCTGACCGGTGGTAGCGGCGGCATAGATGACCTCCAGACACCAGCCCATGCAGGAATAGATCAGGAAATAGGCCAGAATATGGTACAGCGAGAACCCGCATATCATAGTCCCTGTGAGAAAACTAACCATGAGCACCTCCGTTCTTCAGTTCTGTTTGGATACGATCTTATATTCGTCCCCCGGCTCAAAAAAGGGACAGGCAGCGGTATTGTGCGCAAGATAGCGCGCCATCTCGTCCTCGTCCAGCGCAGCGCCCTGCGCGCAGTAGTAGCCGCCGTATTCGTCCTGAACATTATTCAGGCACAGCTCACAGGGGTCAGACATTTCCTTCGCCTTCCTGTGCGGCGGCTTCGGCGGCAGCTTCCCGCGCCATCCGCTTGAGCACCTTGGGGTCTACCCAAGTCACGCTGTCGGCACCGGGCTTTTTGCGGGCAATGAGCGCCTTGATCTTGATGCCCATCTCGGTGAACATACCCTCGTGCTCGGTGCGGATGTTCCATTCCGGCTCGTTCTCGTGCAGGTCGTAGGTGATCCACTCGATGTCGTAGCCGGAAGCGGGGAAGTACTCCACGCTGTCCCGGAACAGATCATCGTCGTCGGTCTTAAAACAGATCTCGCCGCCGTCTTTCAGGAACTCGCGGTAGGCGATGAGCTGGCGCGGGTAGGTAAGGCGGTGCTTGTGGGAGGAGTCGTTCTTGCTCCACGGATTGCAGAAGTTGATGTAGATGCGGCTGACTTCATCCTCCGGGGTGATAACGCCCTTGATGCGCTCGATATCGGTGCTCATGATCTTCACGTTGTCGATGGGACGTCCCGCTGCCTGATAGGCGGCTTCGATCTTGCGTTTGGCAAGGATGAGCACCTTGTCGGTGATGTCGATGCCCAGATAGTTATTTTCCGGGTGGGCGCAGGCCAGCTGGGAGATGAAGCCGCCCTTGCCGCAGCCCAGTTCCAGAATAAAGGGCTGCTCCGGGCGGGCATACTGGCTGTGCCATTTGCCGCCCCAGATGAGGGGCTCGTGCACATGGAAATCTGCGGCCATCAGTTCGTCGTGGGCATAGGGTTTGAAACGCATTCTCATAGTTTGTTGTTCTCCTTAAATTTAACGTGGCTCGCCCTCTCAGGCGCTGACGCGCCAGATTCCCCTTTTTGTCGCTGCGCGACATCTTCCCCCGGCGCGGGGGAAGTCTTTCCTCAAAGGGGGAGCCCTTGGCAAAACCGGAAAGTTTTCCGCACTGCCAAGGCCTCTCCCTTTGGGAGAGGTGGCTTTGCGAAGCAAAGACGGAGAGGGCGAGGATGCTTACCGGTTTTGCTCCCGCAAAAACGCTTCCACCTGCTCCGGGGTGGCGGCGCAGCTGCCCTGACAGATGCCGGGCTTGCCGCCGCCGCGTCCGTTCAGGGCGGCGTTCAGTGCCTTGGTCAGGGCGCGCACATCGCCGTCCTGCCGGGCAAGGCAGTAGCCGGTGCCCTTTTCGGTGGGGGTCAGGGCGGCGCACAGGCCGGTGGTGGCTTCGGTCAGGCGGACAGCCAGCCGGTGCAGCCCGTCCGGGTCCAGCCCCGGCAGGGTGCGGATGGCGTCTGCATCGGGCGCGGTCAGCTGCGCAAGGGCGTCAAACAGCTGGCTGCACAGTCCGAAGTGTGTAAATTTGAGCGCAGTATACTCTTCGTATATGCGGTGTACCGCCACAGCGGTCTGGTCGGCCTTGGCAGAGAGCAGCGCGCCGATATCCGCCTGCCGGGCGCGCATGGCCTGTGCCGCCGCCAGCGCACGGGCACCGCACACCACGCTCAGCCGCACACCGCCCTTGTAGTTCTCGCTGGCAAGGATCTTGATCTGCCCCACCTGACCGGTGGTGCGGGTATGAGTGCCGCAGCAGGCGCAGACGTCCGCACCCGGGATGGTCACGATGCGCACCTGTCCCTCGATCTCCTTTTTGGAGCGGTAGACAAGGGCGGCAAGCTCCTCCCGGGTGGGGTAGCTGATGAGCACCGGCACATCCTGCCACACGATGCGGTTGGCGGCAAGCTCTGCCTGCCGCAGCCCCTCGGGGCTGATGGGCACGCTGGTGTCCATGCGCACCACCTCGCTGCCCACATGGAAGCCCACGTTCTCTGCCCTGAACATCTGGTGCAAAATGCCGGAAAGGATATGCTCGCCGGTGTGCTGCTGCATTTTGTCAAACCGCCAGTCCCAGTCGATGCAGCCGGCAACGGCTGCGCCGGGCGCTGCGGCAGCGGGCAGGGCATCCACCGTATGCCAGATGACATCCGCCTGCTCGTGGACGTCCAGCACCCGCAGCACCGTGCCGTCCGGCAGGGTCAAAGTGCCCCGGTCGGCGGGCTGACCGCCGCCCTCCGGGTAGAACACCGTGCCGTCCAGCGCAATGCGCCCGCCGCCGGTCTTTTCGTCCGGCTCTGCGGCAAGGATGACGCTTTCGCACCCGGTGCGGAAAGCGTCCTGCTCAAAGTATTTTTCTGTGCGCTGCATCGCGCGAGTACCTCCTGTAGATAGAACGATTGAAAATGCGCAAAATACCCCTTCCGTCTTGCCGCTTTGCGGCAATCCACCTTCCCCAAGGGGACGGCTCCAACGGTGGCGATAAAGTTTCCGGCATAGTCCAAAGGCGCCCCCTTGGGGGAGCTGCTGAGCGCAGCGAAGCTGAAGGGGTACCCCATAAAAACCAGTATACCACGATTTTTGCCTGTGGAAAATAGTTTGCGGTTATGTTATGATAGGAAACAACGAATATTCCCGAAAATTGACAGCGAGGAAGGTAACGGATCATGCGTGAAAGTGGTATTCTGATGCCGGTATCCAGTCTGCCCGGCCCTTACGGGATCGGCTGCTTTGGCAAGGCGGCATTTCAATTTGTGGATTTCCTGTCTGCGGCAGGACAAACGATCTGGCAGCTGCTGCCGCTCAGCCCCACCGGCTACGGCGACAGCCCCTACCAGAGCTGCTCTGCCTTTGCGGGCAACCCCTATTTTGTGGATTTGGAAACGCTGGAAAAAGAGGGTCTGCTGACCGCCGCAGACCTCAAGGCAGAAAGCTGGGGCAAAGACCCGCTGGAAGTGGACTACGGCACTTTGTATGTCAGCCGCTTTGCAGTGCTGCGCAAGGCTTACGCCGCATGGCGCAGCCAGTGCGCCGGGCTGCACGGCTGTGCTTACTACTACCCTGACGACTACTACGCCTTTACCCTTGCCAACGAGGACTGGCTGGACGACTATGCCCTGTACATGGCGCTGAAGGTAGCCAACAAGATGAAGAACTGGGTGGAGTGGGACGCGCCCTACCGCCGCCGCGACAAGGCCGCACTGGCTGCCTTTGCCGCCGAAAATGAAGAAGAGATCGGCTTCTGGAAGTTCGTGCAGTACAAGTTCAGCGTCCAGTGGCAGGCGGTCAAAGCCTACGCCAACGAAAAGGGTGTACAGATCTTGGGCGATATCCCCATCTACGTCTCTGCCGACTCGGTGGACGCATGGGTGGGCGGAAAGCTGTTTGAGCTGGATGCCGACGGCCGCTTTGCCCGGGTGGCGGGCTGCCCGCCGGACTACTTCTCCGCAGACGGCCAGCTGTGGGGCAACCCTCTGTACGACTGGGCATACCACAAAAAGACCGGCTACGCATGGTGGGTTCGCCGGGTGCGCCACGCGCTGGGCATCTACGACCTGCTGCGCATCGACCACTTCCGCGGCTTCGACACCTACTGGGCGATCCCGGCCACCAGTACCACCGCCCGCACCGGCAAGTGGGAGAACGGCCCCGGCATGGAGTTGTTCGATGCACTGGAAGCCGCACTGGGCAAGCTGCCCATCATCGCCGAGGACTTGGGCGAATTGTTCCCCAGCGTGCGTAAGCTGCTGGCCGACAGCACCTTCCCGGGCATGAAGGTGCTGCAATTCGCCTTTGGCGGCGGGGACAACGAGTACCTGCCCCATAACCACGTCAAGAACGGCGTGGTCTACCCCGGCACCCACGACAACACCACCCTGACCGACTGGTGGGAGAACGGCGCTTCCAAAACGGAAAAGGCCACCGCTGCGGCCTACCTGCACCTGACCTCCTGCAAGCCCACCGCCAAGGAGGTGGCAGCAGTCAAGACTGCCGCCGCGCGCACCGCGCTGCTGCGGGCGGCGCTGGGCTCGGTGGCGGACAGAGCCATCATTCCCATGTACGACTGGCTGGGTCTGGGCGCCGAGGCGCACCTGAACACCCCGGGCAAGCTGGGCGGCAACTGGGCATGGCGCGCCAAGGCCGGTTTTGACTCCAAAGCCCTTGCCGCACAGATCGAAGCCGAGTGCGCTGTATACTGCCGCTGCAATGCAGACACGCAAAACGTGAAAGAATCAGCAATTTGACAGAATTGTAAAAACTGCCGTAAAAATTTGTGCGTTTTGCTGGAAAAATCTGTATTTCAATGGTATAATAGCCGTAAGTTCCCGGATTTGTGGGAAAATTGGAATTTCGCCCGTCGGAAGCGGCGGCGCGTACTGATGATGGGGAAATTACAGATGGACAGAGAATGGACAGAGCAGGATCTGCGCACCTTTGCCGAGGGCGCACAGACTGCGTTTGAAACGGTATTGCTGGACGAATTGCCACAGGACACCGGCTGGCAGGACGAGGGTCTGCAGGTGAACTACACCCTGTGCAACGGCCGGGTAAGCTGCGTGCTGCACCGCACGGTGCGGGCAGACGGCAAGCTGTGGCGGATCACCATGTCTGCCCCGCTGGCAGGCAACCTGCTGCCGGAAGAACGCATGAGCGCCCGCGAGCGGGAGCTGTGCCGCGAGGACCTGAACCACGATTTTCTTTCCGGCGTGTACAACCGCCGCTATCTGGAGACCGTGATCTCCGCCGAGCTGGACCGCTGGGCGGAGCAGGGACGCAAGGCTGCTGTGGCACTGATATCGCTGGATAACGGCGCACAGCTGCGGGACACCTACGGTCAGCCGGTGATGGATCAGCTGATCTGCTTTGTGGCAAACCAGTGGAAAAAGTATTTCGACATCCCGGGCAGTCAGATCGTCTGCCGCCTGACCGGCACCACCTTTGTGGTGGGCTGTCTGGACTTGGACGGCGGGCAGCTGGCACAGCAGATGCGGAACATCTACGCCGAAATGCCCCACGAGTGCGTCACCTCCATGGGGATGATGAAGCGTGTGCCTTTCACCCTGAGCGTCGCAGTAGCAGGGCTGGACGAGCTGGACAGCGCCGCCAACTGCTGGCAGCGTCTGTACGCCATCTGTGACGAGCGGCTGCGCGGCATCCAGATCTCCGGCGGCAATAAGATCTGCTGAGAAATAACGTATATAATCCCCCTTTGGACACATACTAAGTGCCAAAGGGGGATTTTTTGTATGGAAAACCAGAAAAACGATAACCTGAACCTGCTGGAAGCGGTTGTGCAGAACACCGAGATGGGCAAGAACACCTTGGAGCAGATCTTACCCATGACCAACGATGTGCAGTTCAAGGCCGAGCTGCTGCGCCAACGCAACATCTACCACCAGCTGAATCAGGAAGCACACACTGCCATAGAAGCCTGCGGCGGCAGCGCGCAGGGGCAGAGCACCATGGCAAAGCTGAACACGAAAATGAGCATCGGGCTCAAGACCCTTACGGACAAATCCACCCGCAATCTGGCGGAGATGCTCACGCAGGGCAGCGGCATGGGGGTGGTGGACTGCGTGAAAAGCTGCAAAGACTACCCCAACGCCGCCCCGGGCGCAAAGCGCCTTGCCCAGCGCCTGCAGGATTTTGAAGAGGATAACCGCATCCAGCTGGAACGGTTTTTGTAAATGATATTTGCTGCCGCGCGGCAATGGTAGAACGATTTAGAATGCCCTCCGCTGTGCTCTGGGCATTTTCAGCGGAAAGAATATTTTAAATTTCGGGATTCAGAAACGCCTGCGGAGTTTGGCGGGGCAAAGCCCCTCCATCTGCTAACGCAGACCACTCCGCTGCTTGAAAGCCCCACTGGGGCTTTCATTGCTGTGCAACCGCAGCCTTTTCTGAATCCCATTTTCACGAGAGGAGCCGTAAAGGAAAACGGCAGCGCGACTGTTTCCGCAGGAAACAAGCGCTGCAAATGTCGTTTACCTCTGCGACCCCTCCTGTGAAAACGCAAAGTCGGGCAGCCCGCAGGCTGCCCGACTTTGCTCTAATTCAAATAATTTTTCCGCTATTGATGCGCAAAGCGCAACGACGACGACCGCCGCCAGTGGCGGAAAAAGGGAGAAGTTGTTGGGGCAGCGGCCAGCAAGACGCAAGTGCCGCCCAAGGCACGAAGCGGATGCTGGGTGCCGCAACCCGATAAGCGGAGCGCATTTAAATCGTCCCGCCCTGCGAAGCACTCACTCCCACAGCTTCTCGGGGTACTGACCCTCGGCGGTCTTGCGGGCGATGGCATCCACCACCAGAGGTTTATCCTCCCGGTAGGTGACACCAAACCACTTATCGGTGCTGCGCAGCACCTGAATTTTTGCCTTGTTCTCCTCGATCAGTTCGGTCACCACCAGCGGCAGGAAGTACTCGCACTTCAGGGGATTCACCGGCAGATTCTCGGTCAGCCAGCCCGCAAAGCGCTGCTCGGCCTCGTCCAGAAAGCTTTTACCGAAGCCCCACAGGTTCATGCTCACGGGGGTGTCGCCGGGCAGGTCTACCCAGCTCTCGCCGCCGTCCTCGGTGTAGTGTGCACCGCCGCCGCAGGGCTCGATGCGGGTGCGCTCGGTCACGCTTTGCAGGGTGCCGTCCTCGTTTTTGATGCACACGCCGCGCGCCACGCTGCCGTTCTCGGACAGGGTATTTTTCAGCAGATAGCTGACCATGCAGTAGCGGTAGAAATCATCATCGGCGTGGGTGGACAGGTAATCGTACATCACCTGAAACGCCTCCGGGCCGTAGTAGTCGTCCGCATTGATGACCGCAAAGGGGCCGTCAATGAGGGGCTTTGCAGCCAGCACAGCGTGGCAGGTGCCCCAAGGCTTTACGCGCCCCTCCGGCACGGCAAAACCTGCGGGCAGCTCTTCCAGCTGCTGGAAAGCGTACTTCACATTCATCGCTTTCGCCACGCGGTCACCGATGGCAGCTTTGAAGGCGTCCTCGATCTCGTGCTTGATGACAAAGATCACGGTCTCAAAGCCGGCGCGGCGGGCATCGTAGAGGGAGTAGTCCATAATGACCTGTCCGTTGGGACCCACCGGGTCGATCTGCTTCATGCCGCCGTAGCGGCTGCCCATGCCGGCTGCCATGACGACCAGTACCGGTTTATTCATCTTCATTTCCTCCTGTATCTGCCGGGGTTTCCGGCGTTGTAGTGTTCTGCGCCTATTATACACTGCTTCGCCGCCTGTGGCAAGGCGCAGCAGGGGAGAACGAACTCCCCCAGTCATCGCTGCGCGATGCCAGCCCCCTCTAAGATGGGGCCTTTGGCATGGCGGCAAAGTTTCCGGCAAAACCGTAAAGTGTCCGGTTTCGCCAGAGGCTCCCTCTCCGAGGGAGCTGTCAAAGCCGTCAGGCTTTGACTGAGGGAGTTCGTCTCCCATCTGCATTCCCAACTCCCCCGCCATACCGAATTTACATACAATGCAACTTTTACTTGCCAAACTATTGTCTTTTTCTGGAAAGTATTGTATACTCGTCTCGTTAAGTGCAAGCATTGCTTGCCAAAATATCCGTATATTTGAAAAGAAGCACTTGTCAATGCAGACGAGAAAGAGAGGACAACCCCTATGAACGAGGCCGTAACCAAGCGCTTTCTGCTTTACTTCCGCCTGATGCTGCTGGTCTGGATCCTGATCGCAAACGCCGTCATCCACCTGACCGGCATGGAGTACAGCTGGCTGATCTTCCTGAGCAACATCATGATGTTCACGCTGGAGGGCGACGTGAAGGATCGCCTTGTCACTGTGGAGCTGGGCGGCCTTGTGGGTCTGGTGCTCACCGTGGCGGCGCTGCTGTCCATCAGCGCTTTGACCCCTGTTCTGGGCGATTTCTTTGGCTTTATCCTGCCGCTGGCCGTGGTGCTGTTCATCCTCATCATCCTGCACCCCTACGCACCCAAGGTGCTGAACAATGTGGGCTTTGCCTACCTGACCGTGGCCTGCATCGATATCCCTGCCCTGACCACCCATCTGCCGCAGTTCTTCATCACCTTCATCGTGGGCTCTGTGATCTTTAACGGTGTCTGCGTGCTGCTGATGAAGCCCGCCAAGGCGCTGGCTGTGCGCAGCGTGGAGAAGCAGGGCGCATAAAAAAGTACATTTCTGCCGCTATCTCTTGATTTTTTTGTTCCGGCGTGCTACAATCAGCGTAGTTTCATCCTGTCCAAAACATTGATGCGGACAAACTGAAGCCCCGCTTTTCATGCCGCAGAGAGGGCTGCCCCGGGTTTCCGGGTGCTGCAAGCAGCCTGCCATGACCCCGGCTTCTACCACCGCAGAGTGCAGAGGCGAACCTCTGCCGGGCGTGCCCGTTACAGCACTGCGAGGGGCGCGTTTCCCCGCCGGGGAGCGCGCAATTCGGGTGGAACCGTGGAACGCAGACATTTGATCGGCGCTTCATCCCGTGAGTTTTACGGGGTGAAGCGCTTTTTATTTTTGTTCAACACCACATTGTCAAAGGAGAATCTACTATGAAGATCATCTACAAGGACGGTCATGTGGACGAGTGCCCGCAGGATCAGGAGCTGCACGTTATCCGTCACACCGCTGCTCACGTTATGGCACAGGCCATCAAGCGTCTGTATCCGCAGGCTGATTTTGCCTTCGGCCCTGCCACCGAGAACGGCTTCTACTACGATGTCGATCTGGGCGACCAGAAGCTGAGTGACGAGGATCTGGCCAACATCGAAAAAGAGATGCGCAAGATCGTCAAGGAGAACCTGCCCATCAAGCCCTTCATCCTGCCCCGTGCCGAGGCCGAGAAGCTGATGGAGGAGCGTCAGGAGCACTACAAGGTGGAGCACATGGCAGACCTTGCCGACGAGACCGAGTTCAGCTTCTTCCAGCAGGGCGAGTATGTAGATATGTGCATCGGACCCCACCTGACCTACACCAAGGCACTGAAGGCTTTCAAGATCACCCAGCAGTCCGGCGCATACTGGAAGAACGACAAGGAAAACAAGATGCTGACCCGTATCAACGGCGTGGCCTTCCGCAATCAGGAGGAGCTGGACGCATGGGAGAAGGAGCAGCAGGAGGCCCGCGAGCGCGATCACCGCAAGATCGGCAAGGAGATGGGCCTGTTCATGACCGATGATCTGGTGGGCCGCGGCCTGCCCATGTTCTTGCCCGCAGGCTACACCGTCTGGCAGGAGCTGGAGAACTATATCAAGGAGAAGGAGCGTGCACGCGGCTACCTGCACGTGATGACTCCCTGCATCGGCACCGTGAATCTGTACAAGACCTCCGGTCACTGGGATCACTACCGCGAGAATATGTTCCCCGCCATGGAGATGGAGGGCGAAAGCTATGTGCTGCGCCCGATGAACTGCCCCCATCACATGATGATCTACGCAAACCGTCCCCACTCCTACCGTGACCTGCCCATGCGCATCGGTGAGATCGCCCACGATTTCCGTTACGAGTCCTCCGGCACCCTGAAGGGCATCGAGCGCGGCCGTCACTTCTGCCAGAACGACGCCCACCTGTTCTGCACCCCGGAGCAGATCAAGAGCGAAGTGGCAGACGTGTGCAACCTGATCTTTGAGGTGTACAAGGACTTCAACATCACCGACTACCGCTGCGTACTGAGCCTGCGTGATCCTGCCGATAAGAAGAAGTACCACGACGATGATGCCATGTGGAACCATGCAGAGCAGGCCCTGCGCGAAGTGCTGACCGAGCTGGGCATCCACTTCACCGAGGAGATCGGCGAGGCTGCCTTCTACGGCCCGAAGCTGGACGTGAACGTGAAGCCCGCCGTGGGTGCCGAGTACACCCTGTCCACCTGCCAGCTGGACTTCTGCCTGCCCGCAAAGTTCCACCTGACCTATGTGGACAAGGACGGCTCTGAAAAGACCCCCGTGGTGCTGCACCGCGCAATTCTGGGCTCTCTGGACCGCTTCATGGCTTACCTGATCGAGGAGACCAAGGGCAAGTTCCCCACCTGGCTGGCTCCCACGCAGGTCAAGGTGCTGCCCGTGTCCGAAAAGACGCTGGAGTACGCACAGGATGTGACCGAGAAGCTGGCAGATGCCGGTATCCGCGTTGTGCTGGACGACGACAACCAGAAGATCGGCTACAAGATCCGTGCCGCACAGCAGGTGGACCGCGTGCCCTATATGCTGGTGCTGGGCGCCAAGGAAGCCGAAGCCGGCAACATCTCCGTGCGCGACCGCAAGGGCGAGACCACCGAGATGAGCCTTGAGGACTTCATCGCCAAGGTCACCACCGAGATCCGCACCCGCAGCTTGTAAGGTATAATAGAGCGAGGGCGCTGCACAGCGTTTTGTGCAGCGCCCTCGTTTTTTGATTACAGAGAAAAGAGATTTACTTCCCAAACAGATCACTATGGGTGCCGGTGCGGGTCAAGGTCAGCACCAGAACATCATTCTGCACCCGATAGACCAGCAGCCAGTCCGGCTGGATATGACACTCCCGGTGTCCGACCCAATCGCCCGTCAGGGCGTGGTCGCGGTTCTTCTCCGGCAGCGGCTCTCCCATGGCAAGGCAGGCGATCACGTCCTGCAGCAGTTCAATTTTTAGTCCCCGTTTTCTGGCCAGCTTATAGTCCTTGCGGAACTGGGTGGTGGGGATAATGGTCAGCTTTGTTTCTCTCATTTTTCCAGATCCGCAAACAGCTCATCCAGATCCCGATACTTCTTTGCCTTCGGGTCTGCCGCGATATGCTCTGCTTCCAGCATAGCGGCCACGGTCTCCTTGTTCGGGCGCTCGGTGCGGATCTCGAAGGGAATGCCACCCTCCCGCAAGGACTGCCGTACAAAGATGTTGAATGCGGTGGAAAGGTTCATGCCCAGTTCTGCAAACAGGGCATCGGCCTGCGCCTTCAGGTCGGAATCCATCCGAATGCTGACATTGGTAGTTGCCATACAGATCAGCTCCTTTCGCCTTTATTATAAGTGCATTGCACGAAGATTGCAATACACTGCACATAAAATTTACAAATTTGCGGCACAGCAAAAGCCCCTCTCCCTTGTGCGCAGGAGCGGGGCTTTTGGCTTACTGTAAACTCGGACAAAAAAGGAAAAGGAAAAAGGAGAACGATCTATCTGTCACGCCGGGCGGCGGGGACTGTGTCGGAGCAGCCTGACTGCCGCCGCAGCGGGAACAGCGGAGAAACTTGTGGAGGGTTACTCCACATCCTGCAGCGCGGCGTAATCTTCCTCGCCGGTGCGGATCTTGACCACGCGGGTCACGTTGTAGACAAAGATCTTGCCATCGCCGATGTGGCCGGTGTACAGCGCCTTCTTGGCGGTCTCCACCACGGCGTCCACGCTGATGCGGGAGACGATGACTTCCACCTTGATCTTGGGCAGCAGGGTGGTATCCACCGGCACGCCGCGGTACTTTTCCGGCGTACCCTTCTGGATGCCGCAGCCCATGACCTGCGTCACGGTCATGCCGGTGACGCCCAGATCATTCAGAGCAGTCTTGAGCTGATCGAACTTTGCCAGCTTTGCAATGATGGACACCTTATGCATCCCGGTGTCGTAGACGCCATCGTGGATCACAGGTTCGCGCACCACCGGTACGGCAGCATCCATCTGCTTTGCCGAAGCCTTGGTGATGTCGTCCTCGCCCAGATCGGTGTTCTCGTTGGGGGTCATGGCAGCGGAGTTTGCATCCGAGATGGCAAAGCCTGCATAAGCGGAAGCCAGACCGTGCTCGTGGATATCCAGACCGTCGATCTCCACCTCGGCGGGCACACGCAGGCCGATAGTCTTATCAATGATCTTGAAGATGATGAACATCACGATGACAACGTAGGCATCCACGCAGACCAGACCCAGCAGCTGAGTGCCCAGCTGTGCCAGACCGCCGCCGTAGAACAGACCGGCATGGGCGGTGTTGTCACCAGTGGAGAACAGACCCACCGCAATGGTGCCCCAGACGCCGTTTGCAAAGTGGACGGAAACAGCACCTACGGGGTCATCCACCTTGGCGATCTTATCGAAGAATTCCACGCTCAGCACCACAAGGAACCCAGCCACAAAGCCGATGAAGAAAGCGCCGAAGGGGGAGACGGTATCGCAGCCTGCGGTAATGGCCACAAGGCCTGCCAGCGAGCCGTTCAGGGTCATGGAGACATCCGGCTTACCGTAGCGCAGCCAAGTAAAGATCATGGTCACGCAGGTAGCAACGGCTGCGGCAAGGTTGGTGTTGAAGCAGACCAGACCGGTCAGGGTCATGGTGGCATCGGTGGACAGGCTCAGAGAAGAGCCGCCGTTGAAGCCGAACCAGCAGAACCACAGGATGAACACGCCCAGAGCACCGGCGGTCAGGTTGTGACCGGGGATGGCGTGGGGGTTGCCGTCCTTGTCGTACTTGCCAATACGGGGGCCAAGCATCCAAGCGCCCAGCAGAGCGATGACGCCGCCCACGTTATGCACGGCTGCGGAGCCTGCAAAATCGTGGAAGCCCATGCTCTGCAGCCAGCCGCCGCCCCACATCCAGTGGCCGCAGATGGGGTACACCACCAGCGAGATGGCGGCGGAGTACACGCAGTAGGCCTTGAAGTTGGTGCGTTCGGCCATGGAGCCGGAAACGATAGTGGCTGCCGTGGCGCAGAACACGGTCTGGAACACGATGTACACCCACAGGGGGATATCCAGACCCAGATGGCTGTAATCGCCCTGAATGAAGGGATCGAAACCGCCGATCAGTGCGCCGGTGCCGCCGAACATCAGGCCGAAGCCGATGAGCCAGTAACAGGGCGTGCCGATGCAGAAATCCATCATGTTTTTCATCAGGATGTTGCCGGTGTTCTTTGCCCGGGTGAAGCCGGCTTCGCATAGGGCGAATCCGGCCTGCATGAAGTACACTAGAAACGCTCCTACGAGCGTCCAGCAGGTGTTGACGGAGCTAAACATACTTTCCTACCTCCTACGGTCGTTTTTTTGCACAGGGAGCCCTCTATTCTCTCCGTGCGGCAGTATCCCCGAAAACACAAAAGGCGCTGGCGGAATTGCTTCCGTCAGCGCCTTTGCTTTCGATGGCACGAGTATAGTCTCTTTGTGCAAACCTGTCAAGTATTCATCTCAAGGTTTTACGTTTTTCACAACACGGCGAAACTCTGCCCTGCTAAAGTTTGGCAAATCTTTTGCCTGTCAGCCGTTTTTGCCTTCCTTCGGAGAGCCGGACTTGTCCTTTTCCTTGGCGTTGGCCGGGCGGTGGCCGCCCTCCATCTCCCAGTGCAGCAGCATACTCATCAAAGCGCGCAGCGCAAAGGTAGCCGCCAGCGGCACCACGGACTCCAGATTTTGCAGCAGGAAGGTCTTGGCGATCTCTGCTGACATCAGAAATTCCAGCGCGGTGGTCAGGCCGCTGCTCATTTCATGGTGGAAGTCCCGGTGGTCGTTGAAGAAGGTGGCGCGGACATAGTAGAAGGTGGCCTTGGCCAGACTGGTGATGATGATGAACAGACCCACCACCTCGGCAAGACCGGCGATCATGGGCACTGCAGTTTCCAGAAAGGCATCCAGCAGGTGGGTGAGGTTCAGGTTGAACAGGGTCAGTCCTTGCATGATCTCCTCCGCAGCTTACAGCAGGGTCTTGACGTAAGCGGCCAGCTCCTCGTCCTTGCAGGAGGCGAAGAACAACTCAGAGAACTTGGCACCCGCCACAGCGCCCTTCAGCAGCTCCTGATCAATGCTCTTCAGGCACTCGATGAGGGGCTTGAAGGTGGCAGCGCGCACGCCGTCCAAAATCTTCTTGTTGCGCTGCTCAGGCACAACACGCTCCTTGGGGTAGCCCTGACCGTGGCCAAAGCCGAACAGCTTCTCGAAGCAGTACTCGAGGTTCAGCTCGCCGCCCCAGCCGAAGCCCTTGGCAAAGGGCATGGCAACGGCGTTGCCGTCGTTGACGTGGGCAAAGGTGTAGGCATCCACGGGGTCCTCCACGTGGCCGCAGATAACACCGGGGAAGCTGTTCAGTGCCAGCATGGCGCCCTCGCCGGTGCCGCAGCCGGTAACGACGTAGTCCGCAGCGCCGCTGTTCAGCAGGATAGCAGCCAGAATGCCGCACTGCACATAGGTCAGCTGTGCAGCATCGTCGGCGGCGTACATCCCGTAGTTGACCACCTCGTGACCCATGGGCTCCACCACCTTTTTCAGGGCGGCTTCGATGATGCCGTTCTTGGCGGCCTGACTGTTCTCGTTGATAAGTGCGATCTTCATAGCAATGGTTCTCCTTCTTATTTTTCCCTGCGGTACGCAGGTGTTATACAAAGTCCTCCCGCATGGGGGTAAAGAAATCCAGCATCACGCCGCCTTCCAGACAGACACAGCCGTGCATGACGCCGTTCTGCTTGAGCAGGGTGTCGCCGGGGCCTACCTCTCGGGTCTCGTCCCCGATGGTAAAGCGGTACCGCCCGGAGACGATATAGGTGATCTGGGTGTGGGGGTGGCAGTGCATGGCACCCACGCCGCCGGTCTCAAAGGTGTTTTCCACGCACATGGCGTCCTTGCTGTAAGCCAGCACGCGGCGCTGCACCCCGGGGCCGCAGGGCTCCGGGGAAATCTCGGCATGGGGCACCCATGGGATATCCTGATGTGCTTTTTCCATGATAGCATAACATCCTTTCCCGTACAAACAAAAGGGGACTGCCACACAACGCTGTGCGGCAGTCCCCGGTCAAGAACTGCGGAGTGCCCTCAGCGCTTACTGGGGCTGCTTGCCGATGTAGGCCAGAATGCCGCCGTCCACATACAGGATCAGGCCGTTGACAAAGTCAGAAGCCTCAGATGCCAGGAACACAGCGGGTCCGCCCAGATCCTCGGCCTCGCCCCAGCGGCCTGCGGGGGTCTTGGCAACGATGAACTGGTCGAAGGGGTGACGGCTGCCGTCGGGCTGGATCTCGCGCAGAGGTGCGGTCTGCGGGGTAGCGATGTAGCCGGGGCCGATGCCGTTGCACTGGATGTTGTAAGCGCCGTACTCGGAAGCGATGTTCTTGGTCAGCATCTTCAGGCCGCCCTTGGCTGCTGCATAGGCAGAAACGGTCTCACGGCCCAGCTCGCTCATCATGGAGCAGATGTTGATGATCTTGCCGCCGCCCTGTGCGATCATGTCGGGGATGATGGCCTTTGCCACGATGAAGGGAGCATTCAGGTCAACATCGATGACCTGACGGAACTGGGCAGCGCTCATCTCGGTCATGGGGATGCGCTTGATGATACCGGCGTTGTTGACCAGAATGTTGATGTGGCCGACTTCCTCGGTGATCTTTGCCACCATTGCATTGACGGCGTCCTCATCGGTAACGTCGCAGACGTAGCCGTAAGCCTTGATGCCGGCTTCTGCATAGGAAGCCAGACCCTTGTCCACCAGCTCCTGCTTGATATCATTGAACACGATGGTAGCGCCGTTGGCTGCCATAGCCTTTGCAATTGCCATGCCGATGCCGTAGGATGCGCCGGTGATCAGCGCCACCTTGCCGGTCAGGTCAAAGGATTTGGGAGTGCACTGTGCCATAATAAAGTCCTCCTGTCAAAAAAACATATTTTACACGGTGCAAAACCGCACCGTGCTGCTTTGCAAAGCGCGTCGTATCCGGCCGTGCCGGAGTGCGCTCTTACTTGTATACCAGTCTAGCATCCTTTGCAGAAAGTGTCAAGGCACATTCTTGTGAAGTTTTATTGTACTTTCTTTAGATTTTCGTTTTTTCACCGAAAAACAGCACGTCAGCCCGCTGTTTTTCTGTCATCAGTTTGTATGGGCTGACGTGCCTTGTCACGGTGCACAAGATATCCCGGCTTAATTTGGGCTTGTTGACAAGTTTGGACGACCTTTGTCTTTTACCCCAGCTTTTTCTTCTGCTGGCGTGCCACGATGGGCATCAGCAGGGGGATGGGCACAAGGCGCTGGGCGCTGGTGCACAGCCGCATAAAGGCAGAGGGCACGATGATGGTCTTGCGGTGCATCATGCCCAGCAGAGCCTCCTCCACGCACAGCTCCGGGGTAATGCCATGCAGGGCAAACACCACCCCGGCGTGGTCGTTGAACTCGGTATCCACCGGGCCGGGGCAGAGGGCGCAGACGTAGACCGGGCTGTGCATCTCCCGCAGCTCCTCGGCCACGCCGCGGGTCATGCTGACCACATAGGCTTTGCTGGCGTAGTAGCCCGCCATATAAGGCCCGCCGGGCAGAAGCCCCGCAGAGGATGCCACATTCAGGATGGTGCCGCCGCCCTGTGCGTTCATCTTGCGCACCACGGCGCGGAACAGCCGCGCCATGGCGGCAACATTCACTTGGATCATCTCTTCCTCGCGGGCTTCCTCCGTTTCCAGAATGCTGCCGCAGACACCAAAACCGGCGTTGTTGATGAAGATGTCGATGTGCTCATCAGCCAGTGCTTCGCACAGGCGGCTGCACTCCTCGGCGCGGGAGAGGTCGGCGGTCTCAATACGGCATTCCGTGCCGTGGGCTGCGTGCAGCTCCTTGGCAAGAGCCTGCAAACGGTCGGCGCGGCGGGCGGTCAGGATGAGCCGGCAGCCCATGGCGGCGTACCGGCGGGCGAATTCCCGGCCGATGCCGGAGCTTGCGCCGGTGATCCAAATGGTCTTTTGCATGGTGGTTCTCCTTTTTCTTCTCGCCCCCAGAACGGGGCTTTCTGTACTTGTTGCCGCTATTTTAGCATAGTTTGACCGCATTTTCTATGCAATTTTCGTAAACGATGCAAAAGAGAGCCCGGAACGCCGCAGGCGTTTCGGGCTCTCTCATAAATTTTACTTCAGCAGGTTATCGTTCTCGAAGTAGTCGATGCGCATGGCCTTGCGCACCTCGTCCAGCGTGGCGGCAGCGGTCTTTTCGGCGTAGGCGCTGCCCTCTTTGAGGATCTCCACCACCTCGGGCAGGCGCTGCTCCCACTCCTTGCGGCGGGTGCGGATGGGCTCCAGCTCAGCCTGCATGACGCTGTTCAGGAACTTTTTCACCTTCATATCGCCAAGACCGCCGCGCTGATAGTGCGCCTTGACCTCGTCCAGATTCTGGTACTCCGGCCAGAACTCGGCAAAGTGCTCCGGGCGGCAGAAAGCGTCCAGATAGATGAACACCGGGTTGCCCTCCACCTTGCCGGGGTCCTGCACGCGCAGGTGGTTGGGGTCGGTAAACATGGACTTGACCTTCTTCTCGATATCCTCCGGCTCCTCGGACAGGTAGATGCAGTTGCCAAGGCTCTTGCTCATCTTGGCCTTGCCATCAATGCCGGGCAGACGCAGGCAGGCGGCGTTCTGGGGCAGAACGATCTGGGGCTCCACCAGCGTTTCGCCGTAGACGGAGTTGAACTTGTGCACGATCTCGCAGCACTGCTCGATCATGGGCTTCTGATCCTCACCGGCGGGCACGGTGGTAGCCTTGAAAGCGGTGATATCGGCAGCCTGACTGATGGGGTAGCAGAAGAAGCCCACCGGGATGCTGGCTTCAAAGTTGCGCATCTGGATCTCGCTCTTCACGGTGGGGTTGCGCTGCAAACGGCTGACGGTGACCAGATTCTGGTAGTAGAAGCTCAGCTCGGTCAGCTGGGGCACCATGGACTGGATAAAGATGTGCACCTTGTTGGGGTCCAGACCGCAGGCCAGATAGTCCAGCGCCACCTGCAGAATGTTCTGGCGCACCTTCTCCGGGTTGTCGGCGTTATCGGTCAGCGCCTGCGCGTCGGCGATCATGATAAAGATCTCGTCGTACTCGCCGGTATTCTGCAGCCGCACCCGCTCCTTCAGAGAGCCGACATAGTGGCCAACGTGCAGGCGGCCGGTGGGACGGTCGCCGGTCAGAATAACTTTTTTCATGATGTTCTCCTTTTGACAGGAAACTCCCTCAGTCTGCTCACCTTGTTCGCAGCCAGCTCCCTCGGGGAGGGAGCCTTTGGCAGTACGGCAAGGCGTCTGACCCTGCCGGAAGGAGTTTTTTCCGTTTTCTTTATTATAATGCTAAGTATAGCCCCCCGGGGCGGTGCTGTCAACAAGGCCGCCGGGAAAAAGAAAAAAGCGATGGAAATTTTCCATCGCTTTGCTGGCGCCTCTTGCCTGACTCGAACAGGCGACACCCTGATTAACAGTCAGGTGCTCTAACCGACTGAGCTAAAGAGGCATCTATATAAAACGGCGCAGAGCCGTTTTACTACTAAAATGGTGACCCGTACCGGAATCGAACCGATGTTAAAGGCGTGAGAGGCCTCTGTCTTAACCGCTTGACCAACGGGCCATACGTCCATTTTCGCATCAGGTGTTCGCACCCGACTTGGCTATTTTAGCATACCGGGCACCCTTTGTCAACACATAATTTCATATTTTTTCAAAAAATCTTGTGCACCCCGGCTTTGGCCAGACCCAGCATCAGCCCCAGATACACGCTGACCACGGTAGGCGCTTCACCCAGCTCCATGGCCTTGCGCTGGGGCAGGTCGGCAAGGCATCCCTCGTACAGACACTTCAGCTGGGGCAGCTGGGCGTAGTCGTTGGGGTGCATCAGGGTGCTGTCCTTAGGCAGCTCCATCGCGCCGCTCTTTTCCAGCACCTCACTGACGAACTGGGGGCAGAAATAATGCCGGCGGCGCTGCCAGCGGATATGCAGTGCACACAAGATCAACCCCAGTGTGTTGAAGCGGTACAATTCGCCCCGCGCCATCATGTGCTCGGCACGGCGGCGGGCGCGGACGTAGGCCTCGTCGGTGACTTCCAGCGCATACAGCGCGCAGGGGGCATCCCCGCGCAGGCGGAAAACACCCTTGTTCAGGTATTCCTTGCTGGGACCCGCCGGGAACATGGTATAGCCGTTTTTGCGGGTGGAGCTGTACAGACAGTTCAGCTCTTCGTCAAACGCCATGGATGCGTGGGTATAGCTGGCTCCGGTAACGGCATAGACCAGCTTGGACAGCAGCGTGCCGGAACGGGTGAGCAGGATGTAGATGGTTTTCATGGCAGTTTCCTTTATATGTATAGCCGCCGCAGCGGACGGAAAAAGTACTTCTTATAAAACAAGTATAGCATAAGTAAAGTCCTTTTGCCACAAAAACAGCTGAACCAACGCAAAAATTGCACAAAGAGACAAAGTTTGCGGAAAATCGGGGACAAAACTGCCCAAGGCGACCTGTTTCTCCATGTATCCCTGCTTGTCAAAGTTTTATCAAAATGTCGGTTTTCTCCCGTACCGCCTTATTTTTCACGGTCTGCATCCCTGCCGGGCTTCGTGAATTTACTTTATACGGGAAGGTCTGTTTATGAAATTTGTTTCTTTTTTGCAAACAGAACCTTCCATTTATTGCTTTTGGAAAGCTTTTGTGTATAATGGTAGACAGGAGAATTTGCATTGCATCGTTCTGTGCTGTCTCCCCCTTATGCGGTGTCCGTACCATAAATGGCGCTGCATCTCCTACACAGAGTTATGTAAGGATCAAACGAAAGTAGAGGTACGCAAATATGGCAAAGTTGGATCTTACCAAGTATGGCATCACCGGCACGACTGAAGTCGTGCACAACCCCTCCTACGAGCAGCTGTTCGCCGAGGAGACCAATCCCGAGCTGGAAGGCTACGAGAAGGGTCACGTCAGCGAGCTGGGTGCTGTGAACGTGATGACCGGCATCTACACCGGCCGTTCTCCCAAGGACAAGTTCATCGTGATGGACGAAAACTCCAAGGACACCGTGTGGTGGACCAGCGATGAGTACAAGAACGACAACCACCCCGCATCTCAGGAAGCTTGGAAGGCTGTCAAGGAGATCGCTCAGAAGGAGCTGTCCAACAAGCGCCTGTACGTCGTGGATGCTTTCTGCGGTGCCAACAAGGATACCCGCATGGCAGTGCGTTTCATCGTGGAAGTGGCCTGGCAGGCACACTTCGTTACCAATATGTTCATCCGTCCCACCGCTGAGGAGCTGGAGAACTTCGAGCCTGATTTCGTTGTTTACAACGCTTCCAAGGCCAAGGTCGAGAACTACAAGGAGCTGGGTCTGAACTCCGAGACTGCTGTGCTGTTCAACATCACCAGCAAGGAGCAGGTCATCGTCAACACCTGGTACGGCGGCGAGATGAAGAAGGGTATGTTCTCCATGATGAACTACTTCCTGCCGCTGAAGGGCATTGCTTCCATGCACTGCTCTGCCAACACCGACAAGAACGGCGAGAACACCGCCATCTTCTTCGGTCTGTCCGGCACCGGCAAGACCACCCTGTCCACCGATCCCAAGCGTCTGCTGATCGGCGATGACGAGCACGGCTGGGACGACAACGGCGTGTTCAACTTCGAGGGCGGCTGCTACGCTAAGGTCATCAACCTGGATAAGGAGTCCGAGCCTGACATCTACAACGCCATCAAGCGCAACGCTCTGCTGGAGAACGTCACTCTGGATGCCGAGGGTCACATCGACTTCGCTGACAAGTCTGTCACCGAGAACACTCGTGTGTCCTACCCCATCAACCACATCCAGAACATCGTGCGTCCCGTTTCTTCTGCTCCCGCAGCAAAGAACGTGATCTTCCTGTCTGCTGACGCTTTCGGCGTTCTGCCCCCGGTCTCCATCCTGACCCCGGAGCAGACCCAGTACTACTTCCTGTCCGGCTTTACCGCAAAGCTGGCAGGCACCGAGCGCGGCATCACCGAGCCCACCCCCACCTTCTCCGCTTGCTTCGGTCAGGCTTTCCTGGAGCTGCACCCCACCAAGTATGCTGAGGAGCTGGTCAAGAAGATGAAGGCCAGCGGCGCAAAGGCTTATCTGGTCAACACCGGTTGGAACGGCACCGGCAAGCGCATCTCCATCAAGGATACCCGCGGCATCATCGACGCGATCCTGAGCGGTGCCATCAACGAGGCTCCCACCAAGAAGATCCCCTACTTCGACTTTGAGGTTCCCACCGCTCTGCCCGGTGTTGATCCCGCCATCCTCGATCCCCGCGACACCTACGCAGATGCCGCTCAGTGGGAAGAGAAGGCAAAGGATCTGGCTGGCCGCTTCGTGAAGAACTTCGCTAAGTATGAGGGCAACGAGCACGGCAAGGCTCTGGTCTCCGCAGGCCCCCAGCTGTAAGCTGAAACCCGCATTTTTCTTCTGAACTCCATATAAAATAAGCGCCCGCCCCGTGGTTTTTGCTCAAACCATAGGGCGGGCGCTTTGCTGTTTACATTCAAGCTATCCAAACACTTTTTGTCCGGGTAAACAGAGCGTCGATTGCCTTTTACACTGCCTTATGCTATGCTTTTTCCAAGGGAGTTGATAAAATGGATGCCAAAACTTTTGGAAATTATCTGAGCCGGATGCGCAAAGTACAGGGGTTGACGCAGGCTGAGCTGGCTGAACAGCTGCACGTTACCGACAAGGCTGTCAGCCGCTGGGAGCGGGGCATCGGTCTGCCGGATATCAACACACTGGAACCGCTGGCAGATGCACTGGGGCTGTCCCTTGCCGACCTTATGCATTGCCGCGCCCCGGAAGAAGCCGATGCCGCACCGACCATCCAGTTGGAAGATTTCTTTACCATGCTGCGCCGACAGCACACCGTAGATTGGCATTCCGTGCGCACCGCCCTGCTTGAGCTGAGCATTGCGCTTGCCTTATGGGGCGTTTTGGCTTGTCCCGGCACCATTGCGGTGCACTGGTATGGTCTCGGCGATGGTTCTTTTCGGGCAGACGGCTGGATGCCGTCTTTCCTCATTTTCCCGTTGTGTGCGGGCATTGAATTTTTATCGTTGGAGATCTGGAACAGTTTTGAACAGACCGGCTATTATCGCCGCTGTGGCGAGATCAATCTTTTCATCATCCACGCCATGTCTTTCGGCACACGTTCTGCCAGATGGATGAAGGTCGTGCTGGATCTTCTGTTTTTCTTTTGCTTTGGTTTTGTGATTCCATTTGTAGAAGCGTGGATGATTTTTTTGAATTGATGCCAACCATTTCCGTAAAAAAGGGTACAGCGGAGCACCCGCAGGCGCTCCGCTGTACCCTTTTTAAAGCATCATTCAGCCCAGCAGCTCCAACACACCGGCCTTGGGGCGGGCACCCACGGCCTGACGCACCAGCTTGCCCTGCTCGAACACCAGCAGGGTGGGGATGCTCATCACCCCGAACTGCGCTGCCAAGTCCGGCTGCTCGTCCACGTTCACCTTGCCTACCTTGACATCGGTGCGCTCCTCGGCCACCTCGTCCACCACAGGGCTCAGCATCCGGCAGGGGCCGCACCAGCTGGCCCAGAAGTCCAGCAGAACGGGCTTTTCGCTGTGGAGCACTTCCTGTGCAAAGTTTTCCTTGGTAATGTTGATGACTGCCATATTTTTTCCCTCCTGAATGGGTGTTATGTTTTACTGACAGCATCAGTATACCCCATACGCAGCCCGCTTTTCCGTGACCAGGTCACGCAGGCGCAAAAAATACCGCCGGGCGAAAGGCACGGCGGTATAGGGGTAAACTGTTTTTACTTGCCCAGCATCTCGTGGGCAGTCTTGCAGATGGTGGCAGCGTCCAGACCGAACTTCTTCAGCAGATCCCATGCAGGGCCGGAGCAGCCGAACACGTCCTGCACGCCTACGCGGCGCACAGGGGTGGGCTGCTTCTCGCTCAGGACGGCGCATACGGCTTCGCCCAGACCGCCGATGACGTTGTGCTCCTCGGCGGTGATGACCTTGCCGCACTCCTTTGCCGCCTTGATGACGATCTCCTCGTCCAGGGGCTTAATGGTGTGGATGTTGATGACCCGGGCGTGGATGCCCTCGGCAGCCAGCTGCTCGGCAGCCATGCGGGCTTCATTGACCATCAGACCGGTGGCGATGATGGCAATATCGTTGCCCTCGGTCAGCTGCTCGCCCTTGCCCAGCTCAAAGTGGTAGTTGGTCTCATCGTGGAACACCGGCACAGCCAGACGGCCGAAGCGCAGGTAGACGGGGCCTTCCATGGCGTAGGCGGCGCGCACAGCGGCGCGTGCTTCGATATCATCGGCAGGGCAGATGACGGTCATGCCGGGGATGCTGCGCATCAGGGCAAAGTCCTCGCAGCACTGGTGGGAAGCGCCGTCCTCGCCCACGGAGATGCCGCCGTGGGTAGCGCCGATCTTCACGTTCAGGTGGGGATAGCCCACAGAGTTGCGCACCTGCTCGAAGGCGCGGCCGGCTGCGAACATGGCAAAGCTGGAAACAAAGGGCACATAGCCCATGGCTGCCAGACCTGCAGCCACGCCTACCATGTTGCCCTCGGCGATACCGCAGTCAAAGTGACGGTCCGGGTATGCCTTCTGGAACATCCCGGTCTTGGTAGCGGCGGCCAGATCGGCGTCCAGCACCACCAGATCATCATGGCCTTCCGCTGCCAGCTCCTTCAGGGTGTTGCCGTAGCTGTCGCGGGTCGCGATCTTTTTCACGTCTGCCATCTCAGTTCTCCTCCTGTTCCAGCGCGGCATAGGCGGCGTTCAGCTCGTTCATGGCCACCTGATACTCTTCATCGTTGGGGCCCTTGCCATGCCATGCAACGGAATTGGTCATATAGGAAACGCCGGTGCCCTTGACCGTATCCAGAATGATGCAGGTGGGCTTTTCGGTCTCGGCGTGGAAAGCCTGCACGGCGCTCTCGATCTGGTCAAAGTCGTGGCCGTTGATGGTGACCACGTTGAAGTTGAAGGCGCGGAGCTTATCTTCCAGCGGGGCGCTGTTCATGACAGTCTCGGTGGTGCCGTCGATCTGCAGATGGTTGCGGTCCAGCATCACGCACAGGTTAGAAAGGCCGTAGTGGGCGGCAAACATAAAGGCCTCCCAGCATTCGCCCTCTTCCACCTCGCCGTCGCCCAGAATGGCGTAAACGTTCACGGCAGAGCCGGCGTGCTTTGCGCCCAGCGCCATGCCGCAGGCGGCAGAGATGCCCTGACCCAGACTGCCGGTGGACATATCCACGCCGGGCACGCTGTTCATGTTGGGGTGGCCCTGCAGGCGGCTGCCGATCTTGCGCAGGGTCTTGAGCTCTTCCACCGGGAAGAAGCCCCGCTCTGCCAGCGCTGCGTACAGTGCCGGGGCGGCATGACCCTTGGACAGCACCAGACGGTCGCGGTTTGCCATCTTGGGCTGGGCAGGGTCTACGTTCAGTTCCTTAAAGTACAGATAAGACAGCACGTCTGCGATGCTTAGACTGCCGCCCGGATGACCACAGCCTGCACTGTGGGTCCCTTCGATCACGCCCATGCGGATGTGGCAGGCGTGCTTTTTCAGGGTAAGTTTTTCAGCATTTGTCATGATGGTCCTCCCGTATGAACCTCAGAATTCATGCGCTCAAAAAAGCCTCTCGTCAGCGCCCCGGCGTCAAGACTGCCGCAGCGCGCTTTTTTCAATTTTATATTATCCATTCTGCGCAAAAAGGTCAAGCTTCTTCCAGCAAAATGTACAGCCCCGGGGAAATTTTTTTGCGAACAGACCGATTTTTGTCTATTTTGCAGACATCCTGCCCCGCTTGACAGGGGCAAAATGGTTTGTTATACTTTTGACCATCGTTCCGGCAGGAAGCCGGGCACGGGCGGGCAGCAGCCTGCCGCTTTCCCCAGCAAGCATATTTTTTTGAAACAGACGCCACGAAGGGGTCCGCCTTTGGCATGGAATGCCGGGGCAGACCCCTTTTTATATTTTGCGGCTGAAAAAGGAGGAACCCTTATGAAAACCAAAAACACCAAAACCGTGCGGCAGCTGGTGCTGGCTGCCCTGTTTTTAGCGCTGGCCTTTGTGCTGCCCCTGCTCACCGGACAGGTACCCAAGGTGGGCAATATGCTCTGCCCGATGCATTTCCCGGTGCTGCTGTGCGGCTTTGTGCTGGGCGGCCCGTGGGGGCTGGCTGTGGGCTTTGCCGCCCCGCTGCTGCGCTCGGTGCTGTTCGGGATGCCGCCCATGTTCCCGGTTGCCATCTCCATGGCCTTTGAGCTGGCCACCTACGGGCTGGTGTCCGGGCTGCTGTGGCGCAAAGCAAAACACACCCTGCCCGCGCTGTACGCCGTGCTGCTGACCGCTATGGTGTCCGGGCGCATCGTGTGGGGCATCGTGCGCTTCGTGCTGGCGGGGCTGACCGGCGGCAGCTTCCCCTTCAGTGCGTTCCTGTCCGGGGCACTGTTTACCGCCGTGCCGGGCATCGTGGCGCAGCTGGTGCTCATCCCGCTGCTGCTCACCGCCCTGCAAAAGGCCGGCTTTGCGGACTGACCCCCTGCGCACCCCCTTTGTGCAAATAAACGATACTTCAGCCGGTTTTTCAGGCACTTTTTCCAAAAGAAACGGAAAATCGGAAAAATTGTGCCGTTTTGTGGCTTTCCGTCGGCAAATGTGATAAAATTGGATTAGATGCGGGCGTGTGCCGCTGTGCACCGCCCACAAAGAGTAAATGAAGAATGAGAGGTCGTTTATCGTGAAGATCATTCGTACAAAGGACTACGCTGATATGTCCCGCAAGGCAGCAAACATCATTTCTGCGCAGGTCATCATGAAGCCCGACTGTGTGCTGGGTCTGGCTACCGGCGGCACCCCCGTTGGCACCTATGAGAAGCTTGTGGAGCGCTACAACGAGGGAGATCTGGATTTTTCTGAGGTCACCTCCGTCAATCTGGACGAGTACCGCGGCCTGCCCAAGGATCACCCGGAAAGCTACTGGAGCTTTATGCACCGCAACCTGTTCGACCATGTGAACATCGACCCCGCCCACATCAACCTGCCGGACGGCACCAACATGGACGCCGAAGCCGAGTGCAAGCGCTACGATGAGGTCATCCGCAGCGTGGGCGGCGTGGATCTGCAGCTGCTGGGCATCGGCCATGACGGCCACATCGGCTTCAACGAGCCCCACGACGCCTTTGATCTGGGCACCCACTGCGTGGATCTGACCCAGGAGACCATCGAAGCCAACAAGCGCTTCTTTGACGGCAACGTGGATCTGGTGCCCAAGCAGGCCTATACCATGGGCATCCGCACCATCATGCAGGCACGCAAGGTGCTGATGGTGGTCAACGGCGCAGGCAAGGCCGAGATCGTCAAGAAGGCTTTCTTCGGCCCCGTCACCCCCGAGGTGCCCGCAAGCATTCTGCAGCTGCACCCGGACTTCATTCTGGTGGGCGATGAAGAAGCTCTGAGCCTGATCTGATCATTTCTTATAAATCTCGGAACACCGGAACACCTGCGGGCGTTCCGGTGTTCCTTTTTTTGAAGGAGCACAACGGATAGCATCCTCGCCCTCTCCGTCTTTGCTTCGCAAATCCACCTCTCCCAAAGGGAGAGGCCTTGGCAAGGAGATGAAGTTTGCGTGGACTGCCAAAGGCTCTCCCTTTGAGGAAAGACTTCCCCCGCTCCGGGGGAAGATGTCACCGTAGGTGACAAAAGGGGGAATCTGGCGCGTTAGCGCCTGAGAGGGCGAGCCCGCTAAAGGCAATAACAAAAATACGCTGCCCTTCTCTTTACATTCCGCCGAAAAAGCGGTATTCTTTGTCCAGAACAAACACACTTCCCGGGAGGAGACCATGGATATCCGCCAGCTGCACTACTTTTTGACCCTGTGCGAAGAAATGAATTATACCCGCGCCGCACAGCGGCTGTTCCTGTCGCGGCAGGCGCTGCGCCAGAGCATCTCTGCGCTGGAAGCCGAAATGTGCGGGCCGCTGTTTATCAGTGCCCACCACAAGCTGGCGCTCACCGACCGGGGCATGAGTTTGCAGCGCCATGCCGCCCCGGTGGTGGAGCAGTTCCAGCAGATGCAGGCCGCCCTGCGGGCAGAGATCCAGTCTGCCCAGCCGGTGCGCATCGGCATCAGCGTGGCGCTGGTGCCGGACTATCTGCCCGGGCTGGAGACCCAGCTGGACAAGTTCCGGCAGCAGTACCCCCATGTGGAAATGCGCTTCCGCCTGCTGGACAACGATGCCGTGGCCGATGGGGTAGAGCAGGGCGAGCTGGACGCGGGTCTGGTCATCGACCTTGGCTGCGCCGCGCCGGTGCTGGCGCGCACCACCCTGCGGGCAGACCCCGCCTGCCTGCTGGTGCCCCGGGGACATCCCTTCTGGGAAAAAGAGCGCATCCCGCTGGCGGAGCTGCGCGGGCAGCGGGTGCTGCTGCCCAGCCTGCGGCAGGATCTGTTCAGCCCGCTGTGGGCGGCCTGTGCCCGGGCGGGCTTTGCGCCCAACGCCGAGATCGGCCCCAGCTTTTATCAGGCCTACTATCTGGTGCAGGAGCAGCTATGCACCTGCCTGACCCGCTACGAGCCCGGCGCGCGCCGGGAGCTGGACCGGGTGCGGGACGTGCTGCTGGAAGATATGCCCCCGCTGTGCGTCTCGCTGGTGCAGCGGCGGGACACCAGTTCTGCCTATATCGACCTGCTGCGCAGCTACCTGTTAGAAGTCCTGGGCAGCACCGCCAGCCTGCCGCCCCGCCGGGGACGGCCTGCAAAGCCCTTCTACACCGCGCCGGTGCTTTCCAGCGCCGCCGCAAAATCTGCCCCGGAGCATCCCGCCCCGGGCACCCAGCTGCCCTTTGCGGGCGGCAACAATTTCCGGGAGCTGGGCGGCTACCATGCCGATGAGGGCAAGACCGTAAAGTGGGGACAGATCTACCGGGGTTTCCCCACCGGGCTGCTGACTACCGAAGCCGACCGCGCCCGGCTGGACGGGCTGGGACTGCGGCTCATCCTTGACCTGCGCAGCGGCGCAGAAGCCGCAAAGCTGCCGGACTATGTGCCGGACGGCGCACGGCTGGTGCAGATCTGCGGCCTGCGGGATGCCACCGGGCAGGAGATCGATTTTTCGCCCAACGACATCCAGCGGCTGGTGCAGAGCGTCCCCGCCGGGACGAACCTCTCCCAGCTGATGTACCGGCAGATGCTCACCGGCAACAAGGCGTTCAAAGAGCTGTTCCGGGCGCTGGAAGCCGGCGAGACGCCCATCCTGTTCCACTGCACATCGGGCAAGGACCGCACCGGCGTAGCCGCCATGCTGATCCTGCTGGCGCTGGGCGCTTCGGACGAAACCATCTGCGCGGACTTTGCCCGCACCAACCTCTGCCGCGCCGCCGAGATCGAAAAGGCCATGGCCGACCATGCGGCGGAGATCGCCGCCGACCCGGCGCAGAAAATGCGCTGGCAGACCGCCGCCGGGGTAGACCCGGAGTCTGCGCCCTTTGTGCTGCGCACCATCCGGCAGGACTACGGCAGCGCCGAGAGCTATCTGGAAGCCGAATACGGCCTGACCCCCGCCCGCCTGATGCGGCTGCGGCGGATGTATCTGGAATAAGCGGAAAAATTATTTTATCGCAAGTCAAGAAATTCGTGCAACAGTCAAACAGCATATTTGCGATATGCAATTCAACGCTGTTGCTGTTGCATTAAAAAGTTGAATTGCTATAAATTTCGGGATAGCGGAGCGTCTGCGGACGCTCCGCTATCCCATTTTCACGGGTGGGAGTTTCGTTCCAGTTTTTGTTTTTCTGCACAAAATGTTCTGCGGGCAGGGTTTTCCTCTTGACAAGCGGGCAAATGTTTCGTACTATAATTAGTAGTATGGAATCAAAGACGCTGTACGCAGGCTTCTGTGTGACCCTGTACCCGTTTCAGGCAAAGCGTGCCTGTTTGATATAAAATGGAACCGTAGAGAGAAAAGCCGTATGCTTTTGCCCGTGCCGCCGGTTTTTGGTGGTGCGTATGGTTTTGGTGTCACTTTTTGGATTGAAAGCTCTTTCTATATCATTGCCCGTGTCCTGCTGCGCAGCGTCTCCTGCTTTTAATTTTGCATTGAATTGAAACAAAGGAGAGTGAACGCAATGACCGCGATCGGAGTGATCGTGGCCTTGATCGCTGCTGTTGTCGGTGTGGCCGCGGGCTATTTTATTGGTTACAACAACCGTAAAAAGACCGCCGAAGCCCAGATCGGCAGCGCCGAAGCCGAGGCTACCCGGCTGGTGAACGAGGCGATCAAGACCGCCGACCAGAAGCGCAAGGAAGCGGTTCTGGAAGCAAAGGACGAGGCTTTCCGTCTGAAAGCCGAGGTCGATGCCCAGAAGGCAGAAGCCGACAAGGAGATCAAGCAGCGCCGTGCGGAGATCAGCCGTCAGGAGAACCGCATCGACCAGAAGGAGACGGCGCTGGACCGCAAGACCGAAGCGCTGGAAAAGAAGGAAGAAGAGCTGAAAAAGCGCGCCGCTGAAGCCGAGGAGCGTCTGGCAGAGATCGATGCTTTGCGCGCCAAGGAGATGGAACGTCTGGAAACGCTGGCCGGCTTGAGTCAGGAGGACGCCCGCGAGGTGCTGCTGCACAAGGTGGACGAGGAGCTGACCCACGAAAAGGCTGTGCGCGTTGCCGCCTACGAGACCGACCTGAAGGAAAACTGCGATAACATCGCCCGCAACCTCATCGGACAGGCCGTCAGCCGCTGCGCTGCCGACCATTGCAGCGAGACCACCGTCAGCGTGGTACCGCTGCCCAGCGATGAGATGAAGGGCCGCATCATCGGCCGCGAGGGCCGCAACATCCGCGCACTGGAGACCGCTACCGGCGTGGATCTGATCATCGATGATACCCCGGAAGCCATCACCCTGTCCTCCTTTGACCAGACCCGCCGCGAGGTGGCCCGCATGACGTTGGAGCGTCTGATCGGCGATGGCCGTATCCACCCCGCCCGCATCGAGGAGACGGTGGAAAAGTGCCGCCACGATCTGGAACTGCAGATGAAGCGCGAGGGCGAGCGTGCGGTGATGGAGCTGGGCATCCATGGCCTGCACCCCGACCTGATCAAGCTGATCGGCCGGCTGAAGTACCGCACCAGCTTTGGTCAGAACGCTTTGACCCACAGCATGGAAGTGGCTTGGGTAGCCGGTCTGCTGGCGGGCGAGATGGGCGTGAATGTCACCATGGCACGCCGCGCCGGCCTGCTGCATGATATCGGCAAGGCGCTGGATCACGAGATCGAGGGCAGCCACGTCCAGATCGGCGTGGACATCTGCCGCAAGTACAAGGAGAACACCCAGATCATCCACGCCATTGAAGCACACCACGGCGACGTGGAGCCCAAGACCCCGCTGGCCTTCATCATTCAGGCTGCCGACGCCATCAGCGCCGCCCGCCCGGGTGCCCGCCGCGAGAACGTGGAAAGCTACGTCAAGCGTCTGGAAAATCTGGAGGAGATCTCTTCCAGCTTCGAGGGTGTGGAGCAGGCCTTTGCCGTGCAGGCAGGCCGCGAGGTGCGCATTCTGGTCAAGCCCGACGTCATCAGCGATGATCAGGTCATCCTGCTGGCACGCTCCATTGCCAAAAAGATCGAGGATACGCTGGATTACCCCGGCCAGATCAAGGTCAACGTCATCCGCGAGAGCCGCGCCGTGGAGTACGCAAAATAAAGTTTTTTCCGCAGGCTGCCGTGTTTTTGCACGGCAGCCTGTTTTTTTGCGCCAAAACGATTGCATTTCCCGTCAAAAAAAGGTATCATGGATGCAGAAGAAAGCAAAAAGCCGCGTCCGCCGCACCGGACGCAAACCCGCAACGACCTCAGAACAGAAAGGAGCATCGTTTTATGAAAAAATGGAAGAAATTACTGGCCTGTCTGCTGGCCAGCCTGATGGCACTGGCCGTATTTACCGCCTGCGATGCCAGCGTGGGTGCGCCCATGGGGGCCAAGAGCTCGAACGCCGAAAGCGAAAGTGTAAAGGCGCTGTGCACCAAATTCGGCGTGACCTACGATAAGGAACTGAGCGAAAAAGCTTACTATATTGCCTACTGGGTCGCCCAAAGCGCAGTGTCCTGCAAGGTCAATCCAGAAAAGACGGAGCTTTCCCGGCGGAACAGTGTAGACAACGTTGCAAAAACCTACCTGAAGCAGGGTTACTACGCTTCTGCCTTTGACAGCATGGGCATTGGCAAGGGCATCGGCGGCGGTATGGGCAAAGATGACTTTACGCCGGGCTTTGACATCCATCCGGACCCCAACAACCCTTCGGACATCATCTTTGTTCTGCTGAAAGATGGCATTTACCCCGAAGCCATGACCAAAGCGGCAGAGGGCAAAACCAAGCTGGGCGTTGCTTATGTGGTAGATAAAGGCGTAAGCTACGCCGTGGTACTGTTTGGGTAAATTTCATTACAGCAAAAAGCAGCCGCCGCACCAAAAGTGCGGCGGCTGCTTTGTTTATGTCAGGTTATCAGCCCTTCAGGAAAGCCGGCAGGGGCTTGCCCTGTTTGAGCCACTGGTGATACTCGGCGGTGGCGGCAAATTCCACGTCGCCGGCAGAGTTCAGCGCAGTCTCCACCGAATCCTGCACCACGCCGATGATAAAGCCCACGCCCACCATCTGCATGGCAATGTCGTTGGAGATGCCGAACAGCGAGCAGGCCATGGGGATCAGCAGCAGGGAACCGCCGGCCACGCCGGAAGCGCCGCAGGCACCCAGAGCGCTCATGGCGCTCAGCACGATGGCGGCAGGCAGGGACACCTGAATGCCCAGCGTGTTGGCTGCTGCCAGCGTCATGATGGTGATGGTGATGGCTGCGCCGTCCATGTTGATGGTAGCGCCCAGCGGGATGGACACGGAGTACATATCCTTGTCCAGACCCAGCTTTTCACACAGGGACATATTCACAGGGATGTTGGCGGCAGAGCTGCGGGTGAAGAAAGCGGTCAGACCGGACTCCTTCAGGCAGCGGAATACCAGCGGGTACGGGTTGCAGCGCAGGTAAATGAACATGATAAAAGGGGAGACGATCAGCGCCATGAACAGCATGGTGCCCACCAGCAGTGCCAGCAGCTTGCCGTACTGGGTAAAGATGGCCAGACCATTGCCGGAAACGTTGGTGTACACCAGACCCATGATGCCGAAGGGTGCCAGATTGATGATCCAGCGTACGATCTGGGAGACGGCATCGGCAGTGTTTGCCAGAAAGACCTTGGTGCTCTCTGCGCCGATGTTCTTCATGGCAATGCCGAACATACAAGCCCAGAACAGGATGCCGATGTAGTTGCCGTTCATCAGGGCACTGACGGGGTTTGCCACAAAGTTGGTCAGCAGGGTGCTCAGCACCTCGCCCAAGCCCTGCGGGATCACGTCGGACTGTGCTGCGTCCGCCAGCACCACCGTGACCGGGAACATAAAGCTGGTGATCGCCGCAATGGCTGCCGCCAGAAAGGTGGTGAGCATATACAGCCAGATCACAGTGCCGAAGCGGCGGTCCAGCTTGGACGAGCCCTGTGCCAGCGCGCTTGCCACAATGACGAACACCAGCACCGGGGCAATGCCCTTCAGTGCACCGACGAACAGGCTGCCCAGCTCGCCCACCCAGCCTGCGCCCGGCGCAACAAGCGCCAGTACCGAACCGGCTGCCAGACCGATCAGGATGCGCAGGATCAGGCTGGTCTGGTTGTATTTTGCTACAACCGCTTTCAAGGTTTTCATATCGTAACACTCCTCTTACACTGTACGCCTAGCGCGTACATTTTCCTGTTCCTTACACAAGAACAGTTGTCATTATAGCACACACGCTCAAAAAGAGAAAGTGTTTTCAGGCATTTTGCGGGCAGAACCGGCGCTTTTTGTAAACTTTTGCAAAAGCACCTCAAAAATAGTCCTTTCTAGAAATACAGTTTTGCGGTTTTGACGACAAAAAACACTCGGGGAAAACCAGAAAAAGCCGCCGCACCGTACGGGGTGCAGCGGCTCTCTCTGGAAGAAAATGAAGAATTGGTTGGGATGAGGATAACTTAGTTGGCGCGGCCGGTCATCTTGACCGCATACTTGATGGCGTTGACAAGGCTCAGCTCGTTGCCGTTGCCCTTGCCGGCGTGGTAGAAGTCGGTGCCGTGATCCACGCTGGCGCGGATGATGGGCAGACCCAGCGTGACGTTGACGCCCTCCACGGCCTTCCACTCCTGCTTTTCGCGGTCGTAGACAAAGCCCACGGTCTTGAGCGGGATGTGACCCTGATCGTGGTACATACACACCACGATGTCGTACCAGCCGCCGATGGCCTGCGAGAACACGCTGTCCGGCGGGCAGGGACCCACAACGCCGGTAATGCCCTCGGCCTTGGCGGCTTCGATGGCGGGGGTGATCTCCTCGATCTCCTCCCGTCCGAACAGACCGTTCTCACCGCAGTGGGGGTTCAAGCCTGCCACGGCGATGCGGGGATTCTCGATGCCCATATCCTTGCAGGCCTTGTTGGCGATCTCGATGACCTCCAGCACGCGGTCCTTCTTGACCCGGTCGCAGGCTTCCCGCAGGGAAACGTGGGTGGAAACGTGCACCACGCGCAGGTCGTGATGTGCCAGCATCATGGTGTACTTTTTGGTGTGGGTGTAGGTGGCGTAGATCTCGGTGTGGCCGTCAAAGTGGGTGTAGCCGTCCGACTTTTCGCCGTGGTAGTACTCCAGCGCCTTGTTCATGGCTTCCTTGTTCAGGGCGTTGGTGCAGGTGGCATCCACCTCACCCGCCATAGCCAGCTCAATGACCTTTTTCACGCACTGGAAGGCTGCGTTGCCGCCCTCCACGCTGACCTTTGCCATCTCGAACTTGCTGATGTCCTCGATCAGATCCAGATGCAGCACATCGATGGTGCCGGGGGTGAACAGGGCATCCGACACCTTCTCGCAGCGGTGGATGACGATGTCCTCGCGGCCAACGAACTTTTTGGCCTGCTCCATCACCTTCACATCGCCCACAACGATGGGGCGGCAGTAGCTGTACTGCTCCGGGTCAGCCAGAGCCTTGATGGTGATCTCCGGGCCGGAACCGGCGGGATCGCCCATAGTAATACCGACAATGGGTTTATTCATAGCAGCCTTCTCCTTGTTTCAGCGCGTTTCAGTGCAGACCCTTGGCCTCGTTCTCAGCCAGAACCTTCTTGATGGCTTCCATGCCTTCCTCGGGCACATAGTTGAAGGGTGCGCGGCACTTGCCCACGGGGTGACCCTGCAGGGCAACGGCAGTCTTGATGATGGTGTTGGGGTTGCCGTACTTGAAGGTCTGCTGCAGGATGGCAATGGCGTCCTGTGCAGCCTGTGCGCCCTCCAGATCCCCGGCCTTGAAGCAATCGTAGATCTTGGCAACGGTCTCCGGCCAGATGTTGGCACGGCCTGCAATGCCGCCTGCGCCGCCCTCTTTCAGGCAGGTCAGGATAGCGCCGTCATTACCGGCCAGAATGGCAACTTCCTTGTCCAGCTCACGGGTCAGGCGGATGTAGGCCTTCAGGTTCTCGATATCGCCGCTGGAATCCTTTGCGCCCACGATGTTCTCCACATCACGGCACAGAGCCTGCACGGTCTCGGGCAGCAGCTTATTGCCGGTGCGGGCGGGGATGTTGTACAGAATGATGGGCAGGTTGACGGCCTTTGCCACGGCGGTGTAGTGGTCGTACAGCTCCTTCTGGGAAGCCAGTGCAAAGCTGGGGGTGATGATGGACAGTGCATCTGCACCCAGCTCCTCGGCACGCTTGCTCAGGCGGATGGTCTCGGCGGTGGTGATGCAGCCGGTGCCTGCGTAGACCGGTACGCGGCCCTTTACCTGATCAATGACAGTGGCAAGGATCTCTTCCTTCTCCTGGAAGGACAGGGCGTAGGCTTCGCCGTTGGTGCCCATGGGGAAAATGCCGTGCACGCCGCCTGCCAGCAGGCGCTCCACCTGCTCGCGCAGAGCCTGATGGTTGACCGTCTGCTCGGGGTCATTGTTCATGGGGGTGATTACGGGAGGGATGATGCCCTTGATATCGCTGGTCTTCATAAGTCTTTACTCCTTTTCTGTTACATGATCTCCTGATACAGCTTGCGTGCGTCGTCGGCGGTAACGGGGCGCATATTGTTCACCAGCAGGCGCTGTACCTGCATACCGGCGTTGACCAGACCTTCCAGATCCTCGGCAGGCACGCCGAACTCCTTGAGACTGGTGGGGATGTCCAGATGCTTGACGATGTGCTCCAGACGGGCGATCATCCATGCAGTCTTTTCCTCCACGGTAGTGCAGGTCTTTTCCTCGTGGCAGCAGCGGTCATAGGCGGCAGCCAGACGCTCGCGCACGGCGGGGTGCTCGCTGTTGAAGCGCATGACCGGTGCCAGCAGGATGGCGTTGGACACGCCGTGTGCAATGTGGTACTTGCCGCCCAGCGGGTAGCTCAGTGCGTGCACGGCGGTGGTGCCGGAAGCGGTGATGGCCAGACCGCCGTAGTAGGCTGCGATCTGCATCCGGTTCTTCTCTGCCATGGCATCGGGGTCATCGCAGGCTTTTTCGATGTTGTTCAGGATCAGGTCAAGGCCTTCCAGTGCGTACAGATCGCTGAAGGGGTTGGCCTTGTTGCTGGTAAAGCACTCGATGCAGTGTGCCAGCGCATCCACGCCGGTAGCGGCTGCGATCTTGCGGGGCAGGTTCTTGATCATGCGGGCGTCCAGAATGACGTAGTCCGCGATCATGTTCTCGTTGACGATGCCCACCTTCAGCTCCTTTTCGGGCACAGCCACGATGGCGTTGGGGGTGACCTCGGCACCGGTGCCGGCGGTGGTGGGGATCAGCACGATGGGCACGCACTTCTGTGCCATGCCGGGCTTATCCAGCAGCTCCTTCACGCCGTAGGCATCGGTCACCAGCACGCTTGCCAGCTTGGCAGCGTCCATCACGGAGCCGCCGCCGCAGGCCACGATCAGGTCTGCACCGGAGACCTTGAACTCGTCCACCAGCTTCTGCACAGCCATGTAGCTGGGCTCCGGGGGCAGCTCGTCCAGCACATAGTACTCTGCGCCGGAGGCTTTGACAGCTTCTTCCGGCAGGGCAAACAGGCCAGCGCCCTCAATGCCCTTATCGGTGAACATAGCTACCTTTTTTGCGCCGCGCGCCTTGATGATGGCGGTGATATTGTCCATGGCGTTCTCGCCGCCGTAAACTGCGTGCGGCATTTTAAGATTGTACTGGGTCAGCATACTGATCAACCTCCTGAATGATGCTTTGCTCTATAAATAAAGGATGAAAATTCCGAAAAGCTTTTTCAGCGGCTCTGGGCTGCGGTGGGGTTATACAGACCCACGGTTTCCCGCTTTGCGCCCAGCACGTCCTGCTCCGAGAAGCGGACGTACTTGATGCCCTGCCGGGTGCGGGCAGCGTAGGCCAGATGCAGCATCCCGTCCCGTCCCTGCATCAGGTAGGGGTACTCGTACTGCTTGTTGTTGGTCTTGTTCTCATCGCCCATGTAGCCCTCGCCGCGCTCCATCCAGCGGATGATGGGGAAGGTCAGGCCGCCGTCCTCCGAGAGCGCCACCGCCACCGGGCAGCGCAGGCCGGGCCATGCAGCCTTGCCGGGCACAGGGTTGGGGGTGCAGGTGGGGTTGTACGCAATGGCGATGCGGCCGCTCTGCAGCTTGACCGCACTGATGCTGGAGTTGTTGTTGGGCAGCGGGGTGGGTGCGGGCACCGTCCAAGTTTCGCCCCAGTCAAAGGACTCGCTGCGGTGGATGCGGTAGGCTTCGCGGTTGCGCATGAACGCCACCAGATGCCCCGGCTCCAGCTCGATGACATTGGCGTGGACGTGGCCGTTGCTGCCGGGCATCATGACCATGCGCCAAGTTTTACCCTCGTCGTCCGAGATGCGGAAGGCGGTGGGGTCGCCGGACAGACCCTCGGCAGAGTCGGTGCACAGCCAGTTGGCAAAGATCCAGCGGCCGTTGGACAGCACCTGAATGGGCTGGCGGCAGAAGGTGCCTTCCTCCGGGAACACGGTGGTGTAGTCGCCCCATGTTCTGCCGCCGTCGGTGCTCTTCTGGCAGCGCACCACGGCGGTGAACTGCATATTGTCCTTCCCCTCTACGCGGTCCAGCTGGGCGGTGTACATCGCCCACACGGCGTTGTCCGGGCCGTAGAACAGCGAGGGGTTCTGCTCGCTTCGGGTGGGGTCGCCGGAGATATCCACCGGCTCCAGCCACTTGGTGCCGTCATGCGGCAGCACCGAGCAGATGATGTGCACGTCTGCGCTGCCCTCATAAGTACCGGCGAACCAGCAGCAGAGCAGGTCGCCATTGGGCAGCTCCACCATAGCGGGTGCGTGGGCGGTGGGCCAGCCGCCGGTGGGCAGCAGGGCTTCCAGCGTGCCCATCTCCTCGTTCTCGTACACAGTGCCGTCCCAGGTCAGGCCGGGCAGTTTTGCATAGGTCATGGTCGTTCTCCTTCACATTTATCTTCCGTTACAGCCGCAAAGGGCTGCTGCTTCCATTCTCAATGCTTTGCAATGCGGTCTGCCAGCTCCACCAGCAGATCCTCCTGCCCAAAGCCGCCAGACTTGGTGATCACGTAGCGGGTGCGTCCCTGATAGGTGAACCGCGCCAGCACGATACCGCTTTCCAGCTCGCATACCGGCTCCAGCTCCCGTGCGCCCACGCTGTTCATGCACTGCAGCAGGGTGTCGCCGCCGGTGAGCAGCAAAGTACCCAGATGCTCGCTGCCGAACAGCGCCCCGAACATCTGCCCGACGCTGCCGGAAATGCCCACCCGCAGGCCGTCCAAGTCGATGCCGCGGGCGGCGGCATAGTCGGCGGTGAGCTGGTTGCCCCCGGCGTCGTTGGTCTCGATGATGCAGCGGGGGTTTGCTGCCAGCATCTGTTCGATTTCTGCCAGCGCAGCCTTGCCGTCGGCGCTTGCCCAGTAGCCGGGCTCCAGCTTCTGCCGGGGGGTCAGCCGCAGGCGGGTAAAGCCTGCCTTTTCGGCGGTGTCCATCTGCTGCAGGGTGATGGGGTTCACGCTGCCGCAGAGCACCAGCAGCCGGGGATCCAGCTGCGGGGTCTCGACCACGCTGCCGTCCGAAAGCCCCAGCAGCTCCGGCAGAAAGGCGGCAAAGCCTGCGCAGCCTGCCAGCACCGGGGGCGTTCCATTCTGGAACAGCTGCTGTCCGGCGGCTTCAAGGTCTGCGGCGGTGGCGGCGTCATACACCAGAATGCCGGTCTTGTCCGCTGCCGTCTCGCCGGGCTGCAGGCTCTGTGCGGGGACATCGGTCTGCAAATGGATCAGCTTTGTCACCTCGGCGCAGCGCACCGGCTCGAAGGGGTCGATGCCGAAGGGGCTTTCGTTCACCGGCACGCCTTTGATGTAATGGACGCCCTTTTCGGTGGTGCGTCCGATCTGCGGGAAGGCCGGCAGAAAGGGTAAATTGCGTGCGCCGCTTGCCTTGAGCAGGGCGGCAAGCTCTGCGCCGATGTTGCCGCGCAGGGCAGAATCCGTCTTTTTATAGATGCAGCCCACGCCGTTTTCCACCGCGCTGCGGGTCAGCTCTTCAACAGCCTTGGCAGCCTTTGCGGCGGGCAGATGCCGCGTTTCGGTATCCACCACCAGCACGGTGCTGCTGCACGCGGAAAGGTCTGCCTGCCCCACCACGACCTGCGTGGGGATGCCGTGTGCCGCAAGCTGTACGCCGGTATCCAGCGCACCCGTAAAATCATCTGCAATCATCAGCAGGCGAAGCATTCGTTCGTGCCCCCTTACTTGTTTTTGTGCTTTCATTATGCCGTATCCGGCAGGGGATTGCACCCCGCGCAAGGGGCAAAAGCGTTTCATTTTAGCACGTTTTCAATTTTCTTTCCGTTTCAAGTGTAAAAACGTTCTATTTTGAAACCACTTTCTGTTTTCTTTTTGAACTACACCGAGTATAATAGTTTCAAAGAGAAACATGGAGGGACGTTTTATGGTCGAAACTCACACCCGCATTCTGGGCATTGCCCCCTACGACGGAATGCGCACCGCCATGGAGCAGGCGGCGCAGGCCTACCCCAACGTTGAGCTGGAGGTGTACACCGGCGATCTGGAAGAGGGACAGGCCATCGTGCAGAGCATGACGCCCAACAGCTACGACTGCATCATCTCCCGCGGCGGCACCGCCACCCTGATCCGGCAGGTGACCGATCTGCCGGTGGTGGATATCCATATTTCGGTGTACGATGTGCTGCGCACCATGAAACTGGCAGAGAACTACACCAGCCTGTACGCCATCGTGGGCTTTCCCAGCATCACCGAGCCCGCCCACACCCTTTGCAGCCTGCTGAACTTTGATCTGGACATCCTCACCGTCCGCAGCGCCGAGGAGGTGCGCCACACCTTGGAGCGGCTCAAGCAGGGCGGCTACCGGATGGTGGTCTGCGACATGGTCACCCACACCATTGCCCGGGAGATGGGCTTTGACGCCTTCCTGATCACCTCCGGCATCGAAAGCCTGCACAGCGCCATCGATCAGGCGGTGAACATCAGCACATGGTTCGGCCAGCTGCGGCAGGAGAACCTGTTTTTGCGCAGCATCACGCAGGAGCAGGGCGGCAGGGTCGTGGTGATGGAGCCGGACGGCAGCCTGTTCTATAATAATATGAAGGACATCTCCCCGGAGCTGCACCGCTGTTTGCAGACCCATCTGCGGGAGATCCCCGCCACGGGCAGCTTAAAGTTCTATTACACCGAGCGCAGCCAGCTGTACAGCATCACAGCACAGGTGCTGCTGATGAACAACGTGCAGCGGTATCTGTTCTACTGCGTGCCCTCCCGCATCCCGCTGCATTCCAGCCGCCCGGGGCTGCGGTCGCTGAACCAAGGCGAGTGCGAGTATCTTTTCTCCAACAGCTTTTACAGCCTGAGCGGTGCCATGGGCACGCAGGACGCCGAGATCAACGCCCTTGCTGCCGTGCGTCAGCCCCTATTCATCTGCGGCGAGCCGGGCACCGGCAAAGAGCAGATCGCCCGCTACCTCTACCTGCACAGCGCACTGGTGAACCGTCCCCTCGTGGTGGCGAACTGCGCCATGATGAACGATAAATCATGGGATTTTCTGCTCAACCACTATAACTCGCCCCTGAACGCCAACGGCAACACGGTCTACTTCCAGAACTTTGAAGCCATCCCGGAGCAGTGGAGCGCCGAGCTGCTGGCTGCCATCGAGGAGACCGGTCTTGCCCGCCGGGTGCGGCTGCTGTTCTCCCGCTCAGTGCGCCCGGAGGAACCGGTCTCGCCGGTCACCCGCCGGTTCATCGAGCGGCTGGGCGCACTGACGCTGGAACTGCCCCCGCTGCGCAGCCGGTCGGACGAGATCCCGTCCCTTTCCAGTTTGTATCTGAACAGCCTGAATCTGGAGCTGGGCAAGCAGATCTCCGGTTTTGAGCCCCGCGCCATCGAGATGCTGCGGCAGTACCCGTGGCCGAACAACTACACCCAGTTCAAAAACCTGCTGCGCTCCCTTGCCACCCTGACGAACGGCCCCTACATCCGCAGCAGCAGCGTGGCAGACCTGCTCTCCAAGGAGCGCAGCCTGCGCAGCGCCCCGGCGGCGCACCCGGCGGCGGTGATCAGCACCGACACCTCCCGCACGCTGGAAAGCATCATCGGCGAGGTGGTGCAGCAGACGGTAGCCGCCCACGGCGGCAACCGCGCCGCCGCCGCCCGGCAGCTGGGCATCAGCCGCACCACCCTGTGGCGGTATCTGGGCAAGCTGGAAAACGGCGAGCCAGACCAGACATGATTTGTGTGTGCGCCGTTTGTTGACAAAACGCGCGCCGCACCGTATACTTCAGAAAAAAGCCGCAGGCGCAAAGGGGTACTGCTATGAGCGAATTTTCACACCTGAAAAACAAGCTGCTGGCCGAGCAGGTGGAGGATCAGATCTACCATTATATTCTGGACGAGGCGCTGGAGCCGGGTGCAAAGCTGCCCAACGAATTTGCGCTGGGCGAAAAGTTCCGGGTAGGACGCAGCACCATCCGCGAAGCGGTGAAGCTGCTGTCCAGCAAGGGCATCGTGGAGGTGCGGCAAGGCTCCGGCACCTATGTGGTGACCACGGTGAAGGGGCTTTCCGACCCGCTGAACCTGCGCAGCGTGCAGGATAAAAACGCACTGGCCTTTGATCTGGTGAACGTCCGTCTGCTGCTGGAGCCGGGCATTGCGGAGATGGCGGCGCAGAACGCCACCCCGGAGGACATCGAGCGGCTGCGGCGGCTCTGCGAGCGGGTGGAGACCAAGATCCACGCGGGCGACCGCTACATCGAGGACGACATCGCCTTCCACACCTGCATCGCCGAGAGCAGCAAGAATCTGGTGGTGGGGCAGTTGATCCCGGTCATCGACACGGCGGTGATGATGTTCGTGAACGTCACCCACAAAAAGCTGATCGATGAGACCATCATGACCCACCGCATGATCACCGAAGCCATTGCCAACCACGACCCCATCGGCGCAAAAGCTGCCATGGTGATGCACCTGAACTTCAACCGCAGCTACATCAAAAAGGTCTACGATGGCGAGGACCCGGATGATGGCACCATCGGCATGGCGGCGTATATCAATTGAAAAGAAAAATATTTTTTAATGGAGTAATGCCGGAGCGTCTGCGGACGCTCCGGCATTGCATTTTCACGGGTTGAGTTTTAGAGACAGACCCCCTCAGTCTCGCTACGCTCGACAGCTCCCCCAAGGGGACGCCTTTGGGCTGTGCCGGAAACTTTGCCGCTACCGCTGAAGCCGTCCCCTTGGGGAAGGTGGATTGCCGCGCAGCGGCAAGACGGAAGGGGTGCTCCCGGAGGGGGCTCTCCTCAAAGTCATCAGACGACTTTTTCCCGCCTTTTTTCTCAAAAGCCGCTTTGACGGTTGATTTTAGGCAAAATTCGCCCGGATTTGGGCAGAGTGCATGATGCATCCCAGATTTTTTTGCACAAAAAGTAGGACATACATGGGACAACTTGCAAAAAGACGTCTGCAGTCTTACAATTAAATCGCAAAAGGTTCCGCAGAAAAAAGGACGAAAGCAAGCAGTATTTGGAGGTAATGAATATGGAGTTGCGTTCACAGGAAGTCCGCACACTGGCTCCCGAAAATGACCCGCTGAAAATGGGTATGGGCTGGAAGGTCGAGGACCTTTCCAAGCCCCAGATCATGGTGGAAAGCACCTTCGGCGACAGCCACCCCGGCAGCGCCCATCTGGATCAGTTCGTCAAGGAAGCCGTGCAGGCGGTCAACGACAACGGCGGCAAGGCTGCCCGCTATTTTGCCACTGATATGTGCGACGGCATCGCACAGGGTCATGACGGCATCAACTACTCTCTGCCCCATCGTGACGCCATCGTGAATCTGGTGGAAGCACAGGCAAACGCCAGCGTGTATGACGGCGGCGTGTTCATCGCCAGCTGCGACAAGTCCGTGCCCGCCATGCTGATGAGCATCGGCCGCTTGAAGGACATGAGCGCCATCGTGGTCACCGGCGGCGTCATGGAAGCCCACACCCTGCCCAAGGAGTATGTGGTCAACGACCCCGCCTGCGCCATCAACGAGCTGCTGACGCTGGAGCAGATCGGCAAGTTTGACGCATGGGAAAAGACCGGCGTCATCCCCAACAGCCAGCTGGACTACTACAAGCACAACGCCTGCCCCAGCTGCGGTGCCTGCTCCTTTATGGGCACCGCCTCCACCATGCAGATCATGGCAGAAGCACTGGGTCTGATGCTGCCGGGCACCGCCCTGATGCCCGCCACCGCCCCGGAGCTGAAGCAGGCCGCCTACGATGCCGGCAAGCAGCTGATGGAGCTGGTCAAGAAGGGCATCACCGCCAAGGACATCGTGACCAAGAAGAGCTTTGAGAACGCCATCATGGTGCACGCCGCCATTTCCGGCTCCACCAACGCCACCATGCACCTGCCCGCCATCGCCCACGAGTTCGGCATTGAGATCGACGCCGACACCTTTGACCGGATGCACCGGGGAGCCCACTACCTGCTGAACATCCGTCCCTCCGGCGACTGGCCCGCACAGTACTTCTACTACGCAGGCGGCGTGCCCCGCGTGATGGAGGAGATCAAGTCCATGCTGAATCTGGACGTGATGACCGTCACCGGCAAGACGCTGGGCGAGAATCTGGAAGAGCTGAAGAAGAACGGCTTCTACCAGCACTGCGATGCCATTCTGGCAGAAAAGACCGCCGGCCTTGCCCGCCCGGTCAGCCGCGAGGACATCATCCATAGCTTTGATAACGCCAAGGGCACCGACGGCAGCATCGCCATCCTGAAGGGCAACCTTGCCCCGGAAGGCTGCGTCATCAAGCACACCGCCTGCCCCAAGAATATGTTTGAAGCCACCCTGCGCGCCAAGCCCTACGACAGCGAGGAGGAGTGCATTTCCGCTGTGCTGCACGGCGAGGTGAAGCCCGGTGACGCCATCTTTATCCGTTACGAGGGCCCCCGCGGCAGCGGTATGCCCGAGATGTTCTACACCGGCGAGGCCATCTGCGCCGACCCGAAGCTGGCTTCCAGCGTAGCGCTGATCACCGATGGCCGCTTCTCCGGTGCAAGCCGCGGCCCGGTCATCGGCCATGTCAGCCCGGAAGCTGCGGTGGGCGGCCCCATCGCACTGGTGGAGCCGGACGACCTGATCCAGATCGACGTACACAACCGCAAGCTGGCCATCGTAGGCGTGAAGGGCGAGCCCAAGACCCCCGAAGAGATGGACGCCATCCTTGCCGAGCGCCGCGCCAACTGGAAGCCCAAGGCTCCCAAGTACACCAAGGGTCTGCTGAAGCTCTACTCTCAGCACGCCGTCAGCCCCATGAAGGGCGCATACATGGAGTAAAACGCCCCTCGTAAACAACAAGCAGTAAACCGCCTGGCGGGTTTTGCCGGACGGCTTGGATAAGTGCAACCAAAAAATCATGAAACGGAGGAATTTTCTATGACAGCAGTTGCAACACCCGATGCGGCACGGCTGGTATTTGCTGCCGTGGCAGGTCTGATCCTATTGCTCGTTCTCATCATCAAGTTCAAGGTCCACGCCATGATCTCCATCCTGATCGGTGCGGTGGGCATCGGCCTGATGGCCGGTATGCCCCTGTCCGACATCATCGGCTCGGTGAATGAGGGCATCGGCAACACCTTGAAGGGCATCGCCCTTCTGGTGGGTCTGGGCTCCATGTTCGGCGCCATTCTGGAAGAATCCGGCGGCGCACAGACGCTGGCTGTGACCATGGTGCGGAAGTTCGGTGACGAAAAGGCCGCGTGGGCACTGGGCATCACGGGTCTGGTCGTAGCCATGCCGGTGTTCTTTGACGCCGGTCTGATCATCCTCATCCCTCTGGCCTTCTCTCTGGCAAAGCGCACCAAGCGCTCGGTGCTGTACTACGTCATCCCCCTGCTGGCAGGTCTGGCTGTCGGCCACGCCTTCATCCCGCCCACGCCGGGCCCCGTGCTGGTGGCTACCATGCTGGGCGTTGACCTTGGCTGGGTCATCCTCATCGGCATCTTCTGCGGCATCTTTGCCATGATCGCCGCCGGTCCCATCTGGGGCAGCATCTGCGGCAAAAAGTACATGATCGAAGTCCCCGAGCACATTGCACAGCAGGCAGACATTGACGAAAGCAAGCTGCCCAAGTTCGGCACCATCGTGGGCATCATCATGATCCCCCTGCTGCTCATCATCGCAAACTCTGTGGCAAAGGTGGTGCCCGCACTGGCAGGCATCCAGCCCGTTCTGGCCTTCCTCGGCGAGCCCTTCATGGCTCTGCTGCTGGCTACCATCGCTGCTATGTACCTGCTGGGCACCCGTCACGGCTATAACAACGCCCAGCTGGAAAAGATCATGACCAAGTCTCTGGAGCCCACCGGCATGATCCTGCTGGTCACTGCCTGCGGCGGCGTGCTGCGCTATATGCTACAGAACTCCGGCTTGGGCGATGTCATCGGCAACGCCGTGGCAAACGCAAGCCTGCCGCTGGTTCTGGTGGCCTTCATCGTGGCTGCTCTGGTGCGCATCTCGGTCGGCTCTTCTACCGTGGCTATGACCATGGCAGCAGGCATCATCTCCGCCATGCCCGGCATCAGCGCGCTGAGCCCGCTGTATCTCGCCTGTGTCACCGCTGCCATTGCAGGCGGCTCCACCGTCTGCTCCCACTTCAACGACTCCGGCTTCTGGCTGGTGAAGAGCCTTGTGGGCATGGACGAAAAGACCACCCTCAAGACCTGGACCATCATGGAAACGCTGGTCGGCGGCGTGGGCTTCCTGGTAGCACTTGTTATTTCCTTCTTTGCCTGAGCGCCTGTCCGGGGCCTGCACCCCGGGATAAGCGTTGGGAGATCCTTATTCATTTACCTCGTTACCTCCTTAAAAAAGCCGCTCCGGGTGTACCCGGAGCGGCTTTTTCTGCGTCAGACCAGTGCCACGGCAACATCGTTGACATTGGTGCCGGTGGCCCCTGTGAGGATCAGCCCTTCCACTGCCTGCAAGGCGTGGTAGGCATCGTTGTTTTGCAAAGCGTCAAAAACATTCCAGCCCGCTGCAGCCAGTGCGGCGGCGGTGTCACCGTCCACATAGCCGCCTGCGGCATCGGTAGGGCCGTCGGTGCCGTCACTGCCCACCGAGAACACACAGCAGTGTTCCAGCCCCGCAAGGGCAGGGGCAGCGGCAAGCGCAAGCTCCTGATTTCGCCCGCCCAGCCCTTTGCCGGTCAGGTGCACCACCGTTTCCCCGCCTGCGATAAAAGCCAGCCTTTTGCCCTGTCCCGCATGGGTGCGGACAATGGAGCCAAGAAAGCTGCCCGCCTCCCGGGCTTCGCAGCAGAGCCGGTCGGTAAGGATGACCGGCTCATACCCCAGCTTCCGGCAGGCATCGGCGGCGGCAGTACACAGTTCCCGCACACTGCCGGTGATCCGGGTGGTCACGTTGTCAAGGGCTTTCGGCGTTTCCTGCGCCAGCAGCGTCCTTACCTGCTTAGACAGGTTCAGCCGATATTTTTCCGCAATGGCAAGCGCCTGTGCGCAGGTGGAGGAGTCCGGCGCTGCCGGGCCGCTGGCGATCATATCCAGCGGGTCGCCCAGAATATCGCTGAGCACGATGCTGAACACCCTTGCGGGAGCGCAGTGCTGCGCGAACCGCCCGCCCTTGACTGCGGACAGCCGTTTGCGGATGGTGTTCATCTCTACAATGTCGGCTCCGCAGGCAAGCAGCTGATTTGTGATGTCCTGCAGCTCTGCGCCGGAGACGAGAGGTTTTTCAAACAGGGCGCTGCCGCCGCCGGAAAGCAGAAACAGCACCGTGTCCTTTGCGGTCAGCCCCCGTACCAGCGCTAAAGCTTTTTCGGTGGCCGCAAAGCTGTTGGCATCCGGCACCGGATGCCCAGCCTCGCAGCAATTTACGCCGGGGATCCCGCCCTTCACATGGCCGTATTTTGTCACCACCACGCCGCCATCCACGCGCCCCAGTGCCTGCACGGCGGCATGAGCCATCTGCCATGCCGCTTTGCCCGCCGCCACCAGCAGCACTCTGCCGCCCTTTGGCTGAAAGGCTTCCAGCGCACGGCGCACAGCTTCGTCTGGAAGCACCGCCTGAATGCTGGAGCGGACAATTGCATCGGCGTCCCGCCGCAATGTGGTATTCATGAAACAGACCTCCCTATACGATCGGCAGATGCTGCCTGCGCGATAGATTTTAGCAGAAAAATTATAGCACAATGCAAAATCCACTTGCAAGCATTGAACGGCACCATTCCGCTGACCATCGAACAGAACCTTACCGCATACCCGGACACCAACGGCTATTACGGCAGCTACCTCGACCTTTACCACCGGAACCGCACAGTCTGCTTCCAGCCAAACCGACAGCTCTAATTATTCCACCTAAAGAGAAACAGAGCGTTCCCGACTGCTGGGTATCCGTAAAACAGTTTTCGAAAAATGACACGGCAACTGCCTGTCAGGATTGGTTACGGAGTACCCGGCTAGGCCGAGGAAGCATCAAGTCCCATGTCCGCACCGTTAAGGTGTTGGGTATGGGGCTTTTTGCATTTCAGGAACGTATACACCTCTGGAAAGGTGTAACACACTAGACTTTGTACCAAAGTCGTGTGCCAAGGGTGCTGCGCCCCTTTGGAATCCCTGCTTACATCGCCTGTGGGCGATGTAGATTCGCCGCACAGAAAGCTCTCACAAAAGGCACACCCGGCTGTCTGCGGCGAGGAGAAGGCACTTCTGCGGAAGTGTAATAACCCACTATGACACTTTCATCCCTGTGGTCTGCAAAGTGTAGTGGGCTCTCCGAGGGGGAAACGGCTATATAGGGTGCGCTTCGGGCAAATCGCTGCGTACGTGCGTACCAATCTCTCGTACGCACGTACGCAGTAAAACGGCTAAAATCTCCTATATAGGGGTGTTCTTCTGGAAATCAATATGATATACTCAACTTAACCAACCATCAACTAATAGGAGGCGGTAATATTATGGGAAAAACTTTTGTGTGTAGCTTATGCCGTAATGGAATCATTGGCGGTGGTTTGTACATTGATGAACAGAGCATTACATATTCAACTCAAAAGCTCACAGTCAGTCCACTGTATCGCAACCTTGTATTGCCCATGAACGAGATAAGGGAGCTTTCATGGAGTCAGATGGTCGTTCCTGTTGCAGCAATTTCCATGAAAGATGGAGAATGTTATAAATTTATCATATATAACAAATCAGGATTTGAAAAGGCATATAAGCAATATAGCAACCACCAAGAATGAAATCACCTAGCAGGGTTTGGGGCAGGCACGCCCCAACAAGAAGCTGTCCCAAAAGGGCAAGAATTTTCAAGAATTGAAAATTTGTGGCCACGGGACGATTCTTGCTCTCACGAAAACCCATACTTTTTGAAAATCCGCTTTTCGCAGCCAAAGGAGGATGCACCATGAAAAAAGAGATCGAAGCCTTCGTCAACGCAGCCAACGAGCAGGAGTTGGAAGCCGCATGGAATAACCTCTCGGCAGAGGAACAGCGAGTTTTCGAGCAGCTCATGGAGGAAGAACCACCCGAAGATGCACTGGCATTTTTCGCACAGCTGTATGATGATGCCCCGAAAGAGCAGACCAGCGAGACTGTGAACATCTCCGAAAATGAAATCTATTTCAAGCGGAAGCCCTTGACCGAAGAGCAGAAGAAACACAGCTCTTATGTGGACGAGAACGGCAACCTCCATGTCAAGAACCTGTCCGCTTTCTGGATTCCAGAACTGACCACCACGGAGAAAGTCGGTCACACCACCTACACCGTGACCGGCAGCTATGAGGGCAAGGAGTCCTTTTTGAAGAAGCTGGAGCGCATTGTTGCCAAGAACGCCCAGCAAAAATTCGAAGATGAGGGTGCAGACGAATGACAACTGCGTCCAATTCTGCTATACTTGACCCGGTAACCAATCCTGTACCGACAGTTGCTCCACAGAGTAAGGAGGACACAACAATGTCTGGAGCAACGAATAAAATCACCGCACTTTACTGCCGACTGTCGCAAGAGGACGCACGGCTCGGCGAAAGCCTGTCCATTGAGAACCAGAAGGCTATTCTTCTGGAATACGCTAAGAAGAATCACTTTCCGAACCCGGTGTTCTTTGTGGACGATGGATATTCCGGCACGAACTACGACCGCCCCGGCTTTCAGAGTATGCTGGTCGAGATTGAAGCGGGGCGTGTAGGAATCGTTATCACGAAGGATTTGTCCCGACTGGGACGCAATTCTGCCTTGAC